>OGQJ01000805.1_pt1 | contig 31890 bp, 35 predicted proteins | sample 1553161 | NCBI WGS metagenome assembly OGQJ01 (sample SAMEA2579923, study PRJEB22360) | human gut metagenome | biome: human gut; feature: human-associated habitat; material: faeces | place: Denmark | collected 2008/2010 | reverse complement strand
AATTCGTTGACGGGCCCCGGCGTCTTTCGCCGTTACCGGCCGGAGCTTGACGAAGCGGCCGTAAAAGGGATAACGGAAATTGCTTCCGGCAGCATCGGCAAAGCCTTAAATTATGCTGATTGCGGCGCATTGGAGCGTTATCGCGGTCTGAGCGCGATTATCGGCGCCGGCAGCCGTTTTCGTCTGCAGGACCTGCTGGACTGGGTCGACGCCGCGGTCGGGTCGGAGGAAAGCTTTGAGCTGGCTTCGGAACTGGTGTTGAAATATTGTTCCGATCATATCCTTTTTTCCCGCGACATTGAAGAAACCGCCCGCGCGTGGGAAAACGCCGTCCGGGTGCTGCGGCAGACGGACAGTCTGAACATGGACAAGAAAGAAGCGCTGATCAATATTATCGGCAATTTGTGCAAAGTAATGTAACTGTAAGGAAAGAAGATGTTAGTCGACAGCCACTGCCATTTGGATTATAACGATTTTGAAGAGGATATGGATGAAATTATCCTGCGGATGAAGGAAAACGGCATTACCGCGGCACTGAACGCCGGCAACTGCATAGACACTCTGGACGAGCAGTTGAAACTGTCGGAAAAATATCCTTTTGTCTATACCGCGGTCGGGGTTCATCCGCATAACGCCGACGAGTTTCCCGAGGTGTCGGCGGCCGAGCTGGCGGAGAAAAGCAGACACAAGAAAATCGTTGCCATCGGCGAATGCGGTTTGGATTATTACTACGATTACAGCGGGAAGGAAAACCAGCGCAAAGTGTTTGCCGAGCATATCCGGGCCGCGCAGGAAACCGGGCTGCCTCTCATTATCCATACCCGTGACGCCGACGACGATACGATCGGAATGCTTTCGGAACATTATAAAGAAAAGCCTTTTGCCGGGGAAATTCATTGTTTTTCCGGTTCCCGGCGGCTGGCGGAATTTGCCCTCTCAATCGGCTTTTACGTTTCCGCTTCGGGAATTATCACTTTTAACAAAAGCGGCGAACTGCGGGAGATTTTTGCCGATTTGCCGCTTGACCGTCTGCTGGTGGAAACGGATTCCCCGTTTCTGGCGCCGGTGCCGCTCCGCGGTCACCGCAACGAACCGGCCAACGTCCGCTATGTGGCGGAGAAACTGGCACAGGTTAAAGACGTTTCGTTTGAGGAAATCGCCAAAATCACGTCGGAAAACTTTTACCGGCTGTTTCGCAAGGCAAGCGACAAGGGGAGGTATGAATTTTGACGTATAAACTGACGATCCTCGGCAGCGGCGCCGCGCCGGGCGTGCCTTCAATTGCCGGCGGCTGGGGGGCGTGTGATCCCGCCAATGAGAAAAACCGCCGCAGCCGCACGACCTCCTGTCTGGAATACGGCAATACGCGGATTTTGATCGACACTTCTCCCGATCTCCGGTTGCAGCTCTTAAACGGCGGCATCCGCCGGCTGGACGGTATTGTCTATACGCATGCGCATGCCGACCATCTGCACGGCATCGACGAGCTGAGGGAAATCAACCGGGCGGAACAAAAGAGCCTTGATTTTTTTGCCGCCGACGAAACCGTACGGGAAGTGGAAGAACGTTTTCCTTATCTGCTGGCAACCCGCGGACATGCCAACAACGTCAGCAGCCGGCCGAGTTTGATAGCCAACCGGATTGAACATTACCGGCCGTTTATGATTAATGAGCTGAAAGTGACGCCGATCCGGCTGCTCGGACACAACATGCCGACGACGGGGTATGTTTTTAACGACGGAGAAGTGGTTTATATCGCGGACTACCGGGAGATTGAAGAGGAAGCTTTCTCCTATATCCGGCAGCCGGTAAAGCTGATGGTGGTGCCGTTAACCACGGTTGAGGGCGGCAGATATCATGCCGGTTTTGCAGAAATCATGCGGGATGTTGAGCGGATTAAGCCCGAGCGGGCGGTGATCAACCATATGGCGATCGAATGCGATTATGAGCGGATCCGCCGGATGACGCCGGAAAAAGTCGAACCGGCGTTTGACGGAATGACGCTGTTTTTTTAGTAAGAGGAGAAGAAAATGCTGTGCATATACCATATTGCCGACCATGACGGAAAAGGTTCCGGCGCCGTCGTCAAAAGCGTGTATCCGGAAATCAAGCTGCTGGGACTGAATCATGACATGGAAATTCCCTATGACGAAATCGAACGGCATGAGATGGTGGTGGTCTGCGATTTTGCGCTGCCGGTCGACTATATGTTCGAGTTGAGCAAACGGAAGGATTTTACCTGGATTGACCATCATGCTTCGGTAATCGAGGAATATGAAAAAGCGCTGAAAGCCGGTGCGGAGCCGATCAAGGGGCTGCGCCGGACCGGCACCGCGGCGATCGAACTGTCGTGGGAATACTATTATCCCGGCCGGCCGGTGCCGCTCGGCGTCAGTCTGCTGGCCAAACATGACATTTTTGATCTGAGCGATCCGCGGGTGCAGCCGTTTGAATACGCCATGCAGTCGCTCGGGCAGAACCGGCCGGATGATCCGGTCTGGGCGGAACTTTTTGCCGGCCGGCTCGATACGGAAAAAATGATCGGGGAAGGAAAGCGCATTCTGGCCTGGATCAACGCGCGCAATTATCATCTGGTGCGCAGCATGGCTTTTGAAACCGAAATCGACGGGTTGAAATGCATTTGCGCAAACATGCCGCAGGGGCGTTCGTCTTTTTTTGACACGCTGGACGGCATCAAAGACTATGACGTGATGATCAATTTTTACATGAACAAAAAACGCCGTTGGAACCTTTCTTTTTATTCCGCGAAAAAAGAGGTGGACGTTTCCAAAATTGCGGCCCGTTTCGGTGGCGGCGGCCACAAAGGAGCGGCGGGGGCTTCCGCTTTGGCGGAACTGCCGGACTTTATCGTCAAAGCCGTGCACTAGTCGTCCTTTTTGCTTGAATTTTATCCGTATACCGTTTAGCTTAAAAGGTAAAGTGTTAACCACGGGGGAAAGCCATGTTTTTCTTTAAAAAGCGCAAAGACGACGAACTGCGTTCGCCCAGCGGCTTAGGAGCCGTTTTGCATAAGACGGTGATGTTTGTCACTTATCCGTTCCGCAAGCCCGTTTATCTGGCGCTGATGCTGGTTTTGGTGCTGGCTGCCGTTGCGGCCGTGCCGCTTTACTACGGAGCCGAACCGCAGGAAGTGCATATTTGGTACCTGGATAAAATCCGTAAGGTTAAAAATGCGGACTTTTCCAAAGTTTCCGACAAGTTTTCCAAGCTGATCGACAATATCCCCGCGCTGGCGCCGACGCCGGACAAGGGGACCGACCGTCTGGTGGAAGTGGCGCCGAGTCAAAGGGAAATTCGCCGGCAGATGTTCAAAGCCGCGTCCGGCGCCCGGCCGCAGCGGGTAGACATTCTGGCGGAAGAAGCCGATGACGTAGTTGCGCTGACGCCGCCGGCGCCACAGATGCCGGTTGAGGAAGAAAAACAGCCTTCCGTGCCGGCTGCCGCGGACGAAAGGTTGTCGGCCGGAGAAGACGCTTTGTTTGAAAGCAAACCGGTGATTGTTAAAAAAGTTTCCGAAGCCGAAGGCGACGTTTTGCGTTATCTGGACGAGCCGGAAGAAATTTCGGGCGAAGCCAGGGTTTACAACGCCAACGAAATGGAAGTGGGCGGTACCTACGTGTTCCTTTACGGCGTTTATTCCAACCCGCGCAGCGCAAGAGGCGTTAAGGCGGCCGTATTTTTGCGCGACGCGTTGAAAGGCGAAACCGTTAAGTGTCGGATTTTGGCTTATACGGCGGATAATGTCGCGACCGGAGAATGTTTTGCCGGCGAAATCAGTATTAACAAAATTCTGGTTGACCGCGGTTTTTCCGACCGCGTGACTCTGCAATAGGGAAAGCCGGCGTCATGTGGCAGGTTGTCCTGATGATTAACGGTTATTTTATCAGCATTTTGGGCGCTGCCATGCTGATTGCCGCCGGTTATGACATTTACGACACTTCCGCTTCCTGGTCGCCGTTTCTAAGCTCGGCCCTTTTTTGCCTTTTTATCGGGCTTTCGCTGTTTCTTTCCAACCGGGCGCCGGTGGAGAATATCAGCGTCCGCCAGGGATATTTGCTGACGACAACCAGCTGGATCGCGATTTCGCTGTTGTCCGCCGTTCCGTTCATGCTTTACGGAAGCACCGACAATTTTCACGATGCCTTGTTTGAAGCCGTGTCGGGGTTGTCGACGACGGGTGCGACGATTTTGACCGACATAGAGGCGCAGCCGAAGGCGATTTTGTTGTGGCGGTCGATGCTGACGGCCATGGGCGGCGCCGGCATCGTTATGTTTGCGGTGGCTTTGCTGCCTTTTCTCGGAATCGGCGGCATGCAGATGTTTCAGCGGGAAAATTCGGATTTTAACGACAAGTTTATGCCGAAGTTCCATTATATCGCCAAACGCATTTTCTGGGTCTATTTCTTTTTGTGCGGTTTGTGCGCAATATGTTTGTACTGGGCCGGAATGAACTGGTTTGATGCGATCAATCATGCCATGTCCACCATTTCGACGGCCGGTTTTTCGACCAAAAACAAATCCGTTTTGTTTTATGACAATTTGAATATAGAAGTTGTTATTTCCGTATTTATGGTCGTCGGCGCGCTGCCGATGACGTTTTACATCGTGCTGCTGCAAAACAAATTCCGCCAGTCGCTGCGTACGGAACAGGTGGTCAGTTTTTTGAAAGTGCTGTTCGTTTATATTGTCGGCAGTTCGCTGTGGCTGGTTTACAAGGACGTTTACGGCGATTTTGGGACGGCGCTGCGTTACGCTTCGTTTAACATCATTTCAATCGTGACCACGACCGGTCTGACGTCTGTCAATTATCTTGAATGGGGGGCGCTGTTCCAGACCCTGTTCATCATTTTTGCGTTAACCGGCGGCTGCACAGGGTCTACTTCGGGATCGGTCAAAATATTCCGCTGGCAGGTGGTTTGGGCTTATCTTCGCCAGTCGCTGGTTACGGCGGTCGATCCCAACCGGGTGGTGCCGGTCAAAGTAAAACAGTACACCATTGCTCCGGCAGCGGTTTCGTCGGTATTGGTATTGATTGTTGCCTTTTTTGCAACGATTACGGTTTCGTCGGTGTTGCTGGCCTTTATTGATATTGATTTTGCTACGGCGTTCAGCGCTTCGGTAACCTGTATAACCAACTCCGGCCCGGGGGTAGTGGCGTCGATCGGACCGGACGGCAATTTCGGCTGGATGCCGGGAGCGGCAAAAGATATACTGAGCGCAACCATGCTGCTCGGACGTTTGGAAGTTTTAACCGTTCTGGTGGTTTTTACCAGAAATTTCTGGAGGAAATAATATGTTCAGCCAAAACGCATATGTCAAAGGGACAATGACAAAAGACGAGGAAATCAAGGTTGAGGCCAAATATCACTGGATAAAATGGCTGTGGTTTTATTTTATGTTTGCCACGCTCGGTGTGGTTGCGCTGGTATCTTTTTCGCTTGCTTTCACCTCTTATCTCGACAAACAGACGGATATGGCCGCGGCGCTTTTGATTATGGCCTGTGTTCTCGGCGTTTATCCCTTTCTTTTGTATTTGTCGCTTCATCTGACGGAGATGGTCTGCACCAACCGGCGGGTGGTGTACAAAACCGGCATCATTTCGATCAAAACGGAAGAAATCAAGGTGGAACGGATCGAATCCATCCAGGTCAAACAAACCTTTTGGGGACGGGTGTTTGGTTACGGCAATATTCTTTTTTCCGGAACCGGCAGCGCAAAGGTGGAATTTTTTGACGTGGACAATCCGCTGCAGGTTAAAGCGCGGATCGAGGAGGCGGTAGACGAAAGCAACCGCGACCGCGAGCGCGATCCGTCGCCGAAAGAAGCAAACGACTGAATTGTCGAAAAAAGTTCGGTTGTAAAAAATCCCTCCGCAAGGAGGGATTTTTTGTATCGGCAGACTTGCCGAAAACTCTGAGTTTATTGGAGGCGGAATGCTGCTTGGGCTGAATGCTTTAGTGTCGGAACAGCGCCTTTATGCCTTTGATCATGGTCAGACCGCAAGGTTTATAGCTGTTTTTGAAGCCCCGGTTTACGGAAAGACGTCCGTTAAGAAAAAAGTTTTCATGCCTCTTCTTTGCGGCGGATCATGCCGAGGACGACGTCGGCGGCGTTTTCGCTGGGCTTTTGTCTGCCGAGACCGAGGATGGTCCGCACTTTCTCAAAACCTTCCTTTTGGTAGCGGTAGAAGCTGTCCTGTTCCAGGAAACGGTTGATATAAAGAACGATGTTGGCGGCAACGCAGCGTTCCTGCAAAAGTTCGGGAACAATCTCCCGGCCGAGCAGGATGTTTGACAGGTTGACGAACTGGATATGCAAAAAGTGTTTGACAAGGGCTGCCGTCAGCGGGGCAACCTTGTAACCGATCACATGCGGAACGTCGGCAATGGCCAGTTCCAACGCCACCGTTCCCGAAGCGGCAATGGCCGCGGTTGATGCGCTCATAGCGTTGTGACGGTCTTCTTCTCCTTCCACTACCAAAACGGGGAGTGCAGCGTTTGCAAGCATGGCTTTTACCCTTTGGGCCACGGTTTTAACCGTCGGAATGACAAAGAACAATTCGGGGTGCTGTTGTTTGAGAATTTGTGCCGCTTGCAAAAATACCGGCAGCAGGCGCGATACTTCGTTGTGGCGTGATCCCGGCAGCAGACAGATGATCTTTTGTCCGTCTTCAATGTCGTATTTGCGGCGGAAAGTTTCCCCGTCGCCGTTGACGACCGGGCTTTCGATTACCGGGTGGCCGACAAAGTCGGTTGCCAGACCGTAAGGGGTAAAATATTTCGGTTCTTGCGGCAGCAGGGTAAGCAGGCGGTCAACATATTTGTGCATGGTTCTTGCCCGTTTTTTCTTCCATGCCCATACCTGCGGCGCCACATAGTGAATCTGGGGAATTCCCGTTTTTAAGGCGCGCAGCTTTTTTTGTACCCGGCTGCCGAAACTCCAGCTGTCGATGGAGATGACGACGTCGGGGCGAACGCGCATAATGTCGTCGACCGTTTGGCGAATTCTTTTTAATACCCGCGGAATGCTCGGAATGACTTCGCACAGTCCCATGATCGCCAGTTCGGAAATGTCAAACAGCGACTTCATTCCTTCTTTTTCCATGGTGTCGCCGCCGATGCCGAAAAATTCGACCCGGTTTTCGGTCTTTTTTTTCAACGCGCGCATCAGACGGGCGCCGAGGGCGTCGCCGGAAGGTTCGCCGGCGATCAGGTAAATTTTCAGATTATTGTTCAAGGTAGTCTCCCGGTTCGATTCCGATCACAAACAGGCCGGCCCTGTCGGCAGCTTTGATAACTTCCGCCTCATCGACGATGAGCGTGTTGCCGGCGTGAACGGCCAGTCCGTTTAAGCCGCTGGCTTTGGCGTTTTCCACCGTGCGGGCGCCGATCGTCGGCAGGTCTATCCGCATGTCCTGCCGGGGTTTGCGCAGTTTGACCAAAACGCCGCCGCTGCCTTTTCGCTTATAGCCGCCGCAGCGTTTGATCAGTTCGTCGGTGCCTTCAATGGCTTCGACGCCCAGCACCAGCCCCTGTTGAACAACCACCGACTGGCCGATGTCAAGTTTTCCGAGTTCAAACGCCGTTTGCACGCCGCGCCGGATGTCGATGATATCTTCTTTGCCGGGTTTGATTTTGCCGAGCACGCCGGATTTGACCAAAATGTTGCTCATTACTTCGTGGATGCCGACAACCCGCATGTTTTCGCTTTCAATTTCTTTGATCAGGGCACGGAGAATGCCGTCATCACCCAGCGCTTTGGCCCCGATTTTGGCAAAAAAGGCGGTGGTTCGCATGTCGGGGATCAGTTCTTTGAAGCTGGGACGGCGGATGGTGCCGATCATCACCACTTCTTCCACCTTTTCGTCGCGGAAGCGTTTGAAGCCGCTGCCGGCCTGGCCGATGCGGATCCACATATGCGGAACGTTTTCGGTAAAAAGGGCAGGATCGGCGTTGCCTTCAACGGCAATAACAAAGAAGTCGCGGCCGGTTTTCCGGCAATGTTCAATCAAACTCCGGGGAAGCGTTCCTCCCCCGGCGATGATTCCCAGCTTTTTGTTTTTGGCTTCCATCAGGCTTCCGCCGTCATGATATTGCGGCGGCCTTTTAAGGCATCGTCGATAAATTCGACCATCTCCATGATCAGGGCGTCGTCTTTGTATTTTTCGTGTGCTTTGGCCAGACGGCTTTCAAAATTGCCTTCGGCGGATTTGAAAATATACATGTAGGCGCGGGTCATGGCTTTGACTTCCTCGGGGGCGAAACCGCTGCGTTTCAGGCCGATCAGGTTCAGGCCGCGCAGTTTGCCGCGGTCACCGGTAACGATACCGAACGGAATGACGTCGCGGGCAACGCCCGACATGCCGCCGACCATGGCTTTGCGGCCGATGCGGCAGAACTGGTGAACGGCGCAGTTGCCGCCCAAAATGGCGCCGTCGCCGACGCGGACATGGCCGCCGATGACCGCGTTGTTGGTCATGATGACGTTGTTGCCGACGACGCAGTCATGCGCAACGTGGCAATTGACCATGAACATGCCGTTGTCGCCGACGGTGGTGGTAAAGTGTTCTTTCGGCGTGCCGCACTGCATGGTGACGTTTTCGCGGATAATGTTGTTTTTGCCGATGACGAGTTTCGCTTCCGGCTGAAATTCGTTGCCGTGATCCTGCGGACCGCCGCCCAGAACCGCGCCCGGAAAGACGATGGTGCCGTCGCCGACGGTGGTGTCGTTCATAATCGTGACATGAGCGATCAGTTGAACGTTTTCGCCGATTTTTGCTTTTGAACCGATGACGCAAAAAGGTCCGATTTTGGCGCTGGCGGCAATCTGGGCACCGTCTTCGATCACGGCGGTAGGATGAATATTGCTCATAAGTTTATGTCCTTACAGTTAAAGTTGTTTATATATTTTAGCTGTAGCTTACAAAGATGCGGTTGTAAAGTAAAAACACAAAACTTTACCGAATGTTTCAGCCGGGCCGGCGGCTGAAATGGACATTTCCCGGTAAAACGGCTGCAAAACTTGCGGTTTGAACATGATCAAAGGCATAAAGCGGCGTCGTTTCGATGCTAAAACGTTCAGCCCCAAAGTAAACTCGGGATTTTCGGCAAGGCGCGTAATAAAAAAACAGAAACGCCGGGCAGGGCGTTCCTGTTTTTTTGCCGTTAGTTTTCCGTTCAGCCGACGACTTTTTGATTTAAGAGTCTGAGCATTCTGTCATAAGCTCTCATTTTTCCGATTTTGAAGTCGGACTGGTCGTCTTTGTCGCCGCGGATCAGGTTCTGACGGTCACAGAGTTCGTTCTGCAGTTTTTTCAGTTTGTCCGCGGGAATATTGTCAGCCATTTGATCCGTGATTTCCATCAGGGTACGGATTTCGGCACTGTACTTGTTACGCATGCTTGCACGGGTAACGATTACGATAATGACAACAATGGCAATGGCCAACAGAAAAAATAAAATTAAGTAAGGCATGATCTTAATAATTAAATTAAACATTAGTTATCAGCGTTTAATTTGGCATATTTTTTGTCTAAAGTCAAGGGGATTCAAAAAAAACTCCCCGGATAATCCGGGGAGTTTTTTATTATAAACCTTATAGAAAACCCCGAATTTATCCGGGAATATCTGTTTTTCGTTTTGTTTCAGTAAATCGGAAACTTTTCGCACAAAGTGATGACTTTCTGCCTGGTTTCCGCAATCGTCTTTTCGGCGTTTCCGTCGGCCAGAGCGTCAATGATGTCGCCGATCCAGTTGCCGATCAGCGTAAATTCTTTTTCCTTAAAGCCGCGGGTGGTGCCGGCCGGGGTGCCGACACGGATGCCGGACGTTATTTTGGGCGGCTGAGGATCAAACGGAATGGCGTTTTTGTTGCAAGTGATGTTGGCTTCTTCCAGCTTTTGCGCCACGACGTCGCCGGTCAGGCCTTTGGGGCGCAGGTCGACCAGCAGCAGATGGGTGTCGGTGCCGCCGGATACGAGGTCAAGGCCGCGTTCTTTTAAAACTTCGCCCAGAACTTTTGCGTTTTTAATTACCTGAGCGGCGTAGGTTTTGAACTCGGTGCTCAAGTCTTCCTTAAAGCAGACGGCTTTGGCGGCGATAATGTGTTCCAGCGGGCCGCCCTGAGTGCCGGGGAAGATTGCCGAATTGATTTTTTTCGCCAATTCCTCGCTGTTGGTCAGAATCATTCCGCCGCGGGGGCCGCGCAGGGTTTTGTGGGTGGTGGTGGTGACAACGTCGGCGCAGTCAAGCGGGTTGGGATGGCAGCCGCCGGCAACCAGACCGGCAAAATGCGCCATGTCGACCATCAGATAAGCTCCCGTTTTATCGGCAATCTTGCGGAAACGGGAAAAGTCTATCTGCCGCGGGTAGGCGGAACCGCCGGCGATGATCAGTTTGGGCTGATGTTCTTCGGCCAGCCGTTCGACTTCGTCATAATCAATCAGACCGTCTTCTTTGCGTACGCCGTATTGTACGGCGTTCAGCCATTTGCCGGAAACGGAAACTTTGGAGCCGTGAGTCAGATGCCCGCCGGCGTCGAGCGACATGCCGAGAATGGTGTCGCCGGGTTGGAGCAGGGCAACGTAAACGGCGGTGTTGGCCTGTGAACCGGAATGAGGCTGAACGTTGGCAAATTTGGCGTTAAACAGCTGTTTGGCGCGTTCGATCGCCAGTTCTTCCACCTGGTCGACAAAGGTGCATCCGCCGTAATAGCGCCGGCCGGGGTAGCCTTCCGCGTATTTGTTGGTCAGAATCGAACCCTGCGCCTCAAGGACGGCTCTGGAGACTATGTTTTCCGAAGCGATCAGTTCAATCTGTTGCTGCTGGCGCGTCAGTTCCCGGTTGACGGCTGCGAAAATTTCCGGGTCTTCGGCAGATAAGTTTTTGGTGAAATCCATAATTATTTTCCCTCCTCAATTTTTTCGATTCGGCGGATGTGGCGGCCGCCTTCAAATTCGTTTTGATTAAAAATGTCGATCCGTCGGATGACGTCTTGCGTTTTCATGGTGCGGCCGCCGAAAACGATTACGTTGGCGTTGTTGTGTTTTTTTGCCATTTCGGCGACAAAATCGTCATAAAGGAGAGCGGCTCTGATACCATGGTAGCGGTTGGCGGCAATGGAAATGCCGATTCCCGTTCCGCAGATGAGAATCCCCATGTCCGCTTTTTTCAAGAGAATCGTTTCCGCCATTTTTTTGGCGGCGTCGGGATAGTCGCAGGAATCAGAATTGTAGGTGCCGAGATCCTGCAAAACGGTTCCTTTTTCGGCATAATAAGCGATAAGTTCCTGTTTTAGTTCAAAACCTCCGTGGTCGGAAGCAATGGCGATTTTCATGATTTTGCTCTCCCTGAATGTTGATCCGGGGAGATGATAGAACAAGCAAAAGAAAAAAAAAGCATTTTTTTGAGATTTATGCAAAAAAAGTTATTGACGACGGCAAAAAAACTTGTATATATAGTTTCCATTGAATGTGCGACGGTATTGTGGCCGGTTGGCAGAGTGGTTATGCAGAGGACTGCAAATCCTTCTATATCGGTTCGATTCCGGTACCGGCCTCCACAGCATATTATTCCGGCTTAGCTCAGCGGTAGAGCAATCGGCTGTTAACCGATTGGTCGTTGGTTCGAATCCGACAGCCGGAGCCAACTGTAAAGCCTTGCGGTTTTCGCAAGGCTTTTTCTTGTATATAAATGTTTCCAAACCGGCAATTAAAGGTCTGTGGTTTGCACATGGTCCAAAGGCATGGCTTGGTCGTTCCGAATTAGTCATAGATTTAGGAAACAGGGAAGAATTTATATATTGATTTTACTTGTTCTCGATATTGGCTGAGATATTGTAGTTGCCGAAGCCGAAGTCGTTTTCGGGATTGTTTTGCCGGAATCCGGTGCCCGGCTGCGGGTAGTTTTGTTGTTCAATTCCTTGTCGGTTTAAGATATCCGCCAGTTGCATTTCTCTCTCCTGACGGGCGAATTGATATTCCGGTTCGTCACGGGTGGAAAATCCGCTGTGATCGATGCCGTATTCGTCTGCTTGGTTGCCGTCGGTGACATAGCCGGACGGGGTGGTATATTTCTTAAAAAAAAATCCATTTTTTTATTCCTTGTAAAATTAATATTTAAAAAAAGAGCCATACCTCGTATGACTCTTTCAACATAAAAAATGACGGAAACAGGTGCTTATACTGTTTCCATCATAGGAATTTTTATATCAGGTTTTGCCGCCCTTGTCTGCAACTATTATATAAGATTTTAGATTTATTGATAATTTTCGATTGAGTCAGGATTAGCAGATACATTAATAAAGATTATAAATTGTTTGTTGTCTTTTCACCCTATAAGGAATATCCTGAGTGCAGAAAGTAAACAGAGATTGAAAAATGAAAAGAATTTGTTTGACTTGCATAATAATTGCTTTGACGACGGCTTCATGTGTTTTTATAAATAAAGAGAAAGAAGAAAAATTCGTGAAGCCGTTGTTTTATAAACAACTGGCACCATTTGCGGTCGGCAGCAGAGAAACCTATCTGACGCCGACATCAATGAAATACTCAAATTCCATTATTCATACCAAAGATGATAAACATGAAAAAGGCTGGACGGTTGTTCCTTGTGAATTGTTGGAAAATGAAATCAATTATATTGTCTTAAAATGCAAAGATATTTATTGGCGCGGAGAAGGTGAGCGTTATGATATTTATAAATATCAGCTTGACAGATGTTTTTTAACAGATCAAGACGGCAAATGTACTTCCTTGTATGTGAAGGAATATTATTATTACACAGAAGATACTTCACTTTATGGCCAAAGTACATATGCCGTGGATCTTGATTGATTAGAGCAGGCTCCACGGCATGTTTGTTTTATGCTATTTTTGATTTGCTAAATCTTTTCGAAGCATTTTATCCGTCCAGATGTTACGTCTTTCATCGATTCCTAAACGATGGTCGTGTTTGAGCATTAAATCAAGATTATTTGTTCTTGCGCCTTTAATAAAGTTAGGAAATTTTTTTTCTGCAAATTTATTTGGCCCCAAATTATACATATAATCCATAAGCACCAATCTTTATAAGGAAGAAAAATTCGTGAAGCCGTTGTTTTATAAACAACTGGTTTCTAAACGAACGGAGAGATAGGGAATTGTATATGTTATGATAAAAAAGGAACCTTTCATGTTTATATCGCGACATCTTTTTTGAGTAACGGCCAACCCGGCGTAGAATACTACCAACCCGCTTAAGACGGTAAGTGGCAAAAAATCGAAAGAACAGATGAATGTTAAAAAAGAACCAAGTATTATCAAAGCTCCAAAATATTGCGAACGATTAAAAAAGCCCTGAAATGAAAAATAAAAAGTTAAAGGGCTTTTTCCCCAAATATCTTTGTTGAACTCTCTGATTTTATTGCTGGTTTTTTCTTTAATTTTGGAAAGCTCAAAGAGTTTCATCGCTGTATCCTTATAAATAAAAATAACAGGTTAGGTATTCTTATGTATATAAAAAGCCTGATATGAAGAATGCTGGATTTTTAATATATCTTTGTTCTTTTCATCTGTTATTGTTGGAATATTCGTATTTTTTACTGTTTTACACTTGCCTTCAGCACATGCTTCAATTTCCGTAATTTTTTGAAATTCAGGAAGATTATGAATAGCGGCTAAACTGCAGAAAAGAACAAACCACAGTAAAATTTTGCCAAATTTAACAGGGGCCAGGCTGACGGCAGCCATTGATAAGATGCATAAATAGAATTTATGTTCGATATTGATTATATGAATATTTTCTGCAGAAAATAGCATATAAACATAATTGAAAAGACATAAAATGAAAAATATTCCCCATGTAAACCACCAAATTTTTTGATACTTAGTCATGATTTTTTCCTAAATTTTCAACTCGGTCTGAGGAATAAGTCTGCTCAATTGAGGTTATTTGGTGCAATAAATACGGTGTTAATAAAAACAATATAAACCATAATATCATTTCTATTTTTTGTAAAAATATATACTTTCGCTTATATAATAAAATCATTCCTAAAAGAGACAAGAAATAATATATGTAATTTAATGAATTTTGCGCGGTTAATAATTCTTGCGTACCATGTTCATTTAATGGAAATTTCCAGATATATAAACCACAGATCTGCAATATTGTTCCCAAACAGAAAACGACAATCAAAATGCCGGCAATATTATCAAGAAAAGTTAAGACTTTTTGCATTTAGCCACCTGAATATTTTATAAAAGAATAAAAATAGCAACTAAGAACATACAAAAAGGATAGAGGATTTGTCAATCCTCTATCCTTAAGATGCATATTTAAAACAGTTGTTTTCTTGCGTTTGGGGGAAGTATTTCACTGCATTGATTTATATCAGAAGAAGATAATCCTTTTGCAATGCCGAGGGCATTATTTTTTAAATCTTTCAAACTATCTTGAATGATTTCTATATTTGTACCGTAACGAGGATTATTCCATTTTTTATATAAATCTTTGCCTTCTTTAAGTATACCTGCCACCCCTGTTGCCGCTGCGGTAAAAGGTCCGTCAAATGCTCCGATACAGCTGACATAACGATGCTTGTCAACATCGGATATTTGTACAGGTGTTAATCGATAAGCTTCGGCTTGTGCCTTTCCGACTGAAGAGAGGTTATCATATTCATTTAAATTTTTGGAATTGTCATACAAATAATCGTAAGCTCTTTCGACCGCATCATAACCTAAATTATGTAAACTTGTCATTATCTTGTTAATACCATATTTTACCATGACATTACCAAAATTATTTCCGAATTGTTTCAATAAGACAGTTTGTTGAGGTTGTTTTTCTGTATTATTATGAATATCAGAGTTGCAGACACCATAATTGTTTTGCGGATTATTGCGCCGGAATCCGGTGTGCGGCAGCGGGTAGTTTGTTGTTCAATTCCTTGTCGGTTTAAGATATCCGCCAGTTGGTTTTCTCTCTCCTGACGGGCAAATTGATATTCCAGTTCGTCACGGGTGGAAAATCCGCTGTGGTCGATGTCGTAAGCATCAATTTTTTCTCCGTCGGAAACACAGCCGAAAGGGGGGGGATATTTCTTAAAAAAATCCATTTTTCTTATCCTTTATCAAACAAAGCGTTTAAAACAAAAAAAGAGCCATACTCCGTATGACTTTTTCAACATAAAAAAATGACGGAAACAGGTGCTTATGCTGTTTCCGTCATAGAAATTTTTATATCACGTTTTGTCGTTCTTGTCTACAACTATTACACAATTAAAATATCCGTTTATAATTTTTAATTGAATTGATATTGATTTGTTAAAAAACTCCCCGGTTTGAGGCAGGGAGTTTTGAGCGTTTATTTTTTATTGGGTTTGACGTAAGCCAGGGCTGCGTGTTCTTCGCAGTAAGTCTGCCCGATGCGGACTTTTCTGCCGCAAAAGTGAAAATTTTCGTCCTTCGGATCGCCGATCGGCCAGCGGCAGGTGTGGTTGTCAAGGTCTGTCAGTTTGACGTCGCCGGCAACGTTTTTCCGAACGACTGCCGGTTTTTCGGCAACAGGCTGAGGAGCGGCGGCAGGTTTTTCTTCCCGCAGTTCGGTTTTCTTTTCGGTTTTGGCTTTGACGGCTGCCGGTTTGGTTTCGGCGGTTGCGGCAACTGCCGCATTTTCCTGTTCCTCGTCTTTTTTCTTGATCGGCGAGGGGCGGGCGTCGAGCTGCAGGCGGTGAACTTTGCCGACAATGGAGTTTTTTGAAACACCCAGACGTTTTCCGATTTCCCCTGTTGTCAGTCCCTGTTTCCACATGATTTTAAGGTCTTCAACCATTTTTTCCGTCCAGGCCATAGCCGCACCTCCCATAAAAAAGTTAACATATGCCGCAGATAGTAAATCAATATTTTTGCCGAGTCTAGCATTTTCTTGTCAGAAGTTCTTTATTAATTGAAATATAAGTTGTAAGATAAATAATCGTAAAATTTACGGGAACAAAGATGAAGACGAAAATTTTGTGCTTATTCGCGGCGTTGTCCGTGTTTTCGGCGGCAGCGACGGCGGAAGCCGTTTCTCCGGCCGATTATGCCGACCGTTTCAAAGTGGACATGAACGAGCGGATTCCGCCGATTGAGGAATTGCGCAAAATGTTTGCGCCGAAACCGGTTTATGACCGCAAGTTTGATTATTTCTGGAACATCGGTACGGTTTTTGACAAAGGATTTGCCAAGACCATCCGGCGGTACGGTACCCGGCAGACGCGGTTAAAATGGCCGGGCGAGGACATAATGCTGGAGCAGTTGAAGAACACGCCGAAAGAATATTACCAGTATATCGGCCCCTATCTGCACACCATTCCCGGAATTTCGGAAAAAATCCTTAACTATCCGGGTATTAAGGAAACGAAAAACCAGTTTCCGAAGCGGGTGGCGCCGCAGCTGGCGGATATAGAAAATCTGGAATTTATGTCCCCGGCACTTTATTTTGCGCTTAATCCCGATTTGTGGGAGGAAAGCAACCTGAGCCGGGAGCAGGTGAAATTCAGGACGCTGCCGCAGGTCAACCGTTACGACACGAGTTTTATTGACAAGGTGATGGAAACGGTGCCGCCGGAAGATTATGCTCCCGGCGCTAAGCCGAAAGAACCGCTTGAGAGCCGCCTGCGCACAATTTCGCCCGACGCCTCCTCGCCGCTGACGGGCAGGGACGTTCAGGCGGTGGCCCGCAGTCTGGAGGCGCTGGCGGATTACGGCGCCGACCTCAACAATCAGGCCAAGATCATTGAGGCGGGCGCGCTGCTTGATGCCTGGGAAAATTCGCAGGGACGGGGAACGATGCTGCCAAACTTAAAAGATCTGGTTCATCCCTGTCAGCGGCTGGTGCAAAAGATCAGGATGCAGGGAATGGAAGGCGAGTTTGCCAAAATTGTCGCCGGGGAAGGGTTTAATCCGGAAGAATGGGCCTATACCTGCGACAAGACGATTAAGGCCTACCGGGTGCTGAGAATGAGCTCGCCGGAACTGCTGACGCTGCTTTTGTACAAACGCAACATATACGAAAATCAGCTTAACCTTTATTCCGACAAGACGGCGCCGAACATTGCGGTGACGATGCAGGGGATTATTGAAATGTACAAAGCGCCGGTCAATGATATGATGGAAGTCAAGAAAAATCAGAAGGCGCTGAAAAAGGCTTTTGAAAAAATCGGTTACCGAATCGTCTTTCAGCCGGTCTATATAAAATAATATTTTGCAAAAACAATCTGTTGCTTTGAAGGAAAACAGATTTTTATTGCATTTGCGGCGCAATGCGTTTATAGTCGTCGTCAAATTTGGTTTCAATCTAACTGAAAAAAGGTGAAAAAATGGCAAGAGTTACAGTCGAAGACTGCATTGACAAGATCCCCAACCGTTATGAACTGCTGATGGTCGCGACCCAGCGCGCGAAGGACATTTCCTCCGGCGCCCCGATCATGGTTTCCCGCGACAACGACAAAAACCCGGTTATCGCCCTGCGCGAAATTGCCGAGGAAAAGGTCAACATCGAAGACCTGCAGAAGTCTCTGGTCATGGGATTGCAGAAATATGTCGAAGTTGAAGAACCGGAAGAAGAGGAAATGGAAATCCAGGCGGCCGAAAAAGAACTGGCCGAACTGGACGAGCCGTTCTCCGGCTTTTTGATTGACAACGAAATGTCCGATTCCATGCAGGTTCACGGCGTGGACGACGACAACCTCGACCTTGACTCCGACGACGCCGCCGACGGCGACATTGATGTTGATCTGGACGGCGACGACGAGCTCGGCTTCGATGAAGGCGGCGAGATGGGCGACGACGGCTTGGACGACTTTGACGAAGAATAAAAACAGTTGATGATGCGGGCCGATGTTACGACAGTATGAATTAGTCGATTTGGTAAAATCTTACGATCCGGATGCCGACGAGGACGCGCTCAACCGTGCTTACGTTTTTGCCATGAAAAAGCACGGGGCGCAGCTTCGGGCATCCGGCGACCCGTATTATTCGCATCCGGTCGAAGTGGCCGGTATTCTGACCAAGTTTAAACTGGACTGCGCTTCGGTGATCGCCGGGCTTTTGCATGATACGGTGGAGGACACCGACACCACGGTGGAAGAGGTGCGTCAGCTGTTCGGCGACCAGGTGGCCTCGCTGGTGGACGGTTTGACCAAACTGGCGATGATCGAACAAAAGTCCACTTATACCAAACAGGCGGAAAATTTCCGCAAGCTGCTGCTGGCGATGTCGGAAGACATCAGGGTGCTTCTGATCAAACTGGCAGACCGGCTGCACAACATGCGGACGCTGCATTTTCTGGCGCCGGAAAAGCGTACCCGGATTGCCCGCGAAACGCTTGACATTTACGCTCCGCTGGCCGAACGCATCGGCATGCAGGAAGTGAAAAGCGAACTGGAGGAACTGGCCTTTTGCGAGCTCTACAAGGAGGCTCACGACTCCATCATCGCCCGTTTGAACTTCCTGCGCGAGCAGGGCAGCAACCTGGTGCCGAAGATTATTGAGGCGCTGAAAAAAGACATGGAAGACAACGGCGTCAAATGTCAGGTGACGGGGCGGGAAAAAACGCCTTATTCCATCTGGCGCAAAATGCAGCAGAAAAACGCCTCTTTCGAGCAGTTGTCGGACATTATGGCGTTCCGCATCTGCGTTGATGACATTGCCACCTGTTATCAGGCGCTGGGTATTATCCACAGCAAATACCATATGGTGCCCCGCCGTTTCAAGGACTATATTTCAACTCCGAAACCAAACGGTTACCAGTCGATTCATACCGGTGTCATCGGACCGGAAAACACCCGGATCGAGGTGCAGATACGCACTTTTGAAATGCACGAAATCGCGGAAAAAGGCATTGCCGCCCACTGGGCCTACAAACAGGGGCAAAAGGCGGAAGGCAAAAATTTCCGCTGGATCCGCGAGCTGCTGGAGATTTTGGAACGGGCTTCCAACCCGGAGGAGTTTCTTGAGAATACCAAGCTTGAGATGTACAACGATCAGGTGTTCTGCTTTACTCCGAAGGGCGATCTGATCGGGTTGCCGGTCAATTCGACGCCGGTCGACTTTGCCTACGCCGTCCATTCTTCGGTCGGCGATACCTGTGTCGGCGCCAAAATCAACGGCGAAATCCGTCCTTTGCGGACGGTGCTGCAAAACGGCGATCAGGTGGAGATTCTGACCTCAAAAGCCCAGCATCCGTCGACGGAGTGGGAACGCTTCGTGGTTACCGGCAAGGCCAAGGCTGCCATCCGCCGTTATGTGCGCTCTTCCAAACGGGATCAGTTTATCGTTCTCGGACAGGAAATCCTTGAAAAAATGTTTAAGAACGAAGGACTGGAGTTTTCGGAAAAGGGGCTGTTGGCGGTGATGCCCAATTTCGAGGCGGAATCGATCAACGACATTTATGCCAAAGTGGGCGAGGGACTGATCAGCGGCTGGGACGTGATGAAAGCGGTTTATCCGGCCTATAAGCAGTCCAAGCTGGAAAAGGTGGTTAAGGCGATCAAGGTTCCCTCATTCCGCAAAATTAAAAAGAAAAATGCCGAACCTCTGAAAATCGAAGGGCTGATTCCGGGGATGGCGATGCATTTCGCCGGCTGCTGCCATCCGCTGCCGGGCGACAGAATCGTCGGCATCGTCACGACCGGCAAAGGGGTGGCGGTTCACCGCGCGGACTGCAAGGCGCTGGAACGTTTTGCCGGCGAACCCGAACGCTGGCTGGACATCGCCTGGGGCGAGGGCGCCGAAAACCAGAGCCATACCGGACGGCTGAAGCTGATGCTCAGCAATGAACCGGGCAGCTTGGGCGAAATTTCCAACATCATGGCGCGCAACAACGCCAACATTTCAAACTTAAACATTGTTTACCGCACGGTCAGCTATTTCGAAATCATGGTTGACGTGGAAGTTAAAAACCTGGACCATCTGAACTCTATAATCGCCGATCTGAAGTCTTCAAAAGCGGTCAGCTATGTTGCCCGGTCGGCCTGAACAGGGGAGAAACGATTTGTTTTTGCGCAAAAGACGGCCGGCGGCGGACGCTCAGATCCAAAGCCGGCGGCGGACGACGGGCTGGCGGCGTTACGAAAAGCGCATGCTGGCCCGGCTCAGCCGGCTGGGCGGAACGCCGTATTCGATTGCCGCCGGTGTCGCCTGCGGGGTGGCCGTTTCCTTTACGCCGTTTGTCGGTCTTCATTTCGTGCTGGCGGCGGCTACCGCGTGGCTGGTGCGGGGCAACGTGCTGGCCGGCATGCTCGGCACCGCCGCCGGCAATCCGTGGACTTTCCCGTTCATCTGGGTTTCCGTGCTTTATACCGGGCGTTTTCTGCTGGGCGAACACGGCCGCGGCGGCATAGAATTTACAAAAGTGTTTGAGAAGGCGATGCACGCGCTGATCACTTTTGACTTTTCTTCGTTCGGGCGAGACGTGTGGCCGGTGGTTTGGCCGATGACGGTCGGCTGCATTCCTTTTTACGTTGCCGCCTGGGGAATCACTTATTATACGGTGAAGAAGTCTTTGGAAAAGATCAGCCGTTTTAAAAAGAGCCGGAACGAAGAGGCGGGCAGGGTATAATGATTATCGGACTGGGAAGCGACATTTGCAACATCCGGCGCGTCGAAAAGGCGTATGAGCGTTTCGGCGGGCGTTTTCTTGCCCGTTGTTTTGGGGCGGAAGAACGGCGGGAGCTGGACGCGATCGGCGGCGACAAGGCGCGTTTTACCGCGTCGCTGGCCAAGCGGTTTGCCGCCAAGGAGGCATTCGTCAAAGCCCTCGGCACCGGTTTTGCCCACGGCATTTCCTGGGCGGAAATCGAGGTGGTGCATCTGCCCGGCGGCCGGCCGGCGTTTAGAGTTTCGGGGCAGGCGGAAGCGGTTTTGAGGAAAATTATTCCCGCCTCGCGGCTGTGGCTGAGTTTGAGCGACGACTATCCGCTGGCGCAGGCCGTGGTAATTATTGAAAGTTGTTAGCTTTTTGTTGCGAAAATAAAAATAAAGGTTAGTATGGCAGAAAAAACAACCGGGAGAAGGAGTAAAATGGAAAAAGAAGAAAATATGTCGGAAACCGTCAAAACGATTATTTACGCGATCGTGATCGCGGTTTTGATCAGGAGCTTTTTGTTTGAGCCGTTCAAAATTCCGTCCGGTTCAATGTATCCGAATCTTTATGTCGGCGATTTTCTGTTCGTTTCCAAATATACTTACGGCTATTCCCGGCACTCTTTCCCCTTCAGCTTTCCGCCTTTTGAAGGGCGCATCTGGAGCAGCGAACCCAAGCAGGGTGACGTGGTGGTGTTCAAGTTTCCGAAAGACAACCGCACCGATTTTATCAAGCGGATCATAGGCATGCCCGGCGACAGGATCAAACTGGAAAACGGCCGCCTTTTTGTCAACGGAAAAATGCTGGAGCGGGTTGAGGGCGAGAACTTTGTGCTGCGCAATCCTTTCGGTCACGCCGAGCGTTATCACCAGTATACGGAAACGCTGCCCAACGGGGTAAAACACAGCATTCTGGAAATTTCCGACGAAGAGAGGGAAGACAATTTTGAAGAGGTAACGGTGCCCGAGGGCAGTCTGTTTGTCATGGGCGACAACCGCGACCGTTCCGACGACAGCCGGGTCAGCGTCGGTTTCGTGCCGATGGAAAACCTGGTCGGCAAGGCGCGCTTTCTGTTTTTCTCCTACGATCCGAACGAAGGGGCCTGGTACAAGCCCTGGACCTGGGCGAAAAAAATCAGATGGAGCCGTCTGTTCAGCAAAATCAACTGAGCTTATATAAACGGCGGAAAGCAATTGCCGGAGAATTGTCATGAAAGAACTGGAAAAAAATCTGCAATATCATTTCAACAATCAGCATTTGCTGCATCAGGCGCTGACGCATACCAGCAAAACCGGAAAACTGTCGGAAAATTATGAACGTCTGGAGTTTCTGGGCGACCGTGTTCTCGGCGTGGCGGTGGCGGAAATGGTCTACCGGGTGTTTCCGGCCGAGCCGGAGGGCAGCCTGTCGCAGCGTTTTATGGCGCTCGTCTGCAAGGAAACGGTGGCGGAAATGGCCCTGAAGCTGGGACTGGACCGTTACATCATGGCCGAAAGTGTCGACGTACACCATAACGACAACGTTTTGTGCGACGTCTGCGAAGCAGTGATCGGCGCGATGTATCTGGACGGCGGCTGTCAGACCGCGATTGATTTCGTGCAGGAACGCTGGCGCCCGCTGGTCGATACTCATACCCGGCCGCCGAAAGATGCCAAAACCCTGTTGCAGGAAGCCGCGCACGAAAAGGGTCTGCCGGCGCCGCGGTATGTGGAGATCGGCCGCGAAGGCGCCGAACACAATCCGGTTTTTCACATGCAGGTGGAAATAGACGGTACGGAGGCGCAAACGGGAAGCGGCCGCAACAAAAAAATGGCCGAACAGAACGCGGCGGAAAAAATGCTGGCGTTTTTGGGAGTAAAACATGGAAAATAACGAACAAAAGCCGACCCGCTGCGGTTTTGTCAGCCTGATCGGTGCGCCGAATGCCGGCAAATCGACGATTACCAACGATTTTGTCGGTTCCAAAGTGTCTATCGTGTCGCCCAAGGCGCAGACGACGCGCACTCTGGTCAAGGGTATCGGCATTTTTGACAATACGCAGATTATCTTTTTGGATACGCCGGGCATTTTCAAGCCCAAGCGGCGGTTTGACCGGTCAATGGTGGCATCGGCCTGGAGCGGCGCCTCGGACGGCGACATTCTGGTACTGGTGGTTGACGCCAGACGCGGTTTTGACGCGGAAACCCGGGCGATCGTCGACGAGCTGAACAAACAGGGGCGCGAAGCGGTGCTGGTTCTGAACAAGACCGATTTGGTAACCGGAGAAAAACTGCTGCCGCTGGCGGCGGAGCTTAACGCCGCCGGAAAATTTGCCGAAACTTTTATGGTTTCCGCCGCAACCGGGGAAGGCTTGCGGGACTTTTATCGATATCTGGCGGATCATTTGCCGGAATCGCCCTGGTATTATCCCGAAGACCATATGTCGGATCTGCCGCTGAGGCTGCTGGCGGCCGAAGTGGTGCGGGAAAAGCTGTTTTTGTATCTGCAGGACGAACTGCCGTATTCGCTGACGGTGGAACCCGAATTGTGGGAACGCCGGTCCGACAATTCCGTGAGGGCGGAAATGACGATTTATGTCGAGCGCGAAGGGCAGAAGAAAATCATTGTCGGCAGGGGCGGCGAGATGATTAAAAAGGTGGGACAGACGGCCCGGCTGGAACTCGAGGAAATGCTTGAAGACCGCATTCACCTGTTCTTGTTCGTGAAAGTGCGGGAGAACTGGAGCGAAGATCCCGCCCGTTATCAGGACTGGGGGCTGGTTTACAACGTGTAGACGGCAACGGGGGAAAAACGGTAAAATTACCGTAGCATAATTTATATTATTAGCTTGAGTATTGGCTGATAATCTTATATCAAGTCAGTATAATTGAAAAACTGAAAATTTTTAGAGAGACTTACGGAAGCAAATCTGTTATGAAAGAATCCGGCATTTGGGAGAAGTTTTTTTCGGTTAAAATTTCTCCCCTGAAAACTCATAAAATTGTGAGCATCTGCGGTCTGAAGCTGAAGTTTCGCTGCGACGGAAACCGCAAGGCCCTTGAGAAGCTGCGTGCCACTATCCGCGAAAACAGCGTGCTGATCGTAGAAACAAACACCTGTCATTATGAAGTTATTCCCGGTTATGCCAAATATTTCAGCGAGTTGGGCTATAACGTTGACGTGGCGGTTTATGACGGCGGTCAGCTTGACTTTTTGTGCGAAGCGGTGCCGACGGTGAGGGTGTTCACGCTCGGCGAAAAGGACATGGACAAGCTGCTCGGCGCCGCTCCCATCCGCGCCTATCATTATATTTTGTTCAGTTCCGCCATCAAATATGTCGACGGGGTGGAGGTCAATTCTCCGAAAATGCCGCTTGTGACCAGCTATTACCATAACATTGCCGCCGACCAAAAGAAGATGATTTTCGTCCAGCATCATATGGAACGGCAGGGAATCAACCGCAACCAGATTGCTCTGGCCGATCTGCACAACCGTTATTCCGACAATTTTTACATGGTCAATCCGCATTATTTCGGCAATGTGAAGATTACGCCGAAAAACGACGGAGTGACCGACTTTATCGTTGTCGGCGGAATTTCTCCCCGCCGCAAAAATTATGAGCTGCTGCTTTCTACCGTACGACGGCTGGCCGCGAGCGGAAAAAAATTCAAGGTTACGCTGGTCGGTTCGGGGGATAATCTGGTTTTTGACGAGGAAATTGCGCCGTATTTTGACATGCGCGGCCGCCTTTCCTACAAGGAAATGTTCACGGCCATGGAAGAAGCCGATTTCTTCCTGTGTCTGCTGGATCCGGAAAACCCGGCGCACGAACGTTACATTTCGACCGGCACCAGCGGCAGCTTCCAGTTAATTTACGGTTTTGCAAAACCGTGCCTGATTCAGAAAAAGTTTGCCGACGCCTATGCTTTTGACAACGGCAATTCCCTGGTCTACGGCACTAACGGCGAGTTGGCGGAAACGATGTTGAAAGCCGTCGACATGCCTGCCGCCGAGTACGGGGAAATACAGGCGCGGCTGATGCTGAAGGCGGAAGACATCCGCCGCCGTTCGCTGGAAAATCTGAAAAAGGTTTTGCGGTCGATAGACGGCGATATATAATTTTCTGCGGAGGCGATATGACGGAAAAAAAAGAAGAAAAAGGCGAAGAACCGGCCGTCGGCCGGCAGCGGGCGGTGATTTTGAATTTCTGGTGGTCGCTGAATTACGGGGCGATTTTGACCGCTTATGCCCTGCAGCGGGAACTGGAGAAACTGGGCGTTGACAATCGGTTGGTGAATTTTTTGCATGAGTGGTGCCGCGAACCTTTTAAAAACAGTTTTTCCGAGAAATTTGCCGAACGTTATCTGAAAGTGACGCCGCCGTTTGAATCGGTTGCGGATTTGGTTGAACTTAACCGGACGGCGGACGTGTTTATCGTCGGTTCCGACCAGGTTTTTCGTTTGTCTTACAACGCCGGGTACGAATTTTACTATTATCTGCCGTTTGTTGACGCCGACAAGAAGAAAATTGCCTGTGCGGCCAGTTTCGGTGCTTCCGAGCTGGAAGGAACGATTGCCGACAGGGAACTGGTCCGTTGTTATCTTTCGGGTTTTGATGCCGTTTCCGTGCGCGAAACCGACGGGCTCAGGTTGTGCGGGGAGGAACTGCGGCGGTCGGATGCGGCTTTGATCCTGGATCCGGTTTTCTGGCCGGCGCCCGGGGAATGGGAAACTTTGATCCGAAATGCCGACGACGGGGAAAAGGATTTCGGACTGACATATGTTCTGGATCAAAACAAAGAAACGGACGCCGTCGCCGCGGCGGCGGAACACCGGTTTGCCGTCGGCAAAGTCATAGACATGGGCAATGCGCAGAAAGACGGGGAAATTACCCTTTCTCCGGAACAATGGCTGTATAACATCAAAAACTGCCGCTATATGGTGACGGATTCTTTTCATGGTGCCTGTTTTGCCATTATTTTCAACAAGCCGTTTATTTGTGTGGCCAACCGGGAACGCGGCATCAGCCGGTTTGAAAGTCTGTTTGACATGCTCGGCCTTTCTTCCCGTCTGGTGAAGAACGGCGAAACCCTCGACGGCCGTGCTGATCTTTTTGAAACGATTGATTATGCGGCGGTCAACCAAAAGCTGGCGGCGGAAGTTGCACGGTCGCGCCGCTGGATGGCGGAAGCTTTGCAAAAACCGAAGGCGCCGCAGAGTTTTGAAAGTGAAATGACGGCTTTTATGATGCAGTGTCTGAGCCTTGCCGGCTGCCGGATCCGCAGTCTGGAAGAGAGAACGGAGGAGATGGGGCGGATGATGATCAAAGCCGGTCTGCTCCGGCCTTACCGGGTGCGTTATTGGCGCAACAGGCTGCTGGCGGCGCTGACTTTCGGAAAAATGCGGAAGAAATACAAAGCTAAAAGTAAAGAATGCCGGCAGAAAATCGACTGCCTGAAAAAAGTTTTGAAAGGCGGAAAATAAACTTTCTCCGGCCGACGAATCGTTTCGGCATTCAAATGCCCGGTCCGGAAGCTGCGAACGCTCAGTTCCGAGGATAGGGGCGGCTCCAAAAGACGGGAGGCAAGTCTGCCGGATCGGTCGAATGCTCGTTTCCGTTTATTTATGTAAAAATTTGAATCGTAAACGCGCCGCGGCCGGGTCGGAGAGCGCCGGAGATGCCGTGCTGCCGAAAGAAAAATGCGGCGCGTCAGGCAAAGAGTGCGGGTAAAAAAACGGTTGCTTGAGGAAATGCCGCAAGGTGCCGGAGCGTTTGTTGCAGGTGTCGGGGGTGCAGGAAAATGGATGCGCCGGGCCGGAGAGCGCCGGAGGCGTTTCTTCTGACAGAAAAAACCGGATTTGCCGGGGTCGAACGCTTTCGCGTCGGGACAACACCGCCCCGTGTCTTTGACTATGGTCAAATACATTGACTGCCAAGGATGAAATCAATGCAGACAACACTGCCTCACGCCTTCGCCTTTGACCATGGTCAAGCTGTCAGGTTTGCAGCTGTTCCAATCTCCCGGTTTGCCGGGAGAAAACTGCGCCGGATTTGGGTCCGCCGTTTATTCCTTTTTCCAGTTGTTTAAGATCCAGGAAGACGAGTTGGCCTTATTTTCGCCGCCGATGCCGAATTCGAGCGAAACGTTGCAGTTTTTGCAGACTTCCGTTTCCGGGATGTTGTCGCGGGTACGATCGCCGCCGTTGGCAAAGATCAGTTCGGCGTCGGGAAACTGTTCGCGCACCAGACGGATGCCGTCGCCGGCGGAATTGTCGTCGTCATTGAAGGCCAGTACCTTGGTTACGTTTTTCAGGTTTTCGCAAATGGTTTTGCGGGTATGGAAATTCATAAAGTTTTTGCCTTTTTTGCGGCACAGCCACTCGTCGGAATTAAGCAGCAGAATGACACCGTCGCTGCGGCATGCAGCTTCGTTGATCATGGCGATGTGTCCTTCGTGAATGGGGTCGAAGCCGCCGCTGACAATGTAATATTTCATGAAAAAACTCACGATACGGTTGATTTTCATTTCCATCATATATGTTTTGACGTCTTCGTCAACGGATTTTTCGCGTTTTTGACCGTTGCCGGCACCGCAATTTTTTCTGTCCGGGTTTGAAAATTCATCTTTTGGTAAAATATTACATGGTATGTTTACGGCAAAAGTTTTGACGGGAAAGGTTAAATGGCAAACAAAATACCGACCGCGCTGGTTTCCGATTTTGACGGTACCATCAGCGACGATGATTTTTTCAATTATGTCAGCCGCCGCTGGCTGGGCGAAAAAGCGCTGGATCCCTGGCGGGAATATATGGAGGGAAAAAAGACTCATTTTGAGGCGTTACGGGAAATTTTTGCTTCTCTCCGGGTTGAGCAGCCGGCGTTTGACGACTTTATTCGTGAAATCAAGATTGATCCGGGCTTTTTTACGGTTGCCGACTATTGCCGCCGGCGGGACATTCCTGTTTACGTCTGCTCGGCCGGCTGTGACTATTACATCGATAAGCTGGCGGGAAAGGAGATGGCCGACTGCCGGGTGAGGCTGGTGGCCAATCACGGGGTCTACAGTCCCGAAACCGGACTGGTAATGACGCCGCCGCCCGAAAACAGTCCCTTTTACGATCCGAACACCGGCATCAGCAAGGCGGCCGTGGTGGCTTATCTGCAACAGCGCGGTTACCGTGTCGTTTACTGCGGCGACGGAATGCCGGACGTGGCCGCGGCGGCGATCGCCGACGTCGTGTTTGCCCGAAAAATGCTGTTGCTGCAATGCCGGCAGCTGAATATTCCGGCGGAAGAGCTGACAGATTTTAATCAGGTGTATCGCTTTCTGAAAGGAGAAAAGCAATGAAAAAGTCTTCCCCTTACGTTATGACCAGCCGTCAGATCAACATTCCCTATCTGCTCAAAATCGGGGAAGGGAAAATCGCCAAAATCGGCAAATATTTGTTTGATAAGGATATGACGGGAATTGCCCTGTTCTGGGGCGAAGGCATGGAAAAAATGCTCGGCGGCCGGCTGAAACGCGGACTTGACGAGCACGGCATCGAAATTCTGTCGGAAGACACCGTTTCTTCGATTGCGGTGGAAGACATTACCGCGGCGGCTTTTTCTCTGCCGGCCGGTGTCAAAGCGGTGGTCGGCGTCGGCGGCGGCAAAGTGCTCGATTTTGCCAAATACACCTCATATTTGCTGCGGCTGCCCTATATCAGCGTGCCGACTTCAATGTCAAACGACGGCTTTTGTTCGCCCACTTCGTCGTTAACGGCCGGCGGCGCGCGCAAGACCGTCAAGTCGGCCATTCCTTACGGAGTGGTGATTGATCTCGACGTAATAGCCGGTTGTCCGAAGAGTTTTCTTTATTCCGGCGTCGGCGACATGATTGCGAAAGTGAGCGCGCTGTGGGACTGGAAAGCGGCGTTTAACCGCGGATACGAGCGTTTTAACGACTTTGCCTCGATGATGTCTTACAATTCGCTGGATCTGTTGTTTCTTCGCCATAGCAGTGATCCGGCGTCGCCGCGTTTTCAGCGCAGTCTGGCAACTTCGCTGCTCTACAGCGGCATTGCCATGGAAATTGCCGGCACCTCACGCCCGGCCAGCGGGTCGGAACATCTGATTTCGCACGCTCTGGACGAACTGGCTCAAAAGCCGAAAATGCACGGGCTGCAAGTGGGAACGGCAGCGTATCTCTGCGCCATGCTGCAGGAAAATCCGGAAACGGGCGGCGTTCGCGATATTTTGGCAGCCACCGGTTTTTTTGATTTTGTGGCGGCAGATCCTTTTGACAAAACGGAATTTATCAAGGCGATTGAGCTGGCACCGACGATCAAGGACGATTATTATACCGTTCTTTCCGAGCCGGAGAGTTTGGGCCGGGCGGTCCGTCTGCTGGAAGAAGACGAAATTTTGCGGCGGCTGGTCAAATGACGATCTGCCAGGGGCGTTCCGGCGTTTTGAAGGTGCCGGACAAAAGCGCGGCCATGTAGGCGGTGACGGTCTTGTTGTCAAATTCCCGGTAAAAGGCTTCGTATCCTTTGCGGGCGGCTTTCATGCGGGCGTCGGCATTGTTTTTGTAAAAGGCCAGTTTGTCGTAAAACTCCTCTTCGCTGCCGTAAAAGGCGGCGCCGTCTTCGGGAATAATGTCGGCAAAACCGGTCGCACGGTCGATCAGCGCCAGTTCGCCGTTGCCGATGATGTGAGCGAGACGGTCCGAACTGTACAGGTAAACGTCGTTGTAGCGGCTGAGGTTGAAGCCGATGCCGGCTTTTTTGAAAGCGTCGAGATAGTCGGCGCCGTGCAGAGGCGGACGTCCGCGAAGGCCGCCGAGCAGCCACCTGATCCCCGCTATCCTGTTTTCGCTTTCGCTTAAAATTTCTTCTGTTTCCTTGTCTTTTCCGCAAAACTGGCGGCGGCCGGTGTTGGTGCAGAGAAGAACGTCAAAAGGCAGTATCCGTTCGGCGAAAGCGGTGCCGGTTTCAATGGCGGCGTCGACCATGTTGGGAAGATAGGCAACCGGTTTGCCGTCTTTTTTGAACATGTTGAGCATTTTTTTGTCGCCGGTTGAAATCATGGTGAGGTCGACGACTTCCAGCCGCTCGTTTAAGGCGTTGACGTTGCGTTTGCTCTCCGGGGTGACGGCGTCGCAGTTCCATTGCATGACTTTTATGCCGGGCAGCGTTTTTCTGATTTTCAGGATGGTTTCGTTTTCCACGGTGTTGGCATGCCCGAGCAAAATCGCATCCGGTCGGGTGGTGCGGCAAAACTCGAGAAGATGTTTGTTTAAACGCCAGCGGCCGAGGGCGTTCATATGGCCGAACCCGAACATACGGCACAGGTCGCGGTCGGCATAGTTGATGACTTCAAACCCGTTTTTGATCAGCCCGGAAGTGATTTTTACCGGAAAACCGCACTGGAAACAGCCTTTGAGGCGAAGCGAATTGAAATTGGCGATATGCAGAATGCGGGTCATTTGTTTTTGTTCCATAATTTTAAGGTGATGTTGATGTCGGCAATAACTTTCAGCAACGGCTGCAGGATCCGCGGCGCGGCGCCGGCGGCGCTGAAGCGCACGGCAACGAGCGGCAGTTTGCATTCGATCGCGATTCCCATGCGGTGATGCCCCTGGTTGACGGTGTCCTTGATGCCCATCATCCTCAACAGCATGACGTCAAGCGGAAAGTTGTCGTCATATCCCCGTTTCATCGAATTGTAGAGTTCGTCGTACTGGCGTTTGCGTTCGGCTTCGTCGTAGTAAAACAGCGGGTTGCTGAACACGTAGGCGTTTTCTTTGGTGCGGATGTTGCGCTCGATTTTGAGTTTGCGGATTTCAAGCGGGGCAATATGATATATGTTGGAGGAAAAAATCTTGTAGCGGGCGCGAAGCGGCTTGACGAAGACGGTGATAAAGTCGAAGCGGCCGATTTTGCTGAAAAAGGCAAAACGGACGGGAACGGAGGAAGCGTTTTCCGCAAGCGCACGGCGGACGGCGTCGCGTCCCGAAAGCAGGGTATCGGTCTGGCCGTTCTGACTGTCGCCGATCAGAACCGTGATTTCGTCTTTTACGTGTTGCTGCAGGTCCGCGGGAGTATCCGCCAGAGCGGCGATGTCGGCGGGTGAGACGGGGTATAGTTCTGATGACAGGCATAGTTCGCGCATAAGTTTCTCCTTAACCGCGGAATTATAAGATGTTGTGCCAAAATAATCAAATCAATAATTGATTTTATCAAGCCATTTTTATTGCGGCCGGTCCGTGTTTTCTGTTGTGCGGGGGCTGTTTTTGTGTTAAACTTCAAATATATAGAAAATATAATTATGAAACGGGAGAAGGATTATGACAGGCGATGCTGCAAAGAGGACTTTTGGCGAGAACTTCCTTCTTGAACTGCAGAAGGCGGAGAGCAGGGGGTTGTTGTTTGCCGTGGTGGAAGACACCGCCGCGCGTTTTTATCCGCAGTACAATCTGGAGGTTCAGCTCGGCAAGTTATCCGACTTTGATTCGGTGGCGGTTTATCAGGACAAGCTGGCGCGGGTGCGGATAGAATACAATGCCAAGGCGGTTCGGGACATTCATCAGCGGTTGGTGGGGCTGACCAACTTCGGCGAAGACAATTACAAATACAAGGAAAAGATCATTCGCAAGCTCAATCTCCTGATCAATAACCATCCCGCGTTGGACGAGATTGTTTATATAGCGATGGCTTCTTACATCGCCCGCGGTTACGGCAACGCTGAAAAGTTCAAACGCGAACTTAAGGAGCATATGAAAGACAACCGTCCGGCCGACGGCGTTTCCAAAATGCTGCCGATCAGCTGCGAAGCCGACGTGTGCAGTGTTTAACCAAATTTAAATGCAGCCTGTTTTACAATAGCTCCCGAGGATCAACCAAGGGAGTTTTTTTATGATTATCAAGACGATCGGCATTATGACCGGCAATTCGCTTGATGCCGCGGACGCGGTGCTGAGCGTTTTTGATGATGACGGCGGCGTTTGCGACCTGGCTGCTTTTTCGCTGCCTTATCCGCCGGCGCTGCGGGAACGTTTTCTGCAGTTGAAAGAAAACATAAAATATTATGTTTCAATGGCGGAAACGGCGGCCGATCCCTTGTTTGCCGCAACGGTTGAGGCCTATACCCGTCTGGTTGCGGAAACGGTCAACCGCCTGCTGGAAACAAGCGGTGCCGACAAAAGGGAAATTGCGGCGATCGGTTTTCACGGGCAGACCTGTGACCATTTTCCGCCTTCGGCGGCCGGCGGCCGCGGACCCTTTACCCTGGCGTTTTGCTT
>OGQJ01000794.1_pt1 | contig 32124 bp, 28 predicted proteins | sample 1553161 | NCBI WGS metagenome assembly OGQJ01 (sample SAMEA2579923, study PRJEB22360) | human gut metagenome | biome: human gut; feature: human-associated habitat; material: faeces | place: Denmark | collected 2008/2010 | reverse complement strand
AATGTCTGGGTATCAACAAACGAACGATCATCGGATGGGAGCGTGATGGCCGCTATCCTCGCAGCATTGAAATGCTTGAAAAGATGGCCGACATATTCCATGTACCTTTGACCTATTTACAGCCGGATCAGTCTTTATTTATCGAACGTGCCGCCGAAGCTTACGGAAAAAAGGGCAAAATAGAAGCCCAGCGTCTCGCATTCGAGCTTACTGAGCTATTTGCCAGCGGTGAGTTGACCCCGCAGGATATGGACGGCATCATGTACGAAATGCACAAAGCCTATTTTAAGTACCGAGAACAAAAGCGAGAAAAGGAACGAATCATGAACCTGTAAATCACTGTTCCATTCACTATGCCATCCCCGGAAGGAGATTACATTATGGATTCTGCATTTATCTACCGAGCAGCCAACGAACTTGTCCAAAGTGCCGGAACTCGCAACATCAAACAGATCGCGCGCAGTTGCAGTCTGGACATCAGTGAAACATCCCGCATTAAAGATATGTTAGGGTTACTTTCACTCTATTTTGACAAGCCTTTGATCCTTATCAATCGCCAGCTGGACAAACAGACAAAGCAGATGGTGTGCGGCTATGCACTCGGACATTATCTGGAGCATCAGCTGCTTATGGACTTGCATACCCTGGACAGGTTTCTAACCATTAAGGACAAGCACATCCTTCTTTATGAGCATAACGCTTTCACATCCCACCTGATGCTGGACAGTGATGAAGTCTATCAAATGACGAAACGTGGGCTGGACGCTGCGCAAATTGCTGTAGCTAAGCGGATTCACCTCAACCTAGTGATGGTGAAACTTCTTGAGTTGCATCATCTGGGATACGATCTAAGGCACTATCACGCCCAGCACCACGCGTTTATCAAACAGTTCCATCTTCCGGCACATTTTCAGTTCGATCTGGCCACCGGATGAACTTATGTTCTTATAACTCTAAAACCCGTAATGAACGGCACGTTATGCCTGTCCATCACGGGTTTTTCTTGTTATTTCAGTTTTGCGAGGATTTCATCGGCACTCATGCCTTCGGCAAGCAGCTTTTTCAGAACGGACTCTGCTTCTGTCTTTTTTGCTTCTTCTGCAGCTTTGGCATCTGCCTTCGCCTTCTTTGCTTCCAGCTTGACAATTTCCTTGTCGATGGCCTTCAGGGATGCCTTCTTCTCTTTCAGGTCAGCTTTCAGAGAATCAATGTTAGCGGTGATAGATGCGATTTCCGCTGTGAGCGCATCCTTTGCGGACTGCTTTTCTGCAATCTGCGTTGTGAAATCAGCAGTCACAGTTTTGGGCTTATTCTTGCTACCTTTAGTTCTGGGCATAATAAAACCTCCAGAAAATTATAGTAATTTTAGTATAACACTCTAGCGCATTTATTTCAATCACCGTAAATTTATATTTCGTATTATATTACTATCATATCAGCTCGATCATTAAAGCTTTCTATGATTTTAGCTATTGATTTTGAAACGGCTTTTTCAACATAGTTCATTGGCTTTTTAACCTCAATAGATTTTGCAAATGCAACAATTTCATATCGAATGCCTTCGCCATCAAGTTGATAAAAGAATCTTTGATTATCTTCTGCGTTTTCATAACGAACTTCAAAATAATCTGTTTTCCACCAAGGTGCTGGAACGTAGATATAGCCTTTCGTTCCGGTAACAATCAACTCACCCTCAGATTTTGCAGCTTTTGCTACTTTGATTGAAGCTACTGCATCATTATAAGTAAAATCAATTTTTGTAAAGGCATCCATGTTGGCTACTTCATCCAAGAATTTCGTAGTAATAACTTTCTTCCTATACTCCGTTCCAAGTATTTGAAAAACAGGTAACAACGCTGCAGGTGCCCAACCGCACATACTATTCCATTTCTGAGTTAAATCCGTTCCGGCAATTGAAATACCATCTCGCAAGCTAGTACAAACAGCATCAACCGATACAACCTTACCAATTTTTCCAGACTTTGCAAGAAGGACTAAACGTTCGTATGCTGTTGAATATGCTGTCTTAATAGCATCCATGAGAACTAGCCCATGTTCTTCAGCAATCGAATATAGTTCTTCACAATCCGCTTCTTTTAAAGCAATTGGTGATTCACACAAAACATGCTTTCCCGCCAAAAGAGCTTTTTTTGTATCAATATAATGTTTCTCTGGTTTGGAAACAATATACACGGCATCCACTTTCTCAAGAAGTTCATCATAGTTTTCGGTGTAGAACATCTCATCAAACTCAGGTTCTTCACTCTTCTGAGATGCACATACACCAATTACATCAACGCCGTTTACATATTTAGACTCTGCTACAAACTTTGTTCTGAAAGCAGCCTTTCCAACAATTCCCATGCGAAGTTTACATTGTTCACTCCGCACTTCAGAACTAGAGATTCCCTCCGTTCTCGGAAGATACACCACCTTACAATATTCATTCAGATAATCAAATTTTCCAGCCCAATCAGAACCCACCGTGAAAATATCTACATCGTACCTACGAATATCATCAATTTTCTGACCCTCGTATTCTTCCACGATGATCTTATCCGCAAGTCCTGTAGCACGTACAGCCTCAATACGCTCCATCAAGGACTGCTGTACATTGATTTTTCCACGGGTTTTATCAAAATCATCCGCTGTAACGCCAACGATCAAATAATCTCCCAGTGCTTTTGCACGTTCCAGCAGCTTGATGTGACCATAGTGAAGCAAGTCATACGTTCCGTATGTAATTACTTTTACCATTTCTTGCTTCCTCTCACCTTTTACAAAAGTCCACGCTTCTGTAAATCCTTAAAAGCGTTCACAAGCGTAGTGTTATCTTCTTTTGTCAATGCACCAATATGGCCTACACGGAAGATGGTTTCTTTCATTTCTCCACCATTGGGGCAAATCCAAATACCATACTCATCTTTGAGTGTCATAAAAACATCATAGGCCGACACATTCAGCGGATGCAACGGTGTAACCGCATTGGACATCGACTCTGAAACGATTTCAAGGGGAAGCCCCTTAATCTTAGCTCTAAAATCTTGAGCAAGTTCCGCAATTTTCTTTGTTTCGCTCTCAACACCGCCTGCAGCTTCAATTTCCCTTAAACGGGCATTGATTTGACGCAAAGTTCCCACTGCTGGTGTAAAAGGCGTCTGTCCCCGCTCGCCGTTTTTAAGAGCAGACTTCAGATTTAGATACATACACTTCACATCGCGGGCCTCTACACGTTTGACCGCTTCATCGGACAAGACAATAACTGATACGCCCGGAGGACAAGCCAATGCTTTCTGAGAACCAGTAATCATTACCTGCACACCCAATTTGTTCATATCAAAATCGTCCGCAAGGAAGGAGCTAATGGCATCCACGACCAAAAAAATTCCGTTTTTCTTACAAAACTCACTGATCATCTCAATGTCATAGTGAACACCTGTTGAGGTTTCATGTACATTAACGAGGAACCCTGTAAAGCCTTTACCGTCGTACATATCCAACTGCTCTTTTTTGAGTGCTTTACCTTTCTCCAGCTTGATTTCCTCGTATGGAATCTCGTGAATCTGGCACAACTCAACAAACCGCTGTCCAAAGCTGCCACCGTTTACGACCAAAACCTTATCCGTCTTATCAAAGACATTCATAACGGTTGCTTCCATTGCTGCCGTACCAGAACCGGTGATAAACACCACTCTAGCTTCATCGCCAGCTTTCGCAAACTTTTTCATCAGCATCTCATTTTCAAGCATGACAGCAGAGAACTCAGGCGTTCTAAAATATGGAACCTGTTCTGCTCCAATAGCGCGCACTACGTCATCCGACATTACCGGGCCAACTGTAAAATTAAGCATTTTATTTATCCTCCCACTTTTGATTTCGATGAGTTAAGTTCCATAACCATACTTTCTGCCGATTACCCCAAATATACTTTTGCCACAAAAGCCTTACGGATGGCTTATCTGCCCATTTCTGGTTGATCTCCTCATATGTCATCGATCCTTTTAAATCCTGCATGAATTGTTCTCTATCTGGGTTGCTATCAATGTGTTTTCGCATCGGTGATTGATATTTAAGTGATTCCTCAAATTTCAATTCATGCCCATACATCTCCGCTTCCGCTGCCTGCAACACCGTCCTGCCTTTATCCGTATTAGCAACAGCCAAGGAAGCCCCACCGTTTTTTCCATACAGTTCTGGGCAATAAAGATGGACTCCCCACAAATCGCCGAGCGAAATATCCGCTACTCTCTCCGTCGTTGCAAATGGACACTTATAGCAAGAAGGACGACTCATTAGATGCTTCAACCAAATAGACCAAAATGGATTAAACCAACGGTCTTTCTCAATTACTTTTTTCTCATCTTTCATCATAACTGTGGTCCTCATTATCTCAAAGTCCCATCTTGCCCCCCCCGAATATTTTTCGCCAAAGCTCTCATTATTTGGAAATCCCATTTATGATTTCCGAGAAAAGTGTGTCCCTTATACCTGTAGTCAATGCTTTCGATTAAAGCATCAAATTTTTTCTTTAGTGATTGCTCATATTTCCGAATATAAAGGGGACTCGGAACGCCTTCACAAATAACCTCTACGGTTAATAAGTTATCCTGATTCGTATTACGTAAAAATGCCTTTAATCCAGAAATTTGACATGGCGTTCCAGAAAAAAGTACTTTCTTTCCAGAATTCAAAAAATCTTTAGCCTGCTGATATGAGTTACCCATTTTACTTTGAGAATATTTCGATTTTCTGAACTTAGCCAAATCTTTCTTGTCGGTAATATAACTGTGCCAAACTAAAAGCCCCTTACTTTCTGCACCAAATATCACATAGTTTTCATCGCAAAAAGTATCGACAATAGCTGAAAATGCACCGCCGCTTGTGCTTTCAAACTTAATTTGTTCATCTTTTATGTAACCGCCAAAAGCATATTTATTGGAGCTGTACCTTTTCGGCATATTCTCATATGGGCATACTTGACGGCACAGGTTACATTCAATACAACGCTCTTTATCTAAAAGAGGATACCGAAATCCTTCGTCATCTTCTTTCATGACAAGTGCATCTTTAGGGCAGATCTGGACACAGGCTTCACAGCCATAACATTTTTCTTTTTCCCTATCGACTAAGTATCCTTCCATATCTATCTCCGTTCTTAGACGCAAGAAGTCAATTCCGTATACAAGAATTCCAAGGATTCTTTTCTTGCTTCTGCAATACGACTATGAACTTCTTCATAATTGATTTCAGACATATTCTTTTTTTCCGCTTCTGTCACTAGCATGTGATTAGATAGGCCAAACAAATCAAGAAGTTCTGTAATCTTCGTATCGCACTGCTCACGAGAGAATACATAAAATGGCCTGCAGTACTGTACTGCAAAAATCATCCCGTGGAATGAATTCGTAATCACACATTCCGCATACTTCACAAGCGACAGAAATTCCTCAACTCCAGCTTCATAGAACATCCGACGATTAGGCTTTTCTGCATTTATTGCGCGCAAGCTGATTTCGACAATCTTCCAGCCATTTTCTGTTGCAATTTTTTCTGCATACGCTTCCATTTTGGGATTATAGCGTCGTGCATAAAGCAGCAAATATTTATCCTGTTCTAACCGTTCCTTTGCAATCTTGTCATAATCACTGCTCGTCAGCAGGAGGGTCGGATCGACTACCTTTTTTACCGGAACATTTGTATGCTTTGTTACATACGGAACCATCAATTTTTCTCGAAGTCCAAAAGCATTAAAGTTTTGAAGTCTGTCATTTAACACCTTATATGTTTCATCCGTGAAATGAGGATCACCAAAACTTGCTGCATAAGCGACCGAGCGTTTTTTCATGCACTCATAATTTGCATAGTAGCCATCATCAATTCCGAACTCATCCGGGCAAAAGATCGTATCGCTTCCACACACAAAGCCTGAAATGTCTTCATCTTTACACATCTCGTTAAAATTCCGTGCCGTATACTTCTTGCTTGTCCGGGTAAATCTTTCGTGATAAAACCGATCGAATTTGTAATAGTTCTCTCGAATTGCAGGCATTGTAAGTTCACACATTCTGCGTGATTCATCATCTTGATCCCACATATTCGCAAATGGGTTCAATGGGTCTTTATCTGCTAAAATCTCAGGGCAATAATCAACAAGGACAGGCTCAACCGTGTTTTCTGCAACTTTCTTGATTGCCTGATGAAGTGCCCATGTTTGAAGTGCCGAGCCATAATTTGTAAAATTACAGTATATGTTGTAAGAAATTGTCCCAATCCTTTTCATAAATCACTTAATATCCTTCCAGTATGCCTTATAATTATGATGTGTAACTCTTTCGCTCTCCGGTGGCAATTTCATGTAATCTCCATACTTGTCTGTTAGGTAAGTCTTATAGTCAAGTGGCGCTCTGAACTTATGTCCTTCAAATTCAATCAATGTGTACCCATTAAAGATTTCCTTTTTGTGCCTAGACGTTTTTCCCCCGTATACCGATATTTCTCCAACATAATTTGAATTATCATAATTGTACTTTTTAGCAATACAATTATATTCATCTATTAGCATTTTAATATCTGGGGCAATCGTTTTCTTCCAAATTTCAGCAACAACATTCTTCACTTTTTGCTTAAAAGAACATTCTTTGTTAGTACGTAAAGCAACAATTCTACAATATCTTCCCAAGATTTTTTTTCTCCTATAATAATCTCTCATAAAGACATCATAGTTATCTGGTTCTCCATCAATCGGGAAAACATCAATATCAATTCCTAATGGTTTATGTGTACCATAGTCCAATTCTTCAATTTTTATAGTACGCTTATCATAAACCTTTGCGTAGTAATACATCGGGGATTCATCATAAGGAGAGGCCAAAGCTAAATTTTCATATGAACCCGGAAATGCTTTTATAAAGAATTCATAATCGGACCTTGGCATCATTATGTCTATATCATCATCCCACGGTATAAATCCCTTATGACGCGCGGCTCCTATCATAGTTCCATCTGCCAAAAAGTAATTGATGTTATTTTTATTGCAGAATTCATCCACTTTAATCATAATGTCAATCATTATCTTCTTTTGTTGCAAAAGGTCAATTTCTTGCATATATTTTTTCCCCTTTCTCACATTACCTATTATTACGATTGTATTTTATGTTTATTTCGTCAGATACTTGACAAAAAATTTCAATTCTTTTTTAAAGAAAATCACACTCAATGCGGCGTACAAGCATCCAATTATTATGGAATATATAACTGCATATTTTATCCAGTAAAGTAAAGAGATTTCCTCAAGAGGAAAGAAAATATAACATATTAAGAAACCTACTATTGCAACTACTGTAAAAGAAAAAAACTTTACGTAAAAAATGTTTTGTTTTCTATCCGGAATAATCTTACTAGTAAAATAGACATGGAAAATGGTTCGATAGCTCATCCCAACAATCGTTCCTATTGTAACTCCTACTAAGCCCAATTTATGAACCAATGCAACAGAAATCACTATATTCAATCCAGCCTCAATAAATGATGGTACAGTTATTTCCTTAAATTTATTGGCATTATAAGCCAAACTCATATGGGGAAATTTAACTAAATATAACGCTTCTGATATTAAAAGCAATACACCAAAGTATGGTTGGCAATAATTTGTATCATTAACTCCATTTGTGTATATTTGAACAAACGGCGTTATTAGCAATGCTGCTACGGTAAATATAAAAAAGACAAATAAAAACACAACATATTCATATATGTCAAGTTTTCTATTCAATTCATCATAATTATTTTTTGCATAGGCTTGTCCGACCGTAGCTGAAATTCCAGTTATTGACGCATTTATTAATTGTTTTAACCCATTGCTCACAAGGCTGTATACACTATAAATTGATACAGTTTTCAAATCTGTAAAGATTGTCAAAATCGCTATATCTGTGCAATTATGAATAAATGCAGCAAAATTGATGGCAAAGCCGTTCCACCGTTCTTTAATAAGAGAATTGTCTATTTTAGCTTTCCAATTGATTTTATAATTCTTATTTGAATAGCTCTTAAAAATCACTGGTTGAAGTAAAAACAAGCATCCACTGATTAGCTTCAAAAAATGAATACTCGGATAAATCCAAACAGATATAACTGCCAAGACAATATTGGATAAAGTAATTGCCATCTGTGTGAAGTTCACAATATAAGTTTTCTTATCTGCCGTTAATAAATTTTTTAACGTTAGCGAAAACATATATTGAATTAACAAGTTTATAGACAAAACAATTGTTAAAGATGCAACATACAGATAGCTAAACTCTTGTTTGAAAATCACAGGATATAAACAAGCTAAAGCTACTGAATATACAATAAAGATGCAACCAATCTTTTTATAAAATCTATCAGATGTCACCATCACCGATGACAGCTTATCATTGTCTCCATCAACCAATGGCTTATATAAATTAGCAATAATGACTCCTGATATTCCACCCTCAACAAGAGTAATATAGCTTAAGAACTGATTTAATGAAGAAACCAAACCATTAACATTAGATCCAAAATATGTAAGAATTATTCTTGGGATAACAAATCCACTGATAAGCGTACAACATTGAAGGAGCAGTCCTGATATTATATTTAAAAGTGTCGCTTTTCCCCTCATAACAAATTCTCACTTTCTAGTCGAATATACCTATGACATATTTTACATATTCTTCAAACGAATTACTGTGTTCTTTAATTTTAATGTCCGTCTTCAGCATGATCTCATCTATCGCTTTAGCAAATTGGTTACAATCTGCCTCGTCCGTTAAAATGCCATTTTTGTTGTTTATTATATCAATTATTCCTCCAGAACATTTTGCTCCTATCACTGGCGTACTAAACAATAGCGCCTCAAATATGGTGGATGGTAATGTATCAAACCTTGAGCACATAAGATATACATCCGCTATCGCATATAATCCTGAAAGCTGAGTGGAATTCAAAGCGCCCAAATATACAAAATTGCTTGGCTTTCCATATTTTTCAATTGCTTCCTCATAGTATTTTTCTTTTTTTCCTGCCCAAACGAAATTGTACTGTGGCAATAGATTCGCTGTTCGTAGGAATATATCAAATCCCTTTCTCTCTGTCGTATTTCCTATACCTGTTACTACTTTCTTACTTTCTAAAGCTGGATACTTTTCTTTGAGTAAACACTTTTGTTCTTCAATTTCTTGCGTTGAGGGTTTATTAAAATATGTACCTTGCGGTTTTATTAAAATCTTATCGTTGTCACCAACTCCACAAACATTTAAAATTTGTTCCTTTGCGATCGATGTAGAGAATAGCACTTTATCAGAAAATTCCAGCATTTCTTTTGTTGCATCTTCCAAGTGCAACATTCTAACAACTTGGCCTAATTCATGAATCATAGAAACAACATTAAACCCGCACTTCTTTGTTATCCTTACAAGATCACCAGTTGAAGCGGTAATCATTAATGCTTTTCTAAAACCTTTTCCATAAAGAAATTTGCATATTCTTTCATATGAACCTCTGGTTAATGCAATCTGAGTAGGAGCGACACAGCTATACTTATCATTCATAACCCCAAATTGTCTTGAAACAATATAAACTCCTATTCCATTCTTTACCAATTCTTCAGCAATATGCAGTGCTAGAATACTCGCTCCCAATTCCTGTGATTCATGAATCACAAGGAGTATCCCTGATTCATTAATTTTCTTGTTTTTGCTAAGATACTTAATATTTCCAGGATTCTGTATTATTCGCTTGATTTTTGTCAATTGTTTTTTGTATTGATACTTCATTTTATCATCGTCTTCCAATAACAATTTTGTATTTTTCTGTAAAGCAAAGAAAGAAAATAAAAGCCGCTACTATTTTAAGTAAATCATTATAGTAATACACATTTAAAAGCGTTATCAAAGCTGTTCCTAAAAGTTTGCATACCATTTTTCTTTTATCAAAACAACGCATAATCCAAATCGTAAATAACAAAGCCAATGGTAAACCAATAAGTCCGAAATTGGATACAAATTCCGGATAATAAGAAGCCGGCATATGATAAGTAACTTCACTTAGTGATGATAATCCAAGTACACCTCTCATATAGTAATCAATATATGGCCACGGTTTACTCGTCCATATCGCTCTTGGAACAAAGAAAAACAGACTATATAGTATCGATTGCCCTGGGTAGTCTAAAATGTGAATTCGACTTGGGTTAAGTGCCGCATAAATAGAAAATCTAACATGCATTGAGCGGAAAATATACTCCTGCATCTCATAATACCAATCACTGTTATAACTAATCTTGTCTGTCAAATACATATAAGCATAAAAGTAGACTGCGGTTAGACCAAAAAGTAAAATATATTTTGGAGCAATCTTCTTTATGTCATTTTCTCTTAATAAATCAATCAAGAAAAAAACGCCTACTATTATCATTAAATAAGTTCTTTTTCCGTTCACCATTGTAAAAAAGGCTATTAAAACAGCTCTAAAAGCACAACTTCCGAAACCATTTTTTAAATCAAACAATTTCAACGCAATTATTGCGCCTATAAGTAATTCAAAAATTGGAGTTACAATATTTTTTGAATAATTTGCTATTTGACCTGGCACTTGTCCAAAGACACTTCTAAAACTCAAAAAATACAAGGGATTCGGGGCAAACACAATTGAAAGCGCACTTGCTATTATGATTAAATAGCAAATCCATGTTACAATTTTTTTTTGCTTAAAGTTTTGAATAAATAGCAAAAATTCTTGTATGTCATTAGTTTTTGTCACTCTTCGATCTAATTTTTTGATTCTTTTTAATTCATATGTAAACATCAATTGGGCCAGCAGCAAAAATAAACAATATATGAATAATGTTGTTTGATCTTCCATGGCACGCACAAAATTCATATATACGTCTCTTGGTATATCTGGAATACCAAGAAACATTTCAAGAAAAAGCGGAACTACCATAACCAAATCAAAAACGGCTATAACAGGGTATATACTGTGAAACCTTTTGTATCTTTTAATCATTAGTATAAGATTGATGACTGAATATGCCACAATAACCCCCTCGAATACTACCATAATCATTCACCAACCTTTCCCTTAAAGCCATCATATATTCCTCTGCAGATGCATCTGCTTTTATTCAACTTGTCCTCTTCATATAAGATCACGATACCAAGCATTTTAATTTCCTGTAGCAGGCCCTTTACCACCAAAAGCACACTTTTTCTTTTCTTGGCAATATAAATAATGTTTCTAGCTATATAATATTTGCGAAACGCCGAATGATTTTTTACAAGGACCCTCCAAAAAAGGAAGCGATGATATTCGATATGTCCCAATTCATGTAAAAGTACAACGCTCTGAATGCATAGAATTTTATAGCCGTTTTTCTTTAATCGATAGCATATATCAAAATCGACACCATCTATAAACAGATTCTCGTCAAATCCACCAATTTTATTCCATGCTTTGATATTTAAAAGCGATCCAGATGTAATACATTCATCTATCTCTATACTACCTTCCTTTGCTTTTATCTCTTCCCCTTTATTTCTGTCATAGATAACCGGACAAAGTGTTCCAATATCTTGATAAGTTATGTATTTTTCAAACTCTTCTATAATATTATATGGCGCGACCGAATCTTGATCTAACGTTAGAAGCCACTCATATCCATCTTTTTGTGCAGCACTGGCAAGCTGATTGAGTGCTTTCGCAATTCCATGATTTTTTGCGTTGCAAATTACAGAAATTTTAGATTTCTTATATTTCTTTAGTAATTCAAGCACCTCATCAATGTTTCCTGACCCATTATCTACCAGATATACATGAGTACACTGAACAATAACAGCATCTATGTTCTCTTTTAATCTTTTTATATCTGGGTTGAAAAGGACAATGCCTGCTGATATGTCCATGCGTAATATATCCTCCATTAAATTGATACTATACTTGTTAAGCGTCCATATTTTAATTATAATTTTCTGTCATAAAATCAACCTAATCATGGGCACTCTTCCATAGTTTCATTCCATCTTTAGTCCCATGTATAAGTTGTTTTATGTACTCCCCTTTATTATCAAACAAAAGGAGTACTTTTCCCCATTTCACACTGTATCGAACTATCTCTCTTACTGCCCTATATTCCAATATTAGCCATACTATAGCTCTAGCTTGCATGTAATACCGCCACGGTGAAGCCACACCATATTTTACTTTGGCTCGCCCTAATCCAAATACACGAGTTTCTCCTGGCTTGTGATTAATCTGCGCATTTGCCAGCTCTACAATTCGATACCCATCTCTACGGATTTTATAGCAATAATCTATATCCAAGCCATCCACAAAAAGTTCTTCTTTAAATCCATTAGCGGTTTTAAATATGCTAATATTATATAAGCATCCAGATGTCATTGCCCAAGACACGTCTCTTTGACCTTCAAATTTTTTCTCCAAATTTCTATCATGAAGATGTACTGGTGCAAGAACGCCTATCTTTTCGCAGTTATGTTCTTTAATGTAGTCTTTATACGCATTAATAACATTCGTATTAAAGGTACTATCTGAATCCATAATCAGTGCCCATTCAAATCCTTCATCTGCTGCCAGTTTCATTCCGTGGTTTAATGCTTTACATAGACCAATATTTTTGTGGAAATGAATATACTCCGCTTTTTCTTTAACGCATCCATTACGCTTTGACAAAACATCATTTACAATTATTTTTCTGCTTTCAACAGAGTTATCCAAAATATATGCTTTATCAACACTGTCATAATAATCCAGAATATTCTCTATTTCTTTGTTATTAGGCTCATATAGAACCACTATTGAACATATCTTCATCTGTTGTCACTTATCCTTAAAATTTAAAAGTATCTCCTAATCCCAGCCACTTTTGATTCTTCTCACTCAGGTTTAATCCTGTGCCATCTTTCAGTGTATGGCTTTCTGCATTAACATTGCCTTTGTATTTTTCCTCCAGTTCCGGCCATTCAATGTCGATTTCCGGATTATTCCAAGCCAGGCCACCCTCATCATTTGGATGCAAAAAGTTATTGACCTTGTAGCAAAACTCAGCCTCATCACTCAAAACAAGAAAACAATGCGCAGCCCCCTCTGTGGACATTGACTGATTGTCCTGCACAAAGTAGATGTCAATGCCTGCTTTTTTCATTATAGGTCTCCATGAAATAGCCACGGCATCACCGTGGTCAACAGGCTCAACAACACAAAGACCTCCCATACCGCCTATATTTTTCTCAACCTTAATCTGCTCATTTTTGCGAATTCCTTAAACTTTCCTCAAATAGCCGCCCATGTTCCTCAGAGACTCTTCGAGCATTAAATTTGTTATGCACATCTTCTATACCCTGTGCCACTAATCTATTCCTTAGTCCATCTTCTCGATAGATTCGCAACACAGCCTCACTTGCTCCAACGGCATCATCCACCTCAACAAGCAAGCCATTTTCTCCATCCCGGATTATATTCGGAATGGCATCCACTCTACTCGCCACAATAGGTTTGCCAGCCATCATATACTCAGGCAAAGCCAAGCCAAAGCCTTCCCAGCGGCTCAGCAAGCATGCAACATCAAAAAGCTCTACATAACTCATTGGATTATCAACCCAACCTGTGATATGTAAACTATCCGAGAATCCATTATCCATCGCATACTTTCTGATTTCATTTTCTTGGTTTCCGTTACCGACAATAATAAAGTGTGCCTTGGGAACTTTATCTTTCACCTGCTTTGCCATCCTAACAAAGACATCCGGTGCTTTTTGTGGGCTTATCCGTCCTACCATACCAGCAACAAATGCATCTTCTGGTATGCCTAGTTCTTCTCTTTTAATCTCACCATGCACGCCACCTTCATAGGATTCAATGTCTACACCATTAAAGATGACCTGCAGTTTGTCCTCTCTGCAGATCTTCTTATCCAATGCAGACTGCTTCTCCGCATCCGAAATGCAAATAATCTTATCACAGAATGGCGCGGCTATCTTTTCAATAGCTGTATATATCGCCTTTTTCTTTGCAGAGCAGCGCATGTTAAATGCCCACCCATGCGGATTGTATAGGCAGTGATTTTTGAGGCCGATATCCGCAACACGAGCAATCGCCCCTGCCTTACTGGAATGCGCATAGACGATATCGGGGTTATATTTCTTTATCAGTGTTCTAACCTCTTTAATTGCCTTTAAGTCGTTTCCACCAATAGCTCTGGTCATCTCGATCTGTTCAAAATAACCTATCAAACCTCTGTAGTCTTCTGCATGGAAATCCTGTGAACAAACCAATATATTCTCGAATTTTTCTTTATCCAAATATTTGAGGAGCATTCGGATGTAACGATCCACACCGCCAGCGGCCTGCGCCACATGTAAAATTCTTATCTTTTTCATCATGCCACCGCCTTTGCAGTGGCATAATTATCTGGCTCAACGCTAACAGAATATGCAAGGGTGTACGGTCTGACAACCGCAATGCGTTGGATTAAGTCATACTGTACCCCCCCCCGTTTATTTATAGCCATCTCGTATTTTTTACCATATTGCTCAGCCATCACCTTTGTGTTATACATCTCCAGAATGTCTCGGTATGCTTGTTCTGTTAGTTTTTCATTCTCGCCCCGACACGCTTCGATAGCCTTCACAAAATCTTCCGCTTTCGTACATACGAAGCCATTCTCACCGTTATGAATAACATCTCGATTGCCAATCACGTTACTTACCACACACACTTTCTTCATATACATAGATTCTAGTAACGATATTGGAAGGCCTTCCCACCTACTAGGAAGAAGAAAAACATCTGCATTCACAGCATATTTTATTGCTGTCGTTCGGTCAGCCCATCCTGTGATCTCGATATTCTTACTCGTAAGTTCTCCTCGGAGTTCACCATCACCAATCCAGACAAATTTCACATCCGAAAGTAACTCAGCTATTTCATTAAACAGTGTGGGATTTTTCTGATAGCAAATTCTTCCCAGTGTGTAAACTGTAAATGGGTGTTCTACTTTTTCTGTCTTATCAATAATCTCTTGAAGTTCTACCATGTTAATGCCATTGTTCACATAAGTAGCACGTTTAGTAAGTTTCAAGGATTCTTGATGCTCACCCACGCTGCAACTGATGGTCGTACAATTTCGCTTTGCACACACAGATTCAATCAGCTTAAACATTCTGCGTTTCATCGGTTTATAATTTTCCATCAGAAAACTGTAGCCATGTGGGGTATAGAACATTGGAATTTTTCCATTGAATGCCACCCGACCAATCGCACCAGCTTTACTACTATGCAGATGGATCACATCAGGCTTTATATCTTCCGCTATCTTTTTTACTTCAAAAAATGCTGCGATATCTTTGGCCGGATCAATCGCTCGTCCGAAATTCTTGACCTCAATCAAATGAATTCGCTTGTCAAAGTACTCTTTATAATTTTCCGGCGTTTGCTTTCTCACTGCATAGGCAATATACATATCATAGGAATTGACAAGTTCATTTGCTAGATCAACTATGTAAGTAAAAACACCTCCGCCCATAGCTTCGACTATGTACAGCACTTTCTTTTTCTCCGCCATAGGTTTCTCCTTTATAATCCCCTCTATTTTTGTCTGCACATACCTTAAATTGGCAATGTTGCACAACAACAAGCCTGTATACAGATTGCCGCAGCAATCTATACGCAAGCTTGCCTTCGTACCTCCTTATTCTGTTTTCTGCTCTATCAGCTTTCGCTGTGGTGGGTTAAGTATAGAGCGCAACCAGAAGCCACTAACCCCCGAAATCACGCCGGAACGCAACGCACCATGGTAAACAGAAACAAGTTAAGGTAAAAAAGGTCAAGCCGCGCAAACCCGCATGAAATCAGGATTTTTTCTGGTTACTAACATTATTTCACAGGTTCCATGGACGGTAACTACAACTCTTTTACCAAACATCTTCGGCAGCCATGTAAAGAAGGCCGACCCCTCTGCATCGGGTACTCAACAACAGTTTTACGAAGTAGGTGATAAACTCATGGATTCTCATTGTTTTCTCTTGTTTTTCGCCATCTCCTCAAAACTTCTGAAAAAGCTGTGCCAATTTTGTGCCGCAAGGGCCAAAAGTTCGGCGTTTTAGTTCATATATGGTTCATATAACTGTAAAACACGACCGGTTTTAGTGCCCCATATAGTGTGCAAAACAGGTTCTTTTTGATGATGCTACGTCGGTATGGTTTATCGGCCGCACATTTCCCTCTTCCTTATCTCCAACAGCACTCCGGTCAAAATCACCAGCGAGCAAAGCAGGGTCAGCCACCAGTTTTCGGTAAAGCCGGCGATCAGGTAGCCAACAGCACACACGGCAATGACCACAAAGGCGTACTGCATCTGGGTTTGCACATGGTTGATATGGTTGGACTGGGCACCGGAGCTGGACATGATGGTAGTATCAGAAATAGGCGAAATATGGTCACCGCAGACAGCACCAGCCAGGACAGCCGCTACAGAAATGATCATCATGGTCGGGTCCAGTTCAGCAAACATGTTGACCACGATGGGCACAAAAATAGCAAAGGTGCCCCAGCTGGTGCCGGAAGAAAAGGCAATAAAAATTGCAATGCAGAAGATGACCAGCGGCACAAAGTTCATCAGGCTGGAATTCAGATTGATGGCCGAACGTACAAAGGTACCGATACCCAGGGCGTCTGTCATACCTTTCAGAGTCCAGGCCAGCACTAAAATCAGGATGGCGGGCATCATAAGCTTGCCACCTTCGGGAACGGAATTCATAAAATCCTTGAAGCCGATGACACGGCGCGGCAGATACAGAAGCAACAGGAATCCCACTGTGACCAAACCGGCAAACACCAACGCTTCCGAAGAAGAACAGTTGGCAAAATCCTCCACCAGATTCTGGCCGCCGTTCAGGTGGCCGGTCCAGATCATAGCTGCGATTGCCGTTGCAATCATGACGACCATGGGCGCAATCAGATCGATGACCTTGCCTTTGGCGTATTTGCCGCCCTCGGTCGGGTCTTTTGTTTCCTGGTTCTGGAACTCTTCCCCGCCGGAGGTGAACAGATCACCTTTGGCCGCGTTCTCTTCATGCTTTTTCATCAGGCCGAAATCGAAGCCTACAATGGAGGTGAAGAACACCATATACAGGGTTAAAATTGCATAGAGGTTGAACGGAATGGTTTTAACGAACATCTCAAAACCGGACATGGAGCTGCCCGCCGGAACGTAAGAGTTGACGGCTGCCGCCCAGGAAGAAATCGGCGCAATGATGCAGACTGGCGCGGCGGTTGCATCAATGATATACGCCAGCTTGGCGCGGGAAACCTTGTACTTATCTGTGACAGGGCGCATGACAGAGCCAACCGTCAGGCAGTTGAAGTAGTCATCCACAAAAATCAGCGCACCGAGCAGAGAGGTCGTTACCAAAGCGGAGCGCTTACTTTTCAGGTGGCTGGAGGCCCATTCACCGTAAGCGCGGGTGCCGCCGGATTCCTGCATGAGCATAACGATCATGCCCAAATGATCATGAACATCAGAATGGAAAAATCCACACTATCGATCATTGTGTTAAACAGCGTATCAAACGCAATCCACGGGTGGAATTCTGCCGCCAACAGTGCGCCAAGGGCACACCCCGCAAACAATGACAAATACACTTCTTTGGTCAGCAGTGCCAGCGCAATCGCCACAATGGGCGGCATCAGTGACCACCATGTTCCTACAAACATCCTTTATTCTTCCTTTCCTCTTTTGATCTAATTAAAGTTATTTTAACATATTGTCCATGCCGATTCAATACGTAAAAAATAATATATCCTAGATAACGTTGTTTATTTTTCCCCTTCTCATTCTCTTTCTTTTGACGCAAGCTGCACCCAAGAATCAGGGCAGCACCGCACAATTCCCGCCTGACGGCTTAAGCACCGCTCCGGCGGCTGCGGCACGGCATCTGCGTTGCCAAAATGCTCGATAATGTCGGGTTGCGGTACCCGCATCGTGCTTCGGGGGCAAAAGCCCCTCGCACTCTGCGACCGCTGCCCCTGCTTCGGTTCGCTGTTTCCGCCACTGGCGGCGCTCACCTTTGCAGCATCCAGTATTATCTGCGCTTTTGGCTTAGCATCTGCCGCACCTCGCTCGCCATATCGGCACTTAGAATTATGCGGTGTTGCCTCAGATTTTTTTGCCAGAAATCGATATTTTTTGGTGTATGCCAATACCATCTTGCTGCACTCTATGCTATAATAAAGTTAAATGCCATATAAAAATTGGCCACTACCGCCATTTTTGTCCTATTTTGTTATTTGCTATGCCCAACATCCCGGACCGGACTACAAACGTTCCCCAGAAATCCGCGCCGCAAAGTCAAAAAAGGAGGGCCCACCATGTTCGTCCAGAAAGTACCGCATATCAAGGACCAGTTTTTGACGCAGGAACGCGCCAGCATGGAGCTGGAAAGCGGTCAGATTGCCGTGGGTTGGTATACCAACGAGCAGGACAGCCAGTCTGTTGTACACTCTCACCCGTATTATGAGCTTGTACTGCCCCTGGTGGGCAGCAACGTGCGCTATTCTGTGGACGGCAACATTTATGATATAAACCTGGGGGAAATGATCATCTTCCCTGCCCGGTGCTATCATGCGGGCATGTTCAATATCACGGATAAGATTTCTGAACGTCTGATTGCCCAGATCAGCGCCGAGCTATGGCAGGAAGCCCTGCTGGCCAGCGGGCTGGTTGCCCCCACCTGGCTGGGGCAGCTGGTGATCCTGGATGCAGACGCCGTCACCGCATGGGATCTACGCGGCTTATTTGAGCGGATGGCCCAGACCGCTTACTTACACGGCAGCACCCAGCACATGGTGCAGCGGTGCGAGCTGATGGAGCTTTTGCTGCTGATGGACCAGATTGTGGCCGAGCGCCGCACGGCACCGCCCAGCGCTACAAGTGCCCTGGTTGCCAAGGCCGTTGCTTTTTTGCAGGCCAATTATACCGACCCGAATCTAACCGTTGGCAGCCTTGCCAAATATACCTACACCAGCCGGGAGCATTTGTCCCGCGCGTTCAAAACCTACACGATGGAAAGTGTACACGGCTATTTAACCAACCTGCGCATGCAGCATTGCCGCCGTGCCATTGCAGCCGGCGCCAGCGTGCTGGATGCCTGCAACGCCAGCGGTTTTACCAATTACACCAGTTTTTTGAAAACTTTCCGCAGTTTATACGGCATTACGCCGTCCGAATATCGCAACCAGCTGCGGCGTACGCCGGAGCGGGTTCACTCTACCCCATAAACAATGTAAGCCGCCCGATATCAAGTCTTGGACAACTTTTTTCCCAAATAAATTTGAAAAAGGCACAAAAACAGGCTCATCAAAGCCAAAGCAGTTTTCAATCTGTCCTTGGTTTTGATGAACCTTTATTCAAGGCAACACCGCACAATTCCCGCCTAGCGGCTTAAGCACCGCTTCGGCGGCTGCGGCACGGCATCTGCGTTGCCAAAATGCTCGATAATGTCGGGTTGCGGTACCCGCATCGTGCTTCGGGGGCAAAAGCCCCTCGCACTCTGCGACCGCTGCCCCTGCTTCGGTTCGCTGTTTCCGCCACTGGCGGCGCTCACCTTTGCAGCATCCAGTATTATCTGCGCTTTTGGCTTAGCATCTGCCGCACCTCGCTCGCCGTATCGGCACTTAGAATTATGCGGTATTGCCCTAACTTACCCTTCCTCCGATATTATGATTTAGTTATTCGTATAATATAGCCCTCTTGTAAACTCGCCGTCAAAGGGCTGCTGATGGAAAAGGTGGGTCAGGACATCTTCCACGCGGTCGGCAGGTTCCAGGGTGAACGCGGCCACGGCAAGGTCCACCGGCATTTCGGTCAGGCGGTCCCCCATATAAAGTGGTACAGGGTTAAACACGGTGCGCATACCGGCGCTGCCGGGGGCGGAGCACCGCACCGGGAAATCCCGCCCTTTGCGGTCCCGCAGTTTGCCCTTGTGGGTGCAGCCCGCGCAGCTGGTGCGTACATTGCGCAGCGGGCAGGCGCGGGTCAGCATCAGGGGCAGGTGGCCATAGCACAGGGCAGCGGTGGGCACCGGGGTGCCGTCTTTCTGCCGGGGTGCCACAGCACGCATGGCGGTCAGGGCGGTTTCAGGCTGCACCAGCAGGCCACAGGCACCCAGGCACACATACTCTGCCGCAGACATTGGGTTGGTTACATTCAGCCCCAGCCCGCCGAACACCGGCAGGGGAGAGGCATACCCAAACTGCGCCAGATTGTTTGCAACCACACCCGCAAAGCCGGAACCTTCCAGCGCAGCCAGGCGGCGCATGGTATCCGATTCCACAGTGCCGAAAGCAGCGCGGGGCAGCTCCAGCAGCGTTTTGCAGCGCAAGGGCTGCGGCACAGCGTCCGCTTCCCGGATGGGCAGGATCAGATAGCGCAGCTTGGCCAGGTATTCGGCACCGGGCAGCTGGGCAGCGGTTTCAAAACGGGCGGCCAGCTGGGGTATCATGCCTACTTCGTGCTCGGCGTATTCCGGCAGGGTGATTTCCTTTGTGGCCAGGGGCGCAGGTTCACTGCGCTTTTGCAGCAGCTTGTCCAGCGCTTCGCGGCGCATCTCATTCCAGGCGGAGCCGGGCAAAAATCCGGGGCCGCCTTCGCCGCAGGCAAACTCAACCCCGGCGCAGGTGAACGGCGTACCGCCGGTTTTGCCCAGGGCACGCTCAATGCCGGGGGCGGGGTCTTTCTGTGCGGGCTGCGGTTCATCGGCGCTGTACACATTGACACGGCTGCCGTTGTCGTCGAAAGCTGTCAGCTTGATGCCGCCGTCCTCCACACCGCCGCTGACGCAGAAATGCACCGGAATGCGCTCCAGTTCGCGGCGGAACAGCTCGCGGGCTTTCGGCGTGGCGGCGCGCGTAGCGGCTGCATCGGCTTCGGTGCGCACGCCAAACATGGTGCCGTCATTGCGGCCTACCAGATAGGCATCACTGAAGCCGGAGCGGGAGAAAATATCCCGCAGCAGCGCTTCATCATAGGGCTGCCCGGCGCGGGCTGCGCGGCAGGCCGTTACCGCAGCGGCGGCATATTCCGGCGTGCGCAGGCGGCCTTCAATTTTAATGCTGGCAACCCCGGCGGCTTTCAGCTGGGCCATGTGGGGCACAAGGTCCATGTCTTTCAGGCTCAGGTGGCAGGCTTTGCCCGGCTGGCCGGGGCGCAGGCCGTTGGTAGCATCAAACGGCAGGCGGCAGGGACCCGCGCAGGCACCGCGGTTGCCGCTGCGCCCGCCCAGGAACGCGCTCATCATGCACTGGCCGCTCATGGACATGCACATCGCGCCGTGTACAAACACTTCGCATTCGATCGGGCTTGCCTTTACCACGGCTTCGATCTCCGCCAGGCTCAGCTCACGGGCCAGAATGGCGCGGGAATACCCCAGCTTTGCCAGCATCTTGGCGCCCTCTGCGGTGTGGATGCTCATCTGGGTAGAGCCGTGCAGGCGCAGGCCAGGCGCAATGCTGCGCACCAGCTGCGCGGTGGCAAGGTCATCCACAATCACGGCATCCGCCCCGGCGGCGGCAACAGCGCGCACGGCATCGGCCAGGCCGCCCAGCTCGGCGGCGTAAACCAGTGTGTTCAGGGTCACATGCACCGCAACCCCGCGGGCATGACAAAAACAGACGGCTTCGCGCAGGGCATCAGGGTCAAAGTTCCCAGCGCTGCGCCGCGCATTGTAGCCATCCAGCCCAAGATATACGGCGTCAGCCCCGGCAAACACCGCAGCCCGCAGCATATCAGCATTGCCGGCGGGGGCCAGGATCTCCGGGCGCTGTAAAACAGTCTGTTCCATCAGGCTTCGCTCGTCAGGGAACGGCGGTGCAGGTCGTCCACCTTTTTGCGCAGGGCGGCGTTTTCGCGGCGCAGCTCCTCGGCAGCCATCTTGGCGGAGGCGGCATCCTCCAGATAGTCTTTGATCTGGCGGCGCATATTATCCGCGCTGCCGCTGGCCTTTTCCAGCTCATCGCGGTAGTTCAGCGCGGTCATGATGGCAGCGGTGGTGATGGAAACCGAATTGGAAGAGCTCATCAGCTCATTCATATCAAGATTCAGGCGCTCGGCCAGATTCTGCATGTAATCCTCACTTTCGTTGGTAGAGATCACATAGCTCGAACCGCAGATGGTCAGACGTACTTTGTTAGCCATAGTTGGGGTCTCCTTTGTTTCAGTTGATGGTGGTTTTATCAGGAACACCCTGCACTTTTGCCGCCAAAAGCGGGACGGAAAGGGGCTTCTGCGCGGCAAAACCGCCCACCAGCCCCCGCAGCGCAGGGAAAATGCTTAAAATTATACCCTTATATTATAGTATAAAATGCCCGTAAGAAAAAGCCCCTTTTGTGTAAAATTGAAAAAATTGACGCGTGTGGGAAAAAAGCCTTGCACATATCGCCAATTTTGACTATAATGCTTAAGGTAAGTACTTTTATTGATTTTGAAAAATCAGTATAGTCCCAGAGGGTTCTGGTTCAGTATAATCCCAGAGGGTTCTGGTATTGATAAGCCGTAAGGAGAGGGATACTTTTGATGAAACTTACTAAAAAAGAATTTGAAAAAATTCTCAAAGACAAGGTCGTCAGCGAATGCGGCGTCACGTTGGACGTTGCTTCCGCCGAGCAGATCTACCGCTGCATGGCAATGATCGTTCGTCAGATCATGTCTGACCGCCAGAAGCAGTTCCAGGCCAAGACCTTGGGCGAAGGCAAAAAACAGGTATATTACCTCTGCATGGAGTTCCTGATGGGCCGCAGCCTGCGCACCAGCCTGTTCAACCTGGGCCTGAACGAAGTTGCCGAGCAGGTTCTGGCTGACGCCGATATCAAGATCGACACCATTTATGAGCAGGAGCCTGATGCAGGCCTCGGCAACGGCGGCCTGGGCCGTCTGGCTGCCTGCTACCTGGATGGCATGGCTACCGACTGCATCCCCGGCACCGGCTACTCTATTTTGTATGAGTACGGCATCTTCAAGCAGAAGATCGTGGACGGCTGGCAGCAGGAAACCGCTGACAACTGGCTGCCCGGCGGCCAGGTGTGGATCAAATCCCACCCCGACCAGGCACAGGAGATCCGCTTTGACGGCCAGGCTATCGAGACCTGGGAGGGCGGTTTCCACCATGTCAAGTACGAAAACTACAACTCTGTCATTGCTGTTCCCAACGATATGTACGTTGCCGGTTACGGCACGCAGGGCGTTTCCAAGCTGCGCCTGTGGCAGGCCAAGGCACCCAGCTTTGATATGAGCAGCTTCAACGCCGGCAACTATAACACCGCTATCAGCCAGTCTGCTTCCGCAGAGCTGATCTCCAAGATCCTGTACCCCAACGATAACCACACCGAGGGCAAGATCCTTCGCCTGCGCCAGCAGTACTTCTTCAGCGCTGCTTCCGTTGCCGATATCCTGGGCAACCACCTGAACCAGTATGGTACCCTGGAAAACCTGCCGGATAAGATCGCCATCCAGCTGAACGATACCCATCCGACCATTGCCATCCCCGAAATGATGCGCATTTTGCTGGATGAGTGCAGCTATGAATGGGATGCAGCTTTCGACATCTGCCGCAAGGTCTTTGCTTACACCAACCACACTGTCATGAGCGAGGCTCTGGAAAAGTGGAACGTGGATATCTTCCGCTCCACCCTGCCGCGTATCTGGCAGATCGTGCAGGAAATGGACCGCCGCTGCCGTGCTGACCTGGAGAAAGCCTTCCCCGGCGACCAGGGCAAGATCAACTACATGGCAATCATTGGCGACAACCAGGTCCGCATGGCCAACATCTGCGCCTACACCTGCCATTCCATCAACGGCGTTTCCAAGCTGCACAGCGAGATCATCAAGGACAGCGTGTTCCATGATTACTTCCTGTACAAGCCGAAAGCATTCAAGAACGTTACCAACGGTATTGCTTACCGCCGCTGGCTGCTGGCTGCCAACCCCGGCCTGACCAAGCTGCTGGAAGATTCCATCGGCCCCGGCTTCAAGCAGGATGCTTCCGAACTGAAGAAGTTCGAGAAGTTTGCTGACGATTCCGCCATGCTGGATAAGCTGGCCGCCGTCAAGCGCGCCAACAAGGTGAACTTTGCCAACTATCTGGAAAAGGCCACCGGCCAGGTCATTGACCCGGATTCTATCTTTGACTGCCAGGTCAAGCGCATGCACGAGTACAAGCGCCAGCACCTGAACGCCATGAACATTGCCGCTGAGTACCTGTACCTGAAGGCAAACCCGAACGCTGACTTTGTGCCCAAGACCTATATCTTCGGCGCCAAGGCTGCCCCCGGCTACTACATGGCCAAGCAGATGATCCGCATGATCTGCAAGCTGGGCAAGCTGATTGACAACGATCCCGCTGTTAAAGATAAGCTGCGCATTGTCTACCTGGAAGACTACTGTGTCTCCCTGTCTGAACGCCTGATGCCCGCTTCCGAAGTGTCCGAGCAGATCTCTCTGGCCGGCACCGAGGCTTCCGGCACCGGCAACATGAAGTTCATGCTGAACGGCGCAATCACCTTGGGCACCCTGGACGGCGCGAACGTGGAAATCGCCGATGCCGCCGGTAAGGACAACGAGATCATCTTTGGTATGCTGACCCCCGAAGTCAACGCACTGAAAGGCATGGGCTACCATCCGCAGGCATTCATCTCTGATGATAATGTTGCCATGGCAGTTCTGGATATGCTGGAAAAGGGCTGGAACGGTGAGAACTTCAGCGAGGTTACCAACAACCTGCGCAACTCTGACCCGTACATGGTCCTGGCTGACTTCAAGGATTACCGCCGTGCCCAGCACACCGTGCAGGAACTGTACAAGCAGAAGCAGACCTGGAATCGTATGAGCCTGATGAACATCTCCAACGCCGGCATCTTCTCCGCCGACCGTTCCATCATGGATTACGCCCGCGATATCTGGGGCGCTACCCCGGTTAAATAATCTGCCCAAAGCAGAGCTTTAACCGCAGTGCGGGCGCGTGTGCAGCTGTGAACGTACACGCGCTGCCCGTACAATAAAATAAACGAACAGCCGCGATCCCGGCAGCCGACTTGAATTTGCCGGCGCCAGTGGGTCACGGCTGTTTTTGTACACTTGTTCAATGTAAGGATTGATTTGTTTGCCTGAACAACCAACGCATACTTTTTTTAACTCTCGCTGTGCGGAGTATAAAACACCGTTTGGCGCAGTTCCGGCGGGGCAGACCGTTACCTGGCGGCTGACTGTGCCGGAAAGACTGGGCTATGTGGACCCACACCTGGTGCTGACCAAAGACCGCGAAGACCCCGTGCATTACCGCATGGATTTTGACGGCCAGACCCCCGGCGTAAACCATTTTGTGTTCCAGCTGGCCCCCACCACATCGGGATTGTATTTTTACCACTTTGACCTGTACACGGATTTCCGCAAGATTTATCGCACCGCCAACGGGGAAGGTGAGCTGACCTGGGTGAATGGCCTGGATTGGCAGCTGACGGTGTACGAGCCGGACTTCAAGACCCCGGACTGGATCAAAGACGGTACGATGTACCAGATCTTCCCGGACCGCTTTTATGAGGGTGTACCCAACAAGCCGCTGCCCTTTGCGGACCGCATTTACCGTCCGGATAAAACCGGCGAGCCGTATTTTTGGCCCAATGAGCAGAGCGATGGCTACCTGAACATGGACTATTACGGCGGCGATTTTGCGGGCATCCAGCAAAAGCTGCCTTACCTGGAAGAGTTGGGCATTACCTGCATTTATCTGAACCCCATTTTTGAGGCCCACGCCAACCACCGCTACAATACGGCCAACTACCTGAAAGCCGATCCACTGCTGGGCACCAACGAGGATTTTGCCGCCCTGTGCGCCGAGGCCAAAAAACACGGCATCCGCATTATTCTGGATGGCGTGTTCAGCCACACCGGTTCGGATTCGCTCTATTTTAACCGCGAAGGCCGCTATGGCCCCGGAGGCGCTTACCGTGACCGCAATTCGCCCTACCGCAGCTGGTATGACTTCGATTCCGGTTATGTCGGCGGCTACCGCAGCTGGTGGGGCTTTGAGACCCTGCCTGAAGTGGAGGAGGAGGACCCCTCTTACGGCAACTTTGTCTGCGGCAAGGGTGGCGTGATTGATACATGGCTGGGGCTGGGAGCTTCCGGCTTCCGGCTGGATGTGGCGGATGAACTGCCTGATGATTTTATCGAAAAGATCCGTGCCGCCGTCAAAGCCCACGGCGAGGATAAGCTGCTCATCGGCGAAGTATGGGAGGACGCCACCACCAAGGAAGCGTTCGACCACCGCCGCACCTACCTGCGCGGCCATGGGCTGGATGCCACCATGAACTACCCGTTCCGCAATGCAGCTGTGGCTTTTGCCCGCGGCGAGGATGCCAGCGCGGTGGGGGAGCAGATCATGTCCATCTGCGAAAACTATCCCAAACCGGCGCTGGACTGCGCAATGAACTTCCTTTCCACCCACGATACCGAGCGCGGTATTACCGCCATTGCAGGCGAACCCGCCAATGGCCGCGACCGCTACTGGCAGAGCAAGCGGATGATCCCCGGCGACCGCATTGATGATGCCCTGCGCCGCGTGCTGCTGGCTTACGCCATGCTGTACACCCTGCCCGGCGTGCCCTGCGTGTATTATGGCGATGAGATCGGGATGCAGGGCTACCGCGACCCGTTCAACCGCGCGTATTTTGACTGGAACTCCACCGAGCGCCGCCTGCGCGTGCCGCTGGCCAACCTGGCCCGCCTGCGCCGCAGCTGCGATGCTTTTGACGGCGGCAGCATGGAGCTGGTGGAAGCCAGCGCCGATGTGCTGCACTACCGCCGCGTGGGTAAGGAGCAGTCCGCGGAGATTATCCTGAACAACGGCCCGCACCTGATTGTCCGCACCGCCTTTGGCAAGCAGACCGAAGTAAACCCCGGCGGCTTTACCATCCTGGTAGAAGATAACCAGCCGCAGCATGTGGGGTATTTTAAGTACTACTGATTTGATGGGCAGGCACTTACTGGGCGAAAGTGAACGGAATTGCAGAATTAGCAATTAGGGCAATACCGCATAATTCTAAGTGCCGATACGGCGAGCGAGGTGTGGCAGATGCCAAGCCAAAAGCGCAGATAATACTGGATGCTGCAAAGGTGAGCGCCGCCAGTGGCGGAAACAGCGAACCGAAGCAGGGGCAGCGGTCGCAGAGTGCGAGGGGCTTTTGCCCCCGAAGCACGATGCGGGTACCGCAACCCGACATTATCGAGCATTTTGGCAACGCAGATGCCGTGCCGCAGCTGCCGGAGCGGTGCTTAAGCCGCAAGGCGGGAATTGTGCGGTGTTGCCTTAGGAATGAGTAATTAGAAATTGTAGGAAAAAGCCACGGCTTTGCGTTTGATGCAGGGCCGCGGCTTTTGGTTTTATTCGATTAAAGGGATGGAGTAGAAGGCAGGGGAGCGGGACGGAACTTTTTGCTGGCAACCAGCAGCAGGGTCAGGATGGCAATAGCAGACCATGCGCCGGTGAGGTAGAGAAACCAGTTGCTGATATCCAGAAAAACAGCTCCGGCGGCGGTGAAAAGCAGATTGTACAGCTCAACGACTGCAATATACCCGGCGCTGAAACAGAACAGCCGCGCAAACAACTGCGGAAGAAGCTTTGGTGCCCGGAACACAAACCGGAAAAACATCAAAATACCGATGCAAAAAAAGCAGAGGAACTTGAGGTAAGCGTGCGGGTCATACCCCTGCAGGCAATGCAGAATGTTCAGCGGCGAAAAATCCCAGCAGACCTCCTTGCCCGTTAGGCCGAAGCGGTAGTTCGTAAAACCGACACTGTGGTACAGCTGCCCGCCAAGGAACCAGACCCGCATAAAGCGCAGGTCATTGTAAAAACATACCCCCGCCGCCAGCAGAAAGTCAAAGATCAGATTATAAATTTTGTGAGATTTTTCCATGGCAAATGACCACCTTTCCCCCGTGAACCAGGAAATGTAATGTGCGTACAAAAACGAATATAATAAATAAAAACAATTATTACTGTATAAATGCTAGCATACCATCGGTCATAAGTCAATAAGAAACCTGTATAATTTGTGCTGCCGGAATATAGCAAGATATACAAAAAGCCCGATGCCGCGTCAAACATGGCATTGGGCTTTGGCTATATTAGAACGGAGAAGCGTTCAAATGAACCGAATCAGTTGCTTTTGACTTCAAAGGTAACAGAATGGTTGCTCCAGAAGCTGGGAGAGAATGTGACTTCAAGATTCTGCCAATCTTCGGGAACTTCGTAAGAAATAACACCATTCATCTTTTTACCAGCGGCAACGTTGCCATCAAGGGTACTCTTGTCTGACAGAGCGACAGCTGTAATGCTTTCAGTAACAGAGTAGTCATCACAGTAGGCTTCGAAGCTGGCAATACTACTAACATTGATGTCGGAACTGGAATCGTTTTCAATCTCGAATTCAAGAGTAACAAAGATGTTGCCTGCGCTGGGAGTAAGGTATTGGGAACCATGACCTGTTTCTGCATTTACAAGCGTAACTTTGACACCGTTACTTTCAGCAGTATCGCCGATACTGTAAACGGAAGGAGCATGGGTGACAGTAGGTGTGCTGGGGGTGGAAGAACCGGAAGAGGCATCGGAACTGGCGGAAGCGGAGCTGCTCGCATTTTGGTTGGAGGAACTGGAAGAACCACCCGCGACACCAATCAAAATAAACAGTACAACAATAACGATAATGGCGATAAGGCAGCCATTTGGTGTTTGCTTTTTACGGCAATTGGGACAGACTTTTGCATCATAAGGAATTTCTGACTTGCAATATTTGCACAGTTTTGTTTCAGGGGTTTCTTTCGACATGTGACATCCTCCTTCTTTATTAACTATTGTGATAATCAATAGCTATAATAAAAATATATACAAAACACGATACAAAGTCAAGCAAAAATATAAGAATCACAATAGAATAATATTGAGAACTATGGTAAACAACTATACTCATTCTAATAGAAGGGAGAAATGGGGTATAGGTGTGCTTGGGGAGCTTTTACAGGAACTGAGAAAAGATAAGGGGATGACCCAGGCAGAATTAGCAGCAAAGCTGGAACTGTCACCTCTTACGGTATCTTCATATGAGTGTGGGCGCAGTGCACCGGATGATGAAACGAAAGTGAAAATCGCAGAAATTTTTGATGTTTCTGTTGACTATCTCCTAGGATTGATTCGGGAGCCGGTATCTTACCGCAGAACAGTGACAGAAATTATTCTGCCAAAAAACTTTCAGGAAGATGACATTGCCAAAGTGCAGGAATACATCGAATTTTTGCAATACAAAAAAGAACAGGCAAAAGATAGAAAATAATCTGCTGTGCTGGAAATTGAAATAAAATAAAAAACAAAAAAGCCTGATACAGCAAATAATTTCTGCATCGGGCTTTTATCGTGCTTCAAATTATACTATATTAAAGTTTCTTCGGTTCCTTCTTTTCAAAGAAGGAACAACAACCCCCGTAACAAAACTCAGCCCAGGCTGATGCCCATGGAGCGGGCAACGTTGAGCATATCGCAGTCATCGGGCACGCCGCGGGTCTTGCCGGCGATGTCTACCAGCGGGTTGGCGGTAACGTGGTTGTTCACCATGGCAACGGTCACGCCAAAATGGTCGTCCGCCACCAGGCGTGCGGCATAGGTGCCAAACTGGGTGGCCAGCACGCGGTCATAGGCGCTGGGGCTGCCGCCGCGCTGCATATGGCCCGGCACACAGATGCGGGTCTCGGCGCCGGTCAGCTCCTCCACCTGCTTGGCAATGCGGTTGGTGGCGGTGGTGTAACCGGCAGCGGCGCGCTTGGCGGTCCATTCTTTGCGCTTCATCTTGGATTCCTCGGTGGAAAGCGCACCTTCGGCAACCGCCAGGATGGAGAAGTTCTTGCCGGCCTTCTGGCGGCGCATAACAGCTTCGGCCACCTTCTTGATGTCATAGGGGTGCTCCGGAATCAGGATGATGTCCGCACCGCCTGCAATGCCGGAATACAGCGTCAGCCAGCCGGCCTTGTTGCCCATGACCTCAATGCACATTACGCGGCTGTGGCTGCCCGCAGTGGTGTGGATGCGGTCAATAACGTCAGTGGCAATGTCCACAGCGGTATGGAAACCGAAAGTAACATCGGTGCCAAAAATATCATTGTCGATCGTTTTGGGCAGGCCGATGATGTTCAGACCCTCCTGGCTGAGCAGGTTTGCCGTTTTGTGGGTGCCGTTGCCGCCCAGGCAGAGCAGGCAGTCCAGCTTGGCGTCCTTGTAGGTCTTTTTCATGGCGGCAACCTTGTCCACCTTGTCATCGCCCACAACGCGCATCATCTTGAACGGGGTGCGCTTGGTGCCAAGAATCGTGCCGCCTACCGTCAAAATGCCGGAAAACTCATCCGGTGCCATGACGCGGTAGTTGCCGTTGATCAGGCCGTCATAACCGTTCAGAATGCCAATGATCTCCACCTTGTCGCCCATGCGCTGATACAGCGCTTTGGCCACGCCGCGGATGGTTGCGTTCAGGCCGGGGCAGTCACCGCCGGATGTCAAAATACCAACACGCATCTTCATAGAAACCTCCCTGTCAGGCCGGTGCCGCTGGCGGCACGCGTACCGCGTTGCTGCACAATGCCGGGCAATGTGCATACAATTTGCGTATTCTATCTTTTACAATACGCCACGCAGGCGGTTTTGTCAATGCGGTGCGGGGTGGGAGCAGGGGGAAAATTTTTGTAACCATTCCAAAACCGGGCAGAGAGGGTGCAGATGCCGGATTTTTACATGTTTAACAAAAAAATCTCAAAGATAAAGCGTTTCTTGTGTTTGATGCAGGCATATGGTATAATAAAACTGCAAAAGAGTACCTTCTCTTTTGGTCCGCAGATCACCTTGCAACAAGGAGATATGGATATGAAAAAGCGTGTAACGTTTTTGGCAGCTCTGCTGGTTGCGGCATGTTTTGGTGCAACCGTGGCGATGGCAGAAGGCAGCGCCAAAGTAACCGCCCAAAGCGGCCTGAATATGCGCCAGGGCCCCGGCATCAATTATAATGTGGTGACGGTATTGAGTAACGGCGCAACCGTGAATGTTGTTACCCCCGATGACGGCAATGGCTGGACTTATGTGACCAGCGGCAAAAATGCGGGCTGGGTGGCAACCAAGTATCTCAGCGGCAGCGCCGCCACCACGCAGGCACCTTCCTGGCGCGGCAGCGCCGTCAACTGCACCGTTAAAAGCGATGCGAACATCCGCCGCGGCCCCGGTACGGACTTTGGCGTGCTGGGCGTTGTGCCCGCAGGCTTTACCGTCAGTGTGGACAGCTACCAGGATGGCTGGGCCAGTGTGACCTGGGGGGATGTTTCCGGCTACATTGCAACCAAGCTGCTCAACGGCCTGCCTGCCGCCAACGGCGGTACCTCCACGGCCAGCAACTCCACCAGCGGCCGCTACGAGGGTGCGGATGTGACCTGCACCCTGAACAGCGACGCCAACCTGCGCAGCGGCCCCGCCACCAGCTATGAGGTGCTGACCGCCGTTCCCGCGGGCTTTACCGTTACGGTACACAGCTATGCCAACGGCTGGTCCTGCGTGACCTGGGGCGATACCACCGGTTACATTTCCAACAGCCTGATCAACGGCCTGCCCACCGCCAACGGCGGCAAGGGCGGCAGTTCTTCCGGCAGCACTGCCGGTACCAGCTGGTACGGCGGCCATGATTATTCCAACGTGTACGACTACAGCTATTACCGCAGCCAGAACGCTGATCTGCGTGCCGCGTTTGGCAATGATGCCAACGCCTACCTGCAGCACTTTGTGGACTATGGCATGGCGGAGGGCCGCCAGGGCCGCGCCAGCTTTAACGTATATACTTACCGGGATGAACACCCCGAACTGTGGGAAAAGTTTGGTGATAACCTGCGCGGCTACTACCTGTGGGCGTGCGGGATCCCGCAGTAAAAAAAATTAAGGCAACACCGCACAATTCCTGCCTTGCGGCTTAAGCACCGCTCCGGCAGCTGCGGCACGGCATCTGCGTTGCCAA
>OGQJ01000756.1_pt1 | contig 33279 bp, 27 predicted proteins | sample 1553161 | NCBI WGS metagenome assembly OGQJ01 (sample SAMEA2579923, study PRJEB22360) | human gut metagenome | biome: human gut; feature: human-associated habitat; material: faeces | place: Denmark | collected 2008/2010 | reverse complement strand
ACGCGCGACCTTGCCAAGGTCGAGACCGCGGGTTCGAGCCCCGTCTATCGCTCTTCGGAACTCTGAGGATGATCAGAGTTCTTTTTTGTTGCGAAAAAATCCTCTGCTTTATTTTTATGCAGCAGAGGATTTTTCGCGTTATGTGTTACTGCGTAGCTTATTCAGTTGTTTCACCCTGATCGATCAGAGTATAGAAGGTCAGAAGATAAAGCCCGCATAAGCCTACAAGTCCGTAGATGATCCGGGAGAGCCAGCTCATGCTTCCGAACAGGAATGCTACCAGATTAAAATTAAAGAAGCCGATCAGACCCCAGTTTATGGCACCGACCACAGCAATGGTCAGGGTGAAGTACTGCAGATATTTATTTGACATAAGTCACCATCCTTTCGTTATACAGGAAATAGTTTTTCATGGAATCAAAAAAATATACACAGGAATGAGAAAAAGAAAAACGGAAATTTCTGCCAGCCATGAAAAAATCATGAAGGAGAAATTTCCGTTTTCCTTTCATATGCAAGATAAAATGTATATTTCCGGTTTATCGAATTTGGATCGTAAATATCCGCCAGGCGATTCCGATATCTTACTTCAGCTTCAGAATCTGAGAGGTTGTCTGTCCGCCGCTTACATTCAGAGTTTCTTTGCCCTGAAGCGTTACATCACTGGTAGTATCCTTCAGAAGAAATACCTGGCATACAGTGACGGTTTTTCCGGGATCAATGGTGCTCATGTAGTTATCTACAGCATCATCGCTGGCTTCCGGATAAGTTCCTTCCAGAACTTCTCCGTTCTGGGAAGCCTGCAGGGTGAAGTCTACAAATGCACTGGACTGGGAATCGCCGGAGTTTGTATAGTCGTAGTAGATCATCAGACAGGGATTTCCGCCGTAGTCCTTGGAAATCGCAAACTGTTTGAAACGGACGGAGAATTTGTCAGTTGTAATATCAATGGATGCACTTGTGCCCTCAGCAGAGGCCGTGCTGCCTGGGGTGGAAGAATCCTCTGCAGCGGCAGAACTGCTATCTGTGCTGTCATCCGTAAGCTGGGATGATATCTCGTCTTTTACGCTTTTGAAGTTTGCGCACATAACCTTGACTGTGGTGTCATCCAGAGAAACGATCTTCCAGTCGCTGCCGATTTTGATCAGAGGATAGGTAATATCGATCTCACTGTATTTCTCATCAGCTGTGGAAGCATTTTCGGCAAGAAGTGCAGCGAGCATTTCCTGGATATCATCCTGTGTCATTTCCTTTCCGGCATAGGCTGCGACAGCAACCTTACGGGTGTATTCCTGAATAGTTGCTGCATAGATATTGGTTCCGTCAATATATTTCATGTGAACCGTTATCCTGGCAGTTCCGTTCTGGATGTCAAATTTGTTTTTGGTGATCTTGTAGGTCATTTTTTTGTTGACGGTAGTGAAGAAATCTGTGTAAGCAGAATCACGGATATCTGCATCATCCAGAGCACTGAGATCATGACTCTGGAGAAGGTTCTCCATTGTGGTAAAATCCATGTTCTGCATGCCTGTGAGAAATTCTTCTGTGGCTTCTACCGGTTTATGGCGCTGCATCATATACCAGGCGGTTCCGCCGGCTGCGGCAGCGATCAGAAGGATGATCAGACAGATCACAAGAGGCTTTTTGCTTTTTTTCTTTCTGTGGGGAGTGTCGTCTTCAAAATCATTGGAGATCAATGATCTGGAGAGCTCATCGTCATAAAAATCATTATTGTCTTCTGTATTCATTATTCCTCCTTACAATAAGTCATTCTGGTTTTCGGGTGGGTGGGTCAGAGGATATCTGTTTGCATTTGCGGGCAAACAGCATCACCCTATGTTACCGTAACGATTATATCATAGGTTTACTGTTTGAGAAACCCCCTGTGTTATGATATACTGGAAGACACAGAAAAAGTGGTTGAGTACAGGTGACAAAGCGGAATGCGAATGCTCGCTTTATGCAGCAGAAAAGGTGAGGTGAAATATATGTTACGGACAATTCAGTATTCATTTCCTTCAAAAGCAGACGGATTGGAAATTTCCTGCCTGGCAGTAGTGCCGGAGTTGGAACGTAATGAGAAATACCGTGGGATCATACAGATCGTTCACGGAATGAGTGAGTACAAGGAACGCTACATTCCTTTTATGGAATATATGGCAGAGCGAAAATATATAAGTGTGATCCATGATCACCGTGGCCATGGGAAAAGCGTACGCAGTAAAGAGGATCTTGGGTATATGTACGGCGGTGGGGCGGATGCCATGCTGCAGGATATCCATACGGTGAACTGCTTGATCAAGGATCATTTCCCGGGTATTCCGCTGATCCTTTTCGGACACAGCATGGGCTCTCTGGCAGTTCGTGCCTATGCAGCTCATCATGACAGCTGTATGGATATGCTGATCGTCTGCGGCTCACCCAGCTATAATGTATTTCGTCCGGTCGGAGTAGCTCTGGCAAAGGCGGGAAAGACTGTTTTCGGGCCTAAACACAGTGCGGGTCTGATCGAGATGATGTCTTTTGGAAGCTATGCAATGCACTTTAAAAAAGAAAAAAACCGTTTTTCCTGGATCTGCTCTGATCCGCAGGTTGTGCAGGATTATTCGGATTCAGAATACTGTGGATTTACCTTTACGGATGATGCATATCTGGCACTTTTTGACCTGATGAAAAGAGCCTATGATGTGAAGCACTGGAAGTGTACAAAGCCGGAAATGCCGGTGCTGTTTATCAGTGGGGCGGAGGATCCCTGCATGGGAAATGTGAGACAGTTTGCAAAGGCCGTCCGTGCCATGCGTTGTGCAGGATACCGGGATGTCCGGGGAAAATTATATCCGGGAATGCGCCACGAGATCCTGAATGAGAAAGACAGGGAAAAGGTTTATCATGATATATTTACATATATCTGCAAAAAAGGACTTTGAACGATCTGTGACAGAGTGATATAATAAAAATCTGAGTGCTCCTGCAGACATCTGTGAGAGGGCGCAACTACTGAGAAAACAGGAGGATTCGTAAATTATGAGAGCAAGTGGGATTTTACTTCCAGTATCCAGTCTGCCATCGAAATATGGGATCGGATGCTTTTCTGAGGAAGCATATGAGTTTGTAGACCAGCTGGCAAGAGCAGGACAGAAATACTGGCAGATTCTTCCTCTCGGACCTACCGGATATGGAGATTCACCATACCAGTCTTTTTCTACCTTTGCGGGAAATCCGTATTTTATTGATCTGGAGGCTTTTGTAAAAGAGGGATATCTGGATAAAAGTGATTGCGAGGACTGTGACTGGGGTACAAACGAGAGCTATGTGGATTATGAGAAGATTTATAATTCCAGATTTCGGCTTTTGAGAAAAGCCTTTGAAAATTATGACTGTGAGACAGATCAGGAGTACCGTAAGTTTGTAAAAGAAAATGCTGCCTGGCTGGAAGATTACAGCCTGTATATGGCAATCAAGGACAGCTTAAATGGAATCAGCTGGATCGAATGGCCTACGGAACTCAAAAACAGAGAAAAAGCTGCATTGGCTGAAGAAAGAGAGAAGCTTGCAAAAGAAGTGGGATTTTACTGCTTCCAGCAGTTCTGCTTTTTTAAACAGTGGGCAGCACTGAAAGCTTATGCAAATGCTAAGGGAGTGGAGATGATCGGAGACATCCCGATCTACGTTGCGTTTGACAGTGCGGATGCCTGGGCACAGCCGGAATTGTTCCAGTTTGATAAGGAAAATATTCCGATCGGCGTTGCCGGATGTCCGCCGGATGCTTTTTCCGCCACAGGGCAGCTCTGGGGAAATCCGCTTTATGACTGGGAATATCACAAGAAAACAGGCTATGCATGGTGGACACGCCGAATGGCAAATTGTATGAAGCTTTATGATGTGGTAAGGATCGACCATTTCAGAGGCTTTGATGAGTATTATTCCATTCCGTACGGAGATAAAACTGCCCAGTTCGGTCACTGGGAAAAGGGACCGGGAATGGATCTGTTCCGTGCGCTTGAAAAGAATCTTGGAAAGCTGGATGTGATCGCAGAGGATCTTGGTCTCCTTACAGACAGTGTGATCGAGATGGTGGAAGAATCCGGATTCCCGGGAATGAAGGTATTGCAGTTTGCTTTTGACGAGAATGAGGACAGTCCGTATCTGACGCACAGATATGAAAGGAATTGCATTGTTTACACAGGTACTCATGACAATGAGACAACAAGAGGATGGTTCCGCAATCTGAGCCAGCATGACCGAAATTTTGCCAGGGCCTATATTGGCTGTGAGGGCAAGCATGAGACTGCGGCAGTGTGGAGCATGATACGTGCGGCGATGTCCAGTGTTGCAGATCGCTGTGTGATCCCGGTACAGGATTATCTCTGCCTTGGAAATGAGGCAAGGATCAATGAACCGTCAACTCTTGGTGACAACTGGAAGTGGCGTATGAAAAAAGGTCAGCTCAATGAAACAATTATTCAGAAGATTTATAAAATGACAAAGCTTTATGGAAGACTTGTAAAAGAAGAAACGGAAGAGAAGGAAAAAACAGAAGCTGACAGGGAAAAGATATCTGACAAATAGAGAAATATAAGGATATCAGAAAGGACAGAAATACATCATGGAAGAACAGAAAAGAGAAAATAAGGAAGAGCTGCAGCAGGAAACTGCTGAGGAAAAGAATTCTGGACAGGGAAATTCTTCCACAAGAAGCAGTCTTCTGTGGATCTTTGCAGGCGGTTATCTTGTGTATACAGGATATCGTCTCTGCGCCAGTGTCATAAGCGGAGCAGAAGACTCCGGTATGGTATTTCTGGCAGCGGGAGGTATTTTTGTTGTGATCGGAGCAGTGCTTCTGATCATGGCAATCCGTAATCTTGCAAAGGCTGGCGCACAAAAACATGAGCTGGAAGAAGCTGCTGCGAAAAAAGCGGCAGAGGAAGCTTCTCAAAATCCGGAAACCGTGGCAAAGAAAAAAATGTCAATTGCGGAGCGAGCGCATCTTGCGGAAAATCTGGATGACGCACCGGAGGAGAAAGACGAAAAATAAAACCGGATGCAGGTGAGAGTAAAATGCCTGCTGAGATATGACGATTAGTAATAGCAAAAACGGAACATCATAAGGCCAAAAAATCCTTATGTATGTTCCGTTTTTTAGATCAGGCAGATCACAAAACAGTTATCTGCGTCTTTGCGCGTTTCTGCGCTTTTTTCGAGATTTTTTTCTGCCGGGGGTATGTAAGGTAGACCAACAGAATGCCTGTACCAGCAAAATTCCGATCATTGCTCCGCAGCTGTCGATCCCTACATCCCTTACGGAAGGTCCGCGGGCCTCTACAAAAGACTGGTGGTATTCATCCAGTCCGGCAAATCCCACACATACAAATCCGGCAAGAAGCATCAGCCAGATTCCCCGAACTCCGTATACATAGAGGGGGAAGGAAATAGATATGGCCAACAGGCAGTATTCTGTCATGTGAGCAGCCTTACGGACATAAAATTCGATACCGGAAGCTTCCTGGGAAAGCTGTTCCAGGCTTTTGCCGGAAGCTAATATTTCGTTTTTGGTTTCTACGATCTGGTAGCTGATCTTGTAGCTCAGGGCACCGGAAACATCTCCGGTCTGTGCGGAAAAAGAGTAGATCACGCACATCATCAGGATCGCAGGTGCAAAAGAAAAAGGTTTTAATAATGTAATCAGTATTTTCATGGCTCTTAATATAGCACTCCCGCATGGAAAAGTCCAGAAAAATACAGAAAAAGAACAGGGAAAAGGAAAAACAGGGAGAGAAGGTTAAATGGGATAGGAGGTTAAAGGGAAAGTGGACAGTAAGGACTGAAATGTGTTAGAATATAAAATAAATTTCAGGGGCATTTTTAAGAAAAAAGCAACCCGGGATCGAATAGAAAAAAATTACAGGAGGAAATCAACAAATGAGTCTTGCAGATAATATATTTATTGACATGTGCAAAGATGTCATAGAAAACGGAACCAGCACAGAAGGTGAGAAGGTACGTCCTGTGTGGGAGGATGGAACTCCGGCTTATACCATCAAGAGATTTGGTGTTGTGAACCGTTATGATCTCCGGAAGGAGTTTCCGGCACTGACTTTAAGAAAAACAGCGTTAAAGAGTGCAATGGATGAGATTCTATGGATCTGGCAGCAGAAATCCAATAATATCCATGATCTTCACAGCCACATCTGGGACAGCTGGGCAGATGAGAACGGTTCCATCGGAAAAGCCTACGGCTATCAGTTAGGTGTGAAGCATCAGTATAAAGAGGGAATGATGGATCAGGTAGACAGAGTTCTTTTTGATCTTAAGAACAATCCGTACAGCAGAAGGATCATGACCAATATTTATGTACATCAGGATCTCCACGAGATGAATCTTTACCCATGTGCCTATTCCATGACTTTCAATGTAACCAAGGAACCCGGAAAGGACAAGCTGGTCCTTAATGCGGTGCTGAACCAGAGATCTCAGGATATCCTGGCTGCAAACAACTGGAATGTGTGTCAGTATTCTCTTCTTCTTATGATGATCGCACAGGCCTGCGATATGGAAGCCGGAGAGCTTGTTCATGTGATCGCAGACTGCCATATTTATGATCGTCATATTCCGGTAATTAAAGAACTGATCTCCAGAAAACCGTATCCTGCACCGACAGTAAAACTGAATCCGGAGATAAAGGATTTTTATAAATTCACCACCAATGATCTGATCGTGGAGAATTATGAGACATGGCCACAGATCAAAAATATTCCCATTGCAGTATAATTGCATAAAGAAAGGAAGAAAGAATGAATATTATTGTTGCAGCAGATAAAAACTGGGGAATCGGAAGAAATAATGAACTTCTGGTAAGTATTCCGGCAGATATGAAGATGTTCCGTGAGGAAACTACAGGAAAAGTGGTTGTTATGGGAAGAAAAACACTGGAGTCTTTTCCAAACGGACTTCCTCTGAAAAACAGAACCAACATTGTGATCACCGGCAACAGGGATTATCAGGTAAAAGGTGCGGTGATCGTTCACAGCATCGAGGAAGCACTGAAGGAAGTGGAAAAATATCCGGCAGAGGATGTGTACTGTATCGGCGGAGACAGTATTTACAAACAGATGCTCCCGTACTGTGATACAGCTCATGTGACAAAAATCGATTTTTCATATGAAGCGGATGCGTATTTTCCAAACCTGGATGAGGACCCGGATTGGGAGATCACAGCGGAGAGTGAAGAACAGACATACTTTGATCTGGAATATGCGTTTGTAAAATACGAGAGAAAAGATAGGTAATGTGAGCACAGATCATAAAGCGGAATGAGAATGCCCGCTTTGTACAGAAAAACAATGAAGAAATAATAAAAAAACAGACCACCGAAAAAAATACGGCGGTCTGTTTTTTGTACTTAATGTTATGTATAATGACGAAAATCCGGTAATTACTCGATTACGTGGATCCATCCCTTCGGTGCTTCGATGCGTCCCATCTGGATACCGGTCAGTGTGTCGTACAGCTTCTGGATGACCGGACCCATTTTTTCCATTCCGCTTGGGAAGCAGATTTCCTTGCCGTGATCATTGATCTTTCCGACAGGAGAGATAACTGCAGCAGTACCGCAAAGACCACACTCTGCAAAATCTTTAACCTCATCGAAGTAGACCTCACGCTCTTCAGCTTCCAGTCCAAGGTACTCCTTTGCAACGTAGATCAGAGAACGACGTGTGATGGAAGGAAGGATGCTGTCAGACTTCGGTGTTACAACCTTGCCGTCTTTAGTAACGAAGATGAAGTTTGCTCCGCCTGTCTCCTCAACTTTTGTACGAGTCTTGGGATCAAGGTACATGTTCTCATCAAAGCCCTGTTTGTGAGCATCTACGATAGCATGAAGGCTCATTGCGTAGTTCAGGCCAGCCTTGATGTTACCGGTTCCGCAAGGTGCGGCACGGTCATAGTCGCTGACACGGATCGTGATCGGTTTGGCGCCGCCTTTAAAGTACGGACCAACCGGTGTTGTAAGGATACGGAACTGATATTCGTCAGCCGGTTTAACACCGATCACGGCGTTGGAACCAAACATGTACGGGCGAAGATAAAGTGTTGCGCCGGAACCATATGGCGGAACCCATGCAGCATTTGCCTTAACAACCTGCTCAACAGCGTCGATAAATCTTTCCTTCGGGAATACCGGCATTTCAAGTCTTGCTGCAGATGCAGCCATACGCTCTGCGTTCAGGTCAGGACGGAAAGTAACGATATGTCCGTCTTCTGTTGTGTATGCCTTCAGACCCTCGAATACACTCTGAGAATACTGAAGCACACCAGCACACTCGTTGAGTACGATATTAGGGTCTGTGCTTAAAGTACCCTCATCCCATTTTCCATCTTTAAAATTAGACACGTATCTGTAGTCGGTTGGCATGTAAGCGAATCCGATGCTGGACCAGTCGATGTTCTTTTTTTCCATAACGATTCCTCCGTTTACAATTTTTACTTTTTACCATTGTAAAACTTTTAAGTGATGACTTCAATAGTTTTTTGTTCCTTTTTTTCATTTGCTTGTAATTTTAATATGATTTCGATATAATAAAAATTATCTATGGACTGGAGGGAAAAATGGACAATCACGAATTTGAAGACCTTGGAAAAAAGATGCAGGATATTGTAGATAATGCAGTGAATTCAAACAGCTATCACGAATTAAGCCATACGATCAACCAGACTGTAAATAAGGCCATTGATTCCGGAAGCGAAGCACTGAAAAATGCGCTGAATTCCGTGTTTGATCCGGGTGCTGATCCGGAATTCCGTAAGAAAAGCTATACATACCAGAGCCCTTATTACGGAAGAAGCAGAAAAGCAAAGCAGCAGGCTGCAAGGAAACAGTCGGAACTGCTCTACGGAAAGACTACCGGTGAGAATCTCAAAGGCATGATGATGGCAGTTTCCGGTGGGATACTTTTAAGTGGCATGGGGCTTGGAGCCATGGTGCTTCTGATCTGGATGGGCATTGGACACAGCGGTGCACTTGCAGCAGGTGTGCTTGGAGTGATGTGTGCAGGCGCAGCAGGTGGCGGTGCTCTTCTTGGAGCAGGAACAAGCCGTCTCGGAAGACTGGGACGTTTCCAGAAATATATCCGTGCGCTGGGAGACCACACCTACTGTAATTTTCAGAAGCTTGCCCAGGCAGCAGGAAAGAACGAGAAATTTGTAAAAAAAGATATCAGCAGAATGATCCAGAAGGGCTGGTTTCTGGAAGGCCATGTGGATGAGCAGGGAACCTGTCTGATCACAAGTAATGAGACCTATCAGCAGTATCTGGAAACACAGAAGCAGCTGGAGCTTCGTAAACAGGAAGCAGATCCTAAGGTTCAGCTGGAGGAGAATATGAGTCCGGAAGCCCAGGAAGTCCTGAGAAAAGGAAATGAATTTCTGGTAAAGATCCGTGAGAGCAATGACGCCATTCCCGGAGAAGAAATTTCCGCAAAGATTTCCAGGATGGAAATGATCGTTCAGAAAATTTTTGAGCGTGCAGGAGAGCATCCGGAGGTGATTCCGGATCTTAAAAAAATGATGGATTACTATCTGCCCATGACTGTGAAGCTTCTGGATGCTTATGAGGATATGGATGGACAGCCTGTACAGGGCGAGAATATCACGGCTTCCAAGAAAGAAATTGAAGAAACCATTGATACACTGAATATTGCTTTTGAGAAACTTCTGGATTCCATATTCCGGGATACCGCATGGGATGTATCCACCGATATTTCTGTGCTGCATACGGTTCTGGCACAGGAGGGACTGACAGAGGATGATTTCGAAAAAATGAAACAGAATGCGGAAATGAAATAAGTACAACGAGCAGATCAGAAGCTGGAATACAGACATCTGCCGGAAGGTACAACTGATCAAGGAGAATGCTTATGGGAGAAGAATTTAAAGACTTTGAGGTAGAAGCACCGGTGCTGACTTTGGAACCGGATCTCACGGAAGAAAAAGAAGAAATTGCAAAAAAAGAACCGGAGAAACCCCAGGAGCCTGCAGTAGAGGAACCGGTGTTATCTCCACAGGAACAGAAAATCGTAGAAGATTTTGCAGCAAAGATCGATATTGAAAATACAAACCAGATCCTGCAGTACGGAGCCGTCACTCAGAAGAAGATGGCAGATTTTTCTGATGCAGCGCTGGTAAATGTGAAGACACAGGATCTTGGGGAGGCAGGAGAGCTTCTTGCAAATGTGGTAGGAGAATTGAAGGATTTTGATGCCACAGAGGAAAAGGGATTTTTCGGCTTTTTCAAAAAACAGACAGCGAAGGTGGAAACTCTGAAAAACCGTTACACAAAGGCCGAGGGAAATGTGACGAAGATTACGGAAGCTCTGGAGCAGCACCAGATGCGTCTGATGAAAGATTCTGCCGTGCTGGATAAAATGTATGAGCAGAACCTTGCATACTTTAAAGAACTTTCCATGTACATTCTTGCAGGTAAAAAGAAGCTTAGGGAAGTCAGAGAAGGCAAGCTCAACGAATTGCATCAGAAGGCAGCGGCAAGCGGACTTCCGGAAGATGCACAGGCTGCCAATGATCTGGAAAGCAAATGTGACCGCTTTGAGAAAAAGCTTCATGATCTGGAGCTTACCAGAACCATTTCTATGCAGACTGCACCGCAGATCCGCATGATCCAGAACAATGATACGACGATGATCGAGAAGATCCAGACAACCATTGTAAATACCATTCCTCTCTGGAAAAGCCAGATGGTGCTGGCTCTAGGGATCGCGCACTCCACAGAAGCCGCACAGGCACAACGGCAGGTTACGGATTTTACCAATGAACTTCTGAAGAAAAATGCGGAAACGCTTCACCTGGCATCTGTGGAAACTGCAAAGGAATCCCAGCGTGGTATTGTAGATATTGAAACTCTGAAAAAAACCAATCAGGAACTGATCCAGACACTGGATGATGTGATGAAGATCCAGCAGGAAGGCCGTGAAAAACGTCAGGCAGCAGAGGCAGATATGAGACGTATGGAAAACGAACTGAAAACAAAGTTGCTGGAGATCCGACGTTAGGAGTAAGAGTAAAAAGATAGTTCGGAAAGGAAAGGCAGGGCGTTTGAAGACACCTGCCTTTCAGGATTCATAAAGGAGATTTTTATGTACAGAGATCATACAAAAGTAATAAAAATTGGAAATCGTGTTATCGGAGGAGGAAATCCGATCCTTATCCAGTCCATGACCAATACGAAAACTGAAGATGTAGAAGCAACGGTTGCGCAGATCCTTTCACTGGAAAAAGCAGGCTGTGATATTATCCGCTGCGCAGTTCCTACTATGGAAGCTGCGAAGGCTTTATCCCAGATCAAAAAACAGATCCATATTCCGCTGGTTGCGGACATCCATTTTGATTATCGCCTTGCCATTGCAGCCATGGAGAACGGTGCGGACAAGATCCGTATCAATCCGGGAAATATCGGTTCCAAAGAGAGAATCCAGGCAGTTGTGGATACAGCAAAGGAACGGAATATCCCTATTCGTGTAGGAGTAAACAGCGGTTCCCTTGAAAAAGAACTGGTAGAAAAATATCACGGTGTTACAGCCGAAGGACTTGTGGAGAGTGCTCTTGATAAGGTGCACATCATTGAAGAGATGGGATATGACAATCTTGTGATCAGCATCAAATCTTCTGATGTTCTCATGTGCGCCAGAGCCCATGAACTGATCGCAGAAAAAACACAGTATCCTCTTCATGTGGGAATTACAGAAGCAGGAACTCTGTATTCGGGAAATATCAAATCAGCTATCGGACTTGGGATCATCCTGTATCAGGGAATCGGAGATACCATCCGTGTTTCTCTGACAGGCGCGCCGCTGGAAGAAGTGAAATCAGCCAAAAGGATCCTGAAAACGCTGGGACTTCGCAAAGGAGGCGTGGAGGTTGTTTCCTGTCCGACCTGCGGAAGAACAAAAATCGATCTGATCGGCCTTGCAAACCAGGTAGAGACTATGGTACAGGATATTCCTCTTGATATTAAGGTTGCGGTTATGGGCTGTGTGGTAAATGGACCGGGAGAGGCGAAAGAAGCAGATCTTGGAATTGCAGGAGGCGATGGTGTTGGTCTTCTGATCCGGCATGGAGAGGTTGTAAAAAAAGTACCGGAAACGGATCTTCTGGATACACTTCGTCAGGAACTTCTTACCTGGAATGAGCAGGAGTCATAATGGAGAAAGATTTTTTTGATGTATTTCCGCATCTTAAAGTGAAGAAAGAGCTGGAAGAACTTCTGGACATGGTATTTGTGACAAAGGTTTCCATGAACCCCGGAAGAACTCATCTGAGGGTTTATATCGAAAGCAGCCGCTGGATACACAAGAAGAATATTTTTGCGCTGGAGGATGAGATCGAACGGCAGTGCTTTCCGGGGATTCCCATGACTGTAACAGTTGTGGAAAAATTTCATCTTTCCGAGCAGTATACACCGGAGAACTTTCTGGAAAGCTACCGTTCCAGTATGGAGATGGAGCTGCGCAACTATAACATGCTGGAGTACAATCTGTTCCGTAGATCAAAAATCATTTTTACAGGAAAAGATACCTTGCGTATGGAGCTTCCGGATACGGTTATTTCCAGACAGAAAAGCGAAATACTTGTTGAATATTTTCATAAGGTTTTCTGTGAACGCTGCGGTATGGATCTGAAAGTGGAACTGGATTTTGTGGAAGTGAAAGAGAGTAAATACCGGAAAAATGCTGCACTTCAGATCAAACAGGAAGTGGAAAATGTCCTGAAGCATGCCAAACTCAGCGGGGATCAGGAAAGCGAACCGAAGCAGGAGGATACAGCCAGGGAAGAGACAAAGAAAACCTCTGGAGATAAGAGCGGCGAAAAGACAAACGAGAAGAAATCCGTTGACAAAAAACAGCAGAAGGTTCAGAAGGGGGATTTCCGCGGCAGCTTCGGATTCCGCAGGGACAGCAATCCGGATGTGGTTTACGGCAGAGATTTTGATGGAGAAACGATTCCGCTGGAGAGCATTACCGGTGAGATGGGTGAGGTTATCATCCGATGTCAGGTTATGGATGTGGAAGCTCGTGAGATCCGAAATGAGAAAACGATCCTGATCTTCCCTGTGACCGATTTTACGGACAGTATTGTTGTGAAGATGTTTCTGCGTAACGAGCAGGTTCCGGAAGTGACGGAAAGTGTAAAAAAAGGCGCATTCCTGAAGCTGAAGGGAGTTACCACCATTGACCGTTTTGACAGTGAGCTTACTATTGGAAATATTACAGGTATCAAGAAAATCGCCAATTTTACCAGCACAAGAATGGATACCAGTCCTCAGAAGCGTGTGGAGCTTCACTGTCACACCAAGATGAGCGATATGGATGGTGTCAGCGATGCAAAGGCATTGGTAAAACGTGCCTATGAGTGGGGACATAAGGCTATCGCTATCACGGATCATGGCGTGGTGCAGTCCTTCCCGGAGGCAAATCACTGCTTTGATGCCTGGGGCGGTTGTGTTCCAAAGGAGTCTGATTTTAAGGTGCTCTATGGAATGGAAGCGTATCTGGTAGACGATCTGAAGGGTATGGTCACCAATTCCAAAGGGCAGCGGCTGGATGGAGATTTTGTTGTTTTTGATATTGAGACTACGGGATTCTCAGCACTAACCTGCAGGATCATTGAGATTGGCGCGGTAAAAGTGGAAAAAGGACAGATCACAGATCGTTTTTCCACCTTTGTAAACCCGGAAGTGCCCATTCCGTTCCGTATTGAGCAGCTGACAAGCATCAATGATTCCATGGTCCTGGATGCACCTGTGATAGAGGAAGTACTGCCGAAATTCCTGGAATTCTGTGAGGGCTGCGTAATGGTGGCCCATAATGCGGACTTTGATATGAGCTTTATTATTGAAAACTGTAAACGGCAGGGGATTTCGGATGATTTTACTTATGTGGATACCGTTGGTATGGCTAGATTCCTTCTTCCTGCCCTGAACCGTTTTAAACTGGACACGGTAGCCAAGGCAGTAGGTGTTTCTCTTGATCATCACCACAGAGCTGTGGATGATGCGGCATGTACCGCAGAGATTTTTGTGCGGTTTGTAAAGATGCTGGAAGAAAGAGATATTTTTGATGTGGATGAGATGAACAGGCAGGGTGCGGTTTCACCGGATACCATCCGAAAGCTGCCCACATACCATGCTATTGTTTTTGCAAGAAATGAGACCGGAAGGATCAATCTGTACAAGCTGGTAAGCCAGTCCCATTTAAAGTACTATCACAGAAGACCAAGGGTTCCCAAAAGTGTGCTGGAAAAATACAGGGAAGGCCTTCTGGTGGGAAGTGCCTGCGAGGCAGGAGAGCTTTATCAGGCACTTCTTCGCAATGCACCGGATCAGGAGATCGCCAGACTGGTAAATTTTTATGACTATCTGGAAATCCAGCCTCTTGGGAACAATGCGTTTATGCTTGCGGATGAAAAACATGATATGATCAATTCTGAGGAAGACTTAAAAGAGATAAACCGGAAGATCGTAAAACTTGGAGAACAGTTCAAAAAACCGGTGGTTGCCACCTGTGATGTGCATTTTATGGATCCTCAGGACGAGGTTTACCGACGGATCATCATGGCAGGAAACGGATTTTCTGATGCAGATAATCAGGCCCCGCTTTATCTTCGTACAACGGAGGAAATGCTGGAGGAATTTTCCTATCTGGGAAGTGAAAAGGCGGAAGAGGTGGTGATCACCAATACCAATAAGATCGCGGATATGATCGAGAAGATATCACCGATTCATCCGGATAAATTTCCACCGGTCATTGAGAACTCCGAGCAGGATCTTAAGAATATCTGTTTCACGAAGGCCCACGAAATGTACGGAGATCCGTTGCCGAAGATCGTGGAGGACCGCCTGGACAGGGAGCTGAATTCTATTATCTCCAATGGTTATGCGGTAATGTATATCATTGCACAGAAGCTTGTGTGGAAGTCCAATGAGGACGGCTATCTGGTTGGATCCCGTGGTTCTGTAGGTTCTTCTCTGGCAGCGACCATGTCCGGTATCACGGAGGTAAACCCTCTGCCGCCTCATTATCTCTGTCCGAATCCGGACTGTAAATACAGTGATTTTGATTCCCCTGAGGTGAAAAAATACGCGGGTATGGCAGGATGTGATATGCCGGATAAGATCTGTCCGAAATGCGGTGCCAGGATGAACAAGGAAGGCTTTGATATTCCTTTTGAGACATTCCTTGGTTTTAAAGGTGATAAGGAGCCGGATATCGACCTGAACTTTTCCGGTGAATATCAGGCCAATGCCCACCGGTATACAGAGGTTATCTTCGGAAAAGGGCAGACCTTTAAGGCGGGAACCATTGGTACCCTTGCGGAAAAAACCGCATTTGGTTATGTGAAGAACTATTATGAGGAACGGGGGCAGCACAAGCGTTACTGTGAGATCAACCGTATCGTGAAGGGCTGTACCGGTGTCCGCCGTACCACTGGCCAGCATCCGGGAGGTATCATCGTACTGCCTATGGGTGAGGAGATTGAGAAATTTACACCTGTGCAGCACCCGGCCAATGATGTGAACAGTGATATCATCACCACACATTTTGATTACCATTCCATTGACGGAAATCTTCTGAAACTTGATATACTTGGACACGATGATCCGACAATGATCCGTATGCTGGAGGATCTGACTGGCATCAGTGCAAGAACAGTTCCGCTGGACCAGAGAGATGTCATGTCCCTGTTTGCGGGAACGCAGGCTCTGGGGATCAGCCCGGAGGATATCGGCGGCTGCAGGCTGGGATGCCTCGGGATCCCGGAGTTTGGTACAGACTTTGCCATGCAGATGTTGATTGATACCAAGCCGAAATATTTTTCCGACCTGGTACGTATTGCTGGACTTTCCCACGGCACGGATGTATGGCTTGGAAATGCCCAGGTATTGATCCAGAATGGTACAGCTACCATTTCCACAGCAATCTGTACGCGAGATGATATTATGATCTATCTCATCGGAAAAGGAGTGGAAAGTGGTCTGGCGTTTACCATCATGGAGAGTGTCCGTAAGGGAAAGGGGCTTCGTGAGGAATGGATCCAGACTATGAAAGAGCATGATGTTCCGGACTGGTATATCTGGTCCTGTAAGCTGATCAAGTACATGTTCCCGAAAGCCCATGCGGCAGCCTATGTTATGATGGCGTATCGTATCGCCTGGTATAAAGTGTTTCATCCACTGGCTTATTATGCAGCATTTTTCAGTATCCGTGCCACTTCCTTTTCCTATGAACTGATGTGCATGGGAAAAGAACGTCTGGAATATTATATGGCGGAGATCCGGAAAAAAGGTGATGAGGCATCCAAGAAGGAACAGGATACACTGAAGGATATGAGGATCGTACAGGAAATGTACGCCAGAGGTTTTGATTTTGTGCCGATCGATCTTTATAAGGCAAAGGCACACCGGTTCCAGATCATCGGAGATAAACTGATGCCTGCTCTGGATACCATAGAGGGTCTTGGAGATAAGGCAGCAGAGGCAGTTGTGGATGCTGCCGCAAAAGGCAGATTCCTTTCCAAGGATGATTTCCGTGATCGTACCAAGGTCAGCAAGACCGTTATCGATCTGATGGATGATATGGATCTTTTTGGAGATATCCCGCAGTCCAATCAGATGTCACTGTTTGATTTTACGGGTTGATATATGATACCGGAAGGGCTTACAATAAATAAAAAATACTGCCGTTTATCCTGAAGGCTGATCTGGCAGTGAGAACTCCCAGGAGGATACCAGATACTATGAAAAAAGAAGAATTAAGATACCTGCAGCGACTTGCGGAGCTATATCCTACTATAGCAAAGGCTTCAACAGAGATCATCAATCTGCAGTCTATATTAAACCTTCCGAAAGGTACCGAGCATTTCATGTCGGACATTCATGGAGAATACGATGCGTTTTCCCATGTTCTTCGGAATGGATCAGGGGCTGTACGAAAAAAGATCGATGATGTATTCGGACATACCTTAAGCAACAGCGACAAACGTTCTCTTGCCACACTGATCTATTATCCGAAGGAAAAGATGGAGGTTGTAAAAAAACAGGAAGAAGACATGGAGAACTGGTACAAGATCACACTTTATCGTCTGATCGAAGTATGCAAGACAACGGCATCCAAATATACCCGTTCCAAGGTCCGTAAGGCACTTCCTGCAGACTATGCATATGTGATCGAGGAGTTGATCACAGAGAAAGCGGAAGTTCTGGACAAAGAAGCATATTACGATGCCATCGTCAATACGATCATTGAGATCGGCCGGGCAGAGAATTTTATCATTGCCCTGGCAGAACTGATCCAGCGTCTTGTTGTGGATCATCTTCATGTGCTGGGAGATATTTATGACAGAGGTCCGGGCCCGCATTTCATCATGGATCGTTTGATGAAATATCATTCGCTGGATATCCAGTGGGGAAATCATGATGTGGTCTGGATGGGAGCTGCTACAGGACAGAAAGCCTGCATTGCAACGGTGATCCGGAACAGCATCCGTTACCGAAATATGGATATTCTTGAGGATGGATATGGGATCAATCTCATGCCTCTGGCAACCTTTGCAATGGAGGCTTATAAGGATGATCCATGTACTGCTTTTGAGATGAAGGGAGATGCCAATAACTATAGTATTCTGGAAGAAGAGCTTGGACGGAAAATGCACAAGGCTATTGCCATTATCCAGTTTAAGCTGGAGGGGCAGCTGATCCGCCGGCACAAAGAATTCCATATGGAAAAGCGTTGTTTGCTTCATAGGATCGATCCGAAAAAGGGAATGATCACACTTCCGGACGGAAAAGAATATCCGCTGACCGATACATATTTTCCTACTATTGACTGGAAAAAGCCATATGAACTTACTACAGAGGAAAAGGATGTAATGGAACGCTTGGATTCCGCGTTCCGAAACTGCGAGAAACTGCAGAATCATGTCCGGCTTCTTCTGGACAAGGGAGGCCTTTATAAAACTTATAATGGAAATCTTCTGTTCCATGGAAGTATTCCACTTAATGAGGATGGAAGTCTGAAAGAAGTCCAGATTTATGGAAAAACCTACAAAGGAAAAGAATTGTACGATGTTCTTGAGACTTATGTGCGCCGGGCGTTTTTCTCTGTAAATGAGGATGAAAAGCGTAAAGGCAGGGATATTATGTGGTATATCTGGGCAGCTCCGAATTCACCGCTGTTCGGAAAAGACAAGATGACCACCTTTGAACGTTATTTTATTAAAGATAAGGAAACACATAAAGAAACTAAAAATGCCTACTATCATCTTCTGGAAAATGAGGAGGTTGTAGATGAACTGCTCCGTGAATTCGGACTGGATCCGGAAAAGGGTCACATCATCAACGGGCATGTGCCGGTTCACCAGAGTGAGGGAGAGAGTCCTGTAAAATGCAATGGCAAAGTTCTTGTGATCGACGGCGGCTTTTCCAGACCATATCAGAAGGTTACGGGGATTGCCGGCTATACACTGGTTTATAACTCCTACGGGCTGATCCTGTCTGCTCATGAGCCTTTTACTTCTGCGGAAGAAGCGGTAGCCAAGGAGCAGGATATTGTTTCCAACAGGGTGGCAGTTCACTACAATAACAAACGTACTCTGGTCGGTGATACCGATACCGGAACTGCTCTGAAGGAAAGGATCAGTGAGCTGATCCAGCTTCTGGAAGCTTACAGAAAAGGTATCATCAAAGAGAAAAAATAAGCAGAATTGAGAAATACAAGAAGAGTTTCCTGTATGCTATAGTAAACAGAGGTGATGCAGATGAGAAAAAACAAAAAAAGAAAAAAACGGCTGAGAGCGGTTCTGGTCCTGCTGATCATCCTGTTTATTCTGGCAGGACTTGGAGGGATGCTGTATGTTTCCCACAGGGATAAGGTGGAAAAAGAACAACGAAGAGAGGCCGCATTGGCTGCATTGGACAGTATTCCGGAGGTGACAGCAACTCCGGCAGCAACAGCAACACCGGTTCCGACAGCGACACCGACACCGTCATTGACACCGGTCCCGACAATCCTTCCGGCATTTGAACCGGAAAATTATCAAGGGATCTGGTACAGCGAAGACGGGCTGACAACGATCGATATTTATGATATCAGTCTGAAATCTGTTTCCTTTACCTATAAGAGAGTGAATGGAAAAGATCCTTCCATGACCGCAGAAGCAGATGTGACTGCAGAGGTAGCAGGAAATGCCACACAGTTCCGTTTTAAGGATTCCGAGGGGAATAAGGCAAAAGGAGAGTTTGTTTTCGATAAAAGTGGTGAGTTTTATGTGAAGGTAAAAACATATGAACGGGGAGAGGGATCTCTGACCTATCCGAAAACAGAGTCTATTATGACCCGGCAGGAGCCATCCCTGGAAGTATCCGAAAATTCCGAAGAAGATGCGTCCTATAATGAAAGCAACGAAAGTTCCTATGAACAGGAATCCTATAGCGAAAGCAGTGAAGATTCTTCTGATGAGAATACAGAAGAATATGAGATTCCCTACGGAGAAGAAGAAACCTATTATACGGAATGATCAAAAAAATAAAACACGGTAAAATAAAGAATCCCCGGATTTTGGCAATCAGGGAATCCCGATACAGGAATTCCCGAAACTGTTCCACATTTCCGGGGATCTCTTTATTTGATCATTTTTTTGCGGTCTGTGCGGCCGACGAGATAATCGATGCTGGTGTCGTAATAATTTGCCAGCCGGATAAGCATTTCGATAGGAATATTACGGGATCCCGTTTCATAATGGGAATAAGAACGCTGACTGATATGAAGAATCTCACTTAATTCTCTCTGGGACAGATCCGCGTCTGTACGTAAATCCTGAATACGCTGAAATTTCATTGTGCTCACCTCTTCTTTCTATTGAAAGTATAAAACAGAACGAAATGCACCCTTGCAAAAGGGAGCAAAATGGACTATACTAAATTTATTATCTTCTAAAATTCAGAAAATGTCTATCTGAAAATTCCCTTGTTTTTAACCAATGCGGATTTCGAATATCCGCCTGACCTGAAAAGACGAAAAGATGGAAGATCGGGATCCGTTTTTTCGCAGAAAGGAATGTATTTGTTTGCGAGTGTTTTATCAGCAGCGATCTACGGAATGGAAGTACGTGAGATCCAGGTTGAGGCAGATGTCAGTGATGGTCTGCCTTCTTTTGCTATGGTAGGATTTCCCTCTGCCCAGGTGAGAGAGGCCCAGGAAAGAGTCCGGACTGCATTTAAGAACAACCGACTTTGTCTGCCACCAAAAAAAGTAACTGTAAATTTTGCACCTGCCGATATGAAAAAGGAAGGAGCCGGTTTTGCCCTGCCTGTGGCGGCTGCAGTACTTGCGGCTGCCGGAATTCTGGAACCGGATCTTCTGGAAGGAGTTATGATCGTAGGAGAGATCAGTCTGAATGGAGAGATCCATGGGGTTGCCGGAGTTTTGCCACGGGTGATCCGCGCAAGAGAGATGGGCTTACGCTTTTGCGTTATTCCGGAGGAAAATATCCGGGAGGGGAATCTGGTGAAGGATATGCCGGTGTTTGGAGTAAAAAGTCTGAATGACATGATCCGATGTCTGAGAGACCCAAACACTTATACAAATGAGTATCAGGAAAAAGAAAAAACAGAAAATAAACCGGAAAAACCAAATGTTGATTTTGCGGACATCTGCGGGCAGGAAGGAGCCCGGCGCGCGGCCGAGATCGCAGTGAGCGGTTTTCATAATATTCTTTTTATCGGACCGCCAGGATCCGGAAAGACCATGCTGGCAAGACGTCTGCCTACTATTATGCCGGAGATGACATTTGAGGAAAGCCTGGAAATCACCAAGGTATACAGTGTGGCAGGACTTCTCACGGAAAAAGATCCGCTGATCCGGCAGAGGCCTTTTCGAAGTCCGCATCATACCAGTTCCCCTCAGGCTCTGGCAGGTGGCGGCAGGATACCGGGACCGGGGGAGATCACTCTTGCACACAGAGGTGTGCTTTTTCTGGATGAGATGCCGGAATTTTCCAGAAAAAGCCTGGAGATCCTGCGTCAGCCGCTGGAAGATAAGGAAATCCATCTGTCCAGAGCTGCCGGAACTTATATTTTTCCGGCCAGTTTTATGCTGGCGGCAGCGATGAATCCTTGTCCCTGCGGATTTTACCCGGATATGAACAGATGTCGTTGTACGTCAGGGGAGATCACGCATTATCTTGGAAAGATCAGCCAGCCTCTCCTGGAGCGTATTGATATCTGCACAGAAGTTCCGGCAGTGAGTTTTTCAAAAATGAAAAAGAAAATCGCAGGGGAATCCTCTGCGCAAATAAGAAAGAGGGTGGAAGCAGTACAGGAGATCCAGAGAGAACGTTACAAAAAGGAAAAATTTTGCTTCAATGGGGAGCTTGACGGAAGAAAACTGGAAAAATACTGTGTAATGACGGGAGGGGCAGACAAACTTCTGGAGCAGGCATATGAGCAGTTTCAATTCAGTACCAGAGCATATCATAAGATCCTGAAAACGGCCAGGACCATCGCGGATATGGAATCTTCCGAAAAGATAAAGGAAGAACATATCTGCGAGGCGTTGGCTTACCGGGCATATGACAAGAAATACTGGTCATAAAACAGAAAAAAGGAAGGTATTTTATATGGAAGAAATACAGCAAACAAGGATCCGGTGTGCCCGGAAGGACAGTAGTGTTTATCCGGCAAGACTTAGGGAACTTCCCGGTATGCCAAAACAATTATATTACATTGGAAGCTTTCCGGATGATGCCAAACCTACAGCGACGATCGTAGGAGCAAGGCTGTGCAGTCCTTACGGACGGATACAGGCATTTAATTACGGAAAATTCTTAAGCGAACATGGGGTGCAGGTGATCAGCGGTATGGCGGCCGGCATTGATGCTGAGGGCCACAAGGGTGCTCTGGAAGGTGGTACCCCGACCTTTGCCGTGCTGGGAAATGGTGTGGACATCTGTTATCCTTCATCCAGCAGAGGTATTTACCGGAGGATCCCAGAAAAAAACGGAGGGATCATCAGCGAATATGAACCAGGTACCAAAGGCAGGGCATATCATTTTCCGGCAAGGAACCGGATCATCAGCGGACTGGCAGATCTGGTGCTTGTGGTGGAAGCAAAAGAAAAGAGCGGATCACTGATCACAGCTGCCTGTGCACTGGAACAGGGGAAGATGGTATACGCCATTCCGGGAGCGGTAAATGATGCGCTGAGCAGAGGCTGTCACAAGCTGATCTACGATGGAGCAGGAATTGCATACTCTCCGGAAATACTTCTGGATGAGTGGGGATTATCTGTGAAAAAAAAGACAAATTTGTCTGAAAAAAGCAAGTTAGGACTTGCAACGGATTTGGATTTGGTGTATAGTTGTCTCGATTTACGACCAAAAAATCTGGATCATATTATCAGAAAAACCGGTTTTTCACCGGGAAAAACAGCCGGGATCCTGGGACAGCTTATTTTGATGGGGCTTGTGAAGGAAACCGGGAGACAGTGTTATATCAGACTTGAATAAATGCTTTTTTGCCCGGAGATTTAGCAGGAGTTTTTAAGCCGGACAGGAAGGCAGAATGAGATTAGGAGAGGTAAAATGGCCAAAAATCTGGTGATAGTAGAGTCACCTGCTAAAATGAAGACAGTAAAGAAATTTCTGGGGGCAAATTATACAGTAGAAGCGTCCAACGGTCATGTGAGGGATTTTCCCAAGAGTCAGTTTGGTATTGACGTGGACAATGATTTTGAACCGAAGTATATTACAATACGTGGAAAGGGTGAGCTTCTTGCAAAACTTCGTAAAGAAGCAAAAAAAGCAGATAAGATCTATCTTGCAACTGACCCTGACCGTGAGGGAGAAGCAATTTCCTGGCATCTGATGCAGGCTTTGAAGACAGATACTGCAAAGATGCACAGGATCACATTTAATGAAGTAACAAAAACAGCAGTTAAGGCGTCCATCAAGCAGGCCAGGGAACTGGACATGAATCTGGTAGATGCACAGCAGGCAAGGCGTATGTTGGATCGTATGGTAGGTTATACCATTAGTCCGCTGCTCTGGGCCAAGGTAAAAAGAGGCTTAAGTGCAGGCCGTGTACAGTCTGTGGCACTGCGTATCATCTGTGACAGAGAAGATGAGATCAATGCATTCATTCCTGAAGAATACTGGAGCCTGGAGGGTGAATTTCAGGTAAAGGGTGAGAAGAAGCCGTTGACAGCCAAGTTCTATGGAACAGATAAAAAACTTCCGATCAGAAACCGTCAGGAAATGGATGAGATTCTGAAAAGTCTGGAAGACTGTAAATATGAGATCACAGAAGTAAAAAAAGGTGAGAGGATCAAGAACGCTCCCCTTCCGTTTACCACAAGTACTCTGCAGCAGGAAGCTGCCAAGACACTGAATTTTTCTACGCAGAAGACTATGCGCCTGGCACAGCAGTTATATGAAGGTGTGGATGTAAAAGGCAGTGGTACGGTAGGTCTGATCTCCTATCTGCGTACAGATTCTACTCGAATTTCAGAGGAAGCAGATGCAGCAGCAAGAACTTATATTTCTGAGCAGTATGGTTTGGATTATGTTTCTCAGACAGAGAAGGCAATCAAAAACGGACAGAAGATACAGGATGCTCATGAGGCGATCCGTCCTACAGATATTGCGAGGACACCAGTTCTGGTGAAGGAATCCCTGACCAGGGATCAGTTCCGTTTATATCAGCTGATCTGGAGACGTTTTGCGGCGAGCAGAATGGCACCGGCACGTTATGAGACCACGTCTGTCAAGATCGGAGCAGGTGAGTATGTGTTCACGGTTGCAGCATCCAAGGTTGCCTTTGATGGCTTTATGTCTGTGTACACAGAAGAGGGCGATGACAAAAAGGGCAATGTTTTAAGTCAAAGTCTGGAAAAGGGTATGGAGCTGAAGCTGAAAGAACTGAAGCCGGAGCAGCATTTTACACAGCCGCCGGCACATTACACAGAGGCTTCACTTGTAAAGACTATGGAAGAGCTTGGAATTGGACGTCCAAGTACGTATGCGCCGACCATCACAACGATCATCAGCAGACGCTATGTATCCAAGGAACAGAAAAATCTTTACGTCACAGAGCTTGGAGAGGTTGTTAATAATATTATGAAACAGGCTTTTCCAAGTATTGTGGATGTAAACTTTACAGCAACTATGGAGGGACTTTTGGACTGCGTGGAAGCAGGTACCGTACAGTGGAAAACGGTTGTACGTAACTTCTATCCGGATCTGAAGCATGATGTGGATGAGGCTGAGAAAGAGCTTGAGAAAGTTGATATACAGGATGAGGTTACGGATGTGATCTGTGACAACTGTGGCCGCAACATGGTGATCAAGTACGGTCCTCATGGAAGATTTCTTGCATGCCCCGGATTTCCGGACTGTCGTAATACAAAACCATATTATGAGAAGATCGGTGTTGCATGTCCGAAGTGCGGCGGCGAAATTGTCATGAAAAAAACGAAAAAAGGCAGAAAATATTACGGATGTGAGAATAATCCGGAATGTGATTTTATGTCCTGGCAGAAACCTTCTGCAAAGAAATGTCCGAAATGTGGTAATTATATGCTCGAAAAGGGAAATAAGCTGGTTTGCAGCCAGGAAACCTGCGGATATGTGGAACAAAAACCAAAAGATGAAGATTGATTGAATAAATGCTTTTCTATTAATTTTCAGAAAATCCCGTTAAAAATAAAAAAAATATAAAAATGTCTTGTAAATTTCCAGAATAACGTGTAATATTAGACTAGAAAAACGATTTCTTTCAAGGTACGAAAGTGAAAGGAGGAAAAATGAGCGTTCAGTTGCTAGATAAAACTAGAAAAATCAATAAGCTTCTGCATAACAGCAGCTCAAGCAAGGTAGTGTTTAACGACATTTGCCAGGTGCTCATGGAAACCTTAAGTTCCAATATCCTGGTACTCAGTAAGAAAGGTAAGGTTCTGGGAGTCAGTATCTGCCCGGGTGTGGATGAGATCACAGAGCTGATTGATGACAAAATCGGCGGACATATCGACCCGTTATTGAATGAGAGATTTCTTGGTGTTCTTTCCACAAAGGAGAATGTCAATCTCCAGACACTTGGCTTTGAGCATGTACCCGGAAATTATCAGGGAATCGTGAATCCGATCGATATTGCAGGTGAGAGACTGGGAACGTTATTCATGTACCGCAATGATCATCCCTATGATATTGAGGATATTATCGTCAGCGAGTATGGTACAACAGTTGTTGGCCTGGAAATGATGCGTGCGGTTCATGACGAGAACGCAGAAGAAGACAGAAAACAGCAGATCGTTAAATCGGCATTCAGTACACTGTCCTTCTCAGAACTTGAGGCGATCATCCATATTTTTGATGAGCTGGATGGGGATGAGGGTATCCTGGTTGCCAGCAAGATCGCTGACCGTGTAGGTATCACCAGATCCGTGATCGTAAATGCACTGCGTAAATTCGAGAGTGCAGGTGTGATCGAATCCCGTTCATCCGGTATGAAGGGAACTTACATTAAAGTTCTTAATGAAGTGATCTTTGATGAGCTTGAAGAGATAAAAGCACAGAGAAGCAAGAAGGCATAATGTGATCAGCACTGTCAGATGCTTGATATAAGATAAAGAACGTGACAAAAGAGACTTCCCGCTAGCGTGGGAGTCTCTTTTTTGTCTGTTTCATAAAATCAAAATAAATAATGAAATTAAGAAAACAAGAGAAAACAAGAGTATAAAAGAGATAAAACCAGAATAATATAGAAAAACCATATCTTAAAAGGGTTGCGAAAATATGTGAAATTCACTAATATAGCCATAGTGATTAGCACTCGTATAAAGCGAGTGCTAGCAGACGAAGACGGAACTTATAAAGGAGGAACATAGATCATGAAGTTAGTACCTTTAGGTGACAGAGTTGTATTAAAACAGGTTGAAGCAGAAGAGACAACAGCATCCGGAATTGTGCTTCCGGGACAGGCACAGGAGAAACCACAGCAGGCAGAGGTTATTGCAGTTGGACCTGGCGGAGTTGTAAACGGGAAAGAAGTAAAAATGGAAGTAGAAGTCGGAAATACTGTTATCTATTCCAAATATGCAGGAACAGAAGTAAAGATGGATGGAACGGATTATATTATTGTAAAGCAGGAAGATATCCTGGCAATCATTAAATAATATAAACATCTTATCGTATATCAATATAAATAGGAGGTCATTTTATCATGGCAAAAGAGATCAAATACGGCGCAGAAGCAAGAGCAGCACTTGAAGCTGGTGTAAATAAACTTGCAGATACAGTAAGAGTAACACTTGGACCGAAAGGAAGAAATGTAGTACTTGACAAATCTTTCGGTGCTCCGCTTATCACAAACGATGGTGTTTCCATTGCAAAAGAGATCGAGCTTGAGGACGGATTCGAGAATATGGGTGCTCAGATCATCAAAGAGGTTGCATCCAAGACAAACGATGTAGCTGGTGATGGTACTACAACAGCGACTGTACTTGCACAGGCAATGGTACATGAGGGAATGAAGAACCTGGCAGCAGGAGCGAACCCGATCATCCTCAGAAAAGGAATGAAAAAAGCAACAGATGTTGCAGTAGAAGCAATCAAGAACATGAGCCAGGCAATCAACGGAAAAGCTCAGATCGCTAATGTAGCCGCAATCTCTGCAAGTGATGAGCAGGTTGGACAGTTGGTTGCAGACGCTATGGAGAAGGTTTCCAAGGATGGTGTTATCACTGTTGAGGAGTCCAAGACCATGCATACAGAGCTTGACCTTGTTGAAGGTATGCAGTTTGACCGTGGATATATTTCCGCATACATGTCTACAGATATGGAGAAGATGGAGGCAACTCTTGATGATCCGTATATTCTGATCACAGATAAGAAGATCAGCAACATCCAGGAGATCCTTCCGCTTCTTGAGCAGGTTGTTCAGGCTGGTGCAAAGCTTCTCATTATTGCAGAAGATGTTGAGGGTGAGGCTCTCACAACCCTGATCGTTAACAAACTGAGAGGAACCTTCCAGGTAGTAGCTGTTAAAGCACCTGGCTATGGTGACAGAAGAAAAGAGATGCTTCAGGATATTGCGATCCTGACAGGCGGACAGGTGATCTCTGACGAGCTCGGTCTTGATCTGAAGGAAGCTAAAATGGAGCAGCTCGGACGTGCAAAATCCGTTAAGGTTGCAAAAGAGAATACAGTTATCGTTGACGGCCTTGGCGATAAAGATGCCATCGCAAAACGTGTTGCTCAGATCCGTGCGCAGATCGAGGAGACAAAATCCGAGTTTGATAAAGAAAAACTTCAGGAAAGACTTGCAAAACTGGCAGGCGGCGTAGCTGTTATCCGTGTAGGTGCTGCTACTGAGACAGAGATGAAAGAAGCAAAGCTTCGTCTTGAGGATGCTCTTGCAGCAACAAGAGCAGCTGTTGAGGAAGGTATCATCGCAGGCGGCGGATCTGCTTACATCCATGCTTCCAAAGAGGTTGCAAAACTTGCAGCAACACTTGAGGGAGATGAGAAGACAGGTGCTTATGTGATCCTGAAAGCCCTTGAGGCTCCGTTGTTCCACATTGCTGCAAACGCAGGACTGGAAGGCGCTGTTATCATCAACAAGGTAAGAGAGTCTGAGGTAGGTACAGGCTTTGATGCTCTGAATGAGAAATATGTAAACATGGTTGAAAATGGAATCCTTGATCCTGCAAAGGTTACAAGAAGTGCACTTCAGAACGCAACAAGTGTTGCATCTACACTTCTTACAACAGAGGCTGTAGTTTCTACGATCAAAGAGGATACTCCTGCTCCGGCACCAAACCCGGGAATGGGAATGATGTAATTTCAAGCAGGCAGGTAAATAATTTACAAAATGAGAGGGCCTGCGTCATGGACGCGGCTCTCTTTTTGTGTTATAATCAAAAGAAATCAGTAAATTACGAAAGGAAGAAGCAAATGAGTGACTTATATTCAGAACTTCTGGTAAAGAAGAAACAGACAGGGAAGGATCTTGCTATAAAATACGGTCTTATTGCACTGACCGTGATCATGGTTCTGGGAGGTCTGGTGCTGAATGCACTTCTTCTGGTTCCGGCTATCGCTCTTGGTGTTGCATGCTATTTTGTAATTCCGAAAACAGACCTGGAATATGAATATCTGTTTGTTAACGGGGAACTGGATATTGATATGATCATGTCCAAGTCAAAGAGGAAAAGAGTAAAATCACTTCAGCTTGCGGAGGCTGATCTTGTGGCACCTCTGAAATCCCACAGAATGGATTATTACAACGGAAATCAGAAGATGAAAACCATAGACTTTTCCTCAGGTATTGAGGATCATAAGCGCTATGCCATGATCGTAAGAGACAGCGGAGAAACCTGCAAGGTGATCCTGGAGCTGGATGATGAACTTGCCAATACCATGAAAAATTCTGCACCGAGTAAAGTTTTTTTGGATTGACATGAATCTTGTTTTTTGTTACACTAGTTCACAAATTTAAAATATCTTACACAAAGGGAGGAAATGCAATGGGTACTATTATTGGTGAAGGCATTACGTTTGATGATGTCCTGCTGGTTCCGGCTTATTCTAAAGTAATTCCGAATCAGGTGGATGTTTCAACGTATTTAACCAAGAAAGTAAAGCTGAATATCCCCATGATGAGTGCGGGAATGGACACAGTTACAGAGCACAGAATGGCAATTGCTATGGCCAGACAGGGTGGTATCGGTATCATTCACAAGAATATGTCCATTGAGGCACAGGCAGAAGAAGTTGACAAAGTTAAACGTTCTGAGAACGGTGTTATCACCGATCCATTTTATCTTTCAGCAGAGCATACACTGAAGGATGCCAATGATCTGATGGCGAAATACCGTATTTCCGGTGTTCCGATCACAGAAGGCAGAAAACTGGTAGGTATTATCACAAACCGTGATCTTAAATTTGAGACAGATTTCAGCAGAAAAATCAAGGAGTGCATGACTTCAGAAGGACTGATCACAGCTAAGGAAGGAATCACACTTGAGGATGCCAAGAAGATCCTTGCGAAATCCCGTAAGGAGAAATTACCCATTGTAGATGATGACTTTAATTTAAAAGGACTCATTACCATCAAGGATATCGAGAAACAGATCAAGTATCCGCTTGCAGCCAAGGATGCACAGGGAAGACTTCTCTGTGGTGCTGCGGTTGGCATCACAGCAAATGTGCTTGCACGTGTTGATGCGCTTGTGAAGGCTAATGTAGATGTGATCGTAATTGATTCTGCACATGGTCATTCAGAAAACATTTTAAAAGCAGTCCGCGAGATCAAGGCAGCATATCCGGAGCTTCAGGTAATCGCAGGTAATGTTGCAACAGGAGCAGCTACCAAGGCTCTGATCGAGGCTGGAGTAGATGCAGTCAAAGTTGGTATCGGACCGGGATCTATCTGTACAACACGTGTTGTTGCAGGTATTGGTGTTCCGCAGGTTACTGCAGTTATGGATTGTTATGAAGTGGCTAACAGCTACGGAATCCCGATCATTGCAGACGGCGGTATCAAATATTCCGGAGATATCACCAAGGCCATCGCAGCAGGTGCCAATGTCTGCATGATGGGAAGCATGTTCGCAGGATGCGATGAGAGCCCGGGAACATTCGAACTTTATCAGGGAAGAAAATATAAAGTATATCGTGGAATGGGATCTATCGCAGCTATGGAGAATGGCAGCAAGGATCGTTATTTCCAGGAGAATGCAAAGAAGCTTGTGCCGGAGGGTGTTGAGGGTCGTGTTGCGTATAAAGGACATGTTGAGGATACCGTATTCCAGCTGATCGGTGGTTTAAGATCCGGTATGGGTTACTGTGGAGCAGAGAACATTGAGAAGCTGAAGACAACAGGCAGATTCATCAAGATTTCAGCTGCATCTCTTAAAGAGTCACATCCACATGACATCCACATCACAAAAGAGGCTCCAAACTACAGTGTAGATGAATAATAAAGGAAAAAAAGGTAAGACCGGTAAAAAGTCACCCAGGCCGTCCCATAGCGGGCGGCCTGTTTCCGTAAAGAAAATTTCCTCCGGGTCTTCCAGAAGAAAAAAGAAGTCTTTGAGAAAAAAGAACCCGATCAAGATCCTGCAGAGGATTGTGCTGATATGTATCATTGTGATCGTTGCTTTTGCTGCGTGTGCGTTAGGATACGCATTTTTTGAGATGCGCATGGAACAGAGTGAAACTCAGTCCGGACAGGAAGAAATATCCGGGAATGCCAGCGGAAATGGCGGACCGGAACAATGGCAGGCAGAAGGAGCACCTTTTATTGATGTGGAGCTTCTGACACCGAATTCCTATTCCAGACCACAGATTTCTATGGAACAGGTAAATTATATAGCCATTCATTATACGGCCAATCCGGGATCTACTGCCGTATCCAACCGGAATTATTTTGAAAATCTTGCGATAACGCAGGACAACAAAGTCAGCAGTCATTTTGTGGTAGGGTTGGAGGGAGAAGTGGTACAATGTATTCCCACTTCGGAAATATCCTATGCCACAAATTCCAGAAATGTAGATACCATATCCATTGAATGCTGCCATCCGGATGAAACAGGGCAGTTTAATACAGCAACCTATGATTCGGTGGTAAAGCTGACAGCGTGGCTTTGTACACGCTTTGGACTGACTTCGGATCAGGTGATCCGTCATTATGATGTCACAGGTAAAGACTGTCCGAAGTATTACGTGGAAAATCCCGATGCATGGATCCAGATGAAATCAGACATTGCAGCACAGATCCAGACAGATTATGCATTACAGGGGAAATAAAGTGTTATTGTTTATTTTGTGAGCAACAAGAAGTCGGGAAAAATAATTTCTGAAAATAGGGGCTTGAAAATTAAGAAGAAGTATTGTAGTATAACAGCAGAAGCTGCATGACTGGCGGAAAGTAGGATTACCTACAGGGAGTGCAGTGAAGTGAGAAGCCGACCGCCTGGGCAGCCTGATAAGGGGTGTCCAGGCGGTTTTTTGTTACCGTTCATATCCTGGGATAAGCCCCGGGCCTTACATTAGACAAGGAGGACTGTGAAAAATGACGACATTTTCACTTGAAAAAGAACTGAAAGAAAATTCCTATCCGGGAAGAGGAATTGTGATCGGACGTTCCGCTGACGGGAAACATGCAGTTACTGCATATTTTATTATGGGAAGAAGCGAGAACAGCAGAAACCGTATTTTTGTTGAGGATGGGGAAGGAATCCGTACACAGGCTTTTGATCCATCCAAGCTTACAGACCCGAGCCTGATCATTTATGCACCGGTACGTGTCCTTGGAAATAAGACCATCGTAACAAACGGTGATCAGACAGATACGATCTATGAGGGAATGGACAGACAGCTCACCTTTGAACAGTCTCTCCGCAGCAGAGAGTTTGAGCCGGATGCGCCGAACTATACACCTCGTATTTCAGGTGTTCTTCATGTTGAAGACGGTAAATTCAATTATGCGATGTCTATTTTAAAGAGCAATAACGGAAATCCGGATTCCTGTCTTCGTTATACATTCGCCTATGAGAATGCGGCGGCAGGACAGGGACGTTTTATCCATACTTATAAATGCGATGGAAATCCACTTCCAAGTTTCGAGGGAGAGCCGAAGCTGGTAGAGATCCCAAGCGATATTGATGAGTTTACGGATCTCCTCTGGAAGAGCCTGAACCAGGATAATAAAGTTTCTCTCTTTGTTCGTTTTATTGACATTGAGACAGGAAATTATGAATCCAGGATCGTAAACAAGAATAAATAAGAAAATAGGGATATCACAGAGAACGGAGGAGCTTTTTCATGAAAGAATTACAGTTAAAATACGGATGTAACCCAAATCAGAAACCATCAAAGATCTATATGGCAGATGGAAGTGAGCTTCCGATCCAGGTACTCTCCGGAAGACCAGGATACATCAACTTCCTGGATGCCTTTAATGGCTGGCAGCTGGTACGTGACCTTAAGAAAGCAACCGGACTTCCGGCAGCAACTTCATTTAAGCATGTATCTCCGGCAGGTGCTTCCATCGGACTTCCGCTGAATGAGACACTGGCAAAGATCTACTGGGTAGGTGATATGGACTGGAAGAATTTTTCCCCGCTTGCATGTGCGTATGCAAGAGCAAGAGGTGCAGATCGTATGTCATCATTTGGTGATTTTATTTCTCTTTCTGATGTCTGCGACAAAGATACCGCAATGCTGATCAAGAGAGAGGTTTCTGATGGTGTGATCGCACCTGGATATACAGAGGAGGCTCTTGAAATTCTGAAGCAGAAGAAAAAAGGCAATTACAATGTGATCCAGATCGATGAAAACTATGTTCCAGAACCTTTGGAGCACAAACAGGTATTTGGAGTCACCTTTGAGCAGGGCCGCCAGGAGCTGGCAATTGATGATGCGCTGATCTCCAATATTGTAACAGAGAATAAAGAGCTTACGGAAGAAGCCAAGAGAGATATGAAGGTTTCTCTGATCATCCTGAAATATACACAGTCCAATTCTGTATGCTTTGTTAAGGACGGACAGGCTATCGGCGTTGGTGCAGGACAGCAGTCCCGTGTACATTGTACACGCCTTGCAGGTCAGAAGGCAGATAACTGGTATCTCCGTCAGTGTCCGAAAGTACTGGAGCTTCCGTTTAAAGACACGATCACACGTGCGGAGAGAGATAATGCCATTGATGTTTACATTGGTGAGGAATATATGGATGTCCTTGCAGATGGTGCATGGGAAAAGACATTCACAGAGAAGCCGGAAGTGTTCACAAAAGAAGAGAAGAGAGCATGGCTGGATGGTCTTACCGGCGTGACACTGGGATCCGATGCATTCTTCCCATTCAGTGATAATATCGAGCGCGCATATAAGAGCGGTGTAAAATATATTGCAGAGCCGGGTGGATCTGTACGTGATGACGCAGTTATCGATACATGTAATAAGTATGGAATGGTGATGGCATTTACAGGAATCCGCCTTTTCCACCACTAAAAGATGCATGCCTTGGCCATGATATGCAGCTGAAATAAAAGATAAAAAATATAAAGTCCCGAATCTGAATTTCTGGAAAAAAGAGATCAGACTCGGGACTTTTTGGTCGAAAAAGGATAGTTTTAAAAATAAAAAAAGAACTCTGAAAAACTCAGAGTTCTGAAGAGCGATAGACGGGGCTCGAACCCGCGGTCTCGACCTTGGCAAGGT
>OGQJ01000723.1_pt1 | contig 34126 bp, 29 predicted proteins | sample 1553161 | NCBI WGS metagenome assembly OGQJ01 (sample SAMEA2579923, study PRJEB22360) | human gut metagenome | biome: human gut; feature: human-associated habitat; material: faeces | place: Denmark | collected 2008/2010 | reverse complement strand
GCATTTTGGCAACGCAGATGCCGTGCCGCAGCCGCCGGAGCGGTGCTTAAGCCGTTAGGCGGGAATTGTGCGGTGTTGCCTTAACGGAATTCTATCATTTTTGCAAGATAAGGAGCCATGCCTTGCCCAACCCCGATACTTACGGCATTTACCTGCACATCCCTTACTGCCGCAGCAAATGCCGCTATTGTGATTTTTACTCTGCCCCCGGCACGCGCGGGGTGCCGGATGAATATGTAACCGCACTGCTGCGCGAACTTTCCAAAAGCTCCCGCAGGCCGGACACGTTATATTTTGGCGGCGGCACCCCCGCCCTGCTGCGGCCGGACCAGGTGCACCGACTGATCAAAGCCGCCGCCCCGCTGCCGGGTGCGGAGATCACGCTGGAAGCCAACCCCGATGTAGTGACGCCGGAAAATCTGGCTGGTTTTGCAGCCGCCGGGGTAACCCGCATCAGCTTTGGGGTACAGAGCGCAGACGACGCCCAGTTGCGCCGCCTGGGCCGCACCCACACCGCTGCTGCCGCCGCGCAGGCGTTTGCCTGGGCGCGGGAGGCAGGCTTCCGGGAGATCTGCGGGGATATTATGCTGGCGCTGCCCTATTATTCCATCGCGGAGTTTGATAAAACCCTTGCCCTGCTGCAGGCGGGTGGCTGCACCCATATTTCGGCCTACCTGCTCAAGATCGAGCCCGGCACCGCCTTTGGCCGCAACCCGCCGCCGGGCCTGCCGGATGCCGACGCCGCCGCGGAGTTTTACCTGTACGCCGTGCAGCGTCTGGCGCAGGAGGGCTACCGGCAATACGAGATCAGCAACTTTGCCTGCCCCGGCCACGAAGGGCGGCACAATCTGCTGTATTGGAACTGTAAAGATTACTGGGGCATTGGTCCGGCGGCCCACAGCTGCCTGGGCAGTGTGCGCCGCTTTTGGCCCAATGACACCGCTGCTTTTATTGCCGGGACTGTTCAAGAGCAGTACGAAGGCCCCTGCAACGCCGAGGATTACCTGATCATGCAGTTGCGCCTTTGCAGCGGGCTGAATCTGACCGAGTATGCGGCCCGGTACGGCGTTCGGTTCGATGCCGGCCAGATGGCATTTTTGCGCCATTGCGCCGCCAGCGGCTATGCTGTGCTGGATGGCGATACCCTGCGGCTGACGCCGAGTGGCATGATCGTGCAGAATGCCATTCTGGAAGAACTGATTTGATTTTCAAAAATATCCGCCGTCCATATGGGTGCTTTGGGCCACTGGCTGGTCGTGCAGCCCCATCGAAACGCCCAGTGCTTCATCCACGCGGCGCATGTCATCTTCCGGAATGCGCCCGGCGCGCTCCCTCAGGCGGCGTTTATCCAGTGTGCGAATTTGTTCGGTCAGCACAATGCTGTCTTTGGCCAGGCCGCAGCGGTTGGCCCGCACGCCGATATGGGTGGGCAGGCGGTTTTTATCCTGCCTGCTGGTGATGGCGGCAGCGATCACGGTGGGGCTGTGCCGGTTGCCGATATCGTTCTGAATGATAAGTACCGGCCTGACTCCCCCCTGCTCCGACCCAACCACCGGGCTGAGATCTGCGTAAAACACTTCACCTCTGTGCACTTCCATAACAAAACCTCCCTGCTGATACTGCAATGCGTTCTGTTTACAGTATAAGCAGGGAGGCTTTATTTTAATCATGAATCGGTGGGGCAAAAAAGCATTGCGATTCTATCTGGCGGGGAATGCAAGTGGTTGCCATATGCCCAACATGCGGGACAGCAAGCATCGTCCCCTACAAATGATTTGCAGCGTTTGCTGCAATCAGCAAGGTTTCCATGCGGCGGGGAGGGGCCTTGAAATGTTACCGCAAACCACACAAATGCTTTGCCGTGCTTTACTGCTTGCGGCAAACCATGTATCACTCCACCCGTTCCAACACCACAAACGCACCGGCAAGGCCGGCCTCATGGGTCAAGCTCAAATGAGCCTGCAAATGGTTCTGCGCCATGAAACGGGCGGCTTTACCGGTAAATTCCAGGTAAGGCGCACCGCTTGGCTGGCGCATGGCGGCGATTTCCGCCATGGAGAACCCGGAAAGGCCGGTGCCGCAGGCTTTCAAAAATGCTTCTTTTGCAGCAAAGTTGGCCGCAGCGGTTTCCGCCTGCTTCTTGCCCGTATGGGCGACAATGAGCTCCTGCTCCGCCGGGGTATACACATGCTGCAAAAATGCCGGGCGGGCAATGCTCTTTTCAATCCGGCCCACATCACACAGGTCTGTGCCAATGCCGTAAATCACAGCAGGCCCTCCTTTTCCAGCGCGGCCAGCAGGGCAGCTTTCTCGTTGGGCAGGCGGCCCTCCATCACGGCGCGCAGCAAGGTGTTCAGCGCCTTACCCACCGCGGGACCGGGGGTGATGCCTGCATCCATCAGGCTGGCCCCGTTCACGGCAAGCTGGCCTACCGTATAACAGGCGGTAGCCGAAAGTTCCAGCATCCGTCCCTCAAAAGCGCGCACCTGCTGTTCGCGCTGCATCACTCCCGCATTGCGGGCATGGGCGGCAAGATCCGCGAGCTTCAGGCGGCAAAGGCGCTGCAAAAATGCGGCACCATAGCGGTTCAGCATGTTCAGGATGCCGGCATCATCGCTGGGCAGGGCACCATCGTGGATAGCAACCAGCGCGCTGGCGCTTTCCACAAGATAAGTAGGCGCCTTGAGCCGCAGCAGGATGCTGCGCGCCATTTTACTTCCGGCCTGGTTGTGGCCGGGGAAATGCGCCGCGCCGTCCGGGCCGACGGTGCGGCATTCCGGCTTGGCCAGATCATGCAGAAAAACACTCCACCGCAGAATGCGGGCATTTTTATCGTCCATGCCCGCCACATCCAGCAGTTCCACCGCCACGGCGGTGTGCTGCCACACATCATAGCAGTGCCAGCGCCCCGGCTGGGTACAATCGATGCATGGCTCAATCTCCGGCACCGCCCCGGCAAGAATCCTTCCATAGCGGCTCAGCACTTTGCCCGCAGCGAGGGCGGCCAGCAGCTTATCCAGCTCGGTATAAATGCGCTCGGCGGAAATATTCTGGATGCTCTGCCGCATGTCCAGCGCGGCGCGCTCGGTGGCTTTCTCCAGAGCAAAATCCAGCTGGGCGGCCAGCCGCACCGCGCGCAGGATGCGCAGGGCGTCCTCGGCAAAACGTTCTTCCGGATCGCCCACGCAGCGCATCAGGCAGGCGTGCAGGTCACTGCGGCCGCCGTACAGGTCGATCAGTCCCTCGCCGGGGGCATAAGCCATGGCGTTGATGGTAAAATCCCGCCGGGCAAGATCCGGCTGCACCTGCGGCACAAACTGCACGGCATCCGGGTGGCGGCTGTCATGGTACTGGCCATCCACACGGTAGGTGGTGATTTCGTAGGGGGTGCCGCCCACGATGACGGCAACGGTGCCGTGCTTTTCCCCCGTTAAGATCTGGCGGTAGGCGGAAAACACCGTCCTCACCTGTTCCGGTCTGGCAGAGGTGCATATATCCCAATCGCCGGGGGTACGCCCCAGCAGGCTGTCCCGCACGCAGCCGCCTACGACATAGGCTTCAAACCCGGCGCGGCGCAGTGCCCCCAACAGGCGGGATGCCGCCGCGGGAATGCTGATTTTGATTTGCGGTTCATGGCCAGACAAGGCGGTCACTTCCCCTCTGCAAGTATTTCAGCCGCACGGCGGTTTATCAGCCAAAGTTCCATTCTTCGGCAAGGTCTACGCAGCAGGCCACACAATCGCCTTCCTCACGCAGGGCGGCAATCTTAGCTTCAGCTGCTTCGGCATCCGGCATCCAGGTAACAATAAAAAAGTTCTCCGCCGGAACGCCGTAATACACCCAGGTGCCATCGGCACGCACCAGGTCTGCCAAGTGGTCCAGTTCCTCGCCGTCGGTCAGGCCCTGGCCTTCTTCGGCGTAAATCATTTCCGGCTGCACCTGCATGGAATCGATCACGGTAATGCTGCTGTTGATGTAAGTATCGCGGTCGGTGCTCTGGTCGCTGTTTTTCCACGCGGTGGCAAACGCTTTTACAAGCAGCTCCCGCACTTCCAGCATTTTATCGCCTTGCTGATACATGATAACTCTCTGCCTTTCCATTTATAAATATATGAATACAGTATAACACGAAACAGGCCTGCACGCCATAAGAATAGAAAGAATTTTGGCGCGCGCTCCGTAGGGCAATGCCGAGCAGTGCTTTACCCCCGCCGCATATACAAAATCGGGTACGGGCCGCCCTGTTCATCCAGCTCACTGCGGCGGTATACGGCAAAGCCCATGTGCCGGTAAAAACCGGCTGCCGCCGGGTTCTGCTCGTTCACGGTCAGCTCACTCACGCCGTACTGCTCCATGCCAAGGCACAGCAGGCGGGCACCAAGGCCCTGGCCGTGCGCCTCCGGGTCCAGAAAGAGCATTTCCAGCCGGTTCTCCTGCACGCCCATAAAGCCGACCGGTGTGCCGCTTTCATCCTGCGCAACAATCAGGTGTTCCACCCCGCACAGGGCCTGCGGAACATAAGTACGGATAGCGGCAATTTCCGGCGCAGACAAAAACAGGTGGGTTGCCTGCACAGAGCGCTGCCATACCTCCACCAGCTGTTGGACCAGCTGCGGGGGCCGGGCAGAAACTTCGGCTATTTTCACGGTGATATCCTCTCTTTTGTTTTATGCTCTAAATCCTGTAATAACAAACAACGGGGAGCTGCCAGGCAGTCCCCCGTTGCTTGTTATTATTTAGTTGAACTTAAAGATTTTTTGCGCCACATGGTAGCCCCACAGGGTGATTTTGTGACCCAGCGTACCGGGCAGGTTGCAGGCACCGGCGACGGAATGGCGGCACTTGTTGTACACGCGCTCATCGTGGTTTTTCAGGTACTGCCACAGCTCGGTCTTTTTTTCAAAAGCCTCCGGGCGGCCATCCATCGTCAGGAACACGCTGGAGATTGCCATCATCATGGACAGATAGTTGAACATGTAGGCGCGCAGCTTTTTCTGGCTTTCCGGCAGAGCATACAGATCCACCGCGTCGATCATGATCTTGGTCACGCGCAACTGCTGGTCCACGCGCTTGACCATCACGCTCTCATTCACGCTCTGGTCATCACGGCCAATAAAGTAACGGTACAGGTCAATATCCATATAGTACAGACGCTGGCAGAGCGGCAGCGGCTGGTAGACGAACACGTTATCAACATAGAAGGTATGCTTGGGCAGCTCCAGGCCGCTGTCACGCAGGATCTGGGTGCGGTAGATGACGGTGTGCATCAAAATGTTCTGGCTCGGCGGGAAACGGCCGATCTCATCCCAGGCAAACACACGGTCCTGCGGCAGAATACTCTTGTAGCTGACGGTGTGGTGGGTGTTATCCGCCACATGCTCGTACACATAGTTGCACATCAGCAGGTCCACCGGCTGCTCCATGGCGGCAAAACCGCGCAAGGTCTGCATGACCTTTTGCAGAGCTTCGGCATCCAGCCAGTCGTCAGAGTCCACAACTTTGAAGTACATACCGCTTGCGTTGCGGATGCCCTGGTTGACACCCTCGCCATGGCCACCGTTTTCCTGGTGGATGACCTTGACGATGTTGGGGTATTTTTCAGCATAGGCATCGGCAATTTTGCCGGTGTCGTCCTTGGAGCCGTCATCTACAAGGATGATCTCGGCCTCCTCCCCGGCGGGCAGCAGCGTTTCTACGCAGCGGTCCATATAGGCTGCGGAATTATAACACGGTACGGTAAAGGTGATCAGCTTCATAACAGGCCTCAATTCTTATAGTTTCATGCTTATTTGCGGGGTGCGGGGCCGGTCTGCTGCACATTTTGCAGCCAGTCCTGCCAGGTGCGGCTGGCAAAATCCGCCGTTTGGGTAATCTGCGGCCAGAACTCTGCCATTGGTTCATCATAAATGCCAACGGTGGCGAAACCGGCGGCGCGTGCGGTGGCAATCCCCACGGGGGAATCCTCAAACACGGTTGCCTGCACGGGGTTCTGCACGCCAAAACGGTGCAAAGCATCCAGATATACATCCGGCTTCTTTTTGCCGTCAGGGTTCTTGCAGTCCACCGCAAATTCAAACCAGCGCATCAGCCCGTGGGAGGTCAGCGCGGCCTCGATCAGCGGTGTTTCGGTTCCGGATGCCACGCACATGCGCACACCGCGTGCGTGCATGGCTGCCAGCACCTGCTCAACGCCCGGCTTTACGGTGGCTTCCTGCGCATAGCCGTACCGCGCTTCGGCACGGATCAGCTCTACGCATTCAGGCTCCGTCAGCGGCACGCCAAGCTGCTGCACAAACATCGCGGCGGTTCCTTCCACCGTAAGGGTCATGTTGGCCATGCGCTGTTCATGGGTGATGGTTTTGCCATATTTTGCAAGGATGCGGTCCGTTACATGGTCCCACATGCCGGTGGAGCACAACAGGGTGCCATCCATATCAAAAATTGCGTAAGGGGTCAGTTCCACGGCGTACCTCACAATCGTTTTGGGGTGCAAAATTGTACCCTGCAATAAGCAATACGTTTTAAGGATACTAAATTTTGCAAAAAAAAACAACCCCTCCGGCATAACCATTGCCGGAGGGGCTGCGCACCGGGTGGGTGGCCTGGTGCCTGCTTGCTTGTTTCAAGGTGCAACAAACAGTATTATGGTGAATCAATCATCCATATCTTATTTATGCCCTATTCGTGGTAAATTCCGGTCAGAGCCGCATCCTTCTGCGCACCATTACCGTGTGCGGGTCCAATCGTCGAGAACGATACGGTACCGTCTTAGTACTCCCGGTCGAAGCGGCAGAAGTCATGAACGCCGGAGGGGATCACGTCGTTGTAGACATCTTCCGGCAGGTTATAGGCTTCCTCACTGTCCAGAATACCACGTACCCACTTTGCAAACGAACGAAGGTTCAACATTGCAACCCCATCTCCTTTCTGTCTTTATTATATCCAGCGCAGGGGGATTTTGCAATGCACGCTTTGTACAATCTTACAAAAGTTTTTTGTATATTATAAACTATTTCGTTATTTTGTATATTTTGTGGCTGCATCTGTACGCGTTACGCGGACATTTCGTCTTGATAGTCCTCCCATGCCTCCTGCATGGTATCGGCGGAAAAAAGGAACTCGCCCGTTGCGGAATAAACTTCAATGTGGCCTGCTACATACCGGAATTGTGCTGTCATGGGAACCCCTGCCTTTCTGCTTTGCTATGGTTTTATTATAGCAGACATCCAGGGCGATAAACCGGACTTCCAGTCCTCGCAGACGAAAAAGCAGGGTGATAAAGTGTACTTTAAGCCTTTGTGCGGGCCACATAGGCGGCAAAACCGCGCAAAAAGCGCATCATACCCAGCACCCACAGGCACAAAAGGAACCAGAGTGCCGTGTATTTTGGGCACACAAGCCCGGCAAGGTTGCCCCATTCCTGGCTGTAATCCCACACCTCAACATGCAGCAGACGGCGGCAGGCAAGCCCGGTGCCCAGTTCCAGCACCGAAACCCCAACCGCGCCGATCCCCGCCAGCAGCGGGGTGGGCAGTGGCAGGCGGCCGAGTGCATCCAGTGCGCAAAGGCAGGCCCCGCCCGCCAAAAACATCGTCCAATGGGTTGTGCCGCGCCAGGCGATCTCCAGCGCAAGGTACGCGGTACCGCCCATGGCAAACAGCACCAGCTGCCCCGGCGCAGCCAGACGGTGGAAACAAACAGACATACAAACGCCCCCTGTACAGTATGGAAGAATGACCCCGTCATCCTTTACCATAGTATGTGCAGAGGGCGCAGCTTGTAACCATTTTGTAATAAAATTACAGCATTTTATTTGGACAGCTTCTTCAGCAGTTCGCTGCGGGTATCCCACAGGTTCCTGCTCAGGTCAACATAATAGCGGTGCGGGTTTTCAAAGCGCTTTACTTCGTCCCACAGGGTGCCCACCTGGGCTTTGCAGAACTTGCGGATATCAGCCAGGTTGGGGCTGGTGTAAACGCGCTTGCCGTTCTCATAGATCGGGGTGGAAATGCAGCGGGCAGTGCTGTTGACATAGGTACATTCCTTCCAGGTCTCGATGGGGTCAAACAGGGTAATGCCGTTCTTGGTATCCACCACTTCGTCTGCCATAGTGATCAGGTCTGCCTGAGCTTTGCCGTCCTCATCATAGATACGCCATACCTTTTTCAGGCAGGGAATGGTCATCTTTTCCACGGATTCGGAGAGCTTCATCTTGGGGGTATAGCTGCCGTCATCCTCTTTCACTGCGGCCAGCTTGTACACGCCGCCAAACACGGGGTCGCTCTTGGCGGTGATCATGTTCTCGCCAATACCAAAGCTGTCCACACGGGCACCCTGCAAAATCAGGTCACGCACGATGTATTCATCCAGAGAGTTGGAAGCGCAGACGGTGCAGTCCGGGTAACCGGCGGCATCCAGCATCTGGCGGGCCTTTTTGGAAAGGTAGGCAATATCGCCGGAGTCAATGCGCACACCTTTGGGGCGCTTGCCCATCGGCTTCAGCACTTCGTCAAACACCTTGATGGCATCGGGCACGCCATGGCGCAGAACGTTGTAGGTATCCACCAGCAGCACGCAGTTGTCCGGGTACATCTCGGCATACTTCTTGAATGCGTCATACTCGGTGGGGAACATCTGCACCCAAGAGTGTGCCATAGTGCCGGATGCCGGGATACCGAAGTCACGGGCAGCCATCACGCAGGAGGTAGAGCTGCAGCCGCCGATGTAGGAAGCGCGGGCGCCAAAGTAGGCGGCGTCATACCCCTGGGCACGGCGGGCGCCAAACTCCATAACCGGGCGGCCAGCGGCAGCGCGGCAGATGCGGTTTGCCTTGGTGGCAATCAGGCACTGATGGTTAAAGGTGACCAGCAGCAGGGTTTCCAGCAGCTGGCACTCAATAGCCGGGCCTTCTACGGTCACAATAGGCTCCTGCGGAAAGATGGGCATGCCCTCTTCAATCGCCCAGATATTGCAGTGCAGCTTAAAGTTGCGCAGATAGTCCAGGAACTGCTCATTGAAAGCACCGGTGGAGCGCAGATAATTGATGTCTTCCTCGGTAAATTTCAGGCTGTCCACTGCGTTGATGAACTGCTCCAGGCCGGCCATAATGGCGTAACCGCCGCCGTCCGGCACCTTGCGGAAGAACATATCAAAGACGGCAATTTTATCCTTATACCCTTCGTCCAGGTAGCCGGCCGACATGGTAAGCTCATAAAAATCCGTCATGGTTGTCAGGTTGCGTTTTACATCCAACATAGTACAATGTACCCCCTTATGGCTGGCTGGTGCCCGCCATTATTCCTTATTCCAATCGTTCGGTTTATTTTTGCGTTTTGGGGTCGGTTGCTCCACACGGCGCACCGTAAGCAGCATAACATACACCCACAAAACCGCATAGACAACAGCCGCTATGATGCAAAGCACAACAACGACCTTGAAATAAGTGCTTGAAAAGAAAACCTTTACCTTCGCCATGGTATACAACAGCTCGTTGCGGTCCACGCTGCTGCCGGCCAAAAGGTCCACCGTGCCAACGGTTTCGCCCTGCATGGTAACGGTAACGGTACCCACCACATCGCCCTGCTTGATGGGCGCGGAGAGGTGCTCCGGAACATTGAAGGTCTTTTCCGTCACCTCTGCCCCGCCCTGCCGCGGCAAAAGAGTCTGCATATCATCCGCCGGGTAGATCATTACCGTATCCGTCTGGGAGGAATACACAATAGGCAGCTCGGTGATGGGCTGGGTGGTATCCAGCGCCGCGGTTACGGTAAAGGTGGCGAACGCCCAATCCATCAGCTCGGCGGTTTCGGTCAGCGCCGGGCGCGGGTCTTCGTCCGTTTTGGGACTGTGCAGCACCACGCTGACATAGGTTTCGCCGTCCTGGGTGTGCCAGCCCGCAAAATTCTGCCAGTCATCCAGGCTGCCGGTTTTGCCGCCTTTGGTGTAAGAGCGGTAATAGTTGCTGCTGGGCGAAACCAGCTTATCACTGGTCAGGATGGTATAGGGCGAATCATGCTTGGTGGAGGCCGGCATCTGGTAGCTTTCCTCCCCTGCCGCCTGGGCAAAGGCATCATAGCCCATAGCCACCCGCACCAGCAGGTAGGCATCCCGCGCGGTGGTCACGTTGCCGGGATCCAGCCCGCAGGGGTCAGTAAAGGTAGTGCCGGTGCAGCCGATGCGGGCAGCTTCATCGTTCATCATGGCCACAAAGTTATCAATGCTGCTGCCGCTCATATAGTCTGCCACGATATACGCTGCCTCGTTGGCGCTGGGCAGCAGCATGGCATACAGCAGGCTGCGCAGGGTATGGGTCTCGTCTTTCCAGATATCCGCCGTGGAAGCATTTTTGCCGTACAGGTAATCATAGATATAGCCCGGCGCGGTAATGCTGATGGTATCCAGCTGGTCCTGGTAGCTTTCCAGCATCAGGATCATGGTCATCAGCTTGGTCAGGCTGGCGGCGGCCATGGGGGTTTCGCTGTTTTTTTCATAAACAACCAGCCCCGTATCGGTGTTAGCCACATAGGCTGCCTCTGCGGTAACAGAAAATCCCGGTGTCAGGTTGGGGGCATCGGCGGTTTCCTCCGCTGCGGCGGGCAGGACCAGCAGCACCGCCAGCAGCAGTACCGCAAGGCAGGCAGACAGGAATTGTTTCATGGCATGTCCTTTTTGGTTTGTCGGCCCAACCTGTAAAGTTATGTGTCAATACAGGTTAAACCTTAGTATAGCAAATTCTTTCTGTAAAAAAAAGAGATTATACAAAAAAGTCAAAAATAATTTGGGCAGTTTTTTATTGGAAATAAAGATGTCAAGACTAATTCATGGCCCCGGCTGTGGCAAACAGGCGCTCCACTTCGTCCGAAAGGGCTTTGTGCTCCGGTTTGGCCAGGTTGGGGTCCAGGGCCAGCAGGGCTTTGGCCTCCTGCTGGGCAACAGTCAGGGTGCGGGTATCCTGCACAAGGTCCGCCACATGCAGGGTGGGCAGGCCGTGCTGTGCTTCGCCGAAAAAGTCGCCGGGGCCGCGGGTTTCCAGGTCATACTTGGCAACGGCAAAACCATCCGATGTGCGGCACAAAAAGTGCAGCCGCTGGCGTACCGCTTCTCCCTCGTTATCCGAAATCAGGATACAGCAGGAATTCGCCGCACCGCGCCCCACGCGGCCGCGCAGCTGGTGCAGTGCCGAAAGGCCGAACCGCTCTGCATTTTCGATCACCATTACGGTTGCATTGGGCACATCCACACCGACTTCAATCACGGTGGTGCTGACCAGCACATCCAGCTCCCCGGCCTTGAACTGCTGCATCACTTCATCTTTATCTTTCGGCTTCATTTTGCCGTGCAGCAGGCCGATGCGCCGCCCCGGCAGCAGCGGGCAGGCCACCTGCTCGTAATACTGCTTGACGGCTTTCATGCCGGAATCCATTTCGTTTTCCTCAATGGCCGGGCAGACGATATATACCTGATGCCCTGCGGCGATCTGTTTTTCCAGAAAGCCGTACATATCGCGGCGCTTTTTGCCAGTGATGAACCAGGTCTTGATGGGCTTGCGGCCGGGGGGCAGCTCGTCCAGGATGGAGATATCCAGATCCCCGTACATCAAAAGCCCCAGAGTACGCGGGATGGGGGTTGCGCTCATGACCAGCAGGTGCGGGTTGTTGGCCTTGCCCGCCAGAATGCCGCGCTGCCGCACGCCAAAGCGGTGCTGTTCGTCCACAATGGCAAGGCCGAGATTTTTGAACACCACGCGGTCCGTCAGCACCGCATGGGTGCCAACCACCAGCCCGGCACGGCCATCCGCAATGGCGGCAAGGGCCACCCGCTTTTCGGCGGCTTTCATGCCGCCCACCAGCAAGGTAACGTTGACGCCAAACGGCTCCAGGCGGTCGGCCAGGTTGGCGGCGTGCTGGCGGGCCAAAATTTCCGTTGGGGCCAGCATGGCGCTCTGCCAGCCATTTTGCGCGGCAAACCAGATGGCCGCAGCGGCCACCAGCGTTTTGCCGCTGCCTACATCGCCCTGCAGCAGACGGTTCATCGGGGTCTGGCCGCACAGATCATGGCAGATTTCTTCCGCCGAGCGGCGCTGTGCCCCGGTGGGTGCATAGGGCAGGCTGCGCCAGAACGGCGCAAGGTCCAGCTCCCGCATGGGGGCACCGGTAATTTTGCGGCCATGGCCCCGCATCAAAAATATGCCCAGCTGCAGGATATACAATTCTTCAAAGATCAAACGGCGGCGGGCAGCAGCGGCGTCCGCCGCATCCCGCGGGGCATGGATGGCCCGCACAGCGTCCGCTTTGGGCGGCATGCGGTAGCGGGTCAGCAGCTCTGGCGGCAGCGGGTCATCCAGCTGGGCCACATATTCCAGCGCCAGCTGGGCGCAGCGGGTCAGGCGGGCGGCGGGCAGCCCTTCGGTGCTTCCGTAAACCGGCAGCAGGGGCGCCGCAGCAACCTGGGCTTCGGTGCGCACAAGCGGGTGCAGGATTTCCCGCCGGGTCATCATGCCGCCAACGCGGCCCTCGAAATAATATTCGGTTCCAGGTTCCAGCTTTTCCGCCGCATAGGGCGCGTTGAACCAGGAAAGCGCCAGCATTCCTGTATCGTCCCCTGCCAGCACATGGGAGAGCATCCGCCCGCCTTTAATGCGCCGGTCCGGGTCCCGCTGCAGCACCGTTGCCTTTACGCAGCAGTCCACATCAAACGGCGCTGATACTACCGTGTACGGCTGGGAATAATCAATATACCGCCGCGGATAGTGCAGCAGCAGATCCCGGATGGTATAAATGCCGAGCTTGGCAAACTTTTTGGCGTAAGCCGGGCCAACGCCTTTCAGGTATTGGATGTCGCTGTTGATATCCGGCATGGCTGCACCTCCTTCCGGTAGGGTTATAAACAAAGGACGAACATGCGTTTTGATGCACAAGTTCGTCCTTGAATGGTTTTGTCCGTTATGCCGGGATCATTCCACGCTGAGCATATAGTAGTAAACCGGCTGACCGCCATGGATATGGCTGACCTCCACGCTGGAGCCGCACTTGGACTGCACCAGTTCGGTGGTATGTTCGGCATCTTCCTCGCTGACTTCCGCACCGGAGATCACGGTGATGAACTGGCTGTCCTTTTTCTTCATGGAACGTGCCAGGCGGTAGGTCATCTTGGTAATGTCGCTGCCAGTGGCAACGATCTTACCGTTTTCCAGCGCCATGATCTCACCCTTACGGATGGGGCGGCCGTCAAACTCGCTGTCGCGGGCGGCATAGGTGATCAGGCCGGTAGCAACCTTTTCGGCGGCGGCCATCATGTTGACGGCGTTCTCCTCCGGGGCGGCTTCGGGGTCAAAGTTCAGCATAGCGGTCATGCCCTGGGGCACGGTACGGGTAGGCAGAACCAGGACCTTGCGGTCAGCCAGCTTTTCTGCCTGTTCGGCAGCCATGATGATGTTTTTATTGTTGGGCAGCACCAGAACGGTCTTGGCGGGCACGCTCTGGATGGCAGCCAGGATATCCTCGGTTGCCGGGTTCATGGTCTGGCCGCCGGAAACAACGGCATCCACGCCCAGGTCCTCAAACACGGATTTCAGTCCATCGCCCGCCGCCACGGCAACAAAGCCATAGGCGCGGTCCGGGTCAACTGCAGCGTAAACAAAAGTTTCCTTTGCACCGGTCTCGGCAGCCTTTTCCTCGGCTTCGGCCTGCTTTTCCAGGCCCTTGGCCTGCTTCTGGCGGGCCAGGAACTGCTCGTGCATGTTCTCGATCTTAAAATTGGTCAGGTAGCCATACTTGATGGCCTCGCTCAGCATCATGCCGGGGTCAGCCGTATGCACATGGCAGTTGGCCACATCGTCATCCTCGATCACAACAACAGAGTCGCCGTTGGATTCCAGGAAAGCGCGCAGGCGGGTGATGCTTGCTCCGGGATCCTTATGGACCAGGAATTGGGTGCAGTAGCCGTTTTTGATATCCTCAACCTTCATCAGGTCGTCGGTAAACACGCCCTTGCCTGCTGCGCTGGAATCCAGCTTCGGCTTGGCGGCAACCTCGGCACCGGCAACGATCTCGCCGCCGTCAAACACCTGCTTCATGCCCTCAAACACCAGCATGATGCCCTGGCCGCCGGCATCCACAACGCCAGCCTTTTTCAGCACAGGCAGCAGGTTGGGGGTGTCCTCCAGCGCTTTCTGGCCAGCTTCGCACACGGTGGCCCACAGCTGCGGCACATCGTCGGTTTCAGCGGCAACGGCAGCCTCGGCAGCCAGGCGGGTAACGGTCAGGATGGTGCCCTCGGTGGGCTTCATGACCGCCTTGTAAGCAGCTTCCACGCCCATCTGCAGGGCTTTGGCCAGGTCAGCGGCCTCAGCATCGGTTTTACCGGCCAGCGCCTTGGAAAAACCGCGGAACAGCAGGCTGGTGATAACGCCGGAGTTGCCGCGCGCACCGCGCAGCATGGCGGAAGCAGCGCTCTTGCTGGCTTCGGCCACCGTGCAGGTATCCGGCATGGCGTTCAGCTCGCTCAAGGCCGCGCCGATCGTCATGCTCATATTGGTACCTGTATCACCATCCGGCACAGGGAAAACGTTCAGCTCGTCCACGCGGGTACGTTGATTTGCAATATTGTTGGCGCCGGAAATGATGGCGTCGCGCAGTGTCTTACCAGTAATCATTCTAACAGTTGCACCTCATTGTAATTTTTGGGGAAACAAGCCGCCGGGGCAAATGCCAGCCGGGGCCCCCGCCGCTTTATTCGTCAATGATATCATCAACAAACACATCAATGCGGGCCACTTTCAGGCCGGTTGCATGTTCAACTTCATCTTTAACGCGGTGGGTAATGCTTTGCGTGATGGAAGCGATGTTCAGGCCATACCCCACTTTGATGTGCAGGGTGATGACCAGCCGCCCTTCCTGCTGGCTTACGGTAACGCCTTTTTCGGGCAGGGAGCCGTTGCGCAGCGCTTCGCGCACTGTGCTGGCGGCAGAGCTTTGGCCCATGGCGGCAATACCGTAACAGTTTTTGGCAGCTTCGGCCACAAGGCCCGAGAAGTAATCATTCGTAAGCGAAATATGTCCCAAAGGATTCACTCGTGTGATCATTTGCGTTCCTCCCTATGGAATACAGATGAATTCCCAGCTTCGGGTTTAACCCTTTTGCCGGGTTCCATGTGCGTCAGTTACAGCTAACGCAATTCTATTATACACGATTTGTTTCGGTTTGAACAGAGCTTTTTGTAAAAAGCCCTGCCGAAAAGGGAACAAAATTTGCAGCCTAATTTTTTACATCGGTTTTAACAATCCATTCACAAAGTTCTCCCAAACGGCGCGTATACTTAATATTAGTAAAGGTCGTACTTTTAACGCCCGCCCCGGCAGTAGATGCGGGGAGCAGCAAAAGCCGCCATACACAGTGCTTTCCCTTTCCATCAAGATAACCTGCAAAGGAGTTATTTTCCGCTATGAATCTGTTGTTCTTTTTAACGCCAAAACAGGACGTTTTATTTATCTATGAAGATTTTACCCTGCGCCAAACCCTTGAAAAATGGTCCAACCAGCGCTTTGCCACCATTCCGGTATTAAAACGCAACGGCGAATACCTGGGTACCATGACCGAGGGCGACATTTTATGGGGCATCAAAAGCATTCACGGGCTGGATATTGACGCCAGCGAGGATATCCCCATCGCCTCTTTCCCCCGCCGCCGGGATTACAAGGCAGTTCCCGTTACCACTGACATGCACGCTTTGCTGAACGCCGCCGTTGACCAGAATTTTGTTCCCGTGGTGGATGACCGCAACGTATTTATCGGCATTGTACGCCGTACCGCAATTTTGCAGCAGGTTGCCAAAGACTATGAGAGCCCAAAGGGCAATGTGATCCCGGAAACCGCTAAAAGCAAAGCCCGCAAGGAGGCGGCATTTGTGTAAGAATATCCGGTTGTTTGCACCGCATTTTTCATGTGTTTTATTCCACCGTGACCACCGGGGCTCACATTGTATGCCCGCCAACCTGGCGGCATATCAATGCCAACGCAAAGACGTCACATATTTTAACAAGCCGTACACACAGCAAACAGTAAACTAAAAGCGCAAAACATCCCCCGCAAGTCAGCGATTGCTGCACCTGCGGGGGATGTTTCAGCTTTATTTTTGCAGAACGTTGAAAGTTCTGCGTTTTTTATTTTTTAGTAGAACCAGCCGTTTTCAGTTTCTTCGGCTCGTTTGCGTTCCTGTTCTGCTTTTTCGGTCAGGCGCTTTTTGCGGTGTTTGTGGCCCAGAATGGACAGGATAACCAGCAGCACCGCTGCCACGGCGCCGCCGATCAGAATTGGCAGCGGAATGCCGGGCTTTTCTACTGCGGCAAGGGTCGTTTCGTCCGTCATGGCGGTAAACACCAGATAGCTGCCGTCCTCGGTGGTATCCACCTTGCGCCAGCTGCCATCAGCATCGCGCAGGTATACCACAGTATTGTCCGAAGGTGCCAGATAATGCAGCACATGGCTGTCGGAGTGGTCCTCCGGCAGGGTGATTTCCCAGCATTCCAGCAGCGTTCCCACCGCGCCGGGGCTTTCGCTGGACGGGGTCAGCGTTACTTCCGCCGTGCCAAAAGCGCCCTCTGCCAACAGGATGGGCAGGCCGTTGCGGGTATCGCCGCTCTGCACCACGGAATCCAGCGGGGTGTATACTGCTTCAATCGTCTGGTCAAACACAACATGGTCATGGTCAAAGTCCGACCATTCTGCCATATAGCCGCCCTTGACAGGCAGCTCCGGCGCATTGGCCATATCAAAGGCCGCACCGTACTCCACCGTAACAGCTTCCACCGTAACCTGGTTGGCAACAAAATTCAGGGTAACATTGCGGAATTCATCCGGCATGCCCTCCTGTGCCGTCAGGTCACAGAATTCCTGGAACGAAAGCGGTTCCGCCTGACCTGCATAACTTACGCCGTCAATGCCGCCCAGCGTTTCGCTGACAAAATAGTTGCTGCTCTGCTCGGACTCGGAATCCTGAAGTGCGCTGTTCAGGTTGGTGATGGAATTGCTGCTTTCCAGCCCACCGGCAATCGCGCCGACATACTCGTCGCCATCCGCCAGCACAAAGCTGCGGCTGCCGGTAATGGTAAAGCCGCTGCCCGCAATGCCGCCGACATAGTTATCACCGCTCAGGCGGCACTTGGCTGCGCTGCGGCGGATGATGGACTTGCTCTGCCCGGCAATACCTCCAACATAATCCGCATCGTCCGATTCCAGATTGCCAAAGTTATAGCTTTGCAGCACCGAGCCCATATCCATGCTGCCAACGATGCCACCGCCGCCTTTTTTCTTGACATTGACAGTCCCCTTATTGATGCAGTCCCGCACCACGATGCGGGTCTTGTAGGTCACATTCAGTGAGCTGCTGCCGCTGGTTTTGGTATCATCTTCGGGGTCCAGGTCGTTTTCACGGGCCATGGCGCCGGTAATGCCGCCTGCATTGATATCGGCGTTTACCTCGCCAAGGTTTATGCAGTTGAACACTTTACCTTCGGTATCGCCATCGGTATCGCTGTCTGAAACATCTTCAAACAGGTTGTTGTCGTCCTCGCTCTGGTCTGCAGCACCAGCCAGCGTATCGCCAATTTTGTTCAGCTGGCTGCTGATGGCCTGCACATCCCGGATCAAAGCCTGGGTGTGGCTGCCGGTGTTGGTGTTCAGGCTGCTGACACCGTCAATGATGGAAGCCAGGCTGCCGTTCAGGCTGCTGCGTGCTGCGGTGATGGAATCGCGGTCGCTCAGCGTAATACTGGGCACCGTCAGGTCAATGTTGCTGTTGATCTGGCCTTCGCCGCCATGGTCGATGGTCACATCGCCGCCAGCATCACCGCCGCCTTCCCCGCCAAAATCAAGATCCACATCAAAAGTGGGTTCATTGCGGCGGGGGCGGCCATGTGCTTCGTCCTCGCGGTCGTCCTCGCTCTGCTCTGCGGGTTGGTCGTCAGGCTGGTCCGGCTCCGGAGCAGGCGCCGCAGTCGGATCCGGGTCAGGGGGCGCGGTGGGGGCTTCCGTCACGGCCGGCGTTTCGGTGGGTTCCGGGGTTTCCTCCGGTTCTTCGGTCGGCTCCGGGGTGGGCACCAGCTCAATGGTGCCGTTGATGTTGCCATTGCCGGACCCGTCAGCGCTGCCGTTGCCGCTGCCATTGATCGTACCCTGCCCGGTCAGTTTGGTCAGGTTGGTAATGTTGATGGTCTGGGTGCCGATATCAAACCCGTTGACCGTCTTATCGATCAGGGTATCCACGGCTTCGCGCGCGCTGTCCACCCGGCCGGTCAGGTCATTCAGCTGGCTGGTCAGCTCACTGGAAGAAGCCGAGGCATCGTTGGTGGCCTTGTTCATCAGGGCAGAAAGGGTATTCAGTTCGCCCTGCAATTCCTGCAAGGTATCCTGGTTATATTGCAGCACGCTGGAGGGTTCCATCTGGCCCACAATGCCGCCGCCCTCCTTGCGGGCGTTGACGGTGCCATAGTTCACGCAGCCTTCCACATAGCCGGTCTGGCTGCCGGCAATACCGCCGACATTATAGCCAATGTGGCTGTAGCCAATGGTTCCGCGGTTGATGCAGGCGCGCAGCACACCGGCATTGTTGCCCGCAATGCCGCCTGCATCGGTCACATCGTTGGCCTTTTCGGTTTTCAGCACATTGTCCAGGGTCAGGTCATTCAGCTTGACTTCGTTCTGGCTCACGGTGGTATTCACGCTGGCCGCATTGGTGCAGTTGGCAGCCACGCCGTCATTCTGGCCCACAACGCCGCCCACAAAGTGGCTGCCGTACACTGTGCCGCTTACCGTGCAGCCGTTGATGCTGCCCTTGACCGTATTGACACCGGCAATGCCGCCAATCTGGCTGGTGCCTGATACCACGCCGTCAAACGTGCAATTTTCAATCGTACCGGCGTTACTGCCCGCAATGCCGCCCACGCTGGCGCGGGTGCCGCCCGGCTTGATGCGGCCCTTTACCGTCATATCGCGCACCAGGGCCCCCTGCTGCACATAGCGGAATAAGCCCTGTACGCTGCCGTCCTGGCTGAGGGAAAGGCCGGTAATGGCGTGGTTCTGGCCTTCCCATGTGCCGCCAAAGCTGGGGATACCATTAAAGTCAACGCTGGAAAGGTCAATATCGGCTTCCAGCACAACGGTGCGGTTCTGGCTCCAGCTGTCCAGGCGGCAGTTCTTGGCCAGCTGGATCAGGTCATCCGCGCTGGAAAGGTAGACCGTATCTTTTGGGGCCGTATCCTGCACGATTTCGGTCTGGGCGGTGTCGGCTTCCTCGGCAAACACCTGGGCGGGCAGCATAGCCCCCAGCATACACAGGCAGATACACACAGAGAGGAGTTTTTCCAGCGTGCGTTTTGCTGTATTGCGTTCCATCAGACTTCCTCCCCTTCCGTATAATTTTCTGCCCATTCAGCCGCCGCTTGTTCCTTGCTTTCCGGCAGATAGAAATCAGGCTTTGTTGGTTCTATCGTTGTGCCGCTGGTAACAGAGGCTTTCAACGTACCGTTCAACGTACCCTTGATCTCGGCATCGATCACACCGTTCACATAGCCGCGCACCCGGCCGCTGACGCGCATGTTGCCGCTGGCCGTGCGGTTGACGCGGGACAGATCCACAGGAACTTTTACATCAAAGCTGGTGCGCTCCACAATGGTATCGCCGATGAGCAGGATCTGGGGCAGAACCGCCATAACCAGCACAATGGAAATGACCGTGCCGCGGCCCAGGCAGGTGCCGATGGCAGCGATGACCGGATTGGTGGTCATAACGCCGATCAGCGCACCAGCCACCGCCAGAATGGTGCCGGATGTAAAGATGGTAGGGAACGCTTCGTTCAATGCGGCGATAATTGCCTCTTTGGGCCGCATTTCTTTTTTCAGGTCAGTGTAATGGCTGGAAATAACGATAGCATAGTCAATGTTTGCACCCATCTGGATGGAGTTGACAATCAGGTAACCCAGGAAGTACAGCGATTCATGTTGGATGGTCGGCACCGAGAAGTTGATCCAGATACTGCCCTGAATGACAACGATGAGCAGCACCGGCAGACCGGCCGATTTGAAGGTGAACAGCAGGATAATGACAACAAACAAAGCGGACAGCACACTGATCAGCATATTATCCTCGCCAAAGGAGCTGGACAGATCTTTGACGTTGGTGGAGTTACCGACAATGTAGGTATCGCTGCTGTAATACTTAGCAATCAAGGCGTGCATCGTATCCAGGAAGTCCATGGTCTCGCCACTTTCTTCCGGCAGGTTCAGGTAGACAACCAGGCGGCTGTATTTATCGCTTTGCAGCTGCAGCTGTGCCTTGTTCAGCTGTTCAAACAGGTCATCCAGCGTTTCCTGAATGTCGCCGTCCAGCGTAATGTTGCCGTCTTTCATCTCCCGCTGCAGGAACATGAACATATCAAACAGCGGTACTTTATAATCGCCAAGGCCGCTGATCAACTTGCCGTATTCGTTCTGGTCCACGGCATAGGCGGCGTACAGGGCTTCGGCCACCTCGTAATCCAGCCCGGCCAGTTCCGACATCTGGCGCGGGGTCAGGGCATCGGCCAGTTTGTAGCCATCCATAGCGTCAATGTTGGCCAGGCCCTGGGTGGATTTTACTTCCGCGCAGGAATCCAGGTCCTTGAGCAGCTGGCGTTCGGAATCATAATCCCCTGTCGGTACGATCACCGCCACCATGTTGTTGACACCAAAAGTGTTCTTGATTTTCTGGTGGGCAATCTGGCTTTCACTCTGCTTGGCGGTGACCAGGTCTGTATAGCTGTAGCAGTAGGGGCACTTGTTGGCCAGCACTGCGGTGACTACAACCACAACGGCAAAAATCGGCGGGACAATAAACCGGGTGGCGACATCAAACTTGCCCAGGAAGGTGATCTTGGGGATCAGGTTTTTATGGCGGGTTGCATCGATCTTTTTGCTGAACACCATCAGCAGGCCGGGCATCAAGGTAAACACCGACAGCAAGCTGAACAGAATAGCCTTGATCAGCACGGTTGCCATATCGCGGCCAATGCCAAAGTGCATGAACGCCAAAGCCCCCAAGCCGGAAATGGTGGTCAGAGAGGAAGAGCTGATTTCGGGGATTGCCTTGGACAATGCCGCGATACAGGCCTCCCGCGTATCCTTGGTTTCGTGCTCATCCGAGAAGCGGTGGCACAGGATGATGGCGTAGTCAATGGCCAGTGCCAGCTGCAGAATAACGGTAACGGAGTTGGAGATAAAGGAAATGGTGCCACACAGGAAGTTGGTGCCCATATTCAGCAAAGCCGCCGCGCCAAAGGTCATAATCAGAACCGGAACCTCGGCATAGGAACGGGACGTAAGGGTAAGCACCAGCACGATGACGATGGCCGCCAGTACCAGAATGACGCTCATCTCGCTTTGCAGGTCTGCGGAGGTATCCACGCCGACTTCGGTATCAATATAGGTATCGTACCCGGCCAGCATATCCCGGATGGTATGCAGCGCATGGACGCTGATATCGTCCGTTGTGGTACCGTCAAACGTTACGCTGAACAGCGCCGAAGCGGATTTGTAGTGGTCCGTGGTATCATCAAAATCCACGCTGGTAACGCCATCAATGCTTTCCAGGTCACTGCAGATATTCTCGGCGGTTTCATATGTAACATTGGAAACCATCACGCGGGCTGTGCCGTATGTAACAAAGTTATCATTCATCACGGTCAGGCCCTGGCGGGTTTCGGTATCCTCCGGCAGGTAGGTAGTAATATCATTTTCCACCTTGACCCAGCCGGTTGCTACAATACTGAAAATTAACGCAAATGCATAAAGTAGAAAGAACAGGTTGCGCTTATCCACAATAAAGGTCGCGATTTTTTCCATACCGCTGCCTTTTGGCTTTTGCTCCTCCATATACACACTCCTTACCTGATTAACCACAGTACCAAAAGCACATAACCAACAGCACCGTGCATGTTTTTCCGGTGCGCGGTGTGTGGCTGTGCCTTTCCCGTACTTAAATTTTATCGGCACTCTCCTGCCCTATTTTTATATGGAACCGGGCGCAGAGAGCACTTTATTTATATCATTTTTATTATAAGGATTTTTGTGTCAGAAAGAAATGGATATATCTTGAACATTTGTAAAATCACACTGTCAAATTCTCGTTTTTGTACAAAAATGAAACCGTGATTTGTGTATTTCGCGCAAAGGGGATCTAGGTGGCTGACATACAAAAACCGCCCCGCGGTTTACACCACGGGGCGGTCTGGAAAAGATTCAAGTAAGAAGAATTACTTCAGCTCAACCTTAGCGCCGACTTCTTCCAGCTTCTTCTTCATTTCCTCAGCGTCAGCCTTGGAAGCCTGCTCCTTCAGCTTAGCGTTGGCAGTCTCAACGAGCTTCTTAGCTTCCATCAGAGAAGCGCCGGTCAGCTCCTTAACAGCCTTGATGACCTGCATCTTGTTAGCGCCGACATCAGCCAGGATGACATCGAACTCGGTCTTCTCTTCCTCAGCAGGAGCAGCAGCGCCAGCAGCAGCCGGAGCGGCAGCAGCAACAGCGGAAACGCCGAACTCTTCGCAAATGGTATCAACGAGCTCTTTCAGCTCGAGAACGGTCATAGTCTTGACAGACTCGACAATGGCAGTGATCTTTTCAGAAGCCATGGTAGTTACCTCCATAATTTTTATAATTGTTTGTGTGCGGCGGTTTTGTTGAGGTTTACGCCGCTTTCCTCATGCTGCAAGATAAATCAGGCAGCGGGGGTTTCTTCCTGCTTGTCGACGATCCCCTGGATCGCAACAGCCAGACCGCCGATGATCCCGTTGAGGGAGCCAGCCAGCATAGAGAGCAGGCCTTCGCGGTTGGGCATGGTGGACAGGCTCTTGACGCCAGCGGCATCCAGCACCTGGCCGTCGCAGAAGCCACCCTTAACAGTGAAGCGCTTGGACTTGTCTGCGTCAGCAACCTTGCACAGGATGCGGGCAGCAGCAGCCGGGTCCTCAGCAGACAGAGCAATTGCGGTATCACCCTTGAAGTACTCAGCAATAGCTTCGTACTGGGTGCCAGCAACAGCACGGCGCAGCATGGTGTTTTTGACAACCATGTACTCAACGCCAGCTTCACGCAGTTCCTTACGCATCTTGGTATCATCAGCAACGCTGATGCCGTTGTAAGCAACGACAACGCCAGCCAGAGAACCAGCGATCTTGGTGTTCAGTTCTGCAACATAAGCCTTCTTGGCTTCCAGAATCTTTGCACTGGGCATTTGTTTTCACCTCATTCCGCTTGTAAGATATACAGGCAAGCGGCTCTATCAAAAGAAAAAGCCACTTTCCCGTTGCCGGGAAAATGGCTTTGAAGCAAATTCAAAACGCACGTTTCTCGGCAGGTGGGTCAAACCCGTTAGGCCCCAAAGGGCGCCTGCTGTCTTAAAAACAGCTTAATTATAATAGCACGGGAATGTGCGTTTGTCAAGCATTTTTTAAGAGAAAATTCTCTTATACACCATACTTGTTGGTGGCAACGCGAACGCCGGGGCCCATGGTGGTGGCGATGGTTGCGCTCTTGAAGTACTGGCCCTTGGCAGCAGCCGGCTTAGCCTTAGCAATGGCTTCCAGGACGGTGTCCAGGTTGGCCATCAGCTTTTCAGCGCCAAAAGAAGCCTTGCCAACGGGAACATGGATGATGTTCTGCTTGTCCAGGCGGTACTCGATCTTACCGGCTTTGGCATCGGTAACAGCCTTGCCAACGTCGGGGGTAACGGTGCCAGCCTTCGGGTTCGGCATCAGACCACGAGGTCCGAGGATCTTACCCAAGCGGCCAACGCGGCCCATCATATCCGGGGTGGTAACCAGAACGTCGAAGTCCAGGTAGCCGCCCTGGATCTTGGCGATCAGATCATCATCGCCAACTTCCTGAGCACCGGCAGCCTCAGCAGCCTTAGCAGCGTCGCCCTTGCAGATAGCAACAACGCGAACGTTTTTGCCAGTGCCGTTGGGCAGAACAACAGCGCCGCGGACCTGCTGATCAGCATGGCGGCTGTCAACGCCAAGGCGGACATGCAGCTCAACGGTCTCGTCGAACTTGGCCTTAGCGGTCTTGCAGCACAGCTCCAGGGCTTCCTGGGGCTCGTAGGTCTTGGTACGGTCGATCAGCTTAGCGCTGTCGACATAATGTTTACCGTGATTCATTACTTTATTCCTCCATTGTGGTAGTTATCGGATTTATCCTCCCACGCAAAAGAGCTTAATCAGCCCTCGACGGTGACGCCCATGCTGCGGCAGGTGCCCTTGATCATGCTGACGGCAGCTTCCAGAGAAGCAGCGTTCAGGTCAGGCATTTTGGTCTTGGCGATCTCTTCGGCCTGAGCCAGAGTGATGGAGCCAACCTTGTTCTTGTTGGGCACGCCAGAGGCGGTGTCGATGCCAGCGGCCTTCTTGATCAGGACCGGAGCCGGCGGGGTCTTGGTGATGAAGCTGAAGGAACGGTCAGCGTAAACAGTGATGACAACGGGGATGATCATGCCGATCTGGCCCTTGGTACGTTCGTTGAACTCCTTGGTGAACGCCATGATGTTAACGCCCTTCTGGCCCAGAGCAGGACCAACAGGGGGAGCCGGAGTTGCCTTGCCGGCGGGAATTTGCAGCTTAATGTAGCCAGTGATTTTCTGTGCCATGATAAATTGCACCTCCAAAATTTGTGGTGAGTTGCGGCCCGCGGTGCAGGCCTCCCACGAGCATGCGACCCTCGCACGCTCTATAAAAACTGCTCATGCGCAGTTTCTACCGGAATTACTTGCCTGTTGCCAGGCGATTTGCGCTAAGTTCCGCTTACAGAAGTTTGACTTCGTGCAGACCAAGTTCTGCCGGGATTTCGCGGCCAAACATGTTGATCTTGATGCGGACCTTGCGTTCGTCGAGATTGATCTCTTCCACCGTACCGATGGAACCTTCCATTGTGCCGGAAGTGATCTCGACATTGTCGCCCACGGCATAATCGACTTCGGGCGCGGCAACGCCGTTATCAACGCCGAGCTTGGCGACTTCCTCCTCCGAGAGGGGTTCCGGCTTGGAAGCCGGACCGACAAAACCGGTGCAGCCGCGGGTGTTGCGGACAATGTACCAGGTATTATCGTTCATGACCATTTTGACAAAGACATAGCCGGGGTAGATCTTGCGCTGAACTTCTTTTTCGCCGATCTTATTGCCGGTTTTATCAAACTGATCCTCCATCACGGTCTCGGTGGGGACCTTGACATCGCAGATAAGATCCTGAATGCGGCGGTTTTCCACCATGGTCATCAGATCCGTTGCGACTTTGTTTTCATAGCCGGAATAGGTATGCACAACATACCAATATGCTTGTTCAGCCATAGTTGCCTCCGCTCAAAAGCCGGTTCACGCGCCGATCAGCAGGTGAATGATACCGCCAAACGCCATGTCCAGCAGCACCAGCACAACAGCCGCGATTACCACAACCACAATAACGGTAATGGTGTTGTTGCGGGTGTCTTCCTTGCTGGGCCACACAACCTTTTTCAGCTCGCTTTTGGTATCACGGAAATACTTGGTGATACGGCCAAAAAAGTTTTTGACCTTGGCAGTGAAGGGAACCTTCTTTTTGCCGTCGTTTGCCTTAGCCTTTTTGTCGGCTTTAGCTTCTTCCGGCTTGGCGGCGGTCTGGTTTACCGCTTTGTTATCAGCCATCTTAAAAGCTCCTTCAAACTTACTTTGTTTCGCGGTGAACAGTATGCTTCTTGCAGAAACGGCAATACTTCTTCATCTCAAGACGATCCGGGTTGTTCTTCTTGTTCTTTTCCTTGTTGTAGTTACGCTGCTTGCACTCGGTGCAGGCCAGGGTGATCTTGACAGTCATTCGTTCGGCACCTCCAATTAACGGTTTATACGGGTGCAGCACCGAAGTTAAAGCTTGATGCTTTGCGCTGCGCCCAAAGGCCTCCCTCGTTGTGCAAAGGGTTGCCGCCCTTTGCGCCCGCGGGCCCTGTGCCTAAAAATGGGCACAAAAAAATAGACCCGCAAAAGAGGTATTACTATAATAGCATACCAACCCCCGTGCGTCAAGGGGGGCAGGCAGAAAAAAATCACGTTATCTGCCCAAAAGTTTATCGCCTATTCCAAAGGCGGCATATTCCAGCGGGATATCAATCTCATCCTGCATGGCGAACGAGTAGATGGTCAGCTTTGTTACCGGCACCGGCAAACGCAGGGCAAACGCACGGCGGTACAGCCGCAGCTGCGCGGCATAGCTCTCAATATAATAGGTGGCATTGCGGCTTTTATCGGTTTTATAGTCCAGAATTTCGGCGTGGTCGTCAAACACCAGCACCACATCGGCAATGCCCTGCACCAGCACCGGGGCCTTGGCCGCTCTCCCCTGCCCCGCCGCTTCGGGGACGACTTCTCCGGCCGGCAGCGCGGTAATGAACGGTTCTTCCCGCAGGACCTGGCGGGCAGCGGCAATGCGCTGCCATACCCCGCTGGCAAAAAACGGGCGTACCCGTTCCAGATCCAGCACTTTGGCCAGCTCCGGGTCCAGCAGGTGCAGGTCCAGCTGGCGCTGTACTTCGGCTTCCAGCTCTGGCGGCTGCGGGCCAAAGGGGACGCTCTGCAAAAACGCATGGATGGCCGTGCCGCGTTCCGCCCCGGTCATGCCGGACTTTTGCAAAAAGGCCGGGCGGCGCAGGGTCAGTTCCTGTTTGGTGTGGGTCACGGCGCTGACACTGACTTTAACCGGGATGGTTTCCAGCGCTTTGTTGGGGCTTTGCCATGTAAACGCTTCCAGCAGGCGTTCGGTCAGGGCATCGTCCGGCAGGGCCGGGGCTTCCGGCTCCGCTGCCTGCACCGCGGGGGGCGGGTCCAGCAGGCGGATGTTCAGCGGCGCTTCCGTTGGGATATGATGGGGCAGCAGTTCGCTGTATTTCCACAGTTCCTCGCTGGCCGGGTGCAGCATAGCTGCCGTCAGCAGCCAGAGCGCCCAGTTCTGTGCCCCCAGCATGGCTTCGGCATCCGTTGCCTCGGCGCTGGCAAACATGGCCGGATTTTTCAATTCACTTTCCGGTCTTTTCAGCGGTACCGTAATGATCAGCGCATCCTGCGCACGGGTCAGCGCCACATATAAAATGCGCATTTCCTCGCTGAGTGTTTCACGTTTGATCGTCTGCACCACGGCGGTATAAGGTAGCGTTTTATAGCGGCTGGCACTGCTGCCCGCGCGCAGCATCAGGCCAATGCCCAGCTCCTTATGATACAGCACCGGATAGATGGCATCGCTCTGGTTGAACTTGTGGGAGGTGTTGGCCACAAACACCACCGGGAATTCCAGCCCTTTGGAGCGGTGGACCGTCATAATGCTCACGCAGCCGGGGCGGCTTTGGCCGATGGAAGGCGCCTGCACCCCGCTGCCCGCCTTGGCGGCATCCATTGCGCGCACCAGGGCCGAAAGACCGCGTGCCCCGGCGTTCGCTGCCCACGCGGCAAATGCCAGCAGGTCATCCCGGCAGCGGGCACCGTCCGGCATAGCGCCGACCGCCGCCAGGTAACCCGTGCGGGCAAACAGCTCTTCGATCAGCTGCCCCACCGTCAAGGTCCGGGCCAGCTCGCGGTAAACCTCCATATCCTGCAAAAACGGTGCAAAGCGCGGGTCGCTGCCGTGCAGCACCGCCGCATACAGGCTGCCGCCGCGCACAGCCGCGCGCAGCTGCACCAGATCATCCGGCGTGTAAGGGTACAGCGGGCTGAGCAGCACAGAGGAAAGCTCCACATCCTGTGCCGGGTTATCCAGCACACGCAGCAGTGCGGCAAAGGGGCGCACATGAGGGGCGTCCAGCAGGTCAGCCGCCACATCGGCATAAACCGGGATATCCAGCGCGGTCAGGGCAGCTTCATACAGCGCAAAGTCCGAACGGCCGCGCAGCAGAATACAGAAATCGTCATACTGGCAGGGGCGGGTTTTGCCGGGTTCGGCGTCCCGCACGGGGTAACCATCCGCCATCATCTGGGCAATGCGTGCAGCAATGGTGCGGGCATCTGCCGCGGTATCGGCTTCGCGGATCACATCCAGCTCGCACAGGCCGGGGTAGGTTTCGTCTTTTCTGCCCACCACAAGGCGCTGGCCATCGCCGTAATCAATGCCGCCGAGCCGCCGGGAGAAAAACGTTTCAAAAAAGTAGTTGATCCCCCGGATTACATCCGGCGCACTGCGGAAGTTGGCATCCAGCGCAATGGTGGCCGGTTCCGGGTAAGGTACCGGGGCATCGGCCGGGTAGGGCTGCCACGCCGTCTGCTTGCCCACAAAGACGGAGGGGTCCGCCTGGCGGAAACGGTAAATGCTCTGCTTGATATCCCCCACAAAAAACAGGTTAGAAGCATCCGGCGCGGCAAGGGCAAAGTAGATGGCATCCTGCAACGCGTTGGTATCCTGGTATTCGTCCACCAGCACAGCAGAGTACCGCGCGCTGACGGTGCGGCACAGGCTGGTGCGCTCGTACTCCGGTGTCAGCAGCAGTTCCAGCGTCATGTGCTCCAGGTCTGCATAGTCCAGCACTTTTTCTGCCAGTTTAGCTTCCAGCAGTGTGCGGCGGTACTGCTCCACTGCGCGGACCAGCGCAGCCACAAGCGGGGCGGCGCGGCGGCGGTCTGCCTGATAGTCAGCTGCCGGGCAGAGCAAAAAGTCCGTTCTCAGGGTCGTTATCTGTTTTTTGGCGCGGTCCCGCAGCATATTGGCCGACATTGCCGCTATGTTGGATGCGATCCCACCGGGCACCCGCCCGGCTCTGCGCCAGTTATCTGCGTTATCCAGTGCTTCCGGAACGGCGTCCCACGCGCCGTGATCGAGCCGATCCAGCACCAGCAGCATGCGGTCTTCGTCATCCATCAGTACGGCTGTCAGGGCTTTATCCGCCGCCGGGTCCTTCGCTGCAATTTTTTGCGCCGTGCGCAAAAGGCGCAATACGCCCTTGATCCGCGCAGAGGTTTCCCGCAGAACGGCCTGCCCCCACTGGGTCTTTTCCGGTGGGGCATCGCTCTGCCACATTTCAACAAAGCGCTGCAGCGCCTGCGCCGGGTGTGGCAGCGCCTGGGTAAAGTGATACAGTTCCTGCACCGCCCGGCCTGTGGTATCATCCGTCCGGCCGCGGTCATACAGGTCCGCAAAGGCACAGAAGTCAGGATCGGTATATGCCTGTTCCAGCACGGTGGAAAGGGTTTCCTGCTGCAGGCGCACCAGGGTAGCGTCATCCGCAATGGTAAAATCCGGCGGAACATCCAGAGCCGAAAAGTTCTGCTGCACAAAATGCAGGCAGAACGCATCCACTGTGCCGATGGATGCCCGCTGCAGCCGCATCTGCTGGCGGCGCAGGCGCACATCCTGTGGATGCTGGCGAATCTCTGCTGCCAGGCGCTTGGTAATATCCGCCCGCAGCTTGGCCGCTGCCGCATTGGTAAATGTCATGATCAACAGAGAATCTGCATCCACCGGGTGGTCCGGGTCGGTGATCAGCCCCGCCACACGTTCCACCAGCACCCGCGTTTTGCCGGAGCCGGCCGCAGCCGAAACCAACAGGCTGCCGCCGCGGGCCTGAATGGCCGCGGCCTGCGCCGGGGTAAATTGAATTTTCGCTTCCGCCATTGTTGTCTCCTTATCCGGCGTTTTTGCATTTTAAGGTATATCTGAAAGCAAAGAAAATAACGACAATTTTACAAACACAAGACGAATTCCAATGCTTTTTAACACAGAATTCAGCTGTGTTTGGTCGAAAGAGGCTGAATTCTTGACTTTCCAGCTGTCCCGCCGGTTTACTCTGCGCCAAACGGGTCGTCCGGTTTAAGCGGTGTGCGCTCCCCTTCGCCGTCCGCATGACGGCAGACGGTGCGGTACTCACACCAAAGGCAGGGGCTTTTGCCTGCATTGGGCACCAGCGGGGCCGCGTCGATTTCACCGCTGTACAGGTTCTTGGCCATATCGGTCAGCATTCCATCCAGGTGGTCCCGGATGCGGTTGAACTTTTCCCGGTCCGCCAGCCGCGCTTTGGCCGACTGTGCCGTTGGCTCCCCGGTTTTGGCGCTGAAGCTGAGGGGCACAAAGGCACCGGTGCCCCTGGTATCCATGGCATGGTAAATGCTCGGCTCATCCAGCAGCAGTCCTTCCAGCGGGTAGTTCTGCGCCTGCAAAGGTTCTGCATCATCTGTTTCCGGTCGAATGATATTTTCCGGCGCGGGATCCGCCCACAGGTATTCTACCCCGGCTGCCGTGCCCTGCGAGAACAGATGCCCGCCGTTGCGTTCCAGGGTAAACAGGTAGAGCAGCATCTGGCAGTCCAGGCCGTAATACACTTCCCGCAGGTCAAACTTTTTGCTTCCGGTCTTATAGTCCACCACACGGATGTAGGTTTTGCCGCCCAGTTCCATGGTATCCACACGATCCACCGTACCCACAATACGCACCGTGTGCCCCCTGCCATCGTCCAGCTGAACGGGGTCCACGCGTGGGGCATCCGGGTCATCGCTGTCCGGGCGGTCATCAATGCGCAGCTCAAACGCCACGGGCTGAAAGCCGGACTGCCGCACATCCCGCTGGATGAACCCCAGCAGCCCCACCAGGTTGCGCTGGATCCGCCCCAGCAGGTAGTTCATCCGCACCCCCGCACCGGGCAGGTTGGCGGCGGTGTATTCCTGCACCAGGCTTTCCACCAGCTGTTCCAGCTGCGGCTGGGTTAATTTGGCAAAGGCACTGCCCTCCCGGCGCAGGGCCTGCTCCAACACCCAGTGGGTCAGCGTACCGCTGATATTGGGGGCCAGTTCGGCTTTCTGGCGCGGGCGCGCCCCCAGCACATACTGCATAAAATAGGCAAACGGACAGCTGATGTACCGTTCAAACCGCGTGGGGCTGATGCGCACACTGGGGCCAAGAATACTTTCCAGTGCCTTGACATCCTCCACGCGGGCGGGCTTGCACTGGGCGGCGCGCTGCACGGCGGCATAGCCGGGTGCGGCCTGCGCGCTGCCCTCCACGGCTGCCAGTGCCGCCTGCACCGATGCCCGCTGCGGGGTGTTCTGCTGCCAGACATCCCCCAGCAGGTCAAGCGCAGCGGCGGGTGTTGCGGCCAGCTCTTCCGGCTGCACCACCGCCGGCGGCACCCGCAGCAATTCCAGCGCCGGGGCCAATGCCGCCGTGCCGGGCAGGCCCGCAGCGCCGCCCGGCCAGCTGAGCCACAGGTATTTCTGCGCCACCGTCAGTGCCTTATAAAAGCAGACCTGCTCACGGATCACACGGTTTTCAAAGCAGTCGGGCAGTTCCGCGCCAAGCGCGATCATGGTATCGCGGTCAGCGTGGCTCAAAAGGCCGGTATCCCCCGGTGTCTGGGGAAACTCCCCTTCCGCCAGCCCCATCACAAACACGGCCTCGGTTTCGGGCAGGCGCATGCGGCCAGCGGTGGTAAAGATCACGCTGTCCATGCTTTGCGGAATATGCCCCATATCCGTGGTGCGCAGCAGCAGGGTGAACAGGTCATCATAATCAGCTGGGGTGATGGGCTCCCCTGCGGGCAGCAGGTGTACCATCTGGTCCAGCAGCTCGGTGATCACATTCCATTCCCGCAGGGCTTCGTCCGCGTTGGGCAGGTCCCCGCATGCACGCAGGCCATCGGTCAGCTTCTGCAGGGCCTCCTCCGCCCCCAGGCTTTGCAAAAAGTAGTAAATTTGCGCCGTCAGGGTGGCGGTATCCGCATTGCGGGCACGGTCCATAAATTTCTGTACCCGCGGCACCAAAAAGCTGCGGGCTTCCTCGGCGCGCTGCAGGTCCTGCTGGCTCTGCTCGCTCATCCGGTCGGTGTAGCCCTCCGGGTTGCGGGTAAAGGGTTCCCGCCAGTCCTGCGCATGCAGCGGCCAGGTATAGGCATAGTTTTCCAGTGCGCACTGGCTGTCCCGGTCCAGGTCCACCAAGCCGGTTTTCAGCAGGCGCAGCAGCGCCGTGGTGGTCAGACCGCCGCGCAGCAGATCCAGCGCTGCATGGATCGCACGGGCCGGGGCGGTGTTTTCCGGCGTTGTGGGTTCATCACAGAACAACGGGATATTTTGCAGCCGGAATTCATACCGGATCTGCAGCAGGTACTGATCGACCGTGCGGCAGATCACCGCCATTTTGTTATACGGCACACCCGCACGGGCACGCGCTTTGACGGCTGCCGCCACGGCCTTGGCCTCCGCCTGGCGGCTGTCCGCCTTATAATAGGTAATAGCCGGGGCGGCGGGGTCCACCTCTGCCTCCGGCGTATAGGTCGGATCCGCCAGCAAAAGGCCAAGCTCCGCCAGCACAGGGGCATCTTTGTGGCGCATATCCTGGGTCAGGCGGATTTCTTTACAGGGCACCCCCGCACTAGCCGCCATGGATTTCAAGGTATTGGCCACCCGCCGCGCACCGCTGAACACGCCATCGTCCGCCTGGTCCGGAGCCTGGTCACAGCACAGGCTTACCGTTACATCGGCAACCGGCAGCATGGCCGCCAGCATGGCGCGCTTGGAGTGGTTGAATGTATCAAATTCATCAATGTACACCGTGCGGCCCGCAAAAAAGGCCTGGTCCAGGCTTTTGGCCGCCAGCTCCACGCGGTCGCCGGGGTCCATGGCCGTTTGGGCCAGCAGGGTTTCATAGGTTCCAAAAATCAGGGCCAGTTCCCCCAGCTTATCTTTGTCCGCACCGGGGGCGTTGGCATAATCCGCCAGGATCTCCGGGCGGATGCCCGCGCTTTTCAGCTCGCTGATGGTTTCCGCCGCCTTCTGGCAGAACGCAGCGCTGCGGCGCTGGCGGCTGTAATACACCACCTTGTCCATCATTTCATCCATAGCGCGGCGCACCAGCACGGCGCGTCCGGCCTCGCTCAGCGTGGGCACCGCCGCACCGCCATAGCGGCGCAGCAGGGTTTCGGCCAGCGAGGTAAAGGAATAGCTCTCCACATAGGCAGAAAGTTCATCCCCCAGTGCGTGGTAAAGCGCACCTTCGGTCGAAGATGTAAACTGCTCCGGCACAATCAGGATGCTGCGCTGCCGGCTGCGCGCACGCTGGCGCAGTTCTTCCCGCAGGCGCACCGATTTTCCGCTGCCCGAAGGGCCAAGGATCAAGGTCAGCATGGTGTTCCTCTTTCTTTTGCAGAGCTTCTTCTTGCACGCCCTGCCGCCATTTTGTCAATCCGTTATTTTCTGCCACACGCTGCGGGCGGTATCCAACAGAGCAAACCGCACCTGATAGCCGCCAAATACCAGCGCGTTTTCTTCCGTATCCGCATACCTGGCTTCGCTGCTGCCCACGCAAAGCGCCGGGTACAGCACACAGAACCAGTTGTGCCCCTGGGCGCTGCCCAGTTCGATCCGCAGCGCCGTGTAAGTACCCGCCGGCAGCCAGAAGCCGGAATAGCGGCGGGCTGCAAACGGGATTTCTTCCAGCCTGCACTGTACCTGTTGGCTGCTGCCCGCATGGCGCAGCGTCCGTTGGGCTGTGCGCTGCAGGTCCGGCATGGCTGTGCGCAGGGTCTGCACCGCCTGCTGCTTGGTTTCGGCATACTGCGTTGCGGCTGTCACCTGTTCCAAAACAGCATCCCGCACCTGTAATTTCAGCAGCTGATCCTCCACTGTATCGCTGTTGGCTAAAATGTGCAGCCGCAGCGTATCCCCGCACACACGGGCACACACAGTTTGATACCGCACAGCCGTTGCAGTAAGTACAATGGTCAGCAGCAGGCCGCAGGCACAGCCCCATTCCAGAATTTTGCGAATCCTTAGCGGGCCAGCCCCGGCAGATGGTAATTTTTGCAGCAGTTTTTTCATCAGCGTTTCCCCCTTTTGCTGCAAAAGCAAAAAGCCGGCCCGGCAACAAACGCCCGGTGGCCGGCAATGCTTTTGTCTGCACGCTGCGCAGTTCCCTGCGCCGTGCCTTGCCCCTTGACAGCTTGATGTTACAAGCAGTATGGGGCCAAAGGAAAGCTGTTATTCAATTATTTTACGTTATCTACTCTTTATGTGATGTGCCCATGCATTTTTCTACACCACTATACTTTCTTTGTCTATATAGGCAACACCGCACAATTCCCGCCTAGCGGCTTAAGCACCGCTTCGGCGGCTGCG
>OGQJ01000709.1_pt1 | contig 34596 bp, 29 predicted proteins | sample 1553161 | NCBI WGS metagenome assembly OGQJ01 (sample SAMEA2579923, study PRJEB22360) | human gut metagenome | biome: human gut; feature: human-associated habitat; material: faeces | place: Denmark | collected 2008/2010 | reverse complement strand
GATTATCAAGGAAGGAATTTAAAGGCAAAGAAAAAATTGCAAAATTGATGCTTTTTATGTATGTATTTCCTACGATTCTGGCAATATATCCAATCTATGATGTATTGGCTAGCATGCATTTAATTGATACGCATTTTGGGGTAATACTTGTACATACAGCGTTGGTTGCACCATTTTGCACATGGTTGATGAGATCTTTTTTTGATGCAATTCCAAGGGAAATAGAAGAAGCAGCCAGAGTAGACGGCGCAAATAAATTTCAGATTATTGTTAAAATCATTATTCCACTAGCGGCACCAGGAATTTTGGCGGCAGGCATGTACGCATTCATTTATTCATGGGGTGAATATATGTTTTCATCAATTCTAATTACTAGCGGATCCAAAAAAACGATTCCGTTGGCACTTCAGGCATATATGTCACATACAGATCAGAAGTGGGGAAGGCTATTAGCTGGTTGTTCATTAAATTTTGTGCCACTTTTGATACTATTTGTGCCGTTGATGAAATCATTTTTAAAAGGCTTCATGGAAGGTGGAGTAAAACAATAACAGCAGTCAGAAAGGATGAGAAAAAGATGAGAAAATTAAAAGTTGGTGTAATTGGCTGTGGTCAAGTTGCACAGATTGTTTGGCTACCATATATTCACGAACTTGACGAGTATGATATTGTGGCAATTTCAGATATTTCACTAAAACTGTTGGATTATTATGGAAATCTTTATGGAGTAAAAAAGTGTTATAGAGATTGGCATGAATTAATAAATGACAAAGAGGTTGAAGCAGTAATTGTGTTGAACAGTAATCATACTGAAGTGTGTATAGAAGCGGCAAAAGCTGGAAAGCACATTTTGGTAGAAAAACCATTATGTGAGAATATAAGACAAGCTGAGGAAATTGAAAAAGCTGTAACCGAAAATAATGTGCTGCTCATGGTTGGGGAGATGAAACGATATGATTCAGGATATAAATACGCACGAAATTTAATACAAAATATGAAAGGGTTGCGTATGATTCGGTCAAGAGATGTATGTGATGGCCTTGCTGCTTCGCAACCAGAAATATATGAATCCAGGAGAAGGACAGACGTAGAACAGAGCGTGAAGGAAAAAATTAATCAGAATTTCAATCAAGGCCTGAAAGAGGTTACGGGAGAATTATCGGAGAATCTATATTTTAGATTATTGCTTGCAGGAGTACATGACATTGATATTTTGAGGGCTGCGTTTGGAGAACCAGAAAAAGTAAGCTATTCGGATATTTGGGATGATGGAAATATGTTGATGGCAGAATTGGATTATGGTAATCATGTAAAAGCAATTTTTGAAGTAGGTTACACTAACCAAAAATGGTTTGACGAGGAGTTGACAGCATATGGGTTAGATCAGACAATTACAGTGAAGTTTCCGCATCCATATATTAGAAATTGTCCGACAATTATTAAGATTATTGAGAATAAAGATGGAAGAATTGAAGAAAGAGAAGTTTCAGTAGCTTTCGACGAAGCATTTCGCAATGAACTTCTTCATTTCTATCAATGCGTGATTGAAAATAAACAACCAGAAACGAATATTGAAGAAGGAAAAAAAGATATTCGGCTATTGAATGATATTTTTCAATGTTATGCAAGGAGGATAAACAAATGTTAGTTATTGATTCACATGCACATCCACCCAGAAAAGGAGTTCCTGGAATTGACAATAGACCAAGAACAATTCCAAAAAGTTTAGAGCAGATAGATAAAATATTTATAGAAGATGTAAATGAAATTATAGAAGATATGGATAGACATCAAGTCGATGCAAAAGTAATGATTGCAATGCCGCCAGATATAGAAAAAGACTTCCACTATGGAGAATATATCCCAGAATATGGTATTACAACTATGACATCACATGAGTGGATCAGCAGAGCAATTGCACTTTATCCCAATCGATTTTTTGCTTGTGCATGCTTAAATCCACTTGAAGAGAATTCCAGGGAAGAATTAGAAGATTTAGTTGTAAATAAAGGATTTAGAGAGGTCAAAATACATCAGGCACACTACAGATTTGAGGTGAATGACAAACGAGTTTATCCATTTTATGAAAAATGCATTGAGCTGGATATTCCGGTAGCATTTCATACGGGTTTTTCTCCGGTACAGTTAATTGATAGATACATTCCGGCAATGCCTCATAATATTGATGAACTGGCATATGATTTTCCAAATTTAAAAATCAACATGTGCCATGGTGGAGGTAACTGGTATCAGGATGGAATTATGATTGCTCTGCGTAATGCAAATATTATGATAGACATCGCAGGAATCACCGATTTATGTGAGAAAATGGTTTACCCAAGAGTTGATGCAAAAGATCTCATACGAAGGTTTGTGGAAATATTGGGAGCAGACAGAATTTTATTTGGAACGGATAATATGGATGATGAGATAAATTATAAATTCATGCAGGAAATTGGATTGGCGGATGCTGATTTGGAAAAAATCATGGGATTGAATGTAAAGAGGTACCTGAGATTGTGGGAATAATATATTTTTTTGATGATTGGAAAATATTAAGAAGGACAAGAATGAATCGTAAAATGGGAACGCCTGTACTGTGTAAAGAATCTATTTTAGAAGATGTAAAAACAGAAGGCGTATGGAATTATCCAACCGTTTGGAAAGACATAACTACAGGAAAATGGGTAGCAATATACGGAGGATGTGCACCATTTTCTTACGATGAAAGAGCTGGATTCTGCATAAAAACAGTAGAACTTTATAGGGCGACTAGTGAGGATGGTATACATTGGAAAAGTGATTGCGAGAATCCTGTGTTTTCAAGGGAAATAGATTTAGGAATGGATGAACCAGGTTTATCAAGAATTGATGGCGGTCCAGTGTTTTATGATGAAAAAGAAAGAAACGAACATAAGAGGTTGAAGCTATTATACCGTTTTTTTGATACCAATGGAGTTCCAGAGGAACGAATAGCTTATTCATCGAATGGAAAGACGTGGAAAACAGAAAAACTAGCATGTGGAAATGAAAAATTGTTTCATTCTCCATCCTCTATTTTTTACAACGAAAAAGAAGGAAAGTATTATATTTCCAATTGGTTTCATGTGCATGACAGACGCATTGTATTTTATGGAACTCGTGATTTTAAATCAGTTGAAGAGCCTTTGCTTATCTTACAGGCAGATGGAGAAGATGAGTGTACAGCAGAAACATATGCTTTAATAGTAATACCCTATGAAGATATGTATATAGGTTTGTTATGGATGTTTCATGGAGATGCTGGCGAGACAAAATTGAATCGTCTTATGGGATATATGGATTGTCAGCTGGTATACAGCTATAATGGAAAAATATTTCAAAGGATATGCCATCGTCCATTTATTGCTCGCAGTAGGCAAGGAGAGCATGGTGGTGGAAGCGTGTTTCCAACATCTGTAGTTGAAGACAAAAACCATATATATATATATGGTAGTGGATCCAAAGGTGAGATGTTTCGATATCAGGAAGAAAAAGATGCTGCGCTATTGAGATATAGTCTCAGAAAAGATGGATTTGCGTATTTAGCTACGGAAAGTACAGGAGACATTTGTACTAAGGCACTTAGATTTTATGGAGAGAAGCTTTATTTAAATGTTTGCGCACCGTATGGAGTCATCAAAGTACGAATACTGAATGAAGATGGGAAAGAAATGGAGGGAATGTCTTATGAAGAGTGTACATATAAGTGTATTGATTTGATAGAGTGGACACCAGTATGGATAAGTAATAAGACAGTTAACAGCTTGAAAGGACAGGTTGTTTTTCTGGAAATTGAAATTACGAATGGAGAATTGTATGCAATACGTGGAGACTTTGATGTATTAGGGGCAAACTATATTAAATTGGAGTGATTGCATATCATGATAAAAATAGCGGTAAACGCTGGTGAGAATGACGGAATATCAATTGTAGATAGGAAGAAGGACATTGAGAAATTCATCGGCGATGAAATTGTAGTAGAAGAACCCCCGATTAGCCTTTTCCATGAAAATCTATTGAAAGGAATTCAAACAAAAAAGGCTGCTTATGATGTGTGTGCATATGCACCTTTATGGGCACAGGATATTGCACAGGAAAAACATCTTTTTGATTTAAATCAGTATGTTATGAATAAAGATCTGACATGGAAAGAGACAAAAGAAGGATTGGAGGGCGATTTTTTTAAAGCATACATCAATTATTGTGGCTGGCATGATATGAACAGAAAAATACCGGGAAGAGGACAAGGTGAAAAACTGATAGCGCTTCCCGGAACACATACAGGTGCGACTTTTTTGGTATATAGAAAAGATATATTTGAAAAATATGGTTTAAAAGAACCGTCAGATTGGGAAGAGTTTCAAAAAATTGCACTAGAGTATGCGGATATTAAGAACGGCTTATATGGAACTGCAATTGCTGGAAAACGTAAAGGCCTTTTCCCGGTACTTGACTGGTACACAAGAGTGGTATCCACAGGAGGCAGACAGTTTAGCGGATCGATTGTTGATCATAATCTGACATCAACTGCTTATAGTGAAGAAGGCGTTAGAGCATATGAACAAATCTGTTTATTGCTTTCCTGCATGCCGAAGATAACCAGGAGTTTTACTGTTCACGATGTGGCAGAAAAAATGTGTAACGGAGAATTGCTTATGCAACTGAATGTATCTTCTTTTGTTTTTCCGCAAATTTATTATCGTAAGTCTAATAAGGTGTGTCCGGAACAGTTGGGGATTTGTCAAGTTCCTGGGTTGGGAAAATATAAAGGAGTAGCATATGGTGGGGGATGGTCTTGGGCAATTCTTAATGATGTCAGAGAAAAAGAAACTTCATGGAAAATTATACAATATCTTTCCTCGAAAGAATTTGATCAATTTCGTTGTATGAAATATGGAGTAACTCCGGTCAGAAAATCCACAGCGAGGAATCCAAAAGTACAAAAAATGCAACCATGGGTACAATATATAGAACCCATCATAGAAAAAGCCGTAGAACCAGAATACTTTTACATACCGGAAGCTTTTAGCATTGCAGCAATAATTACAGATAAGCTTTTGAATGGGATTTTTCGTGGAGAAAAAGCAAAATGGGTTCTGAAAGAAATAGATGAAGATGTTAATCGTGTATTAAGAAATGGTGGTTGGCAATGAGAGGGGGTGGAAAATTGTGAAGCAATGGGATGTTTTAACCGTAGGTGAAACAATGGTAGTTTTTATTCCAGAACAAAAACAGTTGCTGCGTTATGTGGATAGATTTAAAAAAGGAATAGCTGGAGCGGAAAGCAATGTTGCTATTGGTGTATCCAAATTAGGTCATACAAGTTGTTGGATAAGTAAGTTGGGCTGTGATGAACTGGGAGAATATGTTCTTCGAGAGATTCGGGGAGAAGGAGTTTATGTATCGGAAGTAATAAGGGATGAGAATGCTTCGACTGGACTCATGATTAAACAGTTTAGTGAAGCAAATGAAACAAGCGTTTTTTATTATAGAAGGAATTCAGCAGCGAGTACGCTGAACAAGGATAATATTAGCGAAGAGATGATTCAAAACTCAAAAATAATACATATAACCGGAGTTACATCAGCTTTAAGCGGTAGTTGTGCAGAGATGAATTTGACACTGGCAAAAAAAGCAAAAAAGAACGGAGTGCTGGTAAGCTTCGACCCAAATATACGATTAAGATTATGGAGTAAAAATGAAGCTGCAGAGACGTTACGGCCCTTGTTGGATATGTGCGACATTGTTGAAATCGGTTTGGATGAAGCAAAAGTATTATTAGATACAGATAATATTAATGAGGTCGTTCGAATTCTTCGTGAAAAAAAAATACACAAGATTGCTGTGAAGCTTGGAAGCAAAGGAGCAATTGTGGCAGATGAGAGTTCTATGTATGAGATTCCACCATATTCTGTGAAGGTCATTGATAATATTGGAGCAGGAGATGCGTTTGCTGCAGGATTTTTGTGTGGCATATTGGAAGAAAGGGATCTTTTTACATGCGGTAAGATGGGTGCAATGATGGGAGCACAGGCTGTAGGAACACTAGGGGATATAGAAGGATTACCGGATCGGAAAAGATTGGAATTGCTTTTAAACGGTAATAAGGAAAATTACAGGTAGAAACTACATATGTAGTTCTTATAAAACTATTATAATTAAGGAGGATTTTAACTATGGCAATTGAATGGACAAAGGAGCAGATGAAGTATTTTATTAGCGAGTATAAAAAATTGAATACTCCCCTTGTATGGGATGCATTGTTTGTTCAGTATGGATATCGTAATCAGATTCTTAGAAGAGAAGTAAAACCTATTTTAAGAGATATGAAGCTGGCTGGACCTGCTGTCACCATTAAAGGAACTACGAATGTTACTCCTTTTGAGGAAGAATTTGATCATAAAGGGCCTGGTCCGCTGGGAGGAATGTGGATTCGCGTTGGACAGGCTTTGAGTGAGGATTGTGTTGTAATCATTGACCCTGGATATACTGAAGTGGCTGTACTGGGAGACATATTTGGGCAGACATGGCATCATATGGGAATGCAGGGGCTTGTATGCGATGGCCCGATTCGTGACTCTTTTGGATTTCTTGAAGATGATATTCCTACATTTTGTACTGATACAATGTGCATTTGCGCAGAGGGACACTGGAGAATGACAGACAGCAATGTTCCTCTTTGGTTACATGGCCAATTGGGAGAAGTATTGGTTAATCCAGGTGATTTTATTTTTGCAGATGCAGATGGAGTACTTGTGATTCCGAATGATATGATTGAGAAAGTCTTAATTAATGCAAAAGAAAGAGCTGCCAATGAAATTAAAACGAAAGCAGATATAAAAGCCGGAAAAACTCCTGAAGAGATGTGGTATGAAGATGGTCATAGTGGAGTTCTTGATGAGGATAAATAAATGCCCGATGATGTAAAAAAAAGCATATTGAGCGATAAAATAATTGCAATTATTAGAAATGTACGGTCTGAACAGATTGAACAAGTTGCAGAAGCACTACTAAAAGGAAATATCAGATGCTTGGAACTGGCTCTTTCAGGTGGAGCGAATTATGACGAGAAAGATGTTCTGAATTCAATTGAAAGAATTAGAAAAAAATATGATGGTCAAATATATGTGGGAGCAGGTACAATTTTGACTGTAGAACAGATGAAATCGGCGTATAACTCGGGAGCACAGTACATGATATCGCCCAATGTAAATCCTGACGTCATTGCTCAGACAAAACAGTGTGGTTGTATCTCTATCCCTGGGGCGTATTCGCCAACAGAAATCATAAATGCCTATGAATATGGAGCGGATTTAGTGAAAGTATTTCCAGTTGGAAAAGCAGGGGCGTCTTACATAAAAAATCTTTCTGTACCGTTGGGAAAGATTCCATTAATAGCGGTAGGAGGGGTAACGCTTCAAAATGTACAGGAATTTTTACATGCAGGTGCTGTAGCTGTTGGAGTAGGGGGAAATCTCGTTGATATTCAACTTATTCAGCAGAAGAGATATTCGGAGTTGGCAGTGAAAGCAAAAGAGTTTCATCGTCAGATTTCCTGGAAAGTTGATAAATAACCATAAAAACTATCGGCTGTAAAGACTCATTCGATAGATTGAATTTGAGTAGATAGATATCAGAAAATTTTATGGACGGTGTGAAATTTTTTCTGTAAATTTAAATCTTCTATGATAATTGATGCGGCTTAACAGCAGATTTCTGTGGTTAAGCCATTGTTTATTTAATAGCAAATTTAAATTGGTATGTCAAGAGCGCCCAGAGAAATCTGGGCGTATATTTACTCTTGACCGTCCAACTTTTATTGTTATATTAGCCGATCCGGGTACATGATTTCCAGTTCACCACGTACTTTGCCCCAATTCCGGATTGGCATTGTCCATTTTTTTGCTATCTCAAAAGTTCCTAAGTATAGTGCCTTCATCAGTGCCTGTGAGCTTGGGAATACGCTTCTCTGCTTGTTCAATCTACGATAGCACGAATTCAGTGATTCAATGGCATTTGTGGTATAAAACGCAGTACGTACCTCTTTGGAAAATTTGAAAATTGGGGAGATTGCATCCCAGTTATCATTCCATCGATTCATAGCACTTGGATATTGTCCTGACCATTTCCTGGTTACTGCCTCCAGCTGTTTTCTGGCAGATTCCTCGTTTGCAGCTGTGTAGATCGTTTTTAAGTCTTTGGCAAAGGTTTTCATATCCTTGTTTGCAACATATTTAAGGGTATTTCTCACCATATGAACAATGCAGCGCTGTTGCTCCGTTTTGGGAAATGCAGCAGAGATTGCATCTTTGATTCCGGTCAGTCTGAGATGCTTTTAGGGCTATTCCAGGCTGGAAATTAAGGTGTAAGCATAGATACAATTTCCGGGGTCAACAGTTTTGTCCATTTTTGACGATAATCATATTCTCTCATATTTTTTTACCCATCTTCTATGATTCTGGTTTTCATCTGTATTTCGTTATATCTTTTAATCGTATCATCGTCAATTTAATTATATCAGAATAAATAAAAAGAAGCGAAAACCTATCAACCATGATGGTCTTCGCTTCTTTCAATTCATATCATAAAAACATTACTGCTCAAATCTGCCTTTCATCTTCACTTCCTGCTCCCACACAGCCACCTGGCCACGGGCAAACAGGCTGTTGATGTCGAGATTTTCATCCAGTACCAGAAGATCTGCGTCTGCGCCCTCTGCTACACAGCCCTTGACTCCTTCCTGACCAAGGAGCACTGCCGGAGTGCTGGTCAGAAGCTGTAAGGCAGCCTCCAGCGGCATACCCTCTCTTACCAGGATCTGAATGGTGCGGTGCAGATACTTCGGAGATGCGTATGTCAGGCCGATGCACTCGCCCTCCTCGTTGAAGCGTGGCTGGCTTCCGAATGCGTCACTGGATATGGTGACATGATCCAGTTTCACGCCTTCGCGGTGTAAGAGCTCGTAAAGCTTCATGGCATCAGATTCTACTTCTACATCATCGGCACCGGCGGTGCAGTCAATGTAACCGCCGCGGCGTACCAGATCCGCACCGGCATCAATCAGGCCCGGATTACGTAAAATATGGGTCGGTAGCAGGTTCTTGGCCGGAACATCGGAATGATCCAGAACATAGAATACCGGATCCAGTCTTCCCTCTCCGTCACCCATATGCATAGTCACCAGCCCCGGTGTGTTGCTGAGCAGACCGGCTCTGCGGGCTGCGGTAGCCAGGGCGATCAGCTCTTCCCCGCCCGGATTGGAGCTTCTGTGGTCAGATACAGCTACCTTCACACCGATCATAGGCGGAACCAGGATGATATCGCGCTCTACGCTTCCGGTCAGGGTGGTCGGCGGGTAACCGTAGGAGCTGGTCAGTGTATACACGGTCATGCCTTCCTCGGTCAGGGCACGGGCCTTTGCTACTAGATTCTCTACACTGCGGGTTACGCCATCTGTACCCAGAAGGCCAACCACGGTGGTAATACCGTTTTTTAAAAATTCGCTGAGCTGAGACTCCGGTACACGGGATGCCGGTCCCTGCTCTCCACCGCCTCCGGTGATATGCACATGCATGTCAATGTAAGCCGGAACAACGATTTTTCCCTCCAGGTCATAAGTCTCCACTCCCGGGAGTCCCTCATAGCCTTCGATAGAATCCTGCATCAGAAGGATTTTCTCTCCCTCAATGAGGATATCTTTTTTTCCCAATTTCTCTGGTGCGTAAACATTCGCGTTTTTCAGTAACTTGATCATAATGTCTATTCTCCTGCCTTTTCTTTATTCTTCAAAAATTCCACCGGAATCAGGAATCCCGGTGGAACAAGACTTTCGTATTTAGTTCTCCTTTTTCTTCTCATCAGCAAGCTTTGCGATACCGAATCCGGTAAAGCCCCAGATGATTGCAAAAATCCAGCCAGTGTAGCACAGGATTGCCCACGGAAGGTAATCCAGGGTCTCTACACCAAGGGTAGATGCCATATAGGCAGCTGCTGCGGACCACGGAATCAGCGGCACCACTACAGTACCGGCATCCTCAAGGGTTCTGGACAGGTTCTTTGCCGCAAGTCCGCGCTCTTTATAAGCGTCACGGAACATCTCTCCAGGAATCAGAATGGAAAGATAAGAGTTACCGGTAGTCAGTGCCATGGTAATGCAGGCTGCCACCGTTGCGGTAATCAGTGCGCCGGTACTCTTTGCCACGCTTAAAATCTTCTGAAGTACAACATCCAGACAGCCGGCCCGGCTCATGATGCCTGCAAAACAGAATGCACAGAATACCAGAAGTGTGGTACTCATAATGCCGTTCATACCACCACGGTTTAACAGCTTGGTAACCGCCTCGGAACAAGTCTCGGTGTCGAAGCCTGCGCGATGGATCATAGATACACTAAAGCCGTTTACCGTTGCCTTTAACACATCACCCATTGCTACATGCTGAATGAAAACACCCTCTATGCCAGCTACAAAGGTGGAAAGAAGCATAACCGGAATGGTTGGCTTCTGAAACAGGGAACCTCCCAGCACGATTAGCACCGGAATGATGAGCAGTAGGTTCCAGCTGTACATGGAAGAAAGCTGGCTCAATAAGGTAGTAACAGTATCAGAGGTGATATCTGCACTTACATCTGCGTTCATACCAACAATGGCATATACCACCAGAGAAACGATGGTTGCCGGAACGGTGGTGTAAAACATATGTCCGATATGCTCATACAGTGTGCTGCCTGCCGCGATCGGAGCCAGGTTCGTGGTATCAGACAGCGGAGACATCTTATCACCGAAGTAGGAACCTGCGATACATGCACCTGCGGTAGCCGGAAGAGACACACCCAGAGCACTTGCAATTCCCATCAGGGCAACCCCCATGGTTGCGACAGAACCCCAGGAAGTACCGGTAACAACCGATACAACAGCCTCGATCAGAAATGCTGTAACCAGCATGAATTTCGGGTTTACAATCTGAACACCATAGTAAATCATCATCGGAATGGTACCAGCTGCCATCCAGGTACCAACCATAGCGCCAACGCATACCAGAATCAGAATTGCCGGCATACCTTTTGCAATCTTGGTACAGATCTCATCCATCATCTCATCCCAGGTAACACCCACACGGAACGCGATAAATGCCGCGATTGCTGCTACCATGATCAGGAGCGGCTCCGTGCTGTAGCCGAACACGCCCTTTCCAATGGTAAGGATCAGAAGCATTGCGATGATCGGTGTGATCGATTCCGCAAAGGTGGGCAGACGTTTGGCCCGTTTTTTCTTTTCTTTCATTTGTAATTCCTCCTTTTAGCCTCATTCGCGACAGTTTCACATTTTATCACGGCAGAAGTTTAAAATCCGGACTTCTTATATCAGAAAAGGAGAAGGGCCACAACTAAAAGTTTGTACTTTTTTAATTTTCTTTCTCTCGTTCTTCCAGAAGCTGACCGATTTTTGACACAAACAGATCAAACTCCACATCATTCTTACCACTGTTGATGACCACATCTGCCTTGGAACGGGTCGGTTCTACATAGAGATAATGCATCGGCTTTACCGTGGTCAGATACTGTTCGATGATGCCATTCAGATCACGTCCGCGCTCCGATACATCTCTGGAGATACGGCGCAGGATTCGTTCATCCGAGTCTGCTTCCACATAAACCTTGATATCCAGCAGGCTGCGCAGGCGTTCATCGGCCAGAAACAGGATTCCCTCTACAATGATGATCGGCTTCGGGTCGATCCGGACTGTTTCGTGGGAACGATTGTGCTGGCTGTAGTCATAGACCGGACTGTCAATGGATCTTCCCGCTTTCAGTTCCTTCAAATGCTCGATCAGAAGGTCGGTCTCCAGAGAATCCGGATGATCGTAGTTTACCGTCACTCTTTGCTCGAACGGGACACCATCCTGACAGCGATAGTAATTGTCGTGGTATAAAACCGCCACGTCATCCCCAAAATAAGCTTTGATTCTGTTTGTAAAGGTAGACTTACCTGAGCCGGATCCGCTGGCGTGCGAACCGGCAGTCCACTTCATATTCGATCTGGTCAATGACGATGACACTGTCTGCCGAAACACGCCGTTCAATCTCCAGAAGGAAGTCTTAGTCGATATTATCCTGCGTAAGACAGCGGATATGATCTGGCTCAGAGAAGAAACGATCCTGTGGTGACATGCCGCGCAGGGAAGAATGAGGTGCCAGGTTATAGCTTTGCACATAAGCATACAGGCTTCCGCGCAGTTCATCCAGCGAGCGGAAATCACGCATATCAAGGCCAGCCATCCACTGGTCTTTTAATGTACGGAACCAGCGCTCGATTTTGGCTTTTGAAGTTGGGGTATATGGCTGGCAGTAGCTGAGTGTTGTACCGATCCTGGCAGCAAGGAGTTCCATCTGCTTGTTTTTATAAGATTTTCCATTGTCAAAGTTCAGTACCTTTGGCCGGCCATACTTTGATACGGCTGATTTCATGACGGACATCAGATTGATGAAGTTATCATTGTAGAAGACGTCAATCCCGGTAATAAAACGGCTGGCATCATCAATCAGGGCAATGATGTAAATACGGTGTTTTTTGCCATCTGCATCAGTAAGGTGTGGTCCGACACTGCTGTCGCCGCACCACACCTCATTGATATGCGGGCGTTCATAACGGCGCATATCCCGGTTTGGAGTCTGCCGCAGTTCGATCTGGAGCTGGTTGACGAAGCGGCAGACTGTGGATTCGGAAACCTGTCCGTTTATGATGAAACCATCATTTTTGAGCTGTCTGTAAATGGCTGTCGCCGACATGCGTGGATAATTCGTTTTAAAATACCGGATCCGTTCCTGCAATTCATCATCAAGTTTACGGCTCATACCTGCATCAGAGCGTCCTTTCGGGATAAGGGCATCAAACCCGTGGTTCTGATAATCCAGATACCATTTTTCGATGGTTGAGGGTGCATAGTGATGCACGCGGCCATCCGGTCCGACAAGTCCTTTGGTGGATAGTTCCATGTAAAAAGCGGTCTTGCTTGGATAGTCTTCATCCAGACCGGCAATAAGTGGTGCGATTGCGCCATAGCGCATCAGTGCAATCGCCTGCTGTTTTTCCTGTTTCATTTAATTTTTCCTCCTTTTTCTAAAGGATAACGGACCAGGAAGTATCTGTCGTGTAAGGTTATGTTGGTAAAAGAAAAAGTTTGTTGCAGGTGGTTTTAATCTGCATAAACTGCCTACGGAAACAGGAAAAGCAGCCTGTTACGAGCAAAGCAAGTTTGAAAAGTGTCAGACCGGCAGAACGGAGACGTTCCTGCCAATGGAGCCGGTAGGAACGGAAGATGGATCTGATGTTGTTTTCGTCAACACAGCATTGACCTGCAAGAACGGGACGAATAGAGGAGTTCTGTTCACAGGCAAGGATACTGGATATATGTACTGTCAGGGGAATCTGGGAATAAGGTACAAAGGAAGACAGAAGAAGGGCATGGGTATGTCCGCAGTGTTTGCAGTAAACACGAACAGCAACTTCCATTGTGGATGTAATGACTAGAAGCCAGCAGATGGAAAGAGTTTTATTCTTAGCAGATAGAAAAGAACTTGTTAAACAAGCAAAGAACGCATTTGCTCGATATATCCCAAAGACGACTATGTGTAACTTGTTATTAAATAAAGAAGATCGTAATGCGAAGTTTGTATTTTCTACTTATCCTACGATTTTGAATGCAATTGACACTATGAAAAATTCTGACGGATCACGTTTTTTTTCACCAGGTCATTTTGATTTAATTGTAATTGATGAGGCACATAGAAGCATTTTTAACAAATACAGAGCAATATTTGAATATTTTGATGCATGTTTGTTGGGGCTTACAGCAACACCAAAGAAAACAGTACATCAGTCAACATATGAGTTTTTTGATATGAAGAATAATATGCCGACAGATGTATATGAGTATGATGAAGCCATAAATAAAGATCATGTATTAGTGCCATTTTACTTGATTGAAACGGCAACACGAATTCCAGATGATGGTATTACATATGAAAAATTGGATGAGGAAGAGCGTGAAGAATATGAGGATGAGTTTTGTGAAGATGAAGGAATGCCAGAACATATTCCACCAGAAAATATCAATAAGTATATTTTTAATATTGATACTGTTGATAAGATGATTTCAGAGAAAATGAAAATATATTTTTTATCTGTATAAAAAAGAATGATGTTATACAGATAGAAGGCCCAAGTTTTAGCGAATCTAAACATGTAATAACTGCAAAGGATTGTATGTGTGAAGATAAATTCGAACAGTACATGAAAGAAGAAAGAAGATATTTATATGAACGAATTAATCTGCTCAGACTGTTTAAACCAGGTAATATCGGCTTTAGAGATGTTTTCTTTCGTTATTCATTTACTGTAATGGGTTTTGAAAATATGGTAGAGCATTGTAGTTATAATCAAACACGAAATTTTATAGACAGTAGAAAATTTACATTAAGTGAAGAAGAAATTGTCTCATGCAATCAGTGGTTGAATGATTATTGTAATGCACCATATACTCTGTTAAAAGAAAGTATTGATGAATTTTCTTGGGGATTGGAACAAGATGATACGCCAACTGGATTTGAACAGCATATAACGGCATTGGAAATGACTCTTTTGCCACAAAATCAAACTGGAAAAAAACAAATGTTGGCTAATAGAATTAGTGCGATGCTAGGAAATAGTCCAGCAGAAATTCAACAGCTTTATCAAAAGGTAATGAATTTTTATAGATTTCGTTCAGAATCGTTGCACGAAGGTAATGATTCTAATATTACAGATACCGAGTTACACGATCTTGAAAATATAACAAGAGAAGTTTTGAAAAAATGTCTTATTCGTTGTAAAATTGAGTATGATTTAGATTCCAGTATTACATGGAATGAAATAAAAAATCAGATTATGAATGACTTGATTAGACAAGTCATTTCATTAAAAAATGAAGGTATTCTTCCAGCATAAATTATGCCGACTTCCAATTTGATGTTTTAGTGTTTATAATAAATAGGTTGTTGATAATTTCTACACTTTTCGTTAAATAATGCTCCCTTATCAGTAGTCTGCACCCCCTAAACTGACTACGATTTGACTACTACAGATGGAAGTGATTTACTCCGTTTTGCGGTATTTTGCAAAAAGTGTAGTCTATATGATGAAAATAAATGCTCTCGTCGAGTAGGGCAAAACGCCCCAAAACTCGGCATTTCAAGGCAATTTGAGAGGAGAAAAAACAATGATTCGAGTACTTTTCGTATGCCACGGCAATATCTGCCGAAGCACAATGACCCAATTTGTTTTCCAACACATGGTAAACGATCAAGGACTAAAAGACAAATTTTACATCGACTCTGCTGCAACGAGCAGAGAAGAAATCGGTAATCCACCACATTATGGAACGGTAAATAAACTAAGACAGGAAGGAATCCCAGTTCTAAAACACCGTGCCATCCAGATGACAAAACAAGATTACAAAGAATACGATTATATTATCGGTATGGATGCATGGAATCTAAGAAATATGAATCGTATTACAGGTGGTGACCCAGATGGAAAGATTCATCTGTTATTAGACTATTCCAAACATCCAAGAGACATCGCAGATCCATGGTATACAGGGAATTTTGACGATACATACAGAGATGTAGTCGAAGGGTGTGAAGCGTTCATGAAATATTTAGGGGAAGAACAATTATAAAACTGAAAATTACTGAAATTCTGTCATATGTTTCCGATACCACAATGGCATCAGATTCCTCTGACACTGATGATTTTCTCGTTCTTTAATCCCAATCGTATTGAAAAAGTCTTTCCATAGATCAATAAACGGATCGTCTGTCTGAATGGACAGCCGGTCCATTTCTTCTTTTGAAAGTATTGTTAAATAATAATCTTGATCTGCAGGATGAACGACAGCGATGAAGCGTTTATCATCAATGATCATCCAGTTTTCAGAAGGCAGACGATCAGAAAAATGTGGTGCAACCAGAGTCAATACATTACTCTTTGGCTCAATATGACTTACCAACACATCCCCAGGCATATTCGCAAATCGGATAAATTCCACATGAAAATGAGCTTCATTTCCAACTTTACGTTTCAATTCAAACATCCGCATAACCACAGGTTCCTGAAGAAAATCCACAACATGAGCACCATAATGGAATCCAGCAACCATAAAACGATAAACCGTATCTAATTTATCCTCGGCATCAGACATTGCAGCTTCATAGATCATAATATAAGCCTGATAAGAAATCTTACTCTTGATAGAACGAACGACACTGGCAGTTTTCTCCGGATCAGCATCCACATGCCGATAATCACAGAATAATTCCAGATTCCCAATCGGTTCTGTTTTCAATTTAATATTGGAATGACCAAGTCTTGATGCCCAGGCCTCATAAACACAAGTCATCATCGCATCAAAATTATCTTCACAGGTAAAAACAGTCATAATAGCCTCCAGAATAAAAAAATAACGAAAATTACATCTGTCCAAACAAAGTTTTCGAAGAATCTTCTACAGTGACTTCAGATTGAAAATTAAAATCATCAAATAAAGAAAGCTGTCGATAGGTCTGTGGATGATCGATCTCCCAATTTTGCTTTCCATCCTCACCAATCAGCTGCCTGGTAATAAAATCTTCCTCAATCGGTATCCGATACATCATCTTCCCGCTGCAGGTGATAAAATACTTCGCACGTTTTAATACAATCCCCATTTTCTTCAAATGCTCAAAATTAAGAGTTCCATGTTTGCGTGCCTTTACAATACGAAATGCAGACTTTGTCCCAATTCCAGGAACACGAAGCAACACATCATAAGAAGCACGATTGATCTCAACTGGATAAATATCAAGGTGACGTAACGCCCAGTCACACTTTGGATCAAGCATCGTATTAAAATTCGGCCGATCTACAGAAAGTAATTCATCTGCCTTAAATCCGTAAAACCGTAGCAGCCAGTCTGCCTGATACAGACGGTGTTCCCGAAGAAGCGGCGGTGCGGTTCCAAGAGCTGGCAGATTAGAATCCTCATTCAAAGGAACATAGGCAGAATAAAACACACGTTTCAAGTCATACTGCTGATATAATTTCTGCGTTGTCGATAAAAGCTGCAGATCACTCTCCCCAGTTGCGCCAATGATCATCTGTGTACTTTGACCGGCAGGAACAAAAGAAGCTGGTTTCCCATTATTTTGCAAACGTAAAGTATTCTTAAGAGAAGGATCTGCAAGTGTCAATGGGGAAGAACCAGTCTGAATCCGCTGATAAGGATTCTCTTGAAAGATCGTATGCTTCAAATACTTATTACTTTGAGAACGTTCCATAGAGGCATCTTTTCCGATCATCAACCGATGATCCACGATTCCATTCTGAATCTGACGAATTGGAGCAACAAGTTTCTTCGGATTCTTATGAGGAGCCAGCTTCTTAAGCCCGTCAATCGTAGGAAGTTCCAGATTCACACTCATACGATCGACAAGATATCCCATATTCGTGATCAATTCATCCGAAGTGCCAGGAATCGCTTTCACATGGATATATCCATTAAAATGGTACTTTGTACGAAGCAGATAAATCGCCTGATACATCAATTCCATCGTATAAGTCGGACTCTTTATGATTCCAGAGCTTAAAAATAATCCTTCAATATAATTTCTTCGATAAAATTCCACAACAAGTGTACAGATCTCGTCCGGAGTAAATGTTGTACGAACCCTGTCATTACTTACTCGGTTTAGACAATACTTACAATCATAAATACATTCATTGCTAAGTAAGATCTTAAGCAAAGACACACAGCGCCCATCCGAAGAAAAACTATGACAGATTCCAGAAGCCTCTGTATTCCCGAGCATTCCTTTCTTTCCACGGCGGGAAGAACCACTGGAAGTACAGGCGACATCGTATTTTGCTGCATCAGCTAAAATCTTCAATTTTTCATTTAAAGATAAATCTTTTGATGAGATTTCCATATCAAACAGCTCCTTTCGAATGTATGTTCTAGTTTAACATAAATAAACGTAATTTACAAATTGTATTTTGATCTGATCATCATATATATTTGAAAAAAACCACCACATTAGTGACCATTAAGATCATAAATGTGATGGCTTTTTTCTAGCCAAGAATCTTCTTATTCGATACAGTTGCATCCTGATAAGAATATGACTTGGTTGTAAGAGATTCTAAAATCTGCTCAGGATGAACAATGGCATCTTCTAAAGATGTGACATAAAGCTTTTTATTACCGAAGCGGGAAGCTTCGTCGATCGCAACATCAGCAGCGATCACAATATAATCAGCTTCATCGATCTGTTCAGGGGAAAACTGATTTTGAATTCCCATAGCTCCCTGTGTTTCCACAGAAAGGTCAATGCCAAGTTTCTTACCTGCCTGTTCTAGTTTCTCTGCCGCAACATAGGTTTGAACCATTCCAGTCGGGCATTTTGTTACACACAAAATTTTCATGAAATCCTCCAATCGTATGTTACTCCTTCTTGATAGTCAGTATAGCATGAGATAGTAGAAAAGGAAAAGCAGAATGATAGAAAAAATAGTTTTTGTTAAAAGTGCATAGAAATAAAGTGAAAATATTGTTAATATCGACCATAAACAACAACTTGTAAAGAGGACCGTACAAGTTTTAAAATAAGAACCATAAGGAAGGAGGATGTCAAGCATGGGAAAGAACAAAGGAGAAATGAAATATCACACATTAAAGGAATCACTGAAGAATGATATTTTATCTGGTGTCTATCAACCGGGAGATAAGATGCCGTCAGAGAATCAACTAGTACAGGAATATGATCTTAGCCGCCATACCGTACGTAAGGCGCTGTCAATTCTGGAAGAAGAAGGTTATATCATTGCAGTTCATGGAAAGGGAACGTTTTGTACAGAACGGGCACTTCATAAAAAGGAATCAAAGAACATTGCAGTGGTTACAACCTATATTTCTGATTATATATTCCCTAGATTGATCCAGGGGATCAACAGTGTCCTTTCCAAAGATGGATACAGCATTATTTTTAAGACAACAGAAAATAGCAGACGAGGAGAGACAGCATGTCTTGAAGATATTCTTACAAAAGATATTGATGGCTTGATCATTGAGCCAAGTAAAAGTGAGATTGTATGCAGACATCCAAAACTTTATGAGAATCTTGATAAATATGAAATTCCCTACATTTTTATTCACGGAGTCTATGAGGAGATGAAAGACAAACCCCACATTCTTATGGACGACTGTAAAGGAGGTTATCTGCTTACAAAATATCTGATCGATATGGGACATCAACATATCGTAGGAGTTTTTAAAGCAGATGATCATCAAGGAAGAGAACGACATAAAGGTTATGTGATGGCACTTCAGGAAGCAGGATATCAATATGATCCAGATATGGTTGTCTGGTTTCATACAGAAGATCGTCAGATGAAACCGGTAACATCGGTTGTTCAGATGATAAAGGATCAAAGAAAGATGGATGCAGTTGTCTGTTACAATGACCAGATCGCATTTTCAATCATTGGAGGATTGCATCAGATCGGTGTTTCAATTCCAGAAGACTTGTCGATCACAGGATATGATAATTCAATGCTTGCACATCAGCATCCACTTTCTTTAACGACTATTGCTCATCCACAGGAAAAACTTGGCGAGATGGCAGGACAGTTGTTGCTAGAAAAGATACAAGGTGGATCAGATAAAGACATGAAAACAGAGTATTTGATCGAACCGAAATTGGTGATCGGAAACTCATGTAAAAATAGGAATCAAGAATAGATATAAAACTGGGAGGCAAAAAATGGAACTTAAAAAAAATTACAAATTTTGGTTTGCAACAGGATCACAGGATTTATATGGAGATGAATGTTTAAGCCATGTGGCAAAACATGCACAGATCATTGTGCAGAATTTCAATGAAAGTGGTATCTTACCATTTGAAGTTATATGGAAACCGACATTAATTGATAGTACTTCGATCAGAAGAACATTTGAAGAAGCAAATGCAGATGAAGAATGTGCCGGTGTCATCACATGGATGCACACATTCTCCCCAGCAAAATCATGGATCGCAGGATTACAGGCATTTAAGAAACCATTATTACATCTTCACACACAGTTTAATGAAGAAATCCCATATGACACGATTGATATGGATTTTATGAATGAAAACCAGTCAGCACATGGTGACAGGGAATTTGGACATATCGTAACAAGAATGGGAATCCCAAGAGAAGTTGTTGTTGGATATTATGAATCAAAAGAAGTGAAAGAAAAGATCGCATCTTGGATGAGAAGTGCAATCGGAATGGTGGAAAGTAAAAATATCCGTGTGGTAAGGATTGCGGATAATATGAGAAATGTTGCGGTTACAGAAGGCGATAAAGTCGAAGCACAGATTAAATTTGGATGGGAGATCGATGCATATCCAGTCAATGAAGTTGTAGATTATGTCAATGCAGTCAGCAAAGGTGATATTGATGCACTGACACAGTTATATTATGAAAAATACAATCTTTTATTAGAGGGCAGAGATCCGATCGAATTTAAGAAACATGTAGAGGTACAGGCAGGAATCGAGATCGGACTGGAAAAATTCTTAAAAGACCATGATTATCAGGCAGTTGTTACACACTTTGGCGATCTTGGTGGATTAAAACAGCTTCCAGGACTTGCGATTCAGAGATTAATGGAAAAAGGTTATGGATTTGGTGCAGAAGGTGACTGGAAGACAGCAGCAATGGTACGACTGATGAAAGTTATGACAGCAGGAAAGGAAGATGCCAAAGGAACATCATTTATGGAAGATTATACATACAATTTTGTTCCGGGAAAAGAGGGTATCTTAGAAGCTCATATGTTGGAAGTATGCCCAACGATCGCGGATGGTCCTGTTTCAATCAAAGTAAATCCATTATCTATGGGAGATCGTGAAGACCCTGCAAGACTTGTATTTACGGCAAAAGAAGGAGAAGGAATAGCCACTTCTCTGATCGATCTTGGACATCGTTTCCGTTTGATCATTAATAAAGTGGATTGTAAAAAGACAGAAAAACCAATGCCAGAGCTTCCAGTAGCTACGGCATTCTGGACACCGAAACCAGATCTTTATAAAGGAGCAGAGGCATGGATCTTAGCTGGTGGAGCACATCATACAGCATTTTCTTATGATCTTAGTGTAGATCAGATGGTTGCATGGGCAGAGGCTATGGGAATTGAGAGTGTTGTCATTGACGAGAATACAGATATTAGAACATTAAAGAATGAATTAAGATGGAATGAAGTAGTTTATCGTTAGAAAATGGAGGTAGTACCATGGAAACAAAGCAAATGATCACAGATGGAAAAACAGCATTGGGAATCGAATTTGGATCAACTAGGATCAAAGTTGTACTGATCGACAAAGATCATCATCCGATCGCATCCGGAAGCCATGACTGGGAAAACCGTCTGGAGAATAATATATGGACTTACACATTAGAAGACATCTGGAGTGGACTACAAGACAGTTACAAAAATTTAGTAAACGACGTGAAAGAAAAATATGACATAACACTAACCAAGGTTGGAAGCATCGGATTTAGCGCAATGATGCATGGATATATGGCATTTGATAAAGATGGAGAATTGTTAGTGCCATTTCGAACATGGAGAAATACAATGACAGAAGAAGCTTCTGAGAAATTAACCGAAGCATTTTCTTATCATATTCCTCAAAGATGGAGTATCGCACATCTGTATCAGGCAATCTTAAAAGAAGAAGAACATGTAAAGGATATTGATTATCTGACAACACTGGCAGGATATGTTCATTGGAAATTAACAGGCGAAAAGGTGCTCGGTGTTGGAGAAGCATCTGGAATGTTCCCAATCGATATCGAAACAAAAGATTATAACCAGACAATGATCAAGACATTTGATGATTTGATCAAAGATAAGAAATTTGGATGGAAATTAGAAAATATCTTACCAAAAGTTTTAATGGCTGGAGATAAAGCAGGAATCTTAAGTGAAGAAGGTGCCAAATTATTAGATCCATCTGGTGCTCTGGAAGCAGGAATACCTTTATGTCCACCAGAAGGAGATGCAGGAACTGGAATGGTTGCAACAAACAGCGTGACAAGAAAAACAGGAAATGTATCTGCAGGAACAAGTGTTTTTGCAATGATCGTTTTAGAGAAAGAATTAAAGAAAGTTTATGATGAGATCGATCTTGTCACAACTCCATCAGGTGATCTTGTTGGTATGGTACATTGCAACAACTGTACATCAGATTTGAATGCATGGGTCAACTTATTTAAAGAATTTGCACAGACTTTCGGAATGAAAGACATTGATATGAACGAGCTGTATGGAGCTCTTTACAATAAAGCATTAGAAGGTGACAAAGACTGTGGTGGACTACTTGCCTATAATTATTTCTCAGGAGAACATATCACAGGATTTGAAGAAGGAAGGCCACTATTTGTAAGAAAACCAGACAGTAATTTTAATCTTGCAAACTTTATGAGAGTTCATCTATACACAGCACTTGGAGCTTTGAAGACGGGGCTTGATATCTTGATGAAGGAAGAAGATGTCAAAGTTGATAAAATGCTGGGACATGGTGGATTATTCAAAACAGAAGGTGTTGGACAAAAGATCATGGCAGCAGCTGTGAATGCACCAGTATCAGTTATGAAAACAGCTGGAGAAGGTGGTGCATGGGGAATGGCGATCCTTGCAGCCTATATGCTGGATAAAGCAGAAGATGAGACGCTTGATACCTATCTTTCAGACAAAGTATTTGCAGGAGAAGAAGGAACAACGATTGCTCCAGATGAAAAAGATGTGGAAGGATTTGATGAATTTATCAAGCAGTATCAGAAAGGTCTTGCAATTGAACGTGCAGCAGTAGATGCCATGTAAATAAAGGAGAGAAACAATGTTAGAACAGTTAAAAAAAGAAGTTTATGAAGCAAATATGGAACTTCCTAAAAGAGGTCTGATCACATATACATGGGGAAATGTCAGTGGAATTGATAGAGAAAGTGGTTTATTTGTTATTAAACCAAGTGGTGTGGATTATGATAAACTTTCTCCAGAAGATATGGTTGTCATGGATCTTGATGGAAACAGAGTGGAAGGAGATTTAAATCCATCTTCTGATACACCAACGCATATTGAATTATATAAAGCATTCAAAGATTTAGGAGGAATTGTACATACACATTCCCCATGGGCAACATCATGGGCACAGGCGGGGAGAAGTATTCCATGCTATGGAACAACACATGCAGATTACTTCTATGGAGAAATTCCATGTGCAAGAAGCCTCACAAAAGAAGAAATTGAAGAAGCCTATGAGAAGAATACAGGATTGGTGATCATTGAGACATTTAAAGATAAAAATCCAGTTTATGTTCCAGGAGTGCTTTGTACAAATCATGGACCATTTACATGGGGAGCTGATGCAGCCGAGGCAGTTCATAATGCCGTTGTCTTAGAAGAAGTCGCAAAGATGGCATACCGTTGCGAGCATTTAAATCCAGAAGCAAAGCCAGCACCACAATATCTGCAGGATAAACATTTCTTCAGAAAACATGGGGCAAATGCTTACTATGGCCAAGGCAAATAATGAAAATGGATCAATAAAGATATCAGATAAAATTTAAAAGAAAGTGTTGTAAAATGATGAAAGTAAAAATGATCGAAAAAAGACAAAATGGAGTCTGCTTATTTGAATTACAAAATGATGAGATAAAAGTGATCACGAGTAACCTTGGTTGTCATATTTTATCTGTGTTCACAAAAGACAGAGATGGAAATTATGGAGATGTCGTTCTTGGATATCAAGATGTGGAAGATTGTCATAAAGATGATAAATTTTTAGGATGTATCATCGGACGTGTTGCAAACAGAATTGCAAATGGAGAGTTTCAGTTGAATGGAAAGACCTATAAACTTGCAGTAAATTCCGGACCGAATACGCTTCATGGTGGTATAAATGGATTTAATCAGAAGATTTTTAACTATGAGATTTTAGAAGATGGAATCCGTTTTATCTATCTTTCTCCAGATATGGAAGAAGGATTTCCAGGAAGTCTTTGTTTAAAGATAGTATATCGTCTATCTGGAAATGAATTAAAGATGGAATATGAAGCAATGACAGATCAAGACACACTGATCAATATAGCCAATCATTCCTATTTTAATCTTTCAGCAAAAGACAGTAAGATCTATGATCATCAATTGATGATCAAATCAGATCAGATTGCATGTGCAGATGAGAATGGTCTTCCAACAGGTGAGTTTTTGGATGTAGAGAATACACCATTTGATTTTAAAAGTTTTCATGAGATTGGAGAACGGATTCATGATGATGATGAACAGTTGAGATTCGTTGGAGGCTATGATCATTGTTTTATGTTAAAGGATGAGAAAAATCAGGCAGTCTTATATGATAAAGAAAGTGGACGAAAATTAACGATCACAACAACACTTCCATGCATGCAGTTATATGCAGGAAACTTTCTGGCAGGAGGAAGTGATGGTAAATTTGGAAAACCATATGAGAACAGAGATGGTGTTGCATTAGAACCACAATTTTTGCCTAATTCTATGAATATAGAGAAAAAGCCAAGAGTTATCTTAAGAAAAGGCGAAGAGTATGAAGCAGTGACAACATACCGATTTGAAACAGAATAATATAGATTGAAATTAAAAAATAAGAATCATATCCATACAATATCCCCTTCCCCTTTTTATTTGTATGGATATATTCTTGTTTATTTCTGGAATATAATTCTATAAGAGAGTATAATAATATTTTAGGAAAGAGGAAGGTAATATGATCAAAGTATTTTTAGTAGAAGATGAAAAGATCATTCGTAAGAGTATAAAGAATAACGTAAAATGGGAAGAAAATGGTTTTGAATTTGCGGGAGAAGCACCAGATGGTGAGATGGCTCTTCCAATGATCGAAAAACTACATCCAGATATCGTGATCACAGATATCAAGATGCCATTTATGGATGGACTTGAATTAAGTGATATCTTAAAGAAAAAAATGCCAAAAATACAGATCATCATACTTTCTGGATATGGGGAGTTTGACTATGCAAAAGAAGCGATCAAGATCGGTGTAACAGATTATCTGACCAAACCAGTAACTGGTGAGCAGTTATTAGAAGCACTAAATAAAGTAAAACAAAAGCTTGATAAGAAAAAAAGACAGGAAGAAGATATAAAAAAATTACAAAAAAATATAAAAACACAAATGAAAAATATGAGATATCAATTTTTCGGGAATCTGATCCGCGGAAAGATATCTGTATCTAAATTAATGGAACAAGGGAATGAACTTGGAATAGATCTTATGGCACCGGCATACAATTTTATGTTATTTAAAATATTTTCAAAGAATGAGAATGATACAGAGGCAGTATATGATCTTCGTACCAAAGAAGATGCGATCGTAGAAGAAGTAAGCAGCCAGTTTGAAAATATGATTGTTTTTCACCGTGTAACAGAGGGCTATATTTTAATGATCAAGGCACAGAATACAGAGGAAACCATACAAGTGGCAAAAGATTATGTTGCAGCATTGACAAAGCGTATGAAAAAAGAGAAAGAACTACAATGGTTTGCAGGGATTGGACATGCAGTGGAACGATTACATAACCTTTCGGAATCTTACGACAGTGCAAGCAAGGCTTTTGCATACCAGTATCAGTCTTCTGGGAATGAAGCGGTGTTTTTTGATAAATTAGATAATGAAAAGATAGAAAGAGCAGAAGATCTGCAGCAAGTAGATTTTACCAAAGTAAATTCAGAATCGCTGGAAGAGTTTTTGAGAAATGGAAAAGAAGAAGCTGTACATTTATTTGTAGAGGAGTATACCAAGACATTAGGAAAATCTAATATGGATTCCTTTATGTTTTGTCAGTATATGCTGATCAATATACAGGTAGGTGTTATGAAATTCGTTGAGAAAATGGGAGTTGAGAAAGCAAATATCGATCGCACGTTTAAGGATTACAAACAACAGATCGCTGCAGTTTCAACAGGAGAGAAAGCAGCGGAGTATATCGAAGAACTTATCATACAAGCGATCAGAATGCGAAATGAAAGATTAGGGAAGAAACATTCTTCATTGATAACGGAGGCAAAAGAATTTATTGTGAAAAATTATCAAGAAGAAACATTATCGTTGAGTGATGTTGCAGATCAGGTTGGATTAAGCAGCAGTCATTTTAGTACAACGTTTAAACAAGAAACAGGGAAATCTTTTGTGGAATTTTTGACATCAGTCAGAATGGATAAAGCAAAAGAAATGCTTTGTTTTACAGATATGAAGGCATCACAGATCAGCTATGAAGTGGGATATAAGGATCCACATTACTTTAGCTACCTGTTTAAAAAAACGCAAGGATGTACTCCAAGTGAATATAGATCAAGGAGGATGTAATGAAAAAATATGTGAGAGAATCTATTGCTCGATTTCGGCAGTTCTCAATAGAAAAAAAACTAAAATGGTTAAGGATGGTCGTGATAATTCCTGCGTTAGTGGGGATTATCACGCTTCTTGTTATCATGATAAATTTTAATGAAAGCTATAATGAGGCAGTAAAAAACGTATCAGTAGCCAGCAAGTTTAATTTCTCATTTTCAGAAGATATGGATTATAAAATGTATCGTATTGTTATCGGTGCAGAGAGTTTTGATACGATGAAACCATATGAGGAGATTAAGGAAGCGAAGGAGCTGGTAAAGGAACTGAATAAAAATGCGGTAACAGATGAAAGTAAATTAAGAACGAGACAGATAGGAAAACTGTTGGATAATCTGAAGATTTCCATTGAAGAAATTGAACACTCAGATCTAAAAAACGATTATATGGAAAATAATCAGAGATTAAGATTAAATGTGAATGTATTTACAGAAATCATTAAAGAAAAAGTATCCGAATACATTTACTATGAGATTGGGAATATGGAGAGTATGCGTGTAAAACTGGAAAAAGAAATCATGCATACGATCACGATCACATTGATCGCTGTACTGTTTTTGTCTCTGATAACATGGAAATTATCGAAATTGATTTCGCAAAGCATTAGTTATCCAGTCAGACAATTATGTGAGATGACAAAGGAAGTGGCGCAGGGAAATTTTGATGTACATGGACCTCAAAATACAACAGAAGAGCTGCAGATCTTAACAAATAATTTCGAACATATGGCACAAAAGGTAGAGAGATTGATCGAAGATGTAAAAGTAGAACAACAAAATCTTCGAAAAAAAGAGCTGCAGTTACTACAAGAGCAGATTAATCCACATTTCCTTTATAATACATTGGACACGATCATGTGGCTTGCCATTGATCATCAGGATGACAAAGTGGTAGAAATGGTAGCTGCCTTGTCTGGCTTTTTCCGTACAAGTTTAAGTCACGGAGAAGATAAGATATCGATCAGGGAAGAATTAGAGCATGTTGAAAATTATTTAAAGATACAACAATTAAGATACGGGGATATTATGGAATATTCTATTGATGTCCCAGATGAGATCAAGAAAAATGATATTGTAAAGATCACTTTACAGCCATTAGTAGAAAATGCATTATATCATGGATTGAAAAAACAAAGAGAAAAAGGAATGATAAAGATTTCCAGTGTAGATGATGAAAATAATATATTCCTGATCGTTGAAGATAATGGAGTTGGTATGCAGCCTGAGCAGGTAGTTCAGATCAATAAAGAAATGTATGAAGATATATGGGTAAACAGGACAACAGGGTTTGGAATTGCAAATGTAAATCGGCGGATTAAATTATATTATGGAGAAGAATATGGGTTGATCCTTGAAAGTGAACCAGATATTGGAACTAAGGTGATCGTAGTTGTACCGAAGACTAGACAAGCAGAGAAAAAATAATCAAAAATCAAAAAAATTCAAACCATTATCAAAAAAAATCAAACTTTAAACAGACAAGATAAAAATTTCATAAAATAATCCACCGAATGCAAAAGAAATTGCATTGAAAGAAATACAATTTCAAGTAAAATATAACTTGTAATTAAGGAAAACGAAAAAATCAAAAAAGAAAAAGGAGGAAATCATAATGAGAAGAAGTATTAAGAAGGTGGCTGCAGGTTTACTTGCAACAATGATGATTGGAACAATGCTTACTGGTTGTGGTGGAGGAAACAAGAAAGACAGTGGTTCTTCAAAGAAGGAAACTTCAGAGATCAACATCGGATTTTCACAGGTTGGAGCTGAGAGTGATTGGCGTGTAGCGAATACAAAGTCTATGAAATCTGCATTAACAGCAAAGAACGGATTTAAATTATCATTTGCAGATGCTCAGCAGAAACAGGAAAATCAGACAAAAGCGGTCAGAGAATTTATCACACAGGGTGTTGATGTGATCGCAATCGCACCTGTAACAGAAACAGGTTGGGAAACAGTTTTAAAAGAAGCAAAGAAAGCTGACATTCCAGTTATCACAGTTGACCGTCAGATCAAAACTTCTGATGATTCACTGATCACAGCATGGGTTGGATCGGACTTCAAAAAAGAAGGTGTGAAAGCGGCTGAATGGTTAATTAAAGAAAAGGGAAAAGAAAAAGGTGACGTAAACATCGCTGTATTACAGGGAACGATTGGTTCTTCTGCAGAAATCGGACGTACAAAAGGATTTAAAGAAGGAATCAAAGATCAGAAAAACTTCAAGATCATTGCTTCTCAGACAGGAGAATTTACACAGGCAAAAGGTCAGGAAGTTATGGAATCTTTCTTAAAACAGAACAAAGACATTGATGTTGTAGTAGCACAGAATGATAACATGGCATTCGGAGCAATCGATGCATTAAAAGCAGCAGGAAAAACACCTGGTAAAGACGTAACGATCATTTCTTTCGATGCGATCAAAGCAGCATTAAAGAAAGTTCAGTCTGGAGAGATCAATGCTGAATTTGAATGTAACCCACTTCATGGACCTCGTGTAGCTGAATTAGCTAAGAAGATCATGAAAGGTGAAAAAGTAGATAAGATCCAGTATGTAGATGAGCAGGTATTTACAAAAGATAATACTACAAAAGAAGTTATTAACAAACGTGCATATTAATAAACATTGTTGAAAATCCCCTTAAGTACACACATGTAACTATTAACAATCGCACTACAAATAAAGATTGCAGGCTCTGGGTCAGGACAATCTGACTTATCCTGTAATTTTTATGCCAAAAATCAGGGCATTTTCATTAAAATCGGCTCAAAAATCATGAAAAGAAAGGAGAATTGTCATGAGTGATGAAAAGAAGACAGTTCTATCCATGCGACATATTAATAAAACATTCCCAGGAGTGAAAGCACTGTCCGATGCACAGCTTACATTGAGAGAAGGAGAGATTCATGCCTTAATGGGAGAAAATGGTGCAGGAAAATCTACACTGATCAAAGTTCTTACAGGAGTTGAGGAATTTGAGACAGGTGAGATCATCATGGATGGAAAAAGTATTATTAACACATCCCCTCAAGAAGCGGGAAACAATGGAATCAGCACCGTTTATCAGGAAGTAAACCTGTGTCCGAATCTAACGGTAGCAGAAAATATTTTTATCGGAAGAGAACCAATGAAAATGGGGAGGATCGACTGGAAGACGATGAATACACAGGCACAGAAGATCCTTGATAATCTGGAATTAGAAATTGATGCCACACAGGAATTGGAAAACTATTCCGTAGCGATTCAGCAGATGGTGGCGATCGCAAGAGCAGTTGACATTCAGTCAAAAGTATTGATCCTTGATGAACCAACATCAAGTCTTGATGAAGGAGAAGTTGAGAAATTATTTAAGGTTATGAATATGCTAAAGAAACGCGGAACAGCGATCGTATTCGTAACACACTTTTTGGAACAGGTCTATGCAGTCTGTGACAGGATCACAGTACTTAGAAATGGACATTTTGTAGGCGAATATAAGACAGAAGAGCTTCCAAGATTTAAATTAGTTGCAACAATGATGGGAAAAGAATTTGATGATCTGGCAGACATCAAAGGAAGTGGAACATCATCAAAGAAACAAAGCGACGAAGTTGTGATCGAAGCAAAAGGTCTTTATCATAAAGGAACGATCAAACCATTTGACATTAAGATCCATAAAGGAGAAGTTGTTGGATTATCTGGATTATTAGGATCTGGACGTTCCGAACTTGTAAGAGCGATTTATGGAGCAGATAAACCAGATGGAGGAGAATTATATGTCAAAGGAGAAAAATTAGATGTCAAAGCACCAATTGATGCAATGCATAAAGGAATGGCATATTGTCCGGAAGATCGTAAAGTAGAAGGAATCATTGCAGATCTTTCTGTAAGAGAAAACATGATCTTGGCACTTCAGGCAAAACGAGGAATGTTCAAACTGATGAGCAGAAAAGAACAGGAAGAGTTGACAGATAAGTATATTAAGATGCTGCAGGTTAAGACAGCAAGCAGAGAAACACCGATCAAATCATTAAGTGGTGGTAATCAGCAGAAAGTAATCCTCGGAAGATGGCTGATGACAGAACCAGATTTCCTGATCCTTGATGAACCAACCAGAGGTATTGATGTTGGAACAAAGACAGAGATTCAGAAATTAGTCGTAAAACTTGCAAATGAAGGAATGTCTGTTGTATTTATTTCATCCGAAGTAGAAGAAATGCTTCGTACCGTGACTCACATGGGAATCTTACGAGATGGTGAGAAAGTCGGAGAATTGGAAGAAAGTGAATTATCACAGGAAAATGTAATGAAAGCAATCGCAGGAGGTGACAAATAATTATGGATAAATTAAAAAAGATGACATCATATCGCCTCTTCTGGCCAATTGTATGTCTGGCACTTGTATTATTATTTAACCTTATAAAATCTCCATCATTTTTTGAAATCTCAATTAAAAATGGTGTGTTATATGGATATCTGGTCGATATTTTCAACCGATCCAGTGAATTGATCATCTTAGCAGTTGGTATGACACTTTGTGTAGCATCCAGTGCAGGAACTGATATCTCTGTCGGAGCGATCATGGCATTATCAGGAGCTGTATCTGTTTATCTTCTTGGAAGTGGAGAAACATATGCAATTCCTTGGATCGCAGCAATCCTGATTGGGCTTGTGGTATCTGTATTATGTGGTATGTGGAACGGATTCTTAGTTGCGAATATGAAGATCCAGCCAATGGTAGCAACCTTGATCTTATTTACCGCAGGACGAGGAATGGCACAGTTGATCACAGGTGGAAATAACTTATATGTCAAGGTGGACAGCTTTAAGTATTTAGGAGGATTTCTGCCACATATTCCAGTTCCAACACCGATTCTGGTAGCGATCATCGTAGTCATTTTAGCAACATTATTCTTAAATAAGACAGCAACAAAATTGTATATTGAAAGTGTAGGTATCAACCCAAGAGCCAGTCGTTTGTTTGGACTGAATTCTACAAAGATCATCTTTATCACATATGCAGCCTGCGGACTTTGTGCAGGAATCGCAGGAATGATCGCAACATCAAGAATCACATCCATTGATGCAAATAACGTAGGAAACTTGATGGAATTAGATGCGATCTTAGCAGTAGCACTTGGAGGAAACTCTCTTGCAGGTGGTAAATTCTCAGTCGCAGGAAGTGTTATTGGAGCGATCACGATCCAGGCATTATCTACAACATTATATGCAATGAAAGTAACTGGAGATCAGCTTCCACTTTATAAAGCGATCGTGGTTATCATAATCGTGACATTACAGTCTCCAGAATTTAAGAAATACTTAAATCGTATTAAAGCAAAACGTGCAGCAAAAACTGCTGGAGAGAAGGTGGCATAATGGCAATGGTAGAGAAAATTAAAAATAAACTTAGAGGAAATGGATTTTTGCTTGCAGTTACGATCGTATTATTCTTCGTGCTCTATATTGCAGGTGCGATCCTTTACGGAAATCGAAACTTTACAAGCCCACAGGTGTTTTTAAACTTGTTCATTAGTAATGCTGGATTGATCATTGCAGCCGTTGGTATGACATTTGTACTGATCACAGGAGGAATCGATATTTCGATCGGTTCCGTCATCGGTGTTGTTTGTATGATGCTTGCATGGATGATGGAAGTGAAGCATATGAGCGCAGTCGTTGCAATTATTCTGGTATTAGCATTTGGTGTGATCTTCGGATTGGTTCAAGGATTTTTAGTAGCTTATTTAAAAATACAGCCATTCATCGTAACACTTGGAGGAATGTTCTTTGCCAGAGGTCTTACAGCATTGATCAGTTCCGATATGATCAGTATTGAAAATCCAACATTTTTAAGTCTTGCAAACTATCGAATTTATTTTGGATTTATTACATATTACAACAACCGAGGAGTTGCAATGCATCCTTATATCTACCTAAGTGTTGTCATTGCATTATTGGTTGTAGCGATTTCCTTTGTGATCCTTCGATACACAAAATTTGGACGTGCCGTATTTGCAGTAGGTGGAAATGAACAGTCTGCATTATTAATGGGATTAAATCCTAAAGTTACAAAATTAAAAGTTTATGTGTTAAATGGATTTTTAGCATCATTAGCTGGATTTGCTTTCTGCTTAAACTCTTGTGGTGGATTCGTAGAGCAGGCCAGAGGATTTGAGATGGATGCAATCGCAGCAGCAGTTATTGGTGGAACACTTTTAACAGGAGGTGTTGGAACTGTCGTAGGATCACTATTTGGATCACTGATCAAGGGTATCATTGAAACGATCATTACATTCCAGGGAACATTATCATCCTGGTGGACAAGAATCGTGATTGCATTACTTCTTTGCTTCTTCGTAATTTTACAGAGTGTATTTAAATCAATTCGTGAGAAGCGTCTTGCGCAAGGTAATGAAAAGTAGATAGTTATATTTGGTTGATGTATTAAAGGAGGAAAACAGTATGAATAATATGCCAAAAACAAAAATCGGGATCGTAGCAGTCAGTCGTGACTGCTTCCCAGAAAGTTTATCAGTTACAAGAAGAGAAGCATTGATAAAAGCATATAAAGAAAAATATGATCCTGAGGACATTTATGAATGTCCAGTCTGTATCGTGGAGAGTGAGATTCACATGGTACAGGCATTAGAAGATATTAAAAAAGCAGGATGTGATGCATTAGTTGTTTATCTTGGAAACTTTGGACCAGAAATCTCAGAAACACTTCTTGCAAAACACTTTGATGGACCAAAGATGTTTGTGGCAGCAGCTGAGGAAAGTGGTGATAACCTCTTAGATGGAAGAGGAGATGCATATTGTGGAATGTTAAATGCAAGTTATAATCTGAAATTAAGAAATATAAAAGCATATATTCCTGAATATCCAGTAGGAACAGCAGAAGAATGTGCAGATATGATCCATGAATTTTTGCCAATCGCAAGAACAGTAAAAGCATTAAGTGAATTGAAGATCATAAGTTTTGGACCAAGACCACTGAACTTCCTTGCATGTAATGCACCAATCAAACCATTATATGATCTTGGAATCGAAATTGAAGAAAACTCAGAATTAGATTTATTTGAAGCATATAATCAGCATGAAGGGGATGAAAGAATTCCTGCAATCATAAAAGAAATGGAAGAAGAACTGGGTGCAGGAAATAAAAAACCAGAGATTCTTTCCAAGCTTGCACAGTATGAACTGACATTAAAAGACTGGATCAGGGATCATAAAGGTTACAGAAAATATGTAACAATTGCCGGAAAATGCTGGCCAGCATTCCAGACTCAGTTTGGATTTGTACCATGTTATGTAAACAGTCGTTTGGCAGCACAGGGAATTCCAGTATCCTGTGAAGTAGATATCTATGGTGCATTAAGCGAATTTATTGGAACGGTTGTAAGTCAGGATGCTGTGACATTATTAGATATCAACAACTCCGTACCAGCAGATATGTATAATGAAGAAATTAAAGATAACTATGACTATACACAAAAAGATACATTTATGGGATTCCATTGTGGAAACACAGCAAAATCTAAATTATCTTTCTGTGAGATGAAATATCAGAAGATCATGGCAAGAACATTACCGGAAGAAGTGACACAGGGAACATTAGAAGGTGATATCGCACCAGGAGATATTACATTCTTCCGTTTACAAAGTACAGCAGATACAAAATTAAGAGCGTACGTTGCACAAGGAGAAATCCTTCCAGTAGCAACAAGATCTTTCGGATCTATTGGTGTATTTGCTATCCCAGAAATGGGAAGATTTTACCGCCATGTACTGATCGAAAAGAATTTCCCACACCATGGAGCTGTTGCTTTTGGTCATTTTGGAAAAACTTTATATGAAGTATTCAAATACATTGGTGTTGATGTCGATGAGATTGGATTTAATCAGCCAAAGAATATGCTTTATAAGACTGAGAATCCATTTTCATAAATAAATTTTACCTATTAACTTTTTACTCCTTCTTGGGAAAAACTGCATGCGAATAGCATGCAGTTTTTTTCTAGTGCGCCTTGCGGCGCACGTCACTAATGGATGAAAGTTCCTAATCCGCCCTAG
>OGQJ01000705.1_pt1 | contig 34683 bp, 30 predicted proteins | sample 1553161 | NCBI WGS metagenome assembly OGQJ01 (sample SAMEA2579923, study PRJEB22360) | human gut metagenome | biome: human gut; feature: human-associated habitat; material: faeces | place: Denmark | collected 2008/2010 | reverse complement strand
CCGCCAAAGGCGGTGCGAAGCATCCTTTACATACACGGAACACTCCAGTAATATCCAAGTAACAATCCAATGAATTTTTTAGCTACAAATGTTACAAAAATGCTTGACCACAACATTTAGTAATGAAATTTTTCTATGATATTACGTAATTGTTCCGCACTTTCGTTGTTCTGTTCAATGGCTGTTGAAATATGTTCTGCAATAAGGCTTGTTTGGTTATTCTGTTCAACAATGATGTCAATTCCCTCTTCATTTTGGGTTGCAGCCTCACCAATCTGGGACATTTGAGTAGTAACCATTTTAACGAAATCAACAAATTCATCAACAATTATTTTGATGTTAGAGATGATCTCCTGAAGTTCTACAGACATAGTATTATTGCCACGTGCAATCTCACTAAATTCAGCAAACTTAGGCGTAACATTACTTTCCAGATAATCAACAATCTGATTAAAACAGTTAGAAACATCTTTAATATTTCCACTAGCGTTTAGGCAGATGTTTTTAATTGTTTCGGCTGTCGTAGAAGAATTGTTCGCCAGATTACCAATTTCACTTGCAACAACGGCAAATCCACGCCCGGCTTCACCAGCTCTCGCAGCTTCGATTGATGCATTTAAGGATAAGAGATTTGTTTGGTTGGACAATTCTAGGATATCTGCAACAAGTGTATTAATTTGTGATAACTCTTGAAGTTTGTTAACTGCTTCTTCAATTTGTTTGCGGTTGAGCTCAATATTCCTTTCAGAATCTTTATAGGAAGATTGAGATTTGTTTTCAATCGTCTCTGCGCTATCAAGTAGTTCATTGCTCTTGGAATTACCTTTTTCAATAACGCTTTCTACGTTTGAGATCAGTTGATCAATTGTTTTTACTTTTTCATTTAATGCAGTCAAAACATTAGTTGTAGTAGACATACTTGCGGCAAGCTGCTCGGTTGTTGAGGCATTTGTAACAACTGCGTCAACTAATTCGGAAGCATGGTTTGTCATACTTTCAGAGGAAGTGTGGATGGCGTCGGAACACGAATGTAATGTATTGATAATGTCAAGAAATACATTACGCATATGGTCAATCTCTGTTGCCAAAATACCGACTTCGCTCTTTCCGTTGATGTAAGTTTGCAGTTCTTTTGAAGGTGTCAAATCCAGCATGCCAAGTTTTTGAATTGCTGTTGCTGTCTTTTTTAAAGGTTTTGTTGTGATAATAACGGCGAGCAAACATAAGATGCAGATTAAAATTTCTGCCACAATACAGCTAAATAACAATTTTTTATTGGTTGCATTAGCAGAGGAAAGTACTTCATTTTTGTCATTTACAAGAATCAATGACCAAGGATAATTTTTCATTTGCTTGTAGATGACAATTTTATCATTATAATCAAAGGTCCCTTCTTTTTTTTGTTTTTTTGTAAGTTCAATCTGCTTCAAAAGGATGGGATCAGTTGTTTCTTTGGCAAGAGTTTTCTTATCCGGATTAATATAATTAATCTTTGTTTCTGTGTTGATCATGTAAAATTGGCTTTTGGTCAGACCGGAAATCGAATTTTTTTTCAAAATTGTATCAAGCTGATCGTTGAATACCCCAGCGCCAACATAACCAATAGGGGTTTTGCCATCTGTGTCAAAAACCGGAACATACATGGAAAGACATAATTTACCAGTTCCGGGAGATACGATGATACCAAGATTGTAAATGCCGTTTTTTGCATTTAACATGCCATTGCGAAGTTCTTCTAGGCGGTCACCTTCACGAAGAACTTTACCAATTACCTCAGGAACATTGTATGTAAGAACTTTGGAGTTCCAGTTTGCTATGTACAATCCTTCCCAGTTTTCCAGATGGTTATAGTACTCTGTGGTATAACTCTGAGCTTTTTGAAATAAATCTTTATTGTTCTGATTCTTCAAATACTCTTTTACAACAGGGGATTTGCTGAAGAGAATCAAAGCCTGTTCACTGGATGAAACAAAGTCCTGAACAGCGGAAGTTTCTGCCTGCAAATACGTGTCCATATTGTGCCGCATACCAGTATGTATTGCTGTTTGAGAACTGTGGCTCGCCAACTGGTACAACAATGAGATACATAGTACAGTAGATACAAGTACACTCGTCATAAAAATGATCGAGATTTTCAAATTTTTTGTGATATTCATAAGTAAACACTCCTAAATCTTAAATGATTGATTCTACTAATAATGCCTAACAAATAAATTGACTATTATATTACTATATTTTTTGTATAATGTCAAATTATTTTATAAAAAAAGAGTCTAATCACCAAGCTATGCTGGGGAGAATGGAGTAAGCGGAAGCGGAGAGTATATCGATAAAAAACTTCCTATGTATAATGAAAATGGTGTCGCAAGCCAAATTCAAAATCATAGGAGGTGATCCAATTCGAGAGATTCTTGAAACGTTATTCAAATATAAACAAGTCGACATAATAGCGGGAGCGATATGTATCGACCATGTGTATTTAAGCGTGGCGATTCCACAGAAGTCAAGTGAGTTTGTGGAAAGAAATGCGGAAAATCAAGCATTCCTGACTTGTAAGTTTCACATTTGTCTGTTATACTGAAAAAAGTAATAATTCAGAATTCGATGTGTGGGGTGAGGTTTTGGATAATTACAAAAATAGAAAGATAAGTTGAAGTACAGTCTTTACAGAAAGGGAAAGGATAAGGTTATGAAGAACAAAGCGAAGATTATTATGGGAATAGTTATTGCCCTTGTGTTTGTGGCTGCCGTAGGTGCGATTTTATTTAAGAAATTTGCGCCGAGTTATACGCAGCGGACGATGGAAGAACAGTATAAGGATTTGGCGAAGGACGAGACACTGATCTGTCTGGATGGATTTCCGCTGGAAGAAAAAGGAAAAATTATTGGCGATACGATGTATCTGCCATTGGATACGGTGATCGATAAAATGAACGAGAGATTTTACTGGGATAAAAAAGAGCAGGTGCTCAGTTTTGTCAGCCCGGTAAGAGGGCTGATGACCGTGGCTCCGAATACGACGACATATACTGTTGGGAAAGAAAATAAAGAAATGACGGATCAGATTCTTTATGTGGATGGCGATACGATGTATATTTCCGTGCCATTTTATGATGAGATGACACAGGAAAAAAGTACGTTGAAATGGGCGTCAAAGGGCGAGGCTCCGAATCGTGTCATTTTGAATGCGGATTTTGAGTCGACTCATATGGAAGCGAAGTTGAGCGAAAAGACAAGACTTCGTGTGGGACCGAATAAAAAATACGATTATCTGCTGGAACTCAAAAAAGATCAGAAAGTGATCGTCGATACGCAGAGCCAGGCCGAAAATGACTATCAGAAAGTATTTACAACCGACGGGATTGAAGGTTACGTGCCGGCGGAATTTTTAAGTGGACAGACCGAGACTGCGTGGAAACGCCAAAGTGAGGAAGAGACATTTACACAAAAAGGCATCGGAACGACCGTGTGTCTGGGATGGCATCAGATGACACAGACCGTGGGTGCGGCGGAACTTGAGAGTAAAGTGGCGGTGGCCGGAAGTCTGAATGTTGTATCGCCGACGTGGTTTGCCCTAAATGATAATAAAGGAAACTTTAGTTCTCTGGCGAGCGAAGAATATGTGACAGCCGCACATGCAAAAGGCTTGAAAGTGTGGGGGCTCATCAATGATTTTGACAAAAATATATCGTTGAAAAGAATATTGGGACGGACAAGTACGAGAAGCCGCCTGATCAATAATCTTGTGTCAACGGCGATGCGTTACAAATTGGATGGTATCAATATCGATTTTGAAAAAATAAAGAGTGATGTAGCACCGGCATATCTCGAATTTTTGAGAGAATTGACACTGGTGTGCCATGCAAATGACATTACGGTGACGGTGGACGATTATCTGCCGACCGATGCGACTGCCTATTACGATTGGAAAGAACAGGGAAAAGTGGCAGACTACGTAATCTTTATGGCATATGACGAGCATTACGCAGGAAGCAAGGAAAGCGGTTCCGTTTCTTCACTGCCGTTTGTGGAAAATGGCGTGGACAAGGGATTGCAGTATATTCCGGCGGAAAGAACAGTCGTGGCACTCCCATTTTATACCAGATTATGGAAAGAAGTGAAAAGCGGAGATGGGGTTGCGGTAACCTCAAGTGCATATGGCATGAGTTCGGCGGAGAGCGTACTCCAGTCCAATAGTGCGACGCCAAAATGGGACGAGGAGACAAGCCAGTATTACGCCGAATTTAAGGCAGACGGCGCCAAATATAAGATCTGGCTGGAGGAAGAAACGTCGCTCAGTAAAAAAATGGAAACCGTTATGGCGAAAAATGTAGCAGGCATCGCCTTCTGGAAACTTGGATTTGAACGAATGGCTACCTGGACAACGATAGAAAAATATGTGAAATAATGAATGTGGACAAACGATACTCCGTACATTAGTAATAAGAATGTGCGGAGTGTTTTGTTTTATGAAAGAAAAAAAGACAGGAACTTGGAAAATATGGGTGGTTACGATATTTTTGTTTGCCATTGTGGTGGCGGCGACGATCCGGGTAAGTACGCTTCCGGTGCTGAATTTTACGGCAAAGGGGAGCAAGGTGCATATTGTGATCGATCCGGGGCACGGCGGTTTTGATCCGGGCAAAGTAGGGACGATGGGAACACTGGAAAAAGATGTAAATTTAAACATTTCTCTTAAATTGAGAGAAATTCTCACAAAAAGTGGTTACACGGTAGCGATGACGAGAGAAAAAGACGAGGCTTTGTGTGGGGAGACGACGGGAAAAAAGAAAGTGGAAGATCTCAATGCCAGACTTGCGGTTATAGACAAGGAAAAACCCGAACTTACGGTGAGCATCCACCAAAACAGTTATTCTGCGGGGACAAAGGGCGCGCAGGTATTTTACTACTCGGGTTCTGAGGAGGGAAAACGGCTGGCGAACGTGCTCCAAGAGACGATCAAAGAGGAGATGGGGGACGGAAACCACCGTGTAGAAAAGGCCAATGACAGTTATTATATGCTAAAAAAATCCAGCGGACCATTTGTTATTATCGAGTGCGGATTTTTGTCCAATCCGGAAGAAGAAAAACTCTTAATTTCCGAGGAGTATCAGCAGAAAATGGCAAAGGCAGTCGCAGAAGGGATTGAAAAATTCTTGTATAACGAGTGAAATTGTGGTACAATAAAAACAAATATTTTTCGGACTGAAAGCGGTGAAAACGCTATGAATACAAAGATTATTACATGGAATGAAGAACGGGGATTTGAGGCGGACGAACTTGCGGAAGCGGCTCAGATCATCCGGGATGGCGGTCTGGTGGCATTTCCGACAGAGACGGTATATGGTCTTGGGGGAAATGGACTGGATCCACAGGCATCCCAAAAAATATATGCGGCAAAGGGGCGTCCTTCGGACAATCCATTGATACTGCATATTGCAAAAATCGATCAATTACACGAGGTGGTAAGCGAGATCCCGGAAGCGGCGGCGACGTTAGCCGAGGCATTTTGGCCGGGTCCCCTTACGATGATATTTAAAAAGACGGACTGTGTGCCGTATGAGACGACAGGCGGACTGGACACGGTTGCGGTGCGTATGCCGCAGCACATGGGGGCCTTACAGTTTTTGGAAGAAGCCGGAGTGCCGGTTGCAGCGCCAAGTGCCAATACATCAGGACGTCCAAGCCCGACATTGGCAAAACATGTAAAAGAAGATTTAGATGGGAAAATAGATATGATCATCGACGGCGGAGAAGTGGGAATCGGATTTGAATCCACCATTGTCGATGTGACCGAGGAGATACCGGTGATTTTGCGTCCGGGATTTATTACGCAGAAGATGCTGCAGGAGATTGTCGGAGAAGTGCAGATGGATCCGGCATTGATGCAGGTAAGCGGCGACCAGAAGCCGAAAGCACCGGGGATGAAGTACCGGCATTATGCGCCGAAAGCGGACATGACATTGTATCAGGGAGATACGGAAGATGTGATCGCCCATATTAACCGGGAGGTTGCGGCATATGTGGAAAATGGCACATATCGGCCGGAGGAGATTGGTATCCTTGCGACGACCGAATCGGCGGACCGTTATCCGATGGGACAAGTTGTCGTGGCGGGCTCCAGAGAAGAAGATACCGAGGGAAAATATTTGTACGATGCTCTTCGCAGATTTGACGAACTGCACGTAAAGCGGATCTTGTCGGAGACATTTTTTGACTCGGCAAAAGAAGAGGCGGTTATGAACCGGCTGAAAAAAGCGGCCGGGCAGAATCTGGTACAGGTAGAGTCTTATGAGGCCTGCAGCCGCGTGATCTTTGTCAGCAAGGACAATATTACGCTGGGACCGATGAATGAGTGGATTCTGAAAAGTATTCTTATGGATAAAGAGAAGGAGGTTCTTTCGAGAGGGCTTGTCGTATTGTTCGAAGAGCCGAGAAATATGAAAATAACCGATATCTTGATCAATCACGGAGTTCCATGTGAAGAACAGGTTTCCGTCGCATTTTCGCCGGAAGAGGTGACGCGCGACACCGTGATCATTACGATGAACTTTGCGGAGAAGGTAAAAGTTCTGGAAGATTATGGATTGGAGAGAAACGTCTATACATTGCGGGAACTTGCCGGGGAAGAAGGCGATACCGAGCCGCCGCTTGGAGGCGACGAGGAAGCGTATGAGGCAAGCTATACGGAGTGCAAAGATCTGCTCTATAAAATAAAAAAGAAATTACAGTGGAGGTAAGCTATGATTGCATTGGGAAGTGACCAGGCAGGTTATGAATTGAAACAGGAAATTATCAAGTATTTGGAAGAAAATGGATATGAATACAAAGATTACGGAAGTTACAGCACAGATCCGGTCGATTATCCGGTGTATGGGAAAAAAGTGGCACACGCGATTGCCGATGGCGAGTGCGACAAAGGAATCCTGATCTGCGGAACCGGAATCGGTATCTCAATTGCGGCAAATAAGGTCAAAGGCATCCGCGCAGCGGTCTGCGGAGACTGTTTCAGTGCCGAGGCGACGAGACTTCACAACGATGCCAATATCGTGGCACTGGGCGCACGGGTAACAGGCCCGGGACTTGCCGTACGTATCGTAGACACATTCCTGCATACTGAATTTTCCAGCGTGGACAGACATATCCGCCGTGTGGAAATGATAGAAGAATAAACGAAGCACAGCTTCAGAATGGATGGTAAAAATGTTAGGATTTGTTGGTTGTGGAAATATGGCGCAGGCGATGCTCAAAGGAATTTTGAGTAAAGGTCTGTATGCAAAAGAAGACATTCTCGTATCGAGAAGAAATGAAGAAGCACTTCAGAACATTCAAAAGGAATTTGGTGTAAATGTTACGACAGACAATGCCGAAGTGGCAAAACAAGCAGACGTTTTGATCCTTGCGGTAAAACCATTTCAATTTGAGACCGTCATTTCGGAGATTCGAAATGAAGTGTCAGAGAATACACTCGTGATCTCGATTGCAGCCGGCCAGACGATTGCGAATATAGAAAAATTATTTGGAAAGACTATCAAATTAGTAAGAAGTATGCCAAATACGCCGGCATTGGTGCTTGAAGGGGCAGCGGGTGTCTGTTATAATGATCATGTGTCAGAGGATGACAAAAAAACGACGATGGAGATATTTTCCAGTTTTGGCGTTGCCAATGAAGTGAGTGAATCCATGATTGACACGGTGATCGGCGTAAGCGGAAGTTCACCGGCGTATGTATTTATGTTCATCGAGGCGATGGCGGATGCCGCTGTGGCAGATGGTATGCCAAGAGCGCAGGCGTATGAGATGGCAGCACAGTCGGTGCTGGGAAGTGCCAAGATGGTTCTTGAGACCGGAAAACATCCGGGAGAACTGAAAGACATGGTATGTTCTCCGGCAGGAACGACGATTGAAGCCGTCCGCGTGCTGGAAGAAAAAGGATTCCGAAGTGCCGTGATCGAAGCGATGAAAGCCTGCGTAAAGAAAGCAAAAGAAATGAGTTAATGGTGCGATGAAAAAAAGAGATAAGCAACGTGAACGAAGGGAAGTCATTCATGCCCTTTCCATGATACTGCAGATTGGTCTGGCGATGCTGACCTGTATGGGAATCAGTCTTGCCATCGGGTATTATCTGGATCAGCTGCTTGGAACAAAGATATGGGTTATCATCATGCTGGTAATCGGAATATTGGCGTCGATGCGCAGCCTTCTTGTCCTGACGGGACAATATGGAAACAACGGCTCCAAAAAAGAAGAAACACCGGCGGATCAGGAGGACATTCATGAAGGAAGCAAAAAAGACACTCCTTAGGGTAATCGGCATTATGTGGGGACTTGCGGCAGTGGTTTTGATCGTAGGTGCCATTCTGTTTGCGGTTCATCCCTTTCCCTATTTTCCCTATGTAAGCGGTGAAGTATTGGGAACGCTGGTTTCCGGTCTGCTTATGTGGCATCGCTTTAATACTTTGGATGTCGAACTGGATATGGCAAAAAAGAACGCCATACGGCATCTTCGTATGCAGGCGTCGGTACGAAGTCTGATCAGCCTGCTAACATTATTATTGAGTTTTTATTTTCGACAGTATTTCTACCCGGTTACGGTGTTTGCGGGATTGTTTGCCACCAAGGCGGCGGCACTCCTGTATCCGGTCATTTTCCGGGAAAAACAGGATCTGGCGGAATAAACTATACACAGACATTTGTCTGAAAAAACGAGAAAGGAGACTTAGGCTTGGATAACAAAGTGGATTTTTACGTCCATGGGTATCAACAGGTACACATTGGTGGTTACACATTTTGGATCACGACAAGCCATGTGTGTCTGGTAATCGTTATGGTTGCATTGATCATCTTTGCAATCGTGGCAAACCGTGTTATCAAAAAGGCGGATTACCGGAAAGCGCCGACAGGATTTTTAAATGTCATCGAGCTTTTAGTGGAAACCCTTGACAATCTGGTTAAGAGCAACATGGGAAAGACGCTAGCACCAAAGTTCAAAAACTATATTGGCGTGATTTTCATGTTCCTTGTGACATGTAATTTGTCCGGGCTTTTTGGACTCAGACCACCGACTGCGGATTATGGTACGACACTTCCACTGGCGTTAATCACTTTTGTTATGATTCAGTATCAGGGAATCAAATGGCAGAAGTGGGGAAAACTCAAAGGTTTGTTTGAACCGATTTTCTTATTTTTCCCGATTAATGTAATTAGTGAATTTGCCACACCGGTATCTCTGTCCCTTCGTCTGTTTGCCAATATTTTATCGGGAACCATGATGATGGCGTTGATCTACGGACTTCTTCCTAAGTTCCTTTTGTGGGTCTGGCCGGCTGCACTACACGCTTATCTGGATGTATTTGCCGGCGCATTGCAAGCGTATGTATTCGCTATGCTGACAATGGTATTCATTGCGAATGCCGCAGATTTGGATGATTAATTTTATCGCGCATAAGCGCAGAAAGTGAGGAAAAGATATGAATATTTCAGGAGCAGATTTAGTACATGCAGCATCAGCAATTGGTGCAGGATTAGCAGTTATCGCAGGTATCGGACCTGGTGTTGGACAGGGTATTGCAGCCGGATATGGTGCAAGTGCCGTAGGACGTAACCCGGGTGCCCGTGGTGAGATTATGTCAACCATGCTTCTTGGACAGGCAGTAGCCGAGACAACCGGTTTGTATGGTCTGGTTGTAGCCATGATTCTGCTGTTTGTAAATCCATTTGGAGTATAATGCAATCCATCCGAAAATTGTAAGAAAGGAGGGACTGTAATTGGATCCAAGAATATTTGGACTTGACCCGCAGACGTTATTTGATACATGCATTACGTTAGTTGCCATGCTGGCATTGTTTATCCTTTTATCGTATCTTTTGTTTAATCCGGCGCGCAAGCTGATTCAAAAGAGAAAGGATTATATAGAGAGCCAGCTTTCGGAGGCGGCATCCGCTAAAGATGAGGCACTTGCCATGAAGAAAGAGTATGATGACAAACTGGCAAAGGTGGATGATGAATCCACAGAATTGATTTCACAGGCTCGCCAAAAAGCAAAAGAGCGCGCAAATGAAATTGTAAATGAGGCCGGCGATGAAGCACATCGTATTCTGGCACGTGCAGAGAAAGAAGTGGCACTTGAAAAGGATAAAGTCCGTGATGAAATGAAACAGGAAATGGTTCAGGTGGCTTCTATGATGGCTGGCAAACTGGTGTCAGAATCCATCAGTGAAGAGGCACAGGCCAAGTTGATTGAAGAGACATGCAATGAAATGGGGGATTCGACATGGCAAAGTTAGTTTCAAAAGTGTACGGCGATGCTTTGTTTTCTCTTGCGGTAGAAGAAAATCGTGTGGATGAACTCTGGGACGAAACGCGTGCGATGAAGCAGGTGCTTTCGGAAAATCCGGATTTCATGGCGATTTTGGAACATCCTGAAATGACGATGGAAAAAAAGATGGATGTGCTGCAGGAGGTTTTTCAAAAGGAACTGTCCCAGGACATGATGGGACTTTTGCATGTTCTTGTAAAAAAAGGAAGAATCGGAGAACTAATCCCTGTGTTAGCATATTTTAATGAATGTGCCATGGCATACAAAAAGATAGGAAAAGTTCAGATTCAGACGCCGATGCCACTATCGGAGAAACAAAAAAAGAAAATTGAACAAAAACTTCTTGAGGTGAGCGAGTACGAAACTTTGTCGGTGGACTATGAAATTGATAAGAGTCTGCTTGGTGGCATTGTGATTCGTATTGGCAACCAAGTTCTTGACAACAGTATCCGTGCAAAACTGGATGCGATGACAAGAGATTTGAGTAAAGTAAGGCTGTCAAATTAGACGGGCGGCTTTCAGAAAGAAGGTGTGTTGGAAACATGAATTTAAGACCGGAAGAAATTAGTTCAGTCATTAAAGAAGAAATAAAAAAATATAGTACGGAGTTTGAAGTTGCCAATGTAGGAACGGTAATTCAGGTTGCCGATGGAATTGCCCGTATTCATGGACTGGAGAAGGCAATGCAGGGTGAGCTGTTAGAGTTCCCGCATGAAGTGTACGGAATGGTCATGAACTTAGAGGAAGATAATGTTGGTGCGGTTTTACTTGGTGATTCGGCAAACATTAACGAAGGTGACATGGTTAAGACGACAGGACGTGTGGCAACAGTGCCGGTTGGCGACGCAATGTTAGGCCGCGTTGTGAATGCGCTCGGACAGCCAATTGATGGTAAAGGTCCGGTAAATACGGATAAGATTCGTCCGATTGAGCGTGTGGCATCAGGTGTTATTTCCCGTAAATCGGTAGATACACCGCTGCAGACAGGTATTAAGGCGATTGACTCCATGGTTCCAATCGGAAGAGGTCAGCGTGAGTTGATTATCGGTGACCGTCAGACCGGTAAAACGGCAATTGCGATTGATACCATCATTAACCAGAAAGACCAGGATGTACTTTGTATTTATGTAGCAATCGGACAGAAAGCATCAACGGTTGCGAATATTGTAAAGACACTCGAAGAGAGTGGTGCGATGGATTATACAACGGTTGTAGCAGCGACTGCAAGTGAGTTAGCACCACTTCAGTATATTGCGCCATATGCAGGATGTGCGATTGGTGAAGAGTGGATGGAGAGCGGCAAGGATGTTCTTATCGTTTATGATGATTTGACCAAACATGCGGCTGCTTATCGTACCCTTTCATTGCTTCTTCGCAGACCACCAGGACGTGAGGCTTTCCCTGGCGATGTCTTTTATCTGCATTCCCGTCTTTTGGAGCGTGCAGCAAAATTGTCAGATAAATTAGGCGGCGGTTCTTTGACGGCACTGCCGATTATTGAGACACAGGCAGGTGACGTATCGGCATACATTCCGACTAATGTAATTTCGATTACAGATGGTCAGATTTATCTTGAGACCGAGATGTTTAACTCCGGTTTCCGTCCGGCGGTAAATCCGGGTCTGTCCGTATCCCGAGTTGGTGGTTCGGCACAGATTAAGGCGATGAAAAAGATTGCGGGACCGATTCGTATCGAGCTTGCACAGTACCGCGAGCTGGCTGCATTTTCCCAGTTTGGCTCCGATTTGGATGCCGACACAAAACGCCAGTTAGACCAGGGTGAAAGAATACGTGAAATTTTAAAGCAGGATCAGTATGCGCCGCTGCCGGTATGGTATCAGGTTATTATCATTTATGCAGCGACAAAACAGTATCTTTTGGATATTGCGGTAGAAGATGTCCTTGCGTTTGAAAAAGGTTTGTTCCGTTTTGTGGATGAAAAGTATCCGGAAGTACCGGCTGCCATCCGCGATGAGAAACAAATTAGTGAAGAGACAGAGAAGAAATTGATTCAGGCGATTGAGGAATATAAACGCAATTTTATTCATGAGAAATAAAAGAGAGGTGTGATGCTATGGCCTCAATGAGGGACATCAAAAGAAGAAAAGAAAGTATACAAAGCACTTCTCAGATTACAAAGGCAATGAAACTGGTTTCGACTGTAAAACTTCAAAAAGCGAAGGGAAGAGCAGAAGAAACACAGCCTTATTTTAACAAAATGTATGAGACGGTTTCGGGTATGCTTGCCAAATCCGGCACCGTGAGATATCCCGGAAAACGAGAGAAAAATCCGGATGAACCATGCAAAAAAGGTGTGATTGTAATTTCGTCAAACCGTGGACTGGCGGGCGGTTACAATTCCAATCTTGTCAAGTTAGTTACCAAAGGTGATTTTGACCGAGAAAATACGATTGTTTTTCCGGTTGGAAGAAAAGGCTTGGAAAGCCTTGTGAGACAGGGGTATACCTGTCAGGGTGATTTTTCCGAGGTGATTAACAATCCGTTGTTTGGAGATGCGGTAAGCATTGGAAAGACCGTGATTGGTGCGTTGGAAAATGGTGACATTGATGAAGTGTATTTAGCGTATACGGTATTTAAAAATACCGTGACACAAATCCCTACTTTGATTAAAATTCTTCCATTTGCAGAGGATGATATCAAGGAGAATGCACAGGAAGAGGATGAGAAGGATAAGGGTGCTGTGGCACAGATGAATTATGAGCCGGAGGAGGAAGAAACTCTGGGTTATATCATTCCTTTGTATGTAAACAGCCTAATCTTTGGTGCGCTCGTGGAAGCGGTGGCCAGTGAAAATGGTGCGCGTATGCAGGCGATGGATTCTGCAACAAGTAACGCAGAGGAGATGATTGATACCTTGGGATTGCAGTATAACCGTGCAAGACAGGCTGCAATTACTCAGGAATTGACAGAGATTGTTGCTGGTGCGTCAGCGATAAGTTAGGAGGTAGAAAATGGCAGAGAATAGTAAGACAAGTCTCGGCGTAATTACCCAGATTGTTGGAGCCGTACTGGATATTCGTTTTCAGGATGGAAACCTGCCTGAGATTAATGAAGCAATCCACATCAAACGACAGGATGGGGATAGGCTTGTAGTTGAGGTGGCACAGCATTTGGGTGATGATACCGTTCGCTGTATTGCCATGGGACCAACGGATGGTCTGGTCCGCGGCATGGAAGCAGTGGCAACGGGAGCTCCGATTTGTGTGCCGGTAGGTGAAGAAACATTAGGACGTATGTTTAATGTTCTCGGCGAGCCAATTGATGAAAAAGAGCCGCCAAAAGTAAAAGAGTATGATCCGATTCACAGAAAAGCACCTTCTTTTGAAGAGCAGTCTACCGAATCGGAGATTTTGGAAACCGGTATTAAAGTAATTGACCTTTTGTGCCCATATCAGAAGGGTGGTAAAATTGGTTTGTTTGGTGGTGCCGGTGTAGGTAAAACGGTACTCATTCAGGAGTTGATTACAAACATTGCTACAGAGCACGGTGGATATTCGGTATTTACCGGTGTTGGTGAGCGTACCCGTGAGGGAAATGATTTGTACTATGAAATGATTGAGTCTGGCGTAATTGATAAAACAACCATGGTGTTTGGACAGATGAATGAGCCGCCCGGAGCGAGAATGCGAGTAGGTCTTGCCGGACTTACGATGGCAGAATATTTCCGTGACAAAGGTGGAAAGGATGTGCTTTTGTTCATTGACAACATCTTCCGTTTTACACAGGCAGGTTCTGAGGTTTCAGCGCTTTTGGGACGTATGCCGAGTGCGGTAGGTTACCAGCCGACACTGCAGACAGAGATGGGTGCTTTGCAGGAGCGAATCACTTCGACAAAGAGCGGTTCGATTACATCCGTTCAGGCGGTTTATGTGCCGGCCGATGACTTGACAGACCCGGCTCCGGCGACGACTTTTGCCCACTTGGATGCGACAACTGTATTGGAGCGTTCCATTGCAGAACTTGGTATTTACCCGGCAGTAGACCCGCTGGCTTCAACATCCCGTATGTTGGACCCTCGTGTGCTGGGTGAAGAACATTATCAGGTTGCCCGTGGTGTTCAGGAAATTTTGCAGCGTTACAAAGAGTTACAGGATATTATTGCCATTCTTGGTATGGACGAGTTGTCGGAAGACGAGAAAATGCTTGTCAACCGTGCACGTAAAGTGCAGCGATTCCTGTCGCAGCCATTTAACGTCGCAGAACAGTTTACCGGTCTTCCCGGTAAATATGTTCAGTTGTCCGATACGATTCAGGGATTCAAAGAAATTCTGGATGGTAAACATGATGAGATTCCGGAAGGTTATTTCTTAAATGCCGGAAGTATTGATGATGTTGTAGCACGATACAAAGAGAGCCGCCAGTAATTTCGGGCGGATAGGAAAGGAAGTGGTTACAACATGGCAGAACGTAAAACATTTCGTCTTGAAGTGATTTCGCCGGAGCGCATTTTCTATACCGGAGATGCTGAGATGGTGGAACTTACGACGACGGAAGGTGACATCGGAATCTATGCGGATCACATTCCGCTTACGACGATTGTTGCGCCGGGTGTAATGACGATTACCGAGCCGGGAGGCGTGCTCAAAGAGGCAGCAGTGCTGGAAGGCTTTATGGAAATTACTCCGGATAAAGTTACAATCCTTGCCCAGTCCTGCGAGTGGCCGGAGGAAATTGACATCAATCGTGCGGCAGAGGCGAAGGCGAGAGCCGAGCGCCGCTTAAAAAGCGCGGATGAAAATATTAACATGGCACGAGCAGATTTGGCCTTGCGAAAATCGTTGATTCGGTTGCAGTTAGCTGAAAAATAAAAAGAAATCCCTCGAAAGCGGGATATTTGCGTTGCAAATATAGCTTTTCGGGGGATTTCTTTTTATTTTTTGCTTTTTGGGGAAGAGGAGGCTGGTGAGAGCGCCCACGAGACGCAAAGCTTTTCTACGCAATTACGGAAACCAAAAAACTCACTATGGAAACCCCTCCGAAATTATGGTAAAATAGTGAATAATAGGGTAGTTGCAATAACATACGAAGGAGAGAGTTTATTATGGTTATTAAGGTGATTTTGTTACTGGTATTTTTTGCCGTGATGCTTGGGATTGGATTTTATTCCAGAAAGCATGCGACAGATGTGAATGGATTTGTGTTAGGAGGACGTTCGGTTGGTCCGTGGCTGACTGCATTTGCGTATGGAACGTCTTATTTTTCAGCGGTTGTATTTGTCGGATATGCAGGACAGTTCGGTTACAAATACGGACTTGCTTCCACTTGGATTGGAATTGGCAATGCAGTGCTTGGTTCCCTGCTTGCATGGGTTGTATTGGGACGGCGTACAAGAATTATGACAAAGCATTTGAAATCCATGACCATGCCGGATTTCTTTGGAAAACGTTATGGCAGTAAATCGCTTCGCGTTGCAGCGTCGATGATTGCCTTTATTTTCCTTATTCCGTATACCGCATCGGTGTATAATGGTCTTTCCTATTTGTTTGGTATGGCATTTGATATCGACTTCCGCATCTGTGTAGTCGTGATGGCGGTGCTGACCGGTGTGTATGTTATTGTGGGCGGTTATATGGCGACTGCACTGAATGACTTGATTCAGGGAATTATTATGTTATTTGGTATTGTGGCAGTTATTGCGGCAGTACTTTCCGGTCATGGCGGATTTTTGGCGGCTGTGAAGGAACTTGCACATGTGCCAAGTGACGTAATGCCGGGAGCTTATGCATCCTTCTTTGGACCGGATCCATTGAATCTGCTTGGGGTTGTGATTTTAACTTCACTGGGTACGTGGGGACTTCCACAGATGATTCAGAAATTTTATGCCATTAAAGATGAAAAAGCAGTACATACAGGAACTATTATTTCGACGTTGTTTGCCGTAGTTGTTTCCGGCGGCTGCTATTTCCTTGGTGGATTCAGCCAGATTTCCGGTGTAACAAAAGCAGCCGATGGAAGTGTAGCATATGATACTATTATACCGACGATGCTTTCGAGTCTGCCTGACATTCTGATTGGAATTGTCATTGTGCTTGTTTTGTCTGCATCCATGTCGACTTTGTCGAGCCTTGTGCTGACGTCAAGTTCCACACTCACACTTGATTTTATCAAACCATTGTTTGTGAAAGATATGAGTGAGAAAAAGCAGTTAATCTGGATGAGAATACTGCTTGCGTTCTTTATTATCATTTCCGTTGTGATTGCACTTGACCCGCCGGCATTTATTGCACAGCTTATGGGAATCAGCTGGGGTGCTCTGGCAGGAGCGTTTTTAGCACCGTTTTTGTATGGACTGTACTGGAAGCGCGTGACAAAAGCGGCTGTCTGGGCAAGTTTTATCGCCGGAGTTGGAATCACGGTTTCCAACATGTTTATCAATTATATTGCATCGCCGATTAACGCGGGAGCATTAGCAATGATTGCCGGTTTGATTGTTGTTCCGGCTGTCAGTGTAATAACGAAGAAACCGGATGCAGCAATAGTGGATGGAATTTTTAACTGCCTGGACGAAAAAGTTATGGTAGAGCAGAAAATGGCTTTGCCGGAAGAGGACGAAGAGTAAACGTATACAATGGAAATGAGGGGGGTGTCGGATATGGCGCGAAAAAAAAGGAAAAGTCTAATTTTTACCATCATGCAAATGTCAGTAGTTCCGATTGCAATTTTAGGAGTTGTTATGACATTTTACAGTCAGAATTCGGTTCGTGAAGGTATGGTATTTGAGATTGAAAAGAGTTTGTCCGGTATCGCTCATAATCTGATTAGTATTTATAATGTGTTGGATGCGGGAGATTTTTCGCAGAAAGACGATAGGGTTTATAAGGGGGAAACAGAAATTACATCTGATTACCGCATTTTAGACGATATTAAAAATGATACCGGTGCGGATGTTACTGTATTTGTTGGTGATGAGAGATGTCTTACAACACTGGTTGATAAAAAAGGAAATCGTCTGGTTGGCTCTCATATAGATAAAGAAGTTGCTTCACAAGTGATTGAAGACGGGGAAGAATATTTTTCCCAGAATGTTGACGTTATGGGAGTCAGATACTTTGGTTACTATGTGCCAATTCGCAATGATGAGAATGAAGTTGTAGGTGTTAGTTTTGCCGGAGAGTCAGCGGAGTCTGTGAATACTTCCATGAGATTTATGACGCAGGGGAATGTGATTATCTGCCTGTTTATCATAATTCTTGCCGGATTTATCTGTAATCTTTCGGCACAGAAAATGGTGGAGGCAATTCAGGCGATTAAGAGATTTCTTGGCAGAGTGTCGCATGGAGAATTTCATCATGAAATGCCGGAAATTGTTTTAAAGAGAGGCGACGAACTGGCGCAAATGGGCGAATATGCAGTGGCGGTCAGTGATTCATTGGAAGAAATGGTGTCACGTGACCCATTGACAAAACTTCTGAACCGGCGTGCGGCGCAGATTCAGATGGATTACCGTAGAGATAACGATTGTTTTTCACTTGCGATTGCGGATATCGATTTTTTTAAGAGTGTCAATGACAGTTATGGTCATGAAAAAGGTGACGAAGTTCTGAAATATGTTGCCGGAGCACTACGGAAAGCAGTTGGTGAAGATGGTTTTTCCGCACGCTGGGGTGGCGAAGAATTTTTGATTGGTTTTGATGGAACAGTAAATGAGACGAGGAAAGTTTTGCAGGGATTTTTGGACGATGTGAAATCGAAAAAGTTTTCACATAACGGTATGGAATTCTCAATTTCTCTGACGATTGGTATTGTAACTTACTGTGAAGAAGAGAAAATGGAAGAAGCGATTAACCGTGCGGACGAACTTCTTTATTATGGAAAAGAGCATGGGCGAGACCAGATTGTAATGGAATCAAGGGAGGAGGAATCCTGATGCCGAAAGCACCAAACCAGAAATACAAATTATTTTATATTTTGGAACTGCTGCGAAGTGAGAGTGACGAAAAACATCCGGTAACGATGCCGCAAATCATCTCGTATTTAAAGCAGAATGGTATTCATGCGGAAAGAAAAAGTGTTTATTCGGACATGGAAGCTTTGCAGATACTCGGGTACGATGTTGTATGTCAGAAAAACCCGGCGGGTTACTATCTGGGAAGCCGTGAGTTTGAATTGGCGGAGTTAAAACTTTTAGTTGATGCTGTGCAGGCGTCCAAATTTATTACGCAAAAACAAAGCAGAAATTTGATTGAGAAGTTGGAACGTTTCACGAGCCGCCATGAGGCAAATCGGTTACAGCGTCAAGTTTGTGTCAATGACCGTGTGAAAACAGAAAATTTGTCTTCCCTTTATCTGATTGATGACATTCATCAGGCAATGCATGAAAATCAACCGGTTACTTTTGTTTACTGCGAATGGAATCAGAACAAGGAACTTGTGCCGCGGCACGGTGGCGAACGCTATCTTGTTTCTCCATGGATGCTTATGTGGGAAGACGAAAATTATTATCTGCTGGCGTATGACCACAAAGCAGAGATGATTAAATATTTCCGTGTAGATAAACTTCGACAGTTAAAGAGAGAAGAGGGAAAAAGAGAAGGGGAAACAGCATATCAAAAACTGGATGTCACGGATTTTTCAAAAAAAACGTTTGGAATGTTTGCCGGGGAGAAAAAAAGGCTTCAGCTTGTTTTTGATAATTCGCTGATTGGCGTTGCAATTGACCGTTTTGGAAAGGAAATTCCTGTTTTAAAAGAGTCCGAGACACAGTTTCGGACATTTGTAGAAATCAGTGTCAGCAAGCAGTTTTATGGCTGGCTTGCGGGGATTGGAAAGGGTGTTTCAATCGTGGAACCAAAAGAAGAACAAGAGAAGTATCGGAAGTATCTTGAAAATATTTGGAAACTATGATATTCTACCATTGATTATGAGAATTTGTATCAATTACGCCAAGGAGGACAAGAATGAGAGGAATAGAAACCCCGATTAAGACACTGAGACAGAAAGTGTTTACAGAAGTTGCAAAAGTCGCTTTTGATTCACAGAACATAAATGATGATATCGAGGCAATCCCATATAAAATTACGCCGGGAGATGCGCCTTTATACCGTGAGAGTATTTACCGTGAGCGTGCTATCTGCTCGGAGCGTGTGCGTCTTGCGATGGGACTTTCATTAAGACCGGATGACGAACCGGTTCACGTTACAAGTGGATTGGATGAGAGTAATGTGACAGAAAAATATTATGAGCCGCCTTTGATGCAGGTAATTCCGTCGGCTTGTGATATGTGCGAGGATAACGTATATGAAGTATCCAATCAGTGCCGTGGCTGTGTGGCACATCCTTGTGTAGAGGTTTGCCCGAAAGGTGCTATCAGCATTGTAGACGGAAAATCTCATATTGATAAAGATAAATGTATTAAATGTGGAAAATGTAAGGCAATCTGTCCTTATGATGCAATTGCGAAGAAGGTTCGTCCATGTGCAGCTGCATGTGGTGTGAAAGCCATTTCCAGCGATGAGCGCGGACGTGCCCGGATTGATGACCAAAAATGCGTAAAATGCGGACAATGTATGGCTGCATGCCCATTTGGAGCGATTGCAGATAAATCCCAGATTTTCCAGTTGATTCAGGCAATGAAGCAAGGACCGGTTATTGCCGAATTGGCTCCGGCGGTTATCGGACAGTTTGGTGACGATGTCCGTCTTTGGAAAATCAAAGCAGCATTGAAAGAAATTGGTTTTGCGGAAGTGTTCGAAGTTGCACTTGGTGCAGATATCGGAGCGATTACGGAAGCAAGACATTATGTAAATGAAGTAAAAACAGGAAAACTTCCATTTTTGCTGACTTCCTGTTGTCCGGCTTGGTCGATGTTGGCAAAGAAAACACTGCCGGATATGGTAGAGACTGTTTCAAGTGCTCTGACACCGATGGTAGCGACTGCACGTACAATTAAACAGCGTCATCCGGAAGCTAAGATTGTATTTGTCGGACCGTGTGCGGCAAAGAAACTGGAAGCTTCCCGCCGTTCGGTACGAAGTGATGTGGATTTTGTAATTACCTTTGAAGAATTGGATGCGATTTTCACTGCCAAAGGAATTGATATGGAAACCTATGATGCAGAGGAGCCAATTCATGATGCAACAGGAACCGGACGTGGTTACGCCGTTGCCGGTGGTGTTGCAAATGCCATTGAAAACTGTATTAACGAATATTATCCGGGAACGGAAGTTTATATTGAGCATGCGGAAGGATTATCCGACTGTCAGAAAATGCTTCTTATGGCGAAGGCTGGTAAAAAGGATGGCTGTCTGATTGAAGGCATGGGCTGTCCGGGTGGCTGTGTTGCCGGTGTTGGTACGAATATTGCGATACCGAAAGCGGCACAGGCTGTGCGCAAGTTTGTTAAGGATTCAACAACTGCACTGCCACCGAAAGAATATTCAGAAATTGATTTGCCGTAAGGTAAAATAAACAAGATAAGAAAGAGGGTATTTTGATTGTAAAATCGGAATACCCTCTTTGTGACAGAAGGCATTTGATCATATTTAATCAATAGCGGAGGCAGTATGAAAATCGAACGAATTATTTTATTTACCAAGGGAATTGAAACATTAAGTTTTTTTAGTGAGCAGCTTGGGAAGACTTTTAGTAAATTGGGATATGAAGTGTTTTACTTTGACCAGTGTAAATCGTATGATAGTCTTGCCGAATTGCTTTTGTTTGCCAAACCGGAGGCAACAGCGGCAGTGACGTTTAATTTTGACGGCTGCTGTGGTGAGGGATATTTTATTGACTGCAAGGGAATTCATTTGTTTGATGACAGAAAAATACCGGTTATCAATATTGTGGTAGACCATCCGTTTTACTATCATAAATTTCTGCCATTTTTGCCAAAAGACTACTGCCAGATTTCGATTGACAGAGAGCATGAAGCTTATTTGCAGTATTATTTTCCGGAAATTAAGCGGGGGCCGTTTTTACCGCTGGCGGGAACGTCTTTATGGGAAGAAGATACGCTGCCTAAGTGGGAAGAACGCCCATATGACGTTGTATTTACCGGAAATTACACGCCGCTTTCTAAATTTGAACCAACGATTGAGAGACATGGCAAAGAGTATGCCGATTTTTATTACGGAATTATTGAGGATTTTAAGAAACATCCACATCTGGGGATGGATATCGGAATTCGTGAGCATCTGCTTTCCGAGGTTGAGGATATTACCGAAGACGGTGTAAAAGAAATGATGCCAAATATGATTATGATCGATTTGTATGTGCGCAATTATTTTCGTGGAAAAGTGGTGCAGACGCTTGTGGATGCCGGTGTTTCCGTGCATTGTTTTGGAGCTGGATGGGAATTTCTTCCCTGTGAACATCCGGAAAATCTGATAAAAGAGGGTGGCGTTGATTCACTGGCGTGTCTGCAGGCGTTAAGCAAGGCGAAAGTTTCTTTGAATGTAATGCCGTGGTTTAAGGATGGCGCACATGACCGCGTATTTAATTCGATGTTAAACGGCGCTGTATGTTTTACCGACTGGAGCCGGTATTTGGCAGAAAATTTACTTGATGGAGAGGATATTTTCTTTTATGAACTGGATGCACTTGAATGCCTGCCGGATATGGTGCAGGGGATTTTAGAAAATCGAAAGAAATGGGAGTGCATGCAGAAAGCGGCGTATGAGACGGCTGAGAAGTCGCATACATGGGAACACCGTGCAGGGGTTGTGCATAAAGAAATTCTTTCCAAGATACGCTAAATGTGGTATGATGATACATAAGTCAAAGCGTCCACGTAGTATAAAGCGGGAGAAATGGAGGTAAAGATGGCTAGAAAAAACAAAAAACAGCGGAAACATCCTAAGTTTTGGTTTGGGTTTAAAATTGTATTACTTTTGTTTCTGCTCACAATATTAGTCGGCGGAATTGTCTTTTATTTCAAATATGGAAAAGATATCTTCGCAATGCAGGATGACGCGGTTGCGCTTGTGAAAGAGTCGTCCATAGATACATTCCGTTCATCCGAGACGTCGATTGTGTATAACAATAAGGGCAAAGAGATAGCGAAATTAAAGGGAGAAAAAGACTCCTATTACCTTACCTTGGACAAAATACCAAAGGCGGTAAAGGATGCAGCAATTGTTACCGAAGACAAAAAGTTTTACTCACATAACGGAATTGATGCCAAAGGTATTATGCGTGCGGTTTTTGCATTGATTAAGAACAACGGTGAGAAAACACAGGGAGCATCGACAATTACCCAGCAGTTAGCACGCGGTGTTTTCCTCTCGACGGAGAAGACGTATGAGCGTAAAATAAAGGAAATTTTTATTGCGCTTGAGCTGGAAAAGAAGTACACCAAAAGCCAGATTTTGGAATTTTACTTAAATACCATTTATTATGCAAATGGTTACTATGGAATTGAGGCGGCGGCACGCGGATATTTCGGAAAGAGCTGTCAAGAATTGTCACTTGGGCAGTTATGCTTTTTGTGTTCTATTCCAAATAATCCAACCCTTTATAATCCATTGAAAAATTTTGATAACACGGTCAAACGTAAAAATCGTATTTTAGACCAGATGTTAGATGATGGCGTGATTACGAAGGTGGATTACGATGAGGCGTACCAGGAAGAAATTAAGCTGAACATTCAGGAAGTGCAGAAACGAGATTACATCCAGACGTTTGTTTCTTACTGTGCGATTCGCGAGTTGATGAAAAAAAATGGATTTGAGTTTAAAAATTTATTTGCGGATAAGGAAGAAAGAGAGACCTATGAGACGGAGTATGATGATGCGTACTCGACGGCTCAGCAGATGCTTTTGAATAAAGGATATAAGATTTATACATCCTTTGATTTGAAGAAACAGAAAAAACTGCAAAAAGCAGTCAATCATAATTTGTCCGGATTTAAGGATAAAGAGACAAACGGAACCTACAAAATGCAGGGTTCAGCAGTATGTATCGATAATAAGACCGGACGTGTTGTTGCGCTGGTGGGCGGACGAAGCCAGGAGACAGAAGGACTTTCCTTAAACCGTGCGTACCAGTCTTACCGTCAGCCGGGTAGTTCAATTAAGCCGTTGATTGTTTATACACCGACTTTGGAGCGTGGTTCAACGGCAAGCACGACCGTACATGATTATAAGTTTAAGGGCGGTCCGTCAAACAGCAGTGGACGTTACTACGGTTATATTTCGCTTCGTTTTGCGGTGGAGCAGTCCTTGAATACGGTTGCATGGCAGTTGTTCCAGAAGTTAAAACCGGAAGTTGGCTTGCAGTATTTATTGGATATGAATTATTCCAAAATCGTGAAGTCGGATTACTACTTGTCGGCATCCCTTGGCGGATTGACATACGGTACCAGTACGTTAGAGATGGCATCCGGTTATGCAACACTGGAAAATGACGGAAAGTACCGGGAACCAACGTGTATTGTGAAAATTTTGGATTCCGATGGAAATGAAATTGTTTCCGATAAAGTCGAGCAAAAGAGTGTTTACAAGAAGGATTCAGCACGTGCGATGGTTGATATCCTGACCGGTGTAATCAAACGTGGTACGGCACGTGGTCTTGGCCTTGATAATGGACAGCCAAGTGCCGGCAAGACCGGAACAACCAATGATAAAAAAGACGGCTGGTTCTGTGGTTTTACACCATATTATACAACGGCAGTCTGGGTAGGCTATGATTCCCCGAAAACGGTTGCCGACTTGTATGGTTCCACCTATCCGGGACGAATCTGGCATGAGTACATGAATGAGATTCATAAAGACTTAGATGTAAAAGAATTTGATTTGGGTGAGTTATCATCGGGAAGTTCCGGTGGTGGCAGCAGTAGTGGTTATACGACTCCACAGGAAGATACCGGAAGTGGTGGAAGTGTAGATACGGACCCGGCAGATTCGAATGATAATGACGTTGATGTGGATCCGGATGATGGAACGGATACACAGGTTACGGAACCACCGGCCACGCAGGTACCGGCGACACAAGTTCCGGCAACAGCGGAACCGGCTGCGACAGAGCCTCCGGCAGACCCGGCAGCAGACCCGGCAGCAGAGGGTGCGGAATAAAAAATAAGAGCTAAAAAAAGCCTGTCAGGCAAATGCTTGACAGGCTTTTTAATAGGTGCGCCTTGCGACACACGTTTCTATTAGTGTTCCTGATGATATTTCTTCAGGATGCGCTCGATACGCTCGGTTGGATTTAAGTATTCCGCAATTGAGGAATCATGATTTAAAGTATCGATAAGGAGAGCAATGTACTTGCTCATATCAACATTGATGTAATACTCACGCTGTAACAGTTCTTCCGGCTGATATACTAAGTTTGTCGTCATGACACGGTAAATCAAGCCGCTCTTATAAGCTTCATCAAACTTCTCCAGACCGTTTGTGAACAGACCAAAAGTAGAAGCAACGAAAATACGGTTTGCATTGCGGCGCTTCAATTCAGTTGCAACGTCAATCATACTTTCACCGGAGGAAATCATATCGTCAATCACAACAACGTCCTTGCCGGAAACATCAGCACCGAGGAATTCATGTGCAATAATCGGGTTACGTCCTTCAACAATTTTTGTGTAATCACGGCGTTTGTAGAAGGTTCCTACATCAACACCGGCTACGTTACCAAAGTAAATCGCACGTCCCATAGCACCTTCATCCGGGCTGATAATCATCATGTTTTCCGGTTTCATATGAATGTCCGGTACATTTTTCAAAAGGGCTTTAATAAACTGATATGTTGGCTGTACAGTTTCAAAACTCTTCAATGGAATTGCATTCTGTACGCGAGGGTCATGTGCGTCAAAAGTGATAATATTGTCAACGCCTATAGCGGTCAGTTCCTGAAGTGCCAAAGCGCAGTCTAACGATTCGCGGGAACTGCGTTTATGTTGTCTGCTTTCATACAGGAAAGGCATAATAACAGTGATTCGTCTTGCTTTTCCGCTGATTGCGGCAATCATACGTTTCAAATCCTGAAAATGGTCATCCGGTGACATATGATTAACCTGTCCACATACTGTGTAAGCTAAACTGTGGTTACATACATCAACAAGAAGGTATACATCTTTTCCGCGGACGGATTCATTTAAGATACCCTTTGCTTCACCGGACCCAAAACGTGGGCATACGGCATCGATGATGTAAGAATCCCTTTTGTAATTGGTAAAATGAATGGAAGAATCTACATCGGCTTCATTTCTCCAGCCAACAATGTAATCATCCACTTTTTTTCCGATTGCTTTGCTGCTCTCCAATGGAATAATACCAAGGTCTCCATAAGGGATTGTTTTCGACAAATCTTTTTGACTCATGATTAAAGTCCTCCGTGTAAATATTGTGTTGTAGGTTTATAGTTTGCAGCAACAGAAAGAAAAACATACTTAATGTTGCATAATTGCCTTTTTCAAACGAATGTCATCGCCGGTGATTTTTAATAACGTATAATTACTTGTAATCCGGGAGAAAATCCGCTCGCTGTAGCGTTCCCGTAAATCATCAAACGACAAGTTTGTTGAAATAATCGTGGAACGGTGGTTTGTTAATCGTGTATCGATGCAGTGGTAAAGCTGAGAGGAAGTAAAACTATTGTTTAATTCTGTTCCCAAATCATCGATAATCAGTAAATCGCTGCTTAATAAATAAGAAAGCGAAGCATTTTTCCGGGTCTGTGGTAAGTCCCGGTCAAATTTGCACGATTCTAAAATATCAAATAGTTTTAGAGAAGTCAAGTACACAACGGTATGAGACTTGTCTAAAAGCTCTTTTGCAATACAGTTTGTTAAAAAAGTTTTACCGACACCGGTGTTGCCGTATAACAGAAGATTTCCCGGTGTGTCCGAAAAACCGGATAAATAGGATTTCACGGTTTCTAAGACATGTCGCATATTGTCACGCGGTGTTTCGCCGGTTGCCTCTTCGGTGTAGTCATCCGGGTAAAAATTCAAATTAAAATGAGAAAAATTCTCATGTTCCAAAACGTCTTTCAAATTTGACTGTGAGTACAAATACTGAACAATCAGTTTTTCAAAACAGTGGCATTTCCTGCCATCAATATAGCCGGTATCCTTACAGTCAGCGCACTCGTAGACCGGTTTCAGGTAGTCCGCCGGGTAACCGTGCTGCAAAAGCAGGGCTTCTTTTTGTTTTGTGATTTTATCAATCTCGGCATCTAGGTCAATCGAATCGGTTTGTCCTTTCAAACGAGAGGCAGCGTGCTGCACCGAAAGTGTACGAATCCGGTTTTCCAATTCGTTCATTTGGGGAATCGCATCATAGACTTCCTTCATGCGCTTTTTCAGGATGAAATTGTCCTTGAGCTGCTGATGATAGTAATGGGACATCAGATGCTCGTACTGACTGTTGGTCAAAAGCATAATAAATGAATCCTTTCGTTTGTTTTATGCCTGCACATTGCGCAGTAACTGTTTTTCCAGTGAACTGTAATCCTCTTTGGAATACTCTCTTTGAGGAAAACTCTGGAATTGGTTTCTTTTTTGCTGTGTGGCAGAGTTTTTCTGCTCTCCGGTTTTTTTCTTCTGCTGAAATGACTTGTCGCATTTTTCTATGTCCGCAAGGGTGAGGACACCTTTCTTGTGCCAGTCCTTTAATATACTTGTTATGTAATTTAAGTTTGTGCCACCGGTCTGCAAAACCGTACGCTTACATGCCTGCTCAATAATTTCATCCGAGAAGCCGTAATCACTCCATGTATCAATGATTTCACGTTCTGCCGGAGCAAGGGAGCGATTTAAGCCAAGTGCTTTGCTTACGACATGATAAAGACCTGAAAAAGCAGAAGACTCATCCTTTGCTTCCTCCGGCGTTGTAATCCCTTTTTTCGCCCATGTAAGACCAATTGCCTCCATATACTTTGGTGAAGTCTTTCCGCGGCTGTGTGCCGTGCGGTACAGGGTAGCAATCATCTCCTGTGAAAATCCGATGTCACACATAAAATATAAAATCATTTGCAGATGTGTGGTGGAAAGGGTCGTGCCAAGTATCTTTTCTGCCTGCGAAATCGCCTCGCTGATTTCAATATCTTTCATCAGTGCTTCCGCTTGTAAAGGAGTATACTCCTGGCGGTTCGGAATGGAGATGCCGTCGGGTACAACGGTTTCTTCCGCTACCGGTGAAGCATCGATATCCGGTTCTCTTTCTGCCGTAACTGCTGACGCAGTGTCTGCGGCGTCAGTAGAAAGAACAATCGAAGTAATCTCGCCATTTTGCTCTGTGAAAGAAAGAAGTCCTTCTTTCTGCCAGTAACGCAGTGCACGCAAAATGTCACTTTCTGTGCATTCGAAACAATCGGCAAGAGCATCAATGGATGAATTACCTGCGGTGTCGGCATGCTGGCAGAGCATAACCAGATACAAATATATTTTCACGAAATTGCCATTTGCAGATGGCATATGATTTTGAATAAATGAATTGGAAATCAAAGTGAGTCCGCAATTCGATGTTGTGGAAATTGTAAATCCCATAATAAAACTCATTCCCTTTCTCCATCAGGTATTTTTTACCTGTCAGCAAGGATGAGTATATCACAAAGAAAAAACAGTTGCAAATTGCAAATGTGCATACATTTCATGTAGAATTTATCTGTTGATAATGTGCATAATGTTCATAACAAAACCACAAACAGACTATTCTGGTAGAAAGAGTGGGCCAATGTGCCGAAATTACGTTGGCTGAGCTTGTCAAGTAAAAAATGCAATTTATTCACATTTTTTTTTGAACAAAAAAATATCCACAACCGTATCTTTCGACTGAATGTTGATAAGGTTGTGGATAACGTTCATAACTTAGTTGTTCAGAAGATTTTCACCAATTTCTACTATGTTTCCGGCACCCATAGTTATCAACAGGTCGCCGTTGACTAAATTTTTTAAAATAAATTTTTCGATTTCGTCAAAACTGCGTAAATAGTGAACTTCCTTTCCGAGTTTTTCCAATTCTCTTGCAAGGTCAGCAGAAGAAATATCTCCCGGGTCTTTTTCACGTGCCGCATAAATGTCTGCTAAGATTACTTTATCTGCCAGAGAAAGGGCAGAGGCAAAATCCTTTAAAAAGGCGCGGGTACGTGTGTAGGTGTGCGGCTGGAAGGCACACCATAACGTTTTGTGCGGATAATTTTTCGCTGCTGTGAGTGTTGCTCGGATTTCCGTCGGGTGATGAGCATAGTCATCAATAATGGTAAATCCGTTTTTCTCACCTTTGTATTCAAAGCGGCGGTCTGCGCCGTGGAATGTAGTCAATGCTTTCTGGACGGTGCCGTCATCAATACCATAAAGAGAAGCTAATGCTAAGCAGGCAAGGGTATTGGAAACGTTGTGTCTGCCGACTACGGACAGATGGAAATGCCCCTTTGCTTCTCCCTGTACGACAGCGTCAAAGGTGCCGCATCCAAGGTCATTGTAAGTGATGTTTTCAGCTGTAAAATCAGCGTCCTTATTTTCTAATCCATATGTGATAACACGGCAGGAAAGCCCCTCTGTAATTTCTTCATAATTTTCAATATCAGCATTGATAATTAACGTGCCATGCTCCGGAATCCGTTTTGCAAACAAATGGAAAGAGTGACGGATATCTGCCAGGTCATGGAAAAAGTCCATATGGTCTTCTTCTATATTAAGTATTATTCCCACAGTAGGGAAAAAGTGAAGAAAACTATTCGTGTATTCACAAGCTTCCGTAATGAAATGCTTGGAGTGGCCGATGCGGATGTTGCCGCCGATTGCTTCTAAAATACCGCCGACGGAAATTGTCGGGTCAAGGTTTGCTGCCAAAAAGATGTGGGAAGCAATCGAAGTGGTCGTTGTTTTTCCGTGTGTTCCTGCAATAGCAATGGCGGAAGAATAATTTTTCATTACCTGCCCAACCATAACTGCGCGCTCCATCAGCGGAAGATTTAATTTTTCAGCCGCCTGATATTCCGGATTGGTCTTTTTAACTGCTGCGGTATAGACAACCAAATCGATATCTTTTGTAATATTCTCTTCTTTTTGTCCATATACTACTTGTATGCCGAGAGATTCCAAATGTTTTGTGATTTTGCTTTCATGCCAGTCGGAACCGGTAATGGTAAAGCCCATGGAATGAAGCAGCTCGGCGAACCCGCTCATACTAATGCCGCCAATTCCAATAAAATGAATCTTTCCCGGATGTGTAAAGTCGATTTCGTACATAAATGACACCCTTCCTTCTATTATTTGGAAACAAAATTATGTTTCCTCAGATTCATTATATATAGACAGGGGAGAAAATACAAGGAAAAAGGTGAATATGCTTAAGATTTTCACACGATATTTGTGCAAAATGTACAAAATCAAAGAATCATAAGAAAATATTTTGTGAAAAATATTCACAAAACTTAAACAATGTGGTATACTTATTTTACAATATTAACAACAGGGGTGATAACATGATCAAAAAAGAAATGATAGCCATGTTACTTGCTGGGGGGCAAGGGTCAAGACTGGGGGTCTTGACTGCAAATGTAGCAAAACCTGCTGTTGCTTTTGGGGGAAAGTATCGAATCATTGATTTTCCGTTGAGTAATTGTATCAACTCGGAAGTCGATACCGTTGGAGTGCTGACACAGTATCAGCCGTTGAAGCTGAATACTCATATCGGCATTGGAATTCCATGGGACCTTGACCGCAATATTGGGGGCGTGTCAATCCTGCCGCCGTATGAGAGAAGCACAAGCAGCGAGTGGTACACCGGAACCGCAAATGCGATTTACCAGAACTTGAATTATATGGAGTATTACAACCCGGATTATGTATTAATTCTTGGTGGTGACCATATTTACAAGATGGATTATCAGGTAATGCTTGATTTCCATAAGGCAAATCACGCGGACATTACGATGGCGACGATACCGGTGCCGATTGAAGAGGCAAGCCGGTTTGGTGTCTGTATTACAGATGATACCCATCGTATTTTGGAATTTGAGGAAAAACCGGAGCATCCACGCAGTAATCTGGCATCTATGGGAATTTACATATTCTCATGGCCGGTGTTAAAAGAAGCCCTGATTCAGTTGAAAGACCAGAAGGGCTGTGACTTTGGTAAACATATTTTACCTTACTGCCACGAAAGGGGCGACCGCATTTTTGCCTTTGAGTACAATGGATACTGGAAGGATGTTGGTACGCTTGGTTCGTACTGGGAATCAAATATGGAATTGATTGACTTGATTCCGGTATTTAACCTGTACGAAGAGTTTTGGAAGATTTACACAAGTAACGAATGGATTCGTCCACAGTATATTGCAGGAGATGCTGTGATTGACAAAGCCATTATGGGTGACGGCTGTGAGATTTATGGAGAAGTCCATAGCTCTGTGATTGGTTCGGATGTTGTCATTGAGGAAGGCGCTGTAGTGCGTGATTCGATTATTATGAATTCTGCGAGAATTGGTAAAAATACCGTTCTTGACCGTGCAATTATTGCAGAGGGTTCGATAATTGGAGAAAATTGTGTGCTCGGTGCGGGCGAAGACAACATTCCAAACAAACTAAAGCCGGATGTCTATGCCTTTAACTTGGTTACGGTTGGCGAAAAAACCGTGATTCCGGATGGCGTTACCATCGGTAAAAACACTGCCATAGCGGGTAAGACAACCATTGAAGATTACCCGGATAACACCTTAGCAGGTGGCGAAACTTTGATAAAGGCAGGTGACATGTAATGAGAGCAATAGGATTGATTTTAGCAGGTGGGTCCAGTACCCGCATGAAAGAACTGACAAAAAATCGTGCGACAGCAGCACTGCCGATTGCCGGTGGATATCGCAGCATCGATTTTGTACTTAGCAGCATGTCCAGTTCCCGGATTAACAAAGTTGGTGTCATTACGCAGTACAATTCAAAGTCGTTGACACAGCACTTGAACTCATCAAAATGGTGGGACTTTGGACGTAAAAAAGGCGGTTTGTTTGTATTCACACCGACACAGACCCATGACAATAGTTATTGGTACCGCGGAACCGCAGATGCCATTGCGCAAAACATTGATTTCTTGAAATCAAGTCATGAGCCGTATGTAATTATTGCATCCGGTGACTGTGTATACAAGATGGATATGAATAAACTTTTGGAATATCACATTGAGAAAAATGCTGATGTTACCATCGTGACGAAGGACTTGGGAACGGTAGATGACCCGAGCCGGTTTGGTGTCGTATCGGTTGACATCGAAGGCAGGGTGACCGAGTTTGAAGAGAAGCCGCTTGTGACTTCGAAAACGCTGGTTTCTACCGGAATCTATGTAATCCGCCGCAGACAGTTGATTGAGATGATTGAGCGTGCAGGGGCGGAAGATGGATTCGATTTGGTAAAGGATATTTTTATCCGTTACAAAGGAATCAAGAAATTTTATGCCTATCCGTTGGACTCCTATTGGAGCAATGTAACAACGGTTGATTCCTATTTTAAGACAAATATGGATTTCTTAGACCGCAAAACAAGAGAGTATTTCTTTAATGAATACCCACAGATTGCATCAAGAATTGAGGATTTACCTCCGGCTAAATACAATGTTGGCGCAAAAGTTAAGAACAGCCTTGTGTCAAGTGGTTGTATCATCAATGGTGAGGTTGAAGATTCCGTTTTGTTTAAGGAAGTTTATATAGGCAACAATTGTACAATACGAAACTCGATAATTTTAAATGAAGTCTACATTGGGGATAACACTTATATTGAAAATTGCATCGTAGAGAGTCATGGAACCATTCGGGCAAATTCCAACTATGTCGGAAGTCCGGATGACGTTAAAATCATTCAGGAGAGGAATGAGCGTTATGTAATGTAGCGTACAGATGAAGGGAGGATACGATGCAGATAACAGATGTTCGCGTCCGGATTGTGGACGGGAATGCGAAAATGAAAGCGGTTGCTTCGATTACTTTGGATGAGGCATTTGCCATTCATGATATTAAGGTAATTGAAGGAGAGCGGGGCTTATTTGTTGCAATGCCGAACAAGAAAATGCCAAATGGTGAATACCGTGATGTTGCACATCCGATTCATAGTGGTATGAGAGCGGTGTTAGAGGAAGTAATTCTTGGCGAATATTATAATGTGTTAAAAGCGTAAAACCAGAAAGGCAGGTTGGCTTTGGTCAGCTTGCCTTTTTGTAGTGTAAGTTTGGCAGGTATTTGCGGATGAAAGTATTTAGAGCAGGAGGTTAATTTGTGAAGAACATTTTCAAGGAACGAAAGATACATATTGCATGTGTGTGTTTGCTTTTGGTGATGCTGCTTGCCGGCTGTTCAAATTCGGACACAAATAATCAAGAGACAGATTTATTTGACGTGTTAAATAGAGCTGATTCGGTTAAAATTGGAAATCATATTGTTGTTTATAATTCAGAGAGTGGAAATATTTGTTATGGGGAAATGGTAAATGATAAGCCAAAGATAATCAAAAATATTGCGCTGCCATACAAGAATGCAAATGTAAATCAAATAATTGCTAGTGACAATTGGATTTATGTTGTAGTAGAAGTAATGGCTAGTGAAAAAACAGCGGACGTAAGAATTATTTGCCGGTATGATTTGCAAATGAATTTAAAAGAAGTCAATCACACAATGTACCATAATATATATTATAAAGACGGGTACTTGTTTGGGTATGATGATGGCAATGAAGATTATGACCGTGTATTTTTTTATCTCACGCCACGTTATATTGAGGCAACACATTATGTTAAGGAAGAGAATTGGAAAAATCAATGGAATAAAATTTCTACGAAAAAAAAGAAGGAGAAAGTCGGTTCTGTTGTTTTATATAGGCATGAAGATGATTTACGTCATGATGTGCCATATTTTTCTAATAATAAAACAATTCCTTTATTTTGCGGGAGAGAAATTTGTTCTTCCGGAATAGAGCAGGATGGATACACAGCAGAACCATATACTTTCAGCAGAAAAAAACAGAACAAAATTTTGAAAGAGTTGAATTTGACGAATGAAAAATTCGACATGAGTATGTTACAGGATGGTGATAACATATATGGCTATTGCAATGTTTTTAAGGATGGCTGGGTTTATAACATGTATAAAGGAATTGATTTGAAAGATATAAAAAAGGCATTCACTTTTTGCTATTATTTTAAAAGTAAGAAGTTTAAAATTTTGCAAACATTTACGAATGGAGAATTGCTTGGTTTGGCAAATTCAGAAGAAGTGATTTACCGAAAGGGAAATGCAATTTATACACAGGCTCTTTTGGATGCAAAAAAGACACAGAAAATATTTAACTGCTCCCATTATGGAGAGATATATGCATGGGGAGATATAAAAAAAGGAAGCGGCATAAGCCCGGTAAAAAATAGCTCTGGAAAATATTTTGAAGTGACGGAAAAAAATACTATATTATCGGATGAAGAAAAATTCGTAGTAAGTATAGAGTAAGGGGGGATTATGAAGAAAATTTTTAAAGGACAAAAGATACATATTGCATGTGTGAGTTTGCTTTTGGTGATGCTGCTTGCCGGCTGTGATTTATTAAAGCCACCAATAGAATACGGAATTGAGTATGGGAGAAACCACATTAAGACACCTCATGGGACTGCATGGATTGGTGATACTTATGATGGGGTTAAACTCGTTGTGGGAAATGAAAAAAATGAACCGCTTCGAGAAACAGGGCTTTCTGAAGACCCATGGATGATAACAGCCAGCGAAAAGTATCTTTATGTACTTATTGAAAGAAGAGCATTAAAGTATTATTTGCTGAAATACGATTATTCTCTCAAAAAGAAGGCAGAATATGAAGTGCCTTACTCACAAGTTACTTACCGAAATGGATACCTGTTTGGCTATCTGGAGGAAAGGGTGCCGGATACAGTTGATTTGCTGGCATCGGAAATGCCGGATTATCTGGTTGCTACACATTATGTTAAAGAAAAAGACATGGAAAAGAAGTGGAAAAAAATTAAGGATAAAGAGATTGTTCGTTTGGACGGAATAACTCTATATCGGCAATGGAAGGACCCGGAGTGGTATAATAACTGCTATTTTTCAGATACGAAACCAATTCCGGATTACTTGGGTTCTACGCAGGATTTAATTTGTGAGGATGGTGACTGGCAGACGTTGGGACGAGAAAACCAAAGTGCATTTTTTGTGAAGCACAAAAAGGAATTGGGATAAAATTATAGGAAACTGCAAATATAGTTTCAATCGGTGTTGGAATTTCTTGCTTACATATTAGTTTGAGCGGGCGCTTCCTGCGCCCGCTCTAGATGATAACTTCTCCTGCTGTGCTAATTAGTTATTTTCCTTTGCTGCAAGTAAGGCTTTTAATCGAGCGATTTCACTATCTTTTTCCTGAGTTATTCTTGTCAATGCCTCATCCTTTTCCTGAGTTACCTTCGACAATTCCTCATCC
>OGQJ01000704.1_pt1 | contig 34747 bp, 27 predicted proteins | sample 1553161 | NCBI WGS metagenome assembly OGQJ01 (sample SAMEA2579923, study PRJEB22360) | human gut metagenome | biome: human gut; feature: human-associated habitat; material: faeces | place: Denmark | collected 2008/2010 | reverse complement strand
TTGAGGCTGCAGGCCATCTGGGGAAAATATTTCCTGCATACCTCCACCAGCAGAGGGTCCACCTCCACCACGTCGATCTGCTGGATCCCGTCGTATTTCACCAGCTCCCGCACCACTCCGCCGTCGCCGCCGCCGATTACCAGGACGTCATAGAAGGCGCTCGTGTTCACTTAGGCCTCGTCGGTCTCGTGCGGGGTAATAGCCTCGACGGCAGAGACTGCCTTGGGCAACATGCCATCGGGCAGCGCGGTCTCAACCTCGCCCTTATCGCAGGCCTCGGCGAGTGCCGGATTAATGGGAAGCGTGCCCAAGATGTCGAGGTTATAGCGCTCTGCGACCTCGGGGAGCTTGCTTTTGCCAAAGACCTCGATCTTCTTGCCGCAGTCGGGGCACTCGATATAGCTCATGTTCTCGACGATGCCCAGAATGGGGACGTTCATCTTCTCGGCCATGTTGACCGCCTTGGCGACGATCATCGAGACCAGGTCCTGCGGGCTCGTGACGATGACGATGCCGTCGACGGGCAGCGACTGGAAGACGGTGAGCGCGACGTCGCCTGTTCCCGGAGGCATGTCGACCAGCAGGTAGTCGATGGGGCCCCACGAGGTCTCGCTCCAGAACTGCCTAATGGCGCCTGCGATGACCGGACCGCGCCAAAGGACGGGGTCGGTCTCGTTTTGGAGCAGAAGGTTGGAGCTCATGACCTTGACGCCGTGCTCGGAGATTTCGGGCAGCATGAGGTTGCCAAGGGCATGGACGTGGCGTCCGCTCATGCCGAACATCTTGGGGATAGAGGGACCGGTGATGTCGGCATCGAGGACGCCGACCTTGTGGCCGTGACGGGCAAGCTCGGTGGCGATGGCACCGGTGACAAACGACTTGCCGACACCGCCCTTGCCGGAAAGCACGGCGATGACGCGTTTGACCTCGGACAGCGTGTTCTCCTCAAATTGCGACGGCGACGTTTGTCCGCCGGCGGCCTGTGCGTGCTCGCAACCCATGTATGACTCCTTTGTATATGTTGGGGCCGGAGCCCCGTGATGTGACACGAGCGTCATTGTACCCTCGTTTGCGAGCGGGAGTCATTTGCGATGCATTTGGGCCGAGCGTGCTTGCAATACGATGGGCCCAAGCGAATGGGCGGGCTTACTGAACTTTGCTGGCGAACTCGAGGTATTGCATGCGCTGCAGCTTGTCGATCGTCGAGGTGTATGGGCTGTCTTCAGATTCCAAGTTGTAGCGCAGCCCGTCGGCACCGAGATAGCCGGCGACATTGATGGTGGGCACATCTGACCTTGTTGCAAGCAGGGCCTTTTGATAGTCGGTGAGCGGGGCGCCGATCTTATTAAGGGTAATGGCTGCAATCTCGTTTGCCCCGACGGTGTCGTAGACGTTGAGCTCGGTATTGCCGGCGATTTCATAGTTAGCCCAGACGAAATAGGTTGACTGATAGACACGGAAAGCGTGGCTTGCCGTATCTTCCTGAGGGTACAGCTCGTCGTTGAGAGTCGTTGCGGCGCTCGGCTGATGGTCGCCAAAAAAGACAAGAACAACCGGTCTGCCGATATTGCGGAGCTCGTTGATAAAGTACTCGAGGTCCCGGTCGGATGCGTTGATGCAGGTGAGATAGGTGTTGAGCGCGCTATTGGCGCCCTCGCTGGCTCCCTCGACCCAATAGTTTGTCAGCTCTTCGGCGGGAACGGTGCCATAGTCGTAGCCGCCGTGATTTTGCATCGTGACGTCAAAGATGAACTGCGGCGCTTCGTCGGTTCTAAGCAGGTCGAGTATCTTGTCGTAGGTGGCGTAGTCGCATACGCCGGCATGGTAACAGGGCGCACCTTCGAAATCGCCGATTGAAAGAAAGTCTCCAAAGCCCAGCTGCTGATAGATCTTATCTCGATGGTAGTTGACGGGGTTTTGCGGGTGCATAGCGGTAGCGGTATACCCAAGCTCTTTAAGGTCCTTTGCCAGGCTGTTGACGCCATTCATCTGATACAGCTGATAGGGGATCTTGCCTAATCCGACAAAGGCCGTTGTCGCTCCGGTCAAAAATTCGAATTCGGAGTTTGCCGTTCCGCCACCGGTGACCGAAGCGAGCATGGTGCCGCGAACAAGTGTGTCGGGAAGCGAGTTGTAGAATGCGGGGCCGGTGTACCCGGCCGCCTGGAGCTGCTCAAAGCACGAAAGGTCGCTAAAACTCTCGTTCATGACGGCAACAATCGTCGGCTTGATTTCATTGAACTGGGCAACGGCAGCCGCGCGCTGCTCGCTCGAGCCATACGTGCTGTGGTGGGCGGCGGCGAGCTCCTGCTCGATGCTCTGCGCCTCATCGGGCGTATAGCCTTCGGGCTTCTCAATGGGCAACTCGTTGACCATTTCGGTGAACGAAGTGATAAAACCCTGAGACGTATATGTGGTGATGGGCTGCCAACGGTCAAATCCAAAATCCAGCGCCTGCTCCAAGTCGATGCTGGAAAAGCCTGAGAGCCCCACAACGGTCACTAGCAGAAAAGCGCAGAGGTTAGCGGCGATTGCGGGGAAGACATGGGTGGGCGTACGGAGCTTTCGCGGTCGGATAAGCGAAAGAAGCCCCAGGGAAATCTCCAGCAGGGCGAGAGAGGTTACGATTCCGGCGGTAAAGGTAAACTCGTATCCCTCGCTCACTTCCATTGCGGTGCCAAGGGCCAAGATATCGCTTGGCAGGATGGCTTCGCCTTTAAACGTTATGACGAAGTGCTCGGCAATGCCAAGGATGCAACAGGCGACGGGCACGAGGGCCATGACGCCTCCATGACGCTGTCCCAGCAAATAAAGGGAGAGCAGAACCGTCGCGAGCAGCCCGACGGAAAACCCGAATGAGTTGGCGGGAATGCGATAGAACGTTTCGTTACAGGCAATTTCGAGCGAAACGAACGAGAGCGCTGAAACAGCGGCGATGACAAGGATGTCACGGCAAATACAGGCAACCGTTCCCGTCGCAAGATCGGTTTGGTCGATAAGTCCCGAAACCAAGGGCTCGACAAGAAGTATGACGGCGGTAGCACCGAGCGCCGAATAAGAAAGGACCCATAGGGAATTGTCCTCATTTACGAGCAATTGATTCGTAATCCATGCAGCTACCATGCCGAGCGGGATGAGGAGCGTCGCGCACCAAAAGACGCGGGCAATGGGCGGCTTTTCATTGTGTTTGATTGAAAAATACACGCGCACGACGACGGTGGCCACGATAAGGACGGCGATGAATATGGGCAGATTGGCCATGTCGCTCGAAGTGATTTCAAGGGGGATATCTTCGGTCATGGACGTTCCTCTGTTACAGCAAATTAAGTTCAGTAGTAGATTACTGTAACCTTTCCACGGCATTTCGAGAAACAAAGCACCCGATACGCAAAGCTAAAGGTCTGCGAATCTTGTATTACGAACATCTGTGCGCGTCGAGTGCGCTAAACTCATCGACAGTATGATTCGATGCAATAGGAGGCAAGGAGCTTCCATGTCTGATTCTTCTATCGTTATTCGCGGCGCTCGTGAGCACAACCTCCGTGATATCGATGTTTCCATTCCGCGTGACCAACTCGTGGTCATTACCGGTCTTTCTGGCTCGGGCAAGAGTTCGCTGGCATTTGACACTATCTATGCCGAGGGCCAGCGTCGATACGTCGAGAGCCTTTCGAGCTATGCGCGCCAGTTCTTGGGCCAGATGGACAAACCCGACTTGGATTCAATCGACGGCCTTTCGCCGGCGGTGTCGATCGACCAAAAGACGACGTCTAAAAACCCTCGCTCGACGGTTGGCACCGTAACCGAGATTTATGACTATCTGCGCCTGCTGTTCGCCCGTGTGGGCACCCCGCACTGTCCCGAATGCGGCCGCGTCATTGAGCGTCAGACGACCGACCAGGTTGCCGACAAGGTCTTGGCGGCGGGGGAGGGCCGCCGCGCGTTTGTGCTGGCACCGGTGGTGCGCGGGCGAAAAGGCGAGTACACCAAACTGTTTGAGGACCTTCGCGCCGAGGGCTTTAGCCGCGTGCGTGTCGACGGTGAAGTGCGCTCGCTCGACGATCCGATCGATCTGGACAAGAAGTTCAAGCACGATATCGAGGTCGTGGTCGATCGCATCGTGATCCGTGAGAACTCTCTGGGCCGTATCGCCGAGTCTGTTGAGCAGGCGACCGCGCTGGCTCACGGCAATGTAAACGTGTACATGCTGCCCGATCGTGATGCTCCCGAGGGGACCGAGGGCGAGCTGCTGGAGTATTCGTTGGCCTTGGCGTGCCCGGAGCATGGTCACTCCATTGACGATCTTCAGCCGCGTGATTTTTCGTTCAACGCTCCCTATGGCGCATGTCCTGAGTGCGACGGCCTGGGCTTTAAGAAAACCGTTGATGCCGAGGCGTTGATCGAGGACCCCTCGAAGTCCATTGCCGACGGAGTCTTTGGTAGCCTGTTTGGCAACTCGAACTACTATCCGCAGATTTTTGCTGCGGTCTGCAAACACTTTAAGGTGAGCACCGATACGCCGTGGGAGGACTTGCCCCCTCGCGTGCGTCGTGCATTCTTGGATGGCCTGGGCGATACGAAGATCTCGGTCGACTACCAAAAGCTCGACGGACGTCGCAGCCAGTGGGATACCAAGTTTTCGGGCGTTCGCAACATCCTGTACGAACGCTATACCGAGACGACGAACGAGAACACCAAGGCGCGCCTGGAGAAGTACATTCGCGAGGAGCCGTGCTCGAGCTGCCACGGCGCTCGTTTGCGCCCTGAGATGCTCGCCGTCACCGTGGGCGGCAAGTCCATTTACGAGGTTTGTTGCCTGTCGTGCCGTGAATCGCTCGAGTTTTTTGAGGGCCTGGAACTCACCGAGCGCCAACAGTTTATCGGCGGCCGTATCGTCAAGGAAATCCTGGAGCGCTTGCGTTTTCTGGTCGATGTTGGACTCGACTATCTGACGCTCGATCGTGCCTCGGCGACGCTTTCCGGTGGCGAGGCGCAGCGTATTCGCCTGGCAACGCAGATCGGCGCGGGTCTCATGGGCGTGCTCTATATTCTGGACGAGCCCTCGATCGGTCTTCATCAGCGTGACAACGAGCGCTTGATCAAGACGCTCGAGCGCCTGCGCGATATCGGCAATACCGTTATCGTCGTCGAACACGACGAGGATACAATCCGTGCCGCCGATTACGTGATCGACATGGGGCCCGGCGCCGGCGTCAACGGCGGACACGTAGTCGCGGCGGGAACGCCTGCCGATATCATGGCGTGTCCCGAGTCGATGACGGGCGCTTATCTGACCGGTAAACGAATGATCCGGGTGCCTGATGAACGGCGCAAGCCCGGTCGCGGCTGCCTTAAAATTACGGGCGCTCGAGCCAACAACCTCAAAAACGTTACTGCCAAAATCGAGTTTGGTACGCTTACGGTTGTTACCGGCGTGTCGGGATCGGGCAAGAGCTCCCTGGTTACCGACACCATTGCGCCTGCCCTTACGAATGCCATTCACCGCTCGACGCGCCCTGTGGGTCCGTATAAAAAAATCGAGGGCATCGAGTGCATCGATAAGGTTATCGATATCGACCAGTCGCCGATTGGCCGCACGCCGCGCTCCAACCCTGCTACCTATATCGGCCTGTGGGATGATCTTCGCGCGCTGTTTGCGAGTACGCCGGAGTCGAAGGCGCGCGGCTACTCGCCGGGTCGTTTCTCCTTTAATGTGAGTGGCGGGCGCTGTGAGGCGTGCAAGGGCGATGGGCAGATTAAGATCGAGATGCACTTCCTTCCCGATATCTACGTTCCCTGCGAAGTTTGCGGCGGTAAACGCTACAACCGCGAGACACTCGAGGTCACCTACCGTGGCAAGACCATCTCGGACGTGCTCGAAATGAGTGTCACCGAGGCGCTGGCCTTCTTTGGGAATATCCCGCAGATTAAGCGCAAGCTCCAAACGCTGTACGATGTAGGCTTGGGCTACGTGAGCCTGGGCCAACCCGCCACGACGCTCTCGGGCGGCGAGGCGCAGCGTGTGAAGCTCGCCAAGGAGCTTCATCGACGCCAGACGGGCAAGACGTTCTATATTTTGGACGAGCCGACGACCGGCCTTCATTTTGAGGACGTCCGCCAGCTGCTCGATGTGCTGCAGCGCTTGGTCGATGCGGGCAACACGGTGCTGGTGATTGAGCACAACCTTGATGTCATCAAGGTTGCCGATCGTCTGATCGATATGGGTCCCGAGGGCGGTAACGGCGGCGGAACCGTTGTGGTTTCGGGCACACCGGAGCAGGTTGCGGACTGTCCGCAGAGTTATACGGGCAAGTTTTTGGCGCCGTTGCTCAGGCGTGACCGGGAGCGTCAGGCTCAACTTGATGCTCAATAAATAGGCGATTCAGTTTATGGGCGCCATCGACTCCTTGTGATTCGATGGCGCTTGCTGTGTCGAAGTGACGTATGCAGCCGAATTGGACATATACTTAATCTTTACGTCCGAATGCGAGGGAAAGGATATGTCATGGCAAAGGCTGTAAAGACGCCAAAAACCAATGCGATGCGCGAGCTGGAAAGCGCCGGCATTTCCTATGTTCTACATACGTACGAAGACGATGGTGATGAGTCGGTGGGCCTGGGGGTCGCGATTTCGGAGCAGCTTGGCGAGGAGCCCGGTCAAGGATTTAAGACTTTGGTCTGCGTGACACCGTCCAACGACTATGTCGTGTGCTGCATCCCTGTTGCCGACGAGCTCGATCTAAAGTCCGCCGCGCGTGCCGCGGGGGAGAAGTCCTTGGCCATGATGCATGTGAAGGATTTGCTTGCGGCGACTGGCTACGTTCGCGGCGGCTGCAGCCCGGTCGGTATGAAAAAACGCTACCGGACGCTCATTGATGAGACATGCGTCCTTTGGGATACCATTTTTATTTCGGGAGGCAAGCGTGGTTATCAGCTCGAGCTTGCACCCGATGATTTAATTGCATTTTGCGGGGCGACGGTTGCCGCGATTACGAGAGAGGACTGAGCGATGCCGCAGGAAGAATTGAAGCGCGGAGCTCATTTTGCAAAAGAATCTGCGCCTCAGACACCCTCATCCGAAGCTTCTTCGTCGCGAGATGACACTGACGACATGGGCTCGTCGGACTACTCCACGGTTGGTCGTTCTGCCGGGCTTATGACCATCCTGACTATCGTGTCTCGCGTCACCGGTTTTATCCGCACGTGGGCAATGGCGGCCGCTATCGGCATGTCGCTGCTCTCGTCCTCCTATCAGGTCGCCAACAACCTGCCCAATATGCTCTACGAACTCGTGATGGGCGGCATGCTCGTGACGGCGTTTTTGCCCGTGTACATGGGCGTGAGGCGTGAGCAGGGTCGCGAGGCTTCGAACGAGTACGTGGGCAACCTGCTCGGCATTCTGCTTTTAGTGCTGGGTGGCATTTCGTTGCTGGGGACCGTGTTCGCCCCGGGCTTTATCTGGACGCAATCGTTCCTTTCGGGTGACGGTGGCAGCATGGATACCGCTGCGTTCATGTTCCGTTTCTTTGCCATCCAGATTCTGTTTTATGGTTTGGGCTCGGTGTTCTCGGGCGTTCTCAACGCACACCGCGACTACTTCTGGTCGACGTTTGCCCCGGTCCTCAACAATGTGATCGTCATTGCGAGCTTTATGGGTTTTGCGCCCGTGTCCGCACAGTTTGGCGAACGTGCCGGCATCATCTTGATTGCGGCCGGTACGACCCTCGGTGTCTTTGTTCAGATGGCATGTCAGATTCCCGCGCTTGGCAAGCACGGCGTGCATCCCCATATCCATATCGACTTTAAGGACCCCGCGCTGCGCCAGACGATTGCGCTCGGTATCCCGACGCTGCTCGCCACGGTGTGCATGTTTGTCTCGACTTCTATCACCAACGCTGCCGCGCTGGTGGTCCAGCCCGAGACGGGTCCTTCCGTCATCGCCTATGCGCGCCTGTGGTACACGCTGCCCTACGCGCTGATTGCCGCCTCGCTTTCGACGGCGCTCTATACCGAGCTCTCTCATGACGCACAGGAGAAGGATTACGACAGCGTTCGCACGGGCATTTCGCGTGGCGTCGCCCAGATGCTGTTCTTCCTGATTCCGTTCGCACTGTACCTGATTGTCTTCGCACGTCCGCTCAATATGATCTACTGTGCTGGCAAGTTCGATGAATCCGGCGTGGCTCTGGTGTCCGAGTACCTTGTCTACCTGGCGCTCTCGCTGCCGCTCTACGGCGTGGTCGTGTTGATGCAGAAGAGCTTCTCTGCCTTGCTCGACATGAAGCCCTATAGCCGCTATTGCCTGTATTCCGCCATCGGCCAGGCCGGCTCGGTTCTGCTGTTTGGCGTTGTGCTGGGCTTCGGTATGCCGGCAATCGCGCTTTCGTATGTCGTCGACTACGTGATCTTGGTCGGCTGTTCGCTGTGGTGGCTGCGTCGTCGCCTGCGTGGCCTTCAGGTCAAATCTATCCTACATGGCGGTTTCTTTGGCCTTTTGCTCGGTGGCCTAGGTGCTGCCGCAGGCGCCGGCGTCATGTGGGCGCTTGAACACTTTGTCGGGGCACTTGGCGGCTCGATTCTGATTACTCTTGGCTACGTTTGCGTTGCGGGTGTCGCCTCGCTTGTTGTTACCTTTGGCCTTGCCGTCGTCCTTAAGATGCCCGAGGTCTCGGCGCTGCTTCGTCGCAAGTAGGTGCGCGTGGCCGGTCACGACAACATACCAACGCTTGCCGAGCAGGTTTCGCGCGTTCCCACACAGCCCGGATGCTACCTTTGGAAGGATGCCAAGGGCGATGTCATCTACGTGGGCAAGGCGAAAAACCTGCGCGCCCGCATGCGTCAATACGTGACACTGCAGGATGAGCGTCAAAAGATCCCGCTGATGATGCAGCTGGTGGCGAGCTTTGACTACATCGTTGTCGAAACCGAGCATGAGGCGCTTGTACTCGAGCGCAACCTGATCGGCCAGTACCATCCGTACTTTAACGTCGACCTCAAGGATGACAAGAGCTACCCCTTTATCGCCATTACAAAGGGCGACCTGTATCCCGCGATCAAATACACGCGTGAGCGTCATAAGCCGGGAACGCGCTATTTTGGACCCTATACCGATAGCCGTGCGGCACGTGAGACGATAGATACGCTGCGCAAGGTTATCCCCATCTGCTCTGCATCCTGTGCGGAGTGGCGTCGTTGTCGCCGTACCATCGAGTCCCACAAGGGCGAGGAAGACATCGTCAATATGATTTGCGCACAAAACGGGCGTCCCTGCTTTGACTACCATGTCGGGCGCGGCCCGGGTGCGTGTGTCGGCGCGATTTCCCCGGCAGACTATGCCAAGAACGTCAAGCGTGTCGAGCGCTTTTTGTCGGGCCATCGCAAGGATGTCGTCGATGAGCTGACCTCCGAGATGACGGATGCCGCCGAGGCGCTCGACTTTGAGCGCGCGGCACGCGTCAAACGTCGTTTGGAGGTCATCAGGGGTCTGGACGATCGTCAGCAAGTCGTTTTTCCCTCCAGTGTCGATATCGATGTCATCGGGTTCTATCGCGAGGAGACCATCTCCGCCGCTTGCGTCTTCGTCGTTCGCGAGGGCCGAACAGTTCGCACCTGCGAGTTCATTCTCGACAAGGGTCTTGATGTTGACGAGGAAGAGCTCCAGTCGGGCTTTCTTAAGCGCTATTACGACGAGACGGCTGATATTCCAGCTGAGGTCAACCTTTCCGTCGAGCTTGAGGATGCGGAGGCGCTGGGGGAGTGGCTTGCGGGCAAGCGTGAGCGTTCCTGCCATCTCCATAGGCCGCAGCGTGGCGAAAAGCACCGTCTGCTCGATATGGCATCCAAAAATGCGCGCCATGCCCTCATGCGCTACATGATGCGAACGGGGTACGCTGACGACCGCACCAATCAAGCGCTCCTGGAGCTCGAAAGTGCGTTGGCGCTGCCATCGCCGCCGTTGCGTATCGAGTGCTTCGATATCTCTACACTGCATGGCACCTTTACGGTCGCCTCGATGGGCGCGCCGACAAGAGCCAGTACCGTCGTTTTAAAATTCAGGCCGAATTGGACGAGGCAAACGACTTCGTGTCGATGTCCGAGGTTTTGGGACGACGCTATGCTCCCGAGCGCATGGCCGACGAGCGCTTTGGCTCGCGCCCCGATTTGCTCGTTGTCGATGGCGGTAAGCCGCAATTGACCGCTGCGATCAAGCAACTTGAGGCTCTTGGGCTCGATATACCAGTTTGTGGCTTGGCGAAAGCCGACGCGGAAGGTTTTGGGCCTTGGGACGAGACTCCTGTCGTGCTGCCGACCGGGTCTGCTTCGCTCTATCTAATTAAACAGGTACGCGATGAGTCCCACCGATTTGCCATCACGTTCCACCGTGAGTTGCGCGATAAAGCCATGACGGTTTCGGTACTCGATGACGTTCCAGGCGTGGGACCCACCAGAAAACGTGCCCTTATGCGCCATTTTGGCTCGATGAAGCGTTTGCGCGCGGCGAGCGAGCAAGAGATCGCGGAAGTTCGCGGCATACCTGCCGATGTTGCCAAGGCGGTCCACGAGGCGCTCGTTGCATGGAATGCCGAGCGCGCCGAGGCGGCGGCTGGCCATTCCGATAGCTAAACACGAGCCTAAACAACTGATATACATGATTGCGCGATTTTCAACCATTTATTTCGCCATGATTGCCTGCTGGTTTCGGGTTTTATTAACGCTAAAACGTTTGACTAACCCAAGCGAAAACCCTGCTATCCTGCGGGTTGACGAAGACTGATATCTCACCTCGCCGATACATACTGTCTGGCGAATCATTTGTCAATGAAATCGGTGAACGGTAGTAAATACCGTTCAAGCGTATGTATGTATCGGTCGCCGAGCGCGGCACCTCAGTTGGGTTCGTCGGTAGGTAAGGTATATATCGTCCGCAAGTTGCGCGGGGGCACGTCTAGGTGCTCCCGAGTAAGATTCTCTATTGATAGGAGAAGACATGGCCATCATCAACAAGGGTATGTCCAGGCGTTCGTTCCTCGGCCTCACCGGCAGCGTCGCTGCTGTCGCCGGCCTTGGTCTCACTGGCTGCGGTGGCAGCTCTAGCGACGAGGGTTCCGCTTCCGGCTCCACCGATTCCGCCAACCGTGGCGGCGGCGTGATCACCGCTGGTTCCGCTTACGCTCCGTCCAGCTTCGATCCCGCCAGCACCGGCTCCGCTGTGGGCCTGGGTGCTAACTGGCACGTCGTCGAGGGCCTCTACGGCATCGATTACCACGACTACAGCACCTTCAACGAGCTCGCCACCGACGATCCCAAGTCTGTGGACGACACCACTTTCGAGGTCACCATCCGCAAGGGCGCCAAGTTCTCCGATGGCACCGAGGTCACCGCTGACGATGTCGTTGCCTCCTACACCGCTTGCGCCGCTTCCGCTACCTATGCTCCGTTCTTCCAGCCCTTCGAGTCCATCGAGGCCAAGGACGCCAGCACCGTGACGGTCAAGACTAAGGTCCCCAACTTCTCCCTGCTCAAGGATCGTCTGGCCATCGTCCGCGTTACCCCGGCCACCCAGACCGAGGAGGATCGCGCCAAGCAGCCGATCGGTTCCGGCCCCTGGATGTACGACTCTATCTCCGATACCGAGATCACCTTGGTTCCCAACCCCGAGTACAACGGTGAGTATGCTGCCGAGGATAAGAAGATCCAGTACAGCATCCTGACCGACCCCACCGCTCGCGTTACCGCTCAGCAGGAGGGCTCCACGCTCGTTATGGAGCTCGTTACCGCTGACGCCGTCGACCAGCTCGAGAGCGCCGGTTGCAAGATCGATAACGTTCAGGGTTTCGGCACCCGCTTCATCATGTTCAACGTCGCCAAGGAGCCTTGGAACAACGTCAAGGTCCGTCAGGCTGTCATGTATGCGCTCGACACCGAGAAGATGGTCAGCAACACCTTCGCCGGCCTTGCCACCGCTGCCAGCTGCTACCTGCCCAAGAGCTTCACCAACTATCATGAGGCTTCCACGGTGTACAAGACCGACGCCAAGAAGGCTAAGAAGCTCATCGAGGAGTCTGGTATCACCCCGGGTGCCATCACCCTGCGCACCACCGACAACGAGCAGATTAAGGGCATGGCCGCCCAGGTCAAGAACGACCTCGATGCTCTCGGCTTCGATGTGACCATCCAGACCGATACCTCGCCGGCTACCTACGCTGCCATCGACGGCGGCGAGGCCTACGATATCCTTCTTGCCCCTGGCGATCCTTCCTGCTTCGGCGCTGATCCCGACCTGCTGCTCAACTGGTGGTACGGCGACAACGTCTGGATGCAGACCCGTTGCCCGTGGAAGGAGTCCGCTGAGTGGCAGAAGCTCCACGGTCTCATGGACGAGGCTCTTGCCGCTGAGGGCGACGAGCAGCAGAAGAAGTGGAACGAGTGCTTCGACATCATTGCCGACAACGCCGTTCTGTACCCTGTTGTTCACGTCAAGACCGTCTCCGCTTTCTGGGACGATCCGTCTACTGCGCCCAACGGCGAGGCCCTCGATGGCTTCAAGGGCATCGGCACGACGAGCATGTCCTTCAGGGGCGTTGCGACCGTCAAGGCGTAAGACTCGCTTGAGTCTGTATGCAGGATGTCGGCCGTTGGGACCGTATCCTCATAGTTGAAACAAAGACCCGGGCGGCAACGATGTCGCTCGGGTCTTGTAATGAGTATCCGTACTCATATACCAGTTGGTCCTACCGACAAAAGAAAGGGGAGAGAACGTGAACAACTTGCTACGTTTGATTGGAAGGCGTCTTGTGGCGCTGCCGATCATGGCATTGGGCGTCACCGTCCTGGTGTTCTTCCTTATGTCGTTCTCCAAGACCGACCCCGCCTACACGGCGTTGGGTGACGGTGCCTCGCCCGAGGCGGTTGCCGAGTACCATGAGAAGTATGGTCTGGACGACCCCTGGCCCGTGCGCTACGTGCGCTATATGGGCGATCTGATCCATGGCGACATGGGCACCTATGGTGCTGCTCGCAACTCCGTTGCCAAGCGCATCTCCACGGCCCTGCCCGTCACGATGCAGCTGACCTTTATCGGTCTTGCTATCGGTGCGGTCGTTTCGTTTTTGCTCGGCGTCATCGCGGCACTGTATCGCGACAAATGGCCGGACCAAGTGATCCGCGTCTTTTCCATCGCCGGCTTGGCAACCCCGTCGTTCTGGCTTGCCGTTCTGTTGATCCTGCTGTTCTCTTCCTATCTTAAGGTGCTCCCGGCATCGGGTGCTCTGCCTCACTTCACCACGAATCCGGTTGGCTATCTGGGACGTATGATCATGCCCGCTATCGCCTTGGCATTTCCGCTGACGGGCCAGATGACTCGTATCGTGCGTACCGCCATGGTCGAGGAGCTCGACAAGGATTATGTCCGTATGGCTCGCGGCGCCGGCGTTCCCGAGAAGGTCGTCGTCGGCATCAACGTTCTTCGCAATGCGCTGATCACCCCGGTCACCACCCTCGGTCTTAAGATCGGTTACCTCATGGGCGGCGCCGTCGTCATCGAGGTTATCTTCAACCTCCCCGGCATGGGCACCGCGATTCTGCAGGGCGTTCAGGGCAACGAGGCGAACCTGGTTCAGGGCGTCGTCATCGTCGTTGCTCTTGCCTTCATCATCATCAACATCGTGGTTGACATGCTCTACCTGCTCATCAACCCGCGCATCAGGACGGTGTAGATTATGGTAAAGATTCGAGAGAAGCAAACCGAGCAGCTCGAGAAGGCTGCCTCCAAGGGGCTCAAGCTCGGTGGCTGGAAGAAGATGACGCTGTCTTCTAAGATTGCCGCCGTCGTGCTGGTGCTGGTCGCCCTGACTGCGATTCTGGCGCCCCTTCTTGCCCCCTATAGCCCGGTCGAGATCTTTACGGCTCGCCAGGCTCCCGGCAACGGATTTATCTTCGGTACCGACGATAAGGGTCGCGACATTCTGTCGCGTATGCTCTACGGCGGTCGTTACTCGCTGATTATCGGCTTTGGCGCCACTGCCATGGCTCTGGTCTGCGGCTCGGTCGTGGGCGCCCTTGCGGCGGTTTCGCGCAAGGCCGTCTCCGAGACGATCATGCGTATCTTGGACATCATCATGTCCATCCCGGGCATCGCCCTCGCGGCCGTCTTCGTCTCCATCCTGGGCAACTCCGTGCCGTCGATCATCTTCGCCATCGGCTTTATGTACACTCCGCAGATTGCCCGTATCGTGCGCGCCAACATCGTGTCCGAGTACGGCGAGGACTATGTCCGCGCGGTCATCGTTTCCGGCGCCAAGGCTCCGTGGATTTTGATCAAGCATGTTCTGCGTAACTGCATCGCCCCGATCATGGTCTTCACCGTTACCCTGGTCGCCGACGCTATCATCTTCGAGGCCTCGCTGACCTTCATCGGCGCTGGTATCCAGGAGCCCACCGCTACCTGGGGCAACATCCTCGCCGACGCCCGCGGCGGCGTGCTCGCCGGCCGTTGGTGGCAGGCGCTGTTCCCGGGCCTGGCCATCATGATCACCTGCCTGGCGCTCAACATCCTCTCCGAGGGCATTACCGACGCCATGGCCGCTGCTCCCTCTGCCGCCCTGGATCCGACCGATTCCTCCAAGCGTCGCGAGGCCGACCTGCTGGTCTCCGACCCCGTTCGCGCCTACAAGGAGCAGGCCCAGTCTCTCTCCGCTCGCCTTGGCGCCCTGCGCGATGTCGAGCTCAAGCGTGACGATCGCCATGTGCCCGACGAGTCTGTCGAACCGATTCTCTCGGTCCGTGACTTCTGCATCCAGTTTGAGCATCACGGTGATATCAACGTCGTCGACCATGTCAACTTTGACGTCCGTCCTGGTCAGACCATGGGCCTAGTGGGCGAGTCCGGTTGCGGTAAGTCCATCACCACGCTGGCCATCATGGGCCTGACCGATGAGGACGAGCACCTTTCCGGCGAGGTCCTCTGGGAGGGCCGTGACCTGCTCAAGATGAGCAAGAAGGAGTGGTTCGGCCTGCGCGGTACCGATATCGCTATGGTCTATCAGGACGCCCTGTCCTCGCTCAACCCTTCCATGCTCATCTCTGCCCAGATGAAGCAGCTCACCAAGCGCGGCGGAACCCGCAGCGCCGAGGAGCTCCTGGAGCTCGTCGGCCTCGATCCCAAGCGCACGCTCGAGAGCTATCCGCATGAGCTCTCCGGCGGCCAGCGTCAGCGTGTCCTGATCGCTATGGCCCTTACCCGCGACCCCAAGCTGGTCATCTGCGACGAGCCCACGACCGCTCTGGACGTTACCGTCCAGAAGCAGGTCATCAAGCTGCTCAACGATCTTCAGGCCAAGCTCGGCTTTGCCATGATCTTCGTTTCGCACGACCTGGCGCTGGTCGCCGAGGTCGCCCACAACATCACGGTTATGTACGCCGGTCAGGTTATCGAGCAGGCGCCCACCAAGGAGCTGCTCACCAACCCGATCCACGAGTACACCCGCGGTCTTTTGGGCTCCGTTCTGTCCATCGAGAGCGGCTCGGGCCGTCTGCACCAGGTCCCCGGCGCCGTTCCCAGCCCGCGCGATTTCCCCAAGGGCGATCGCTTTGCGCCCCGCTCGAGCCATCCGCGTATTGGTCTGGACACCCGTCCGGTCTTCAAGCGCGTTCCCGGCACCGAGCACTTCTATTCCGAGCTCCCCGACGAGGTGCTCAAGGCAAATGGTTTGACCCCTCACGCGGAGGTGATGTAGATGAGCGAGACCGCAGTCAACGGCGTCGAGCCGATCATCTTCCTTGATGACGTCCACGTCACCTTTAGGACCCGTACCGGTTCGATTCTGCACCCCAACCTGGTTCACGCCGTTCAGGGTGTAACGATTAAGCTCATGCCCGGTCAGACGATTGGTATCGTCGGCGAGTCCGGTTGCGGTAAGTCCACCACCGCCAACGTCATGTGCGGCCTGCAGGCCCCCACGAGCGGCAAGGTCTACTTTAAGGGCAAGGACGTTACCAAGCGTACTGCCGAGGACCGTCGCCACATGGGCCGCGTCATCTCGGTCGTGTTCCAGAATCCGGCTACGGCGCTCAACCCCCGCATGGTCGTTCGCGAGCAACTGCTCGACCCCATGCGCGTCCACAACCTGGGTACTGAGGCCGAGCAGGAGAAGCGCGTCAAGGAGCTCTTGGAGCTCACCGGTCTGCCCAGCTCCGCCGCCGAGGTTCTTCCCGGCCAGCTTTCGGGCGGCCAGCGCCAGCGCGTCGCAATTGCCCGTGCCCTGTCGCTGAACCCCGATGCCATCATCGCCGACGAGCCCACCTCGGCTCTGGACGTTTCGGTCCGCGCGCAGATTCTGAACCTGCTGACCGACCTTAAAAAGGAGCTCGGCCTGGCCATGGTGTTCATCAGCCATGACATCCAGACGGTCCGCTATATCTCTGACGACATCATCGTTATGAATGGCGGCAAGATCGTCGAGCAGGGCGAGGCCAAGCAGGTCTTCCAGCATCCTCAGGACCCCTACACCAAGATGCTGCTCGGCGCTGCGCCGTCGCTGCTTCATCCCAAGCTCGGCGAGTAGCCTCGCTTTCCCTCCCGTGCGCCCGGTTCACTTACCGGGCGCACCTCCGTTGCGATTTCGAAAGGCTGGGTTCACGAGCCATGCCAAGTGCTCAGGAGCTACAACAGCAATTTGGTGAATATCGAGGCGCCATGCCCCGTCCATCGGATTTCGATCTCTTTTGGAAGGACCGCATGGCCGAGGCCGACGCCGTCGAGCTCGACTATGCGATTGAGGCGGCTTCGGTTGCGGATTCCGCGACCTGTCGGTTTTTCGACCTCTGGTATACCGGCATGTGTGGTGCACGCCTGCATGCCAAGTATCTCAAGCCGGTTTCGGACGAGCCCGTGCCGCTGGTGCTACAGTTCCACGGCTATCCGGGTGCAAGCCGCAGCTGGTTTGAGCAGGCGTCGTTTGCGGGCATGGGCATGGCACTCATCGCTCTCGATTGTCCTGGCCAGGGTGGCCCCTCCGAGGATATTGGTGGATTTGAAGGCACGACGGTTGCCGGGCATATCGTCGCCGGTATCGACGGCGACCCGGCCAACCTCTACTATGTCCGCTTGCACCAAGATATTCGCATCCTGTGCCGCATCGTTCGCGAGCTCGAGGGCATCGATCTTTCCCGCGTATTTGTGAACGGCGCGTCGCAGGGCGGCGGTCTGGGCATTGCTACCTGTGCGCTTAACAGCGAGCTTATCAATCGCGCCGCCATCCTCTATCCCTTCCTGTCAGATTTCCGCCTGGTCTGGGATTTGGATGCCGACGACATTGCCTACGAGGGCCTGCGCTATTGGTCTCGCTGGTTTGACGAGGACTCGACTCGTATTGACGAAGCCTATGCCAAGCTGGCGTACTTCGATTCCAAGAACTTTGCCCCTATGGTCAAATGCCCCGTGCTGTTTGGCACCGGCACAGCCGATATCGTCTGTCCGCCAGCGACGCAGTTTGCGGTCTATAACAACCTGACCTGCGAAAAGCGTCATGAGTTCTTTGAAGGCTTTGGCCACGAGGAGATTCAGGATTTTGACGATCTGATCATTCCGTTTTTCTGCAAGGGAGGGGAGGCTCATGTCTAAGTGCGAGAGCAATGTTGACGAGCTGATTGTCCCCGGACTCGTGGGAATTCCTGGAACGGTTTCGTCAAGGCTCGCAGAATATCGGGGCTGGCGCGGTGATGTCCAAGCAGATGTTTCTGATTTAGAGACATGCGCTTCGAATCTTGAGATTCAAGGCCTGGCCATAACGGCGATTGACTTTGTTAACCCCTGCGCCCGTTACTCGGAGGTCTCCTTTGAGCTCGGTGACGATGCGATTCACGCTCGTTTGATCGAGCCTGTCGGTCGTGCCCGAGTATCTGAGCGCGTGCCGCTGTGCCTGATGTTCCACGACATCGATCGGCCTGTGCGCGGCTGGCATCACATGACGAGATTTGCCGCCATGGGGTATGCCGTTCTCGCGCTGGATGACGATGTTGCTGGTGCGGACGACCTGCAGCGGGGGATTTCTTCGCCCGCATTTGTAAGGCGCGTCCGTTGGGGCTGCGCGTTGGCGAAGGTCGCGCGCAATCTTGATGGCATGGACCCCGACCGCATCTTTGCATGGGGCGAGGGTCTTGGCGGCGGAGTCGCGCTGGCGGTTTCTGCTCTGGACGAGCGGGGCCTCGCCTGCACGGCGGTTGCCAATCCGCTTCCTGGCGGCCTTGAGGCGTTGTCGTCTCGGGTGCGCGGATCGGTGCTCATGGGCACATCGCTTATGGATACCGTGAGCGATCCCAAGGATCAGTTTGCCGTATTCAACGGTCTTGAGTGTGACCGGAGGCATATCATCTATGCAAAATACGCTCACGAGCGCATCAATGCGTTCGAAAATGAAGTCGTCGACTTTTTTAACCAAACGTTCTACTCGTGTTCTTTGGCCTAGACGGCCTGGACACTGCCAACAAGAGTGGGTGGCATAGGGCCGCCCGCCAGACAGCTAAGGAGATTCTTGTGGCAACTCAGAAATTCACCGGCGTTATCCCTCCCGTCGTTGTTCCCGATACCGAAGATCACCAGCTCGACGTTGCCTCCTTTGAGCGCAGCATCAACCGCATGATCGATGCCGGCGTCGATGGCCTGTTCTTCTTGGGATCATCGGGCGAGGTCGTCTTCTCCACCGACGAGCGCCGTCGCCAGATTGTCGCCGAGGCCGTGCGCATCGTCGACCACCGCGTGCCTGTTCTGGTCGGCATCATCGATACCGAGACCGAGCGCATGATCGAGCACGGCAAGGTCGCCCAGGAGCTGGGCGCCGATGCCCTCGTCGCCACCTGCCCGTTCTATGCCCTGCAGGGCATGACCGAGGTCGAGGAGCACTTCCGCATCCTGCACGAGGAGCTCGACCTGCCCATCTTTGCCTATGACATTCCCGTCTGCGTTCACACCAAGCTCCCCTGGAAGCTCCTTGCCAAGCTCGGCGCCGAGGGCGTTCTGGCCGGCGTCAAGGATTCCTCGGGTGATGACATCTCGTTCCGCTACCTCGTTCAGGAGAACGAGAAGAACGGCCATCCGATGAGCATTCTCACCGGTCACGAGGTTGTTGTCGACGGCGCCTACCTCGGTGGCGCCGACGGTTCCGTCCCGGGTCTCGCCAACGTTGAGCCCGAGGGCTACGTGCGTCAGTGGAAGGCCGCTCAGGCTGGTGACTGGGCTACCGTCAAGGCCGAGCAGGATCGCCTCAATGAGATTTCGCACATCTGGGATGTCACCTCGGGCGTCCAGGGCTATGCCGGTGGCGTCGGCGCCTTCAAGACCGCTATGAACCTCATGGGTATCTTCGACAGCCCGACCATGCCGCGCCCGGTGAAGGCCATGACCGGCGAGAACGTCGAGGCGATTCGCAAGGTCCTCCAGGACAACGGTCTCCTTTAAAGCTTTCCCAGGCACCCGACCTCGCCGTTCAACCGTGCGGCCATGACCCATTAGGTCAATGGCCACACGGTTTCTCGGCGATCTCGGGCACCTGGAAAACCTTTACCGCGCTGTGACGGCTAGCCTGACGGCGCATTTCCTGTAGTTGTTTTTATCTCCTAAGGAGAGCGACATGGAGAACAAGTACGTCTGCTCTGTCGATATCGGCGGAACTAAGATCGCGACTGCCATCATGGAGTACCCGGCTGACGGTAGTGTGCCCCATCCTGTTTTTGAGGCCGAGGTTCCCACCGAGGCCCAAGAGGGCGGCGAGGCCGTCTTCCAACGTATCGAGGCGTCCATCAAGGCTGCTCTCGAGGCGAATCCCGATGTCGAGGTCCTTGGCGTCGGTATCGGTGCCGCCGGCGTCGTCAATCCCAAGACGGGCGCCATCGCGTATGCCAACGAGATCATGCCCGGCTGGTCCGGTGTTCAGTTGGGGCCGCGCCTGCGCGAGGACCTCGGTCTTCCCGTTGCCGTTGTAGGCGACGTGCAGGCTCATGCTCTGGGCGAGGCCCACTGGGGCGTCGGCAAGGGCAAGTTCTCCGTCTTGTGTCTTGGCATCGGTACGGGCATCGGTGGCGCATATGTCGAGAACGGCCGCGTGATGCAGGGCTTCCATGGTGCTGCTGGCCATATGGGCCACATCGAGTGCTCGGCTGCCGCCGGTATTCCCTGCGCCTGCGGGCGTTCCGGCCATCTGGAGTCGGTTGCTTCGGGCACTTCCATTGGTCGTATGTACGATGAGCGCTTTGGTCGCGTCGACCCCAGCCGTCCTTCGGTCGGTCGCGATGTGAACGACCTGTGCCGTGCGGGCGACGCAAAGGCGACCGAGGTCATCCATGACGCCGGCTTTGCGCTGGGTGCCAGCTTGGGCTCGCTCGCTAACATCCTGGACCCTGAGGTCATCGTGCTTTCGGGTGGCGTGATTCACCAAGGTCCCGATTGGCGTTCACAGACGTGGAAGGATTCGGTACACGAGGGCTATGCCAGCCAGGCGCTCGATCCGCTTCAGGACACGCCGATCCTCATCGGTTCTCTGGAGGGCGATGCTCCGCTCATCGGTGCCGCTGAGCATCTTCTTGCCTCGTTGAAGTAAACATAACTACCAAGTGCGCCTTCTGAGGTGCCGCAGATTGACGTGAAAGAGGAGCGAAGCGTACTTCGGTACGCGAGCGACGGTTTGAACGTCAAGGTGCGGTGTCTCAGAAGGCTGTTTTGAGAAAGGTTGAGTCGAACATGACCGTTGATCCTTTGATCCAGTCCCTGAAGGGCAAGCTCGTCGTGAGCGTTCAGGCGTATATGGGCGAGCCGCTTCGTACGCCTGAGACCATGGCTCAAATGTCTCGCGCTTGCGAGCTCGGCGGCGCCGCCGCCATTCGCTGCCAGGGCCTTGCCGACATTGCCGCCATTAAGGGTCGCTGTGAGGTTCCTGTTATCGGCCTGTGGAAGGATGGGCACGAGGGCGTTTACATCACGCCGACGCTGCGCCACGCTCGCGCCTGCGTTGCTGCGGGTGCCGATATCGTGGCGATCGACGCCACCGATCGTCCGCGTCCCGATGGCAAGACCGTCGAAGATACTTTCCGTCCGCTGCACGAGGAGGGCGTGCTCCTGATGGCCGACTGTGCCACCATCGAGGATATTCGTCGTGCTGTCGACATGGGCTTCGACCTGGTGTCCACCACGCTGTCTCATGGTGTTGCCGCCATCGACTGCACCATGGCCGATGGCCCCGATCTGCCGCTCCTGCGTCAGGCGACCGAGGAATTCCCCGGCCTTCCCATCATTTGCGAGGGTCGCGTGCATACGCCCGAGGAGGCTCGCGCCGCGATCGATGCTGGCGCCTGGGCCGTTGTCGTCGGCACCGCCATCACGCACCCCACGAGTATTACGAGTTGGTTCAAGGCTGCGCTTGAGGCGTAAGACAGGTCTCGTATCCGCTCGGGGCGGTATACTCAATATAGGCAATTGACCGCGCGGGATCCGGGTTGCTGGGTCCCGCGCTTGTTTTCGGGAGGCAACACATGCAAAAGGGAGATGCCATGGATGCGGCGGAGCGCTCGGAGCGCATCCCCGATATCGTCATCATCACCGGAATGTCCGGATCAGGCCGCACGCAGGCCATGCACGTGTTCGAGGACATGGGCTATTTTTGCATCGATAACCTGCCTCCGCGTCTCATCGCCCAGCTTGCCGAGCTCGTCGGCATCAATACGGGCGTGGGCAGGCATCTCGCCGTCACCTGCGATTTGCGTAGCCAGGGACTGTTTGACGAGTTGCTCGATGCGGTCGCCGCTCTCGAAGAGCGCGAGATGAGCTGCGACATCGTGTTCCTGGAGGCTTCTGACGAGGTGCTGATTCGTCGCTATAGCGAAAATCGCCGCCGTCATCCCATTGCCAAGCCGGGGGAGACTACGGCCGATGCCATTCAGCGCGAGCGCCTTCAGCTGCAGGGCGTGCGCGACCGAGCCGATATGATTATCGACACGAGCCGTCTGCGCACCTCTGCGCTGCGCAACAAGCTGCGTATGGCATTTTCCGAGCTGTCCGACCAGCAGCTTATGGATGTCCACGTGTTCTCGTTTGGCTTTAAGCACGGCATGCCCGTCGAAGCGGATATTATGATCGACGTCCGCTTCCTGCCCAATCCGTTCTACGATCCCGAGATGCGCACGATGACCGGTCTCGATAAAAAGGTCTCCGATTTTGTTCTGGACCATCCCAAGACGCAGGAGTTTTGGAAGGCTTGGACACAGCTGCTCGATACGGTCATGCCCGGTTATATCGCGGAGGGTAAGCCGCAGCTTTCTATCGCCATCGGCTGCACGGGCGGCCAGCACCGCAGCGTTGCCATTGCCGAGGCCACGGCCCGTTACCTGGAAGGCGCTCAGTATCATGTGAGCATCTCCCACCGCGACCTGTCGCGCGCCAACACGAAGGCATAGGCCTGCATGTCGTTTACCGCTGAGGTGCGCGACGAGCTTGCGCGCTGCGAACCCGAATGTGAATACTGCGACTTGTCGACGCTTGCCGCCCTCACGCGCGTGAGCGGTACGCTCTCGCTTACCGGCTCTGGGCGGTATCGTTTGACGGTTGCGACTGAGACGGGAGCCGTCGCGCGCACGATGATCACGCTGACGCATCGTATCCTTAAGCTCAAAACGGAGTTCACCGTCCGTAAATCTGTATTGCATAAGGTTCGAAACTACCTCATCACCTTGCCTGATCAGCCAGACCTGGATAAGGCCTTGGTTCTGCTGGGTATCCTCGAACGTAGGGGAGGACTTGTCGCCGGCGTACCCCGACATATCGTTGCCCGTCCTTGCTGTAGACTTGCCTATATCCGCGGCGCGCTCATCGCGGGCGGCTTCGTGGCCGATCCACGCGGCGATTTTCATTTGGAGATTGCTGTGCAGGGCGAGCAATATGCCAAGGGGCTTTGCGATCTGTTGGAGCAGATTGGGGTCCATGCTCGTGTTAATGCACGGCGGGGGTCATATGCCGTGTACATTAAGAGCGCCGAGGAAATCGAGCATCTATTAAAGCTGATTGGCGCCAAGCGCAGCGTTGCCGAGATTGAGGAGGCGCGCGCGGTCAAGTTGGTTAAGAACGATGTGAACCGTCGCGTGAACGCCGAGCTCGCCAACCAGACCAGAAGCGCCGGTGCCGCCCAACATCAGCTTGCGCTTATCGATGAGCTCGAGCAGCGTGGCCTTCGTGATGCGCTTCCGGATGCCTTGGCGGTCTTTTGCGACCTGCGCGAGCGCTATCCCGATCTGTCGCTGCGTGATTTGGGGGAGATGGCTGACCCTCCCTTGTCGAAGTCAGCCCTCTACCATCGTGTTTTACGGCTTGAAAAGCTCATTGAAGCAAACAGGTAGTTTGAAGTAACGACTTATATATGGATTTAGCTGCTATTTTAGTATTTAAAACGTTTTAACGTAAATTTGATTTTCAATTTCGAGCATTCTCGTGAAATTCAAGTCAAAAAAAAGGTATATTAGGCGAGTGGTTAGTTTGTGGGCCTCAACGGCGGGCGCTGTAGCTCGCGGGGGCCTTACGAAAGGAGACACAATGGCAGTAAAGGTTGCTATTAACGGCTTCGGTCGCATCGGTCGTCTGGCTTTCCGTCAGATGTTCGGTCATGAGGGCTCCGAGATCGTCGCTATCAACGACCTCACCTCTCCCGATATGCTCGCTTACCTGCTGAAGTACGACTCCACGCAGGGCAACTACGCTCGCGATCACGAGGTCGTTGCTGGCGAGGATTCCATCACCGTTGACGGCAAGGAGATCAAGATCTACAAGGAGGCCGACGCTAACAACCTGCCTTGGGGCGACCTTGACGTCGACGTCGTTCTCGAGTGCACCGGCTTCTACACCAGCAAGGCTAAGGCTCAGGCCCACATCAACGCTGGCGCCAAGAAGGTCGTCATCTCCGCTCCGGCCGGCAGCGATCTGCCCACCATCGTGTACAACGTCAACCATGAGACGCTGACCGCTGAGGACAACATCATCTCCGCTGCTTCCTGCACCACCAACTGCCTCGCCCCGATGGCCAAGGGTCTGAACGACTTCGCTCCCATCGTGTCCGGCATCATGACCACCATCCACGCCTTCACCGGCGACCAGATGCCGCTCGACGGCCCGCAGCGCAAGGGCAACTTCCGTCGCTCCCGCGCCTGCTCCGAGAACATCGTCCCGAACACCACGGGCGCTGCCAAGGCCATCGGCCTGGTTCTCCCCGAGCTCAACGGTAAGCTCATCGGTGCCGCCCAGCGCGTCCCGACGCCGACCGGCTCGCTGACCAACCTCTACGCCGTCGTTGACAAGAAGGTCACCGTCGACGAGGTCAACGCTGCCATGAAGGCCTACGCCGAGACCATCCCCGAGACCTTCGCCTACAACGAGGACCAGATCGTCTCCCGCGACATCGTCGGCGAGACCCACGGCTCCATCTTCGACGCCACCCAGACCATGTGCTCTGACCTCGGCAACGGCCAGACCCTCGTTCAGGTCACCTCTTGGTACGACAACGAGAACTCCTACACCTCTCAGATGGTCCGCACCATCAAGTACTTCGAGAAGTTCGTTGCTTAATTTAGCTTTTAGCGAATAGCTCGTTGAGCGTCTAAAGAAGGGCGCGGCCTTATAGGGCTTACACCCTAGGGTCGCGCCCTTTTTATAAGAAATCGTCTGCCGTAATGGGAGGCAGACACGTACGAAAGGTAGAAGCAAACATGGCCTTTACCAAGAAGACCGTCCGCGACATCGATGTCGACGGAAAGCGCGTTCTCGTCCGCGTTGACTTTAACGTGCCTATCAAGGATGGCGTCGTTGGCGACACCACCCGTATCAAGGCTGCCCTGCCCACCATCAACTACCTCGTTGAGCACAACGCTCGCGTCATCCTCATGAGCCACCTCGGCCGTCCCGAGGGCACCGGCTTCCAGCCCGAGCTGTCCCTCGAGCCCGTCGCCAAGAAGCTCGCTGAGCTCTCTGGTCTCGACGTTGCCTTTGTCGCCGACACCTACGGCGAGAAGGCTGCTGAGGCTGTCGCCGCCGTCGAGCCGGGCAAGGTTCTCGTTCTCGAGAACGTCCGTTTTGACAAGCGTGAGAAGAAGAACGATCCCGAGATCGCCAAGAAGCTCGCTTCCTATGGTGACGTCTTCGTTCTCGATGCCTTCGGCACCGCTCACCGCGCCCAGGGTTCCGTCGTGGGCCCCGCCGCTTACCTGCCTGCCGTCGCCGGCTTCCTGCTCGAGAAGGAGGTCGACACGCTGACCGGCATCTTCGCCGAGCCCGAGCGTCCCTTCGTCGCCATCGTCGGCGGTTCCAAGGTTTCCTCCAAGATCGGCGTTCTCGATCACCTCATCGACTCCGCTGACACCCTGATTATCGGTGGCGGCATGGCCTACACCTTCTTCCTGGCTCAGGGCCTGTCCGTTGGTCAGTCCCTCAAGGAAGAGGACTGGGTCGAGCGCGCCGGCGAGATGCTCAAGAAGGCCGAGGAGAAGGGCGTCAATATCCTGCTCCCCATCGACAACCGCGTTGCCGATCACTTTGGCGAGGACGCTGTCCCCGAGGTTGTCGCTTCCGACGCTATCCCCGACGATCGTGAGGGCATGGACATCGGCCCCAAGACCGAGGAGCTCTACGCCGAGGCCGTCAAGGGCGCCAAGACCGTGTTCTGGAACGGCCCCATGGGCGTCTTCGAGTTCGACAACTTCGCTCACGGCACCCAGGCTATCGCCGAGGCTGTTGCCGAGGCCGACTGCACCTCGATCATCGGCGGTGGCGACTCTGTCGCAGCTGTCAACAAGTTCAACCTGGCCGACAAGATGAGCTGGATCTCCACCGGTGGCGGCGCTTCCATGGAGCTCGTCGAGGGTAAGGCCCTGCCCGGAGTGGAGGCGCTTCTCGATGCCTAATCGCACCCTTCTTATCGCTGGTAACTGGAAGATGAACAACGACGTCGCCGAGGCTGCCAAGCTCGCCGACGAGCTGGCTCAGGCTCTGCCCGAGGTTCCGGCTGGCGTCGAGGTGCTCGTCTGCCCTCCGACCATCGACATCACCACGGTTCATGACCGCATTCAGGCTGCCCCCATCGCCCTCGGTGCACAGAACGTGTACTGGGAGGCCAAGGGTGCCTTCACCGGTGAGTCCTCTTGCGACATGCTCAAGTCCGCTGGCTGCACCTACTGCATCATCGGTCACTCCGAGCGTCGCGACTACTTCCACGAGACCGACGAGGATCAGAACAAGAAGGCCAAGGCCCTCGTTGCCGCCGGTCTTGTTCCCGTCTTCTGCTGCGGCGAGTCCCTTGAGGTCCGCGAGGCCGGCACCTATGTCGAGCACGTCGTGAACCAGGTCAAGGCTGGCCTTGCTGGTCTTGAGATCACCTGCCCCAAGCAGGTCGTCGTCGCCTACGAGCCCATCTGGGCCATTGGCACCGGCAAGACCGCTACCGCCGAGGACGCTCAGGAGGTCTGCGGCGCTATCCGTGAGACCCTCAAAGAGATGTTCGGCGAGGAGCTGCCTAACGGCATCCGCGTGCTGTATGGCGGTTCCGCCAAGCCCGGAAACATCGCCGAGCTCGTCGCCAAGCCCGACGTTGACGGCGCCCTCGTGGGCGGCGCTTCGCTCAAGGCTGCTGACTTCGCCTCTATGGTCGTCAAGGCAGGCGAGTAGGACATATGGCACAGCGTCATCTTCCTGCACTCCTGATCATCATGGATGGTTGCGGCCTTGCTCCGGCCGATGGCGAGAACGCCGTCGCCGCTGCCAAGACGCCCTTCCTTGATAGCCTGTACGAGAAGTACCCCCACACCACGCTCGGCGCTTCGGGCGAGGACGTGGGTCTTCCCGATGGCCAGATGGGTAACTCCGAGGTGGGTCACCTCAACATCGGTGCCGGACGCATCGTGTTCCAGGAGCTTTCGCGCATCAACAACGCCATCAAGGACGGCTCCATCGCCAAGAACGAGGTTTTTGTCAAGGCTATGGACGACGTCAAGGCTGACGGCAAGACTCTCCACCTCATGGGCCTTATGAGCCCTGGCGGTGTTCATTCTCACATGAACCACGTCGAGGCTCTGGTCAAGATGGCTGCCGAGCACGGTGTCAAGACCGTTCGCGTCCACGCCTTCATGGATGGCCGCGACGTCGACCCGCAGTCCGGTGCTGGCTACATGAGCGAGTTCTGCGCCTTCCTGGCCAAGATTTCCGAGGAGACCGGTTGCGACGCTCGCGTTGCCACCGTCTCGGGTCGTTATTGGGCGATGGACCGCGACAACCGTTGGGAGCGCATCCAGCGCGCCTACGACGTCATGGTCAACGCGTCCGATGCTGATACCGACCCCGTTGCCGGTATCAAGGCCTACTACGAGAAGGACCCGCGCGGCGACGAGTTCGTCGAGCCCTTCGCTGCCCACAACGAGGGCATTCACGAGGGCGACGCGGCCATCTTCTTCAACTTCCGTCCCGACCGCGCTCGTCAGATGACCCGCGTGTTCACGGACAAGGAGTTCGACGGCTTTGAGCGCGAGCAGATCAAGCTTTCGCACTTTGTGACGATGACCGAGTACGATCCGACGTTTGACGTCGAGGTCGCCTTCCCCAAGACGTTCCCCGAGAACGTCCTGGCCGACGTTATCGCCGCCAATGGCCTGAAGCAGCTGCACACTGCCGAGACCGAGAAGTACGCCCACGTGACGTTCTTCCTCAACGGTGGCATCGAGGAGCCCAAGGAGGGCGAGGAGCGCGTGCTCGTCGCTTCCCCCAAGGTCGCTACCTACGATCTGCAGCCCGAGATGAGCGCTCCCGAGGTTACCGAGAAGCTCGTCGCCGCCATCAACGAGGATCGCGCTGATTTCTACATCGTGAACTTCGCGAACTGCGACATGGTTGGTCACACCGGTGTCTTCGACGCTGCCGTTAAGGCTGTCGAGGCTGTTGACGATGCCCTGTCCAAGGTTGTCCCGGCGATTCTCGCCAAGGGCGGCTTTGCACTGATTACCGCCGACCACGGCAACGCCGATCACATGTTTGACGTTGCTTCCGACGGTTCCAAGCATCCGTTTACGGCTCACACCACCAACCGCGTGCCGTTCATCATCGTTGATGAGAAGGCACAGCTCACCGGTATCGAGGACGGCCGTCTTTCCGATATCGCTCCGACCATGCTCACCATGGCTGGTATTGAGCCTTCCGCCGAGATGACGGGCCGCGTGCTCGCCACCGAGGCCTAATAGAAAACAAATACCGTTTTCTAGTAAGGGGGTTGTCCACAACCGGACAACCCCCTTTTTGGTATTTCTGCCATTTCTACCCCGTCCCCGAGTGGCAGGTAGGGGAGAGCGGGGGATTGTGGTACAGTACTGGAGTTTGAACTGTTCTATTAAGGAGCTTATCTATGGGTCCGTTCCAGATTCTTCTGTTTGTCGTTTGGGCTGTCTCTGCCGTGGCGCTGACGATTCTCGTCCTGATGCATTCCGGTAAGGGCACCGGCGTTTCGGATATGATCGCTAGCTCGCTGTATAACTCCAGCTCTGCCACGGGCGTCATGGAGCAGAACCTCGATCGCCTGACGGTAATTATGGCCGTTGTTTTTGCCGTGTGCGTCGTCCTGTGCATGTTCTTCTTCCCGCAGGGCATCGTCGGCTACTAAGCATCGGCGTATATACGTTTGTAATGGGTCTCGCAGGTGCGGGACCCTTTTTGTTTACATATTTGTAACAGAGTCAAAATATCCCCACATACTTCGCCCAACTAAAGAAATTCTTGACCGTTGACCGGAATTAGCCCCAAATCGTGCATAAAATGCGCTACTGTATTGCGAAACGTTGGTCCGTTGTGCATAACCAGCCATAGCAACGGGCGGCGTTTTAATGGTTCGGATCGGATTGTCTCGACATGTGTCCGACTGAACATTTCTTTGTCCTATCTCATAAGGAGGATGGCATGGCTGATTCTATGTTCCACCAGCCCGTTATGGGTCGTCGCGCCTTCGTTGGCGGTACCCTTGCTGCGAGCTCCATGGCTTTTCTTGCCGCATGCGGCAAGAAGGGCGGCGACGCTTCCGGTTCTGAGTCCGGTTCGACGCTGAACTTCTACATCAACAACCCGGTCTGCATCGACCCCTACAACGTCCAGGAGGACCAGGGCACTCAGGTCGAGTATCAGCTCTTTGACGCTCTGACCTCTTACGACGCCGAGAAGGGCGAGATCGTTCCGCTAGCTTGCGAGTCCTTTGAGTCCAACGACGACGCCACCGAGTTTACCTTCAAGATCAAGAAGGCCAAGTTCCACAACGGTGACGACGTTACCTCCAAGTCCTTCAAGCTCGGTTGGGAGCGTCTGGTCAACACCAAGTCGGCCATCGCTACCGAGTACGGCCCTTCCGAGGTCTCCTATCACCTTTCCATGGTCGAGGGATATGACGACCTGCTTGCCGGTAACGCTACCGAGCTCAGCGGCGTTACGTGCCCCGACGATGAGACCCTCGTCGTCAAGCTGTCTTCCGCTTACGCTGACTTCCCCTTCGTCGCCTCTCATCCGGCTCTGGCCCCGGTTCCCGAGTGCGCCGAGTCCGATGTCAAGAGCTTCTATCTTGCCCCGGTCGGTAACGGCCCGTTCATGATGGACGGCAAGTGGGAGGATGGTCAGGAGATTAACGTCAAGAAGTTCGACGATTACTATGGCGACAAGGCCAAGATCGATGGCATCCACTTCCAGGTCATCAAGGACATGGAGACCGCTTACAAGGAGTTCCAGGCCGGTAACCTCGATGTCTGCGACGTTCCCGTCGCTCAGATCGATGCCGCCAAGAAGGATCGCGGCGTGTCCAAGGACGGCTATACCATGGGTGACGGCGAGCGCATGCTGCTCGGCGCCGAGCCTTCCACGTACTATCTGACCTGCAACACCACGGCCGAGCCGTTCAACAACGCCGACCTGCGTAGGGGCATCTCCCTGGCCATCAACCGTGAGGCCATCTGCAAGACCATCTTCAAGGGTACCCGTACCCCTGCCGACGGCATTGTTCCTCCGGGCATCGATGGCTACAAGGAGGGCGCATGGGAGTTCTGCGCCTACGATGTCGACAAGGCTAACGAGTACCTCGACAAGGTTGCTCCCGCTGGCGCTAACGGGGATCGTGGCATTAGCGTGACCCTGTCCTACAACCAGGACGGCGGTCACAAGGAGATCATGGAGTCCATCATCGGCGACCTCGCCAAGGTTGGCGTTACCGCTGTCTCCGATACCCCTGAGTGGTCTGCCCTGCTCGAGCAGTATCAGAACTTTAACTATCAGTTCGGTCGTCTGGGTTGGATTGCCGACTACCCGATCATGGACAACTTCCTGTATCCGCTGTTCCACTCCGACTCCCTCGGTGGCGACAACCGCTCCGGTTACAACAATCCCGAGTTCGACGCCAAGGTCGACGAGGCTCGTACTATTGTTGACGACGAGGAGCGCGTCGCTAAGATGCAGGAGGCCGACGCAATGGTCGCTGCCGACTGCCCGGTCATCCCGATTATGTTCTACACGCACACCATCGCCGGCTCCGATCGCATCAAGCACCTCTATGTCGATCCGCAGAAGCACGCCGATCTGGGTACCGCTGAGCTCGCCTAAGAGTTTGCAGCTTCCGTGAGGGTCAAGTATTTACGTAGACCTCATGGGAAACATACAGTTCTCCCTAACCTGGGGTAAACTGGCTGATGGTAATTTTGGGATGCCGGTCTGGCGATCGGCATCCCATTTAGGTTAATCCCTAGATAGGGGAGTGGTATGGGTAAGTACATCGTTAAACGTGTGCTTCAGTTCATCCCGGTGTTTTTGGGCGTTACGCTGATTTTGTTCGCCCTCCAGAATATCGTGCCGGGAGATCCGATCAAGCTGATCGGTGGAGACAAGGCTCTGTCCCCCGAGGTGGAGCTTCAGCTTCGCGTCCGCTATCACCTGGTCCAGACGGACGAGGACGGCAACGCGATCCTTGACGAGAACGGCGACCCCGTTCAAACGTCGCTCGTGGACCGTTACTTGTATTACATGAACGGCCTGCTTCATGGCGATCTGGGCAATTCGTATCAGCGCAAGCTGCCGGTTACGGAAATCTTTGCCCAGAAGTATCCGTATACGGTCAAACTTGCCGCGTGCGCCATCGTGCTCGAGGCAATTATGGGTATCGGTGCGGGTATCATTTCGGCGGTAAAGCGTTATTCCTTCTGGGATATTTTGGTAACGCTCACCACGTCGATCCTCGTTGCGGTCCCGGCCTTCTGGCTCGGTATGTTGCTGCAGCTGTTCTTTGGCGTCATCCTCAAGGACGCCACGGGCGGTGCAATCTCCATGCCGATCTCGGGTGCCGGCGGTTCCAGCTCTCAGTATCAGGATTGGATGCACTATGTACTTCCGACCATTACGCTGGCTTCGGTTTCGACCGCTTATGCTGCGCGCATTATGCGCTCGCAGCTGCTTGACGTCATGAACCAGGATTACATCCGTACGGCAAAGGCCAAGGGTCTCTCCAATCGTGCGATCATCGTCAAGCATGCGCTTAAGAATGCACTCATCCCCGTCGTTACCTATATTGGTGTCGACTTTGGCGGCATGCTTTCGGGCGCCATCCTGACCGAGACGGTCTTTAACTGGCCCGGTATCGGCTATGAGGTCTATCGCGCCATTAGCATGCGTGACTGGCCCATCGTTATGGGCGGCGTTACGCTCATCGTTGTCGTCGTCATGGTGATCAACCTGCTCGTCGACATTAGCTATGCATTCCTCGACCCGCGCATCCGCCTTGGCGGTCCGTCGGATAAGGCCTAAGGGAGGTACGTCTCATGCAGGAAACTGATTCTCAGTCTCAGGAGCAGGCTACCGCCACCAAGGTCGCGTCTGCTCCCGCCAAGTCCCGCACGCTGTGGGGCGACGCTTTTAAGCGTCTTCGTAAGAACAAGCTTGCCGTTATCGGTGTCTGCTGGATCATCATCGTCGTTGTGGTTGCCCTGACCGCAGATCTGTGGGCTAAGCCCTGGCTCGGTTCCCCGACGGCTTCCGACTCGACCACTATGGCCGAGACGTCGCTGTTGGCTCCGTGTGCCGAGCACCCGTTTGGCACCGACGCCCTAGGTCGTGACATTCTCGTCCGCGTTATCTACGGTGCACGTGTTTCGCTTTCCGTCGGTATTATGGCCACTGCGATCTCCACGGTGATTGGTCTGGTCATGGGTGCCCTAGCCGGTTTCTACGGCGGCATTTGGGATACGATCATCATGCGCTGCGCGGATATCTTCCTGGCATTCCCGTACGTGCTTTTCGTTGTCGCCATGATCGCCGTTATCGGCCGTGGTCTTCAGAACGTCTTTTTTGCCATCGGCATTCTCGGCTGGCCTTCGATTGCGCGCGTCTTCCGCTCTGCAATCTTGACGGTCAAGGAAAACGATTATGTTGACGCTGCGCGCGCGATGGGTGCATCTGATGCTCGTATCGTCGTGCGTCACATCTTCCCGAACTCCGTCGCCTCCATTGTGGTCTACGCGACCATGAACATTGGTGGTGCCATTCTGACCGAGTCCGCTCTGTCCTTCCTCGGCATGGGCGTTATTCCGCCTACGCCTTCGTGGGGCTCCATGATTCAGGACGGTCAGCAGTATCTTCTGACTGCTCCCTGGATGATGATCATGCCCGGTCTGGCAATTCTCTCGACGGTGCTCGCCTTCACCCTGCTGGGTGACGGTCTGCGCGACGCCCTCGACGTCAAGATGAAGGACGCATAAGGATGAAGAAGAACAAGAACTATGTGGACCTGAAGGACCAGCCGGTTCCCGAGGGCCAGCATCTGCTCGAGGTCGATGACCTTAAGATGTATTTCCACACCGAGGATGGCGTTGTTCGCGCTGTCGACGGTGTCTCCTACACGCTCGATCGCGGCGAGACCTTGGGCGTCGTCGGTGAGTCCGGCTCCGGTAAGTCCGTGACCGCCATGACCATCATGGGTCTTATCTCGATGCCTCCGGGAAAGATCGAGGGCGGCGACGTTCGCTATCGCGGTCGTTCTATCCTCGAAATGACTGAGGAAGAGATGCAGCACATTCGCGGTAACGATATCGCGATGATCTTCCAGGATCCTATGACCTCCTTGAACCCGGTCTATAAGATCGGCAAGCAGGTGGGCGAGGGCCTTCGTCTGCACCGTGGCTACTCCAAGCAGGAGGCGCTCAAGCGTGCCACCGAGCTTTTGGACCTCGTGGGTATCCCCGAGCCCGAGAAGCGCGTCAATGAGTATCCGCACCAGTTCTCGGGCGGTATGCGTCAGCGTGTCATGATCGCTATGGCTCTTGCCTGCGATCCCGATATCCTGATTGCCGACGAGCCCACGACGGCTCTGGACGTTACCATTCAGGCTCAGATTATCGAGCTTATGCAGGAGATGCAGGAGAAGAACGGCAACGCCATTATCATGATTACCCATGACCTGGGCGTCGTTGCCGATATGGCCGATAAAATCATGGTTATGTACGCAGGCCGTCCCGTCGAGTTCGGTACTGCTGGGGAAATCTTCTACGAGAGCCGCCACCCCTACACCTGGGGCCTTATCCGCTCCATCCCGGAGCAGGCCATCGAAGAGAAGAAGCCGCTTACGCCGATTCACGGCAACCCGCCTTCGCTCATGAACCTGCCTGAGGGCTGCGTCTTCTCGCCTCGTTGTCCCTATGCGACGGACAAGTGCCGCAAGCAGCGCCCCGAGCGCGTTGTCACCGAGTCTGGTCATTACTCTGCGTGCCACTACTCCGGTGACCCCGAGTTCCTCAAGAACGCTCCTGAGACGTCCCGTACGCGCAAGGATTCCAAGAAGGGAGGCGAGGCGTAATGGCAGATACCAACGAGCGCACTCCGCTGCTGAAGGTCGAGCACCTCTCTAAGGAGTTTCCCGCTGAGTCCGGCATGTTCGCCAAGCGCTTCTCCAAGCGTGTCGTCTCTGCTGTGAATGACATTTCGTTCGAGATTTATCCGGGGGAGACCTTTGGCCTGGTTGGCGAGTCTGGTTGCGGTAAGTCCACCACGGGCCGTACCATCATGCGCCTCACCAAGCCGACGGCCGGCAAAGTGTTCTTCCAGGGCAAAGACGTTGCCGAGATGAGCAAGCACGAGATCAAGGACATGCGTCGCGAGATGCAGTTCATCTTCCAGGACCCCTATGCTTCGCTCAACCCTCGTATGACCATCGGTGAGATCGTCTCCGAGCCCATGACCATTCATGGCGTGGGCACCAAGGAGGAGCGCATTGAGCGCGTCCGCGAGCTTCTCGACGTTGTCGGACTGAACCCCGAGCACATCAACCGCTATCCTCATGAGTTCTCCGGCGGTCAGCGTCAGCGTGTCGGTATTGCCCGCGCTTTTGCGCTGAAGCCCAAGCTGATTATCTGCGACGAGCCAGTTTCTGCTCTGGATGTGTCCATTCAGGCCCAGGTTCTGAACCTGCTCAAGGAACTGCAGGACAAGTTCGGTACCGCGTATCTGTTTATCGCTCACGACCTGTCCGTCGTGCAGCACATTTCCGATCGCGTTGCCGTTATGTATCTGGGTAAGATGGTTGAGGTTTCGGACTGGAAGACGCTCTACAGCGAGCCTCACCATCCGTACACGCAGTCGCTGCTGTCTGCCGTGCCGGTTCCCGATCCTGATATCCAGAAGACCCGCAAGCGCATCATCCTCGCTGGCGATCCGCCGTCGCCGCTGGATCCG
>OGQJ01000623.1_pt1 | contig 37434 bp, 35 predicted proteins | sample 1553161 | NCBI WGS metagenome assembly OGQJ01 (sample SAMEA2579923, study PRJEB22360) | human gut metagenome | biome: human gut; feature: human-associated habitat; material: faeces | place: Denmark | collected 2008/2010 | reverse complement strand
AAAAGCGCAGGTAAATCGGTTTCATGGCGGCCTGTTTTCGCTTTGTGGGGACGGAGGTGAGCCCCTAATCGCAAAAAAGTTGCAAAGATGCCTCAATTTTTGTTTTCACGATGGGAGGATTGCCCCAACGGATAGATATCGTAACGGTTGCTGGGTAGAGGAGCGGAAATCCAACATCTGTTGGGTTTGATACGCGTTATGCATTTGGATAACGCTTTAACTTAACGATTGCTGTTCAGCTGGAACCTCTAGCGCGTGATGGTCGAGATTGGGGTCGTCCTAATTGGCGAATCGTATAAAACGGCGGCTAAGGGAATCCTTTAGCCGCCGCTGATGATCTTGCTTGTCTGGTCGATTTGCTGCTTATTGCGCGTTGTTTGCCACAAGTTGCTTGAGCGCATTCAGATCGTTATCGTCGGGATGGGCTAGCGCTTTGTCGAAATTTTCGATCATTGCATCGATGTTGGGCATATGATCGGGCTGCTCTTTCATCTTCTCGTAGCGCTCTCGTACCGATTGGGGCATCTTGCCTTGGCACATGAATTCCCCGACAACGGTATTACTTGTATCGAGGGATTCCTTGGTTTTATCCAGGATGCGCTTGAAATAGGCTTCGCTGCCTCCGAATCCTGCGGTTCCGAACAGGAATATTTTCTTGCTTCGTAGCGTTTTCAAGAGACTTAAGGCGTTGTCGTCGGCAATGCCTTTATTGGTCCAGAAACCTACGTAGACCATGTCCGACTCGGGTTCATTTGCCGCACAATCGCCAAAATAGTCGCAGTACGCTGCGGGCAATGCTTTGCGGATGGCTTCCGCAAGCAGCTTGGTGTTTCCGGTGTTGCTGCTGAATAGAATCGAATAGCGTGATTGGGTCATAGTGTCCTGCTTTCTGCAGATAATGTTTGGCGAACATTGTAATCCCGTGATTGTTTCGTCGAAGGCGCGACTACAGCATTCCTTATAACTCGGTACAAATTTGCCCAACCCGCCGTTTGTGGATTAAAACCGACATATGTCGAAAATAGGATTGACAGGTACGATTGCCTATCTAGACTAAATAGTGACATATGTCAGAAAAGGAAGTGCTATGGCGGGACGAAAAGGAAGAACTCGGTTCGTGGGCATCGTGCCCGAATTCGTTGGATTCGTTCCTGATGGTATTCCCACAGGGGATACCGTGGAGCTTGCCTATGACGAACTTGAGGTAATACGACTTCTCGATTTAGAGAAAATGAGCCAGGAAGAAGCGGCGGCTCATATGGGTGTTTCGCGAACCACGGTAACGGGTATATACGAACGGGCTCGTTCGAAAGTTGCTGACAGTTTGGTGAACGGTAAGAGACTGTGCATTGAAGGCGGTAACGTTGCGTTTCCTCCATGTGGTAGCGCCGATTTTAAATTTGCAAGCAATCCCAAGAAGAAGGGGGCTCTTATGCGGGTTGCAGTAGCGTATGAAAATGGCGAAATTTTCCAACATTTTGGAAGGACTCAGGCATTCAAACTGTACGACATTGACAACGGCCGGGTCGTGGCAATGCAGGTAGTCGATACTCAAGGTTCTGGCCATGGGGCTTTGGCGGGCTTCCTTAAGGGAAATGATGTCGATGTTCTTCTGTGCGGCGGTATTGGTAGCGGCGCCCAAAGTGCGCTTGCAGCTCAAGGCATCGAACTGTATGGTGGACTGTCTGGATTGGCAGACGATGCCGTATCGTGCCTGCTGGCTGGTATTCTTGAAAAGAGCACCATGCCAGCTTGCGATCATCATGGGCATAGCCACGGGGAATGCCATCATGGTCACCAACATGCGCATGGGAAATGTCAGGGTCACGCACAGGCTCATGATGAGTGCCAGGGGCATGGCCACGAACATGGTGCATGTTGCCATGGCGGCCACAGCAATTAATGCTCTTGCTCTAAGGAATGTGGGGCTGGCTGACGGAAACGTCGCCAGCCTTATTTGTTTCCAGCATAGATAAGCTGATCGTCCACCTGGTTGGGAAGTTGGTAAGCTTATGCGAGGAAACAGAGTTCAGGTAGTGCAGGCCTGTGCGTTTCGACTCAGCGGGTATAAGCGATGTTGCGTTTGAGCAGGAGCGCAATAGTGGATTCGCACTGCCGAACTTGAATAGGAGCCATACGGCGAAAACGCTGCGATATATCGGATAAAGGCGAAAGACTATGGATGGGGACAGTCAAATGGATGCTGAACAGACGCCAACCAGAATAAAAGTTAGGGGAGCTCGGGTTCATAACCTGAAAAATGTTGATGTCGATATTCCTTTGGGCGGCATCGTTGGCATTGCGGGTGTATCCGGATCGGGAAAGAGCTCGTTGGCGCTGGGGGTTCTGTACGCTGAAGGTTCACGGCGCTATCTCGAATCGCTTTCCACGTACACCAGAAGAAGGATGACGCAGGCAGCTCGAGCTGATGTTGATGAGGTTCTCTATGTGCCGGCGGCGTTGGCTTTGCATCAAAGGCCTTCAGTTCCCGGTATTCGTTCCACCTTCGGCACAGGAACGGAACTGCTGAACAGTTTAAGGCTGATGTTCTCGCGCCTTTCCAGCCATCGTTGTCCCAACGGTCACTATGTAGAGCCCAGTATTAATGTTGCGGCAATGGATGGTGAACTGGTTTGTCCGGAATGCGGCGAGCATTTTTTCGCGCCTGGGGCAGAGGATCTTGCCTTCAATTCCGCGGGAGCTTGCAAGCATTGTGGAGGAACGGGAATGGTTCGAACCGTCGATCGATCGACGCTTATCCCCGATAAGAGCAAAACCATAGACGAAGGCGCTGTTGCGCCTTGGAATTCCCTTATGTGGTCGCTGATGACTGATGTCTGTCGGGAAATGGGCGTACGTACCGATATTCCTTTTTGCGAGCTTTCCGATAGGGAAAAGGAAATCGTTTATGACGGCCCGATGGAAAAACGTCATATCTTTTACGTCCCGAAAAACAAAGACAGCGCTTCGGCCGGCGAGCTGAACATGACTTACTACAGCGCAACTGCAACAGTGCTCAACGCCCTCAATAAGGTCAAGGACGACAAGGGCATGAAGCGCGTTGAGAAGTTTTTGAAAGAAGAGATATGTCCAGAATGCCGTGGTACAAGGCTTTCCGAAGAAGCTCGAGCACCACGATTGATGGGCATATCGTTAGCGGATGCCTGCCGAATGACATTGAAGGATTCCGTAGCGTGGGTCAAGCGCGTGCCTGATGCCCTACCGAACGAAATGCGTGCTATGGCTCAGAGTATCTGCGAGTCGTATGAGGAAGTTGCTGCTCGGCTAATGGAGTTGGGTCTTGGATACCTAACGCTTGATAGGGCTTCGTCCACGCTTTCTACAGGCGAGCGCCAGCGCATGCAGCTGGCACGAGCAGTGCGCAATCGTACAACAGGCGTGCTGTATGTTCTTGACGAGCCCTCTATCGGATTACATCCTGCGAATATTGTCGGATTGAACGGCGTAATGCACGATCTTGTGCGGGACGGAAACTCCGTTTTGCTCGTAGACCATGACACTCAGATTCTCAAGGAATCGGACTGGCTTATCGAAATGGGTCCGGGTGCAGGCGCCGAAGGAGGAACGGTTATTGCCCAAGGCACCGTGAGGGGTATCGAAGGCAACCCGAATTCTGTAATAGGACCCTACCTATCTGGTGCGGCAGCGAACGATGAATGCTTAAAACGGACTGCTGCCGATTCGGAAGACCTTATTCGCATGGAAACTGGTTCGATCCATACCGTAAAGCCGCTTTCGGTGCGCATACCCAAGCATCAGCTAACGGTAATTACGGGGGTTTCTGGCTCGGGAAAAACCACCATGGTGCTGGAGAGCCTTATTCCTGGCCTGGAGGCGCTTTGTTACGGTAAACCCATGCCAAGCCATGTTTCTTCCATCCAGGCGGAAGGCATCAATCATGTGAAACTGATCGACGCAACGCCCATCGGTGCTAACGTGCGTTCAACCGTTGCCACCTATGCCAATGTGCATGATGCATTGCGAAGGACATATGCAAGAACGGCAGATGCTAAGGAGCTCGGCCTCAAAGCGGGCGATTTTTCCTACAATACGGGAAGCCTCAGGTGTCCCGTTTGCGATGGCACTGGAACCATATCGCTTGATGTTCAATTTCTTCCAGATGTTGATATTCCATGTCCGGAATGTCGTGGGTCAAGATATCGAAAACAGGCAAATCAAGTTCGTTACAAAAACAAGCAGGGCGAGGAGCGTTCTTTGCCCGAGCTTATGAATATGGATGTAAACGAGGCGGTAGTCTTTTGCCAGAACCTCAATTCCGTACGGCCGAAACTTGAAACCCTTCAAGATTTGGGGCTGGGATATCTTACGCTTGGCGAAGAGACTCCCTCGCTATCTGGTGGTGAAGCGCAGCGGCTAAAACTGGCAAGTGAAATGGGCAGGGAACAGGCCGATTCGGTTTTCGTATTCGATGAGCCTACCATTGGCCTTCACCCTAGGGATGTCGAAACGTTGCTGCAGGTGTTTGATGCGTTGATTGCCAAGGGGGCAACGGTTGTCGTGATTGAGCATGACCTTGATGTCATTCGTTCCGCTGATTGCATTATTGACATGGGTCCTGGCGGCGGTGAAGAGGGCGGCAGAATTGTTGTCTGCGGTACACAAGAGGCTGTACGAAAGTGCCCTGAAAGTGTTACGGGGAAGTTCATTTAGATGGAATGGTGGCGGGAATCGATAGCTGCTTCAAAAGTAGTTCTGGTCGGTTGAGCAGATTTAAAACCATCAAGGCGTGCAACGAACGCATCTGTTTGGCAGGTGCAAGTGCTGGTCTTGGCAGATGAGATCGGTGAACACTCCAAAATGATGGCTCTGTTCTATGGTCGTAAAGATTGAACAGCGGTGTAGGAATTCTACGATCAAGCTTTCAAATGTAACAATTGGGTGATATTTTTTTCCGATTACTATCCTTTTGGAAGGGGGATGTGAGTGGTCGAAGAAAAACAGGAGAATCCGCTGCACGCAAAGGAAGAAGGGCGTGCAGAAGGTTCTTCGGAAGAAACCACTGGTAATGGTAGGTCGTTGGGAGTTTTCTCGTTCGAGGGCGATATTCCACTTACGCAGGCGGTTCCATTGGGCCTGCAGCATGTGCTGGCCATGTTTGTGGGCAACTTAACACCGCTGCTTATCGTGACGGGCGTTTGTGGTTTGGCCACCGCCGAATTCGCGGAAATTCAGTTGGCGCTGCTACAGAACGCCATGCTGATTGCTGGCGTGGTAACGTTGGTTCAGCTGTTCGGCATCGGCCCTGTAGGTGGCAGAGTACCTATTATTATGGGCACGTCGTCCGGCTTCATCGGCGTGTTCAATTCCGTTGCCGCATCTATGGGCGGTGGTCTTGTTGCCTATGGCGCCATCATGGGTGCTTCGCTCATCGGCGGTTTGTTCGAAGCCGTTCTGGGCTTCTTTTTAAAGCCGCTTCGCAGATTCTTCCCGTCTATCGTCACGGGTACCGTTGTGCTTTCCATTGGCTTGAGCCTTATTAGTGTTGGCGTTAATGCTTTTGGCGGCGGTAACAGCGCGGTTGACTTTGGTTCTCTTGAAAACCTGTGTTTGGCGCTGGTTGTTTTGATCGTCATCTTGGCGGTTAAGCACGCCACCACGGGTTTTGTGAGCGCTTCTTCGATTTTGGCCGGCATTATCGTGGGTTATATCGTTGCGGGCATTATGGGCTTGGTTCTGCCAACTACGGGTGTTACCGCCGAAGGTGTTGAGTACACCAAAGCTTGGGTTCTGAATTGCGATAAAGTGGCTGAAGCGTCTTGGTTTGCCGTTCCGGCTTTGATGCCCGTTGCTCCTGTGTTTGATATGCGAGCTATTGCTCCTGTGCTGGTTATGTTCGTTGTCACGGCTGTTGAAACGGTTGGCGACATCTCGGGTGTAACCCAGGGTGGCATGGATCGCGAAGCAACCGACAAGGAGCTTTCCGGTGGCGTTGTTTGCGACGGCATCGGCTCAACGTTTGCCGCTTTGTTCGGTGTTTTGCCCAATACGTCTTTCAGCCAGAATGTCGGCTTGGTTGCCATGACTAAGATGGTTAATCGCAAAGCTTTGGCGTGCGGCGCCCTTTTCCTGATTCTGTGCGGTTTGTGCCCGAAGCTGGCTGCAGTGATTTCCATCATGCCTCAGTCGGTTCTTGGCGGTGCTGCTGTTATCATGTTCGCCTCTATTGTGGTAAGTGGTATTCAGCTTATTACGCGTGATCCGCTCACCTCGCGTAATCTAAGCATCGTTTCGGTTGCTCTTGGCTTGGGCTACGGCATTGGCGCTAATCCTGCCGTTCTGGCTGGTGCGCCCGAGATGGTAAGCCTTATCTTTGGTGGTTCCGGCATTGTTGCTGCAGCTGCGGTGGCCATCCTTTTGAATATCGTGCTCCCGAAGGATTCGGCTCTTCTTAAGAAAGATTCGGACAACTAGGTATTAGCTGTTTTGGTTCACTTTGCGCCCAGGTGGATAATTCATCCATCTGGGCGTTTTTTTTCGCGAAAAGCATGTTTAGTTTGGCGGAGAGGTTTCTGTACGGGTGTTTGTGGATGCCGTTCTGAGCGCGTGCCTGCTTGTTGTTAGGTGGGTGTTTCTTAGAGTGTGTGGCCCTCGGTTGCGACCTGTCTTTGGTCATGTCCAATTTGCGAGCACAACTAAGTAAGACGGGGTTATTGTCCTGGTGCAATTTTGCGTCCGTTAGAGGCCTAGGTGCTTCTGCAAAAGGATCAGATCTGCAGGCGTATCAACATCGAAGAGTTCCCATTTGCTTGAAGCCTCGATGCATCTCACTAACTCTTTGTGCTGTTTGGCAACATAGCCGCCGCCTTTGCCGGATGGGAGCGTTCGCAGTTCGTCGAATGTCCAGGAGGGGAATAGCACGGGGGCGCCTGGCGCGCCTTCGAAACTAGCGCGCCATATGTATTCAGGGGTGTTTTCTGCGGCGCATAGAAGGGCGGTAATAGAGCTTGGGCTGATAAGCGGTTGGTCTGCCTGGAAAAAGGTAACGGTGTCGCATTTGCCTATGGCGTCCATGCCCAAACGGACCGTATCATTCCGATGCGGCTTGTTGTGCAGTGCCACTGCAACATCTAGTTCGTGGCACAGCTTGGTCACGTCGTTATGGCGAGTAACCACCACACGTTGTTCGAAGCGGCTTTCAGTTGCCTGAATTACGTATTGAATAAGCGGTATGCCGTTTAGCTTGGCCATAAGCTTATTGCCCCCAAATCGAGTGCCCATACCCGATGCCATGATGATGCATCCGTGCTTCATTGTTGTTTGCTTGGCAAGGTATGGCATGGCGATAGTTCCCTTTGCGAATTCGGTGGTTGGATTTGTCCCCTAAGCGGATAGCTATCGGTTCAAAGTATAATAAGAATATCTATGTAAAGTTCTAGTGATGGGGTGAGTATCATCATCACCTTTCAGAAATACGTACGTCCACAGAGCCTGGAAGAGGCCTGGGAATTGAACCAGAAAAAGCGCCATCGCATCGTTGCCGGCATGATGTGGCTAAAAATGGGGAAGCACTCTTTCGGTACCGCTATCGACTTGTGCGATTTGGGCTTGGACAAAATAGAGGAAACCGAAAACGAGTTCCGCATTGGCGCTATGGTTACGCTGCGGCAAATGGAAAAGCACCCTGGTTTAGCCGCTTATTCTTGCGGTGCGGTTGAAGCTGCGTTCAAGGATATTGTGGGCGTGCAGTTCCGCAATGGCGCCACATTGGGCGGAAGCTTATGGCGCCGCATGGGTTTTTCTGACATTGTTACTGTGTTTATGGCCATGGACAGCTATGTTGAGCTTTTTGAGGGCGGCATAGTCCCCTTGGAAGAATTCGTGGGCATGAAGTACGACAAGGATCTTCTGGTGCGTCTCATTGTGAAAAAGCAGCCTGGCGCATTTGCCTATCAGGCGGTACGTAAACAGCGCACTGATTTGACTTCGCTGAACTGCGCTGCATCAAAGTTGGGCGATGAATATCGCGTGGTAGTGGGGTCGCGTCCTGCGCGCGCCATGATTCTTCGCGACGATCAGGGCATCTTGGCCAACGGTATCACGGAAGAAAGCGCTGCCTCTTTTGCTGAGTATGCTGCGAACACCGTTCCTGTGTCGGGAAACATGTGGGGCAGCGCTGAGTATCGGAAGGCGTTGGTTCCAGTTCTTACGCGCCGTGCCCTTATGACTTTGGGGGAGGTGCTGTAATGGAAATCAAAATCAAACTGAATGGAAAGATGGTTTCCGACGATATCCCAGCCGATATGCTTTTGATTGATTTCGTCCGCGTTCATAACTGTTTCAGCGTTAAGCGTGGGTGCGAAACGTCGAGCTGCGGTTTGTGCACAGTGCTGCTTGACGACCAGCCTGTTTTGTCTTGCTCAATGCTGGCCGCTCGTGCGAATGGCCATAGTGTGTATACCTTGGAGGGATTGCAGGAAGAGGCTTCTGAGTTTGTGGGTTACATTGCCGACCAAGGCGCCGAGCAGTGTGGCTTTTGCAACCCTGGCTTTGTGATGAACACCATTGCTTTGCTTCGCGAAAACCCCGATCCCACGGATGAGGAAATCCTGGCATACCTTAGCGGAAATCTGTGTCGTTGCTCGGGTTACGTGGGCCAGCAACGCGGTATTCGTAACTTCTTGAACAGCAGGAAATCGCAGGAGGCTGAACGTGAATAGACCCGAATACCAATCTGTGGGCAAGTCCGTTCGAAAAAAGGACTCGCTGCAGTTGTTGCTGGGCAAGCCTGTTTACACCGACGATATTGCCCCCGATGCGTTGGTGGTGAAATTGCTTCGAAGCCCTCACGCCAATGCCATTGTTGAAACCATCGATGTCTCAAAGGCCAAGAAGCTTCCTGGTGTTGTGGATGTGTACACGTGGGAAGATGTGCCTAACGGGCGTTTTTCAAACGCGGGTCAAACGTACCCTGAAACCAGCCCGTACGACCGCCTAATTATCGACCGTCATGTGCGGTTTGTGGGTGACGTGGTTGCTATCGTTGCCGCCGAAACTGAAGAAGCCGCCGAAAAAGCCCTTGGGCGCATTAAGGTTACGTATAACGTGCTGGAACCGGTGTTGGATTTCCGCGCAGCCAAAGACAACCCAGTATTGGTGCACCCCGAAGACAACTGGCATATGCTGTGCGACCTGGGCGGAGACAATACTCGCAACTTGGTAGGCGGCACCGCCGATGGCGATGGCAACGTGGAAGCGGTGCTTGCAGATTGCGATATTGTGCTGGAGCGTACTTACCATACGAAAGCCTACAACCAGGCCATGATGGAAACGTTCCGTACTTTTACTCAGCTTGACCGCTATGGCCGCTTGCATGTTATTTCCTCTACGCAGATCGTATTTCATGTGCGTCGCATTCTGTCCAACGCATTGGGCATTCCGAAAAGCCGCATTCGCGTAGAAAAGCCGCGTATCGGTGGCGGCTTTGGGGCAAAGCAGACTGCGGTTTGTGAGGTGTATCCTGCGTTTGTCACCATGAAAACCGGACGCCCTGCAATGTGTATTTTTTCGCGCAAGGAAGCGCAGACCTGTGGCTCTCCGCGCCACGAAATGGAAATCTCTGTGCGTTTGGGCGCCAACAACGATGGGCGCATTCGCGCACTGGCTGTTAACACGCTTTCTAATTCAGGTGCGTATGGCGAACATGGCTGGGCCACGGTTGGCTTAACCGGTCACAAATCCATTCCGCTGTATACGGGGTCGCTCGAAGCCTTCAAGTTCACCGCTGATGTGGTGTACACGAATATGCAGCCTTCTGGTGCATATCGTGGCTTTGGCGCGACGCAGGGTCAGTTCGCTGTTGAAACCACGGTGAACGAACTTGCTGAAAAGCTGGGCATAGATCCTATCGCCATTCGCGAGCAGAACATGGTGCGTGAGGGCATGGCCATGCCTGCTTACTATGGCGAGGTTACTAATTCCTGCGCGCTCGATCGCTGCATGGAGCGTTGCGCTGAACTGTTTGATTGGAAAGCAAAGTACCCAGTACGTGAAATGGGTAATGGCAAAGTGCGCGCTGCTGGCGTAGGCATGTCCATGCAGGGTTCTGGCATTTCCGGCATCGATGTTGGTTCTGTTACCGTCGAGCTGAACGATGACGGTTCGTTCATGATGCTTATTGGTGCCGCCGATATGGGCACGGGCTGTGACACCATTCTTGCCCAGATGGTCGCTGAGCATATGGAGTGCTCCGTTGAAAATGTTTCCGTATTCGGTGCCGATACCGATGCTTCTCCGTACGATTCCGGTTCGTATGCTTCTTCTACCACCTACGTTACGGGTATGGCTGTTGAAAAGGCATGCACTCAGCTAAAGGAAAAGCTGTGCACGATTGCCGCCGACATTCTCGAATGCGAGCCCGAGGAGCTGCGGTTTGAAGGCGGGTGCGTATTGCAGGAAGGCACAGGCAAGAAGGTTTCCTTGCAAGAGATTGCTGTTAAGAGCCAGTGCAGCAACCGCGAGGCTCCCGAGGCTACCGCTATGCACTCTTCGCCCGTTTCCCCGCCGCCGTTTATGGTGGGCATGGCAGAAATCGAGCTTGATCGCGAAACCGGCGTGGTAGAAGTGCTTAACTATGCCGCTGTGGTTGATTGCGGTATTCCCATCAACCCTGCCTTGACGCGTGTCCAGGTTGAAGGTGGCATTGTTCAGGGTATCGGCCATACGCTTATGGAAGACGTAACCCGGACCGCAACAGGTAAAATTCGCGAATCGAGTTTGTTCACGTATCGTTTGCCTACCCGTTTGGATACGGGGCGCATCAACGTGGAATTTGAAAATTCGTATGAGCCTACCGGGCCGTTCGGCGCGAAATCTATTGGTGAAATCGTCATCAATACCCCCGCACCTGCGATCACTCAAGCGATTTATCGAGCAACAGGTGTTTGGCATCACGAGTTACCGATTTTGCCGGAACATATCCTGCTTGCGAAACCGGAGGAATAACCATCCTTTGCGACTATTTGCATATCCAACCTGGCCTTACAGCCGTAATCGGTGGCGGTGGTAAAACAACGCTTTTGCGCGTGCTTGCTAATGAGCTGTCTGCGCAAGCCCGTGTAATCGTTGCTACCAGCACAAAGATGATGACGCCGGAGTGGTGCCCGGCTTTGATCGATCCTTCTCTCGGTGAAGTGCAAAAGGCTCTTTCAGGCAGCCCCGTGGTATGTGTTGGGTCAATCCAGGAGGAAACAGGCAAGATGACTCAATCTTCCTTGGCTTTTCCCGAGCTGCTAAGCTTGGCCGACTATGTGCTGGTGGAAGCCGATGGCGCGAAAATGCTTCCCTTGAAGGCGCACGCTGAATATGAGCCGGTTATTCCCGAGTGCGCAAGCTCAGTGGTATGTGTGGCAGGTGTTGACGGTGTGGGTTTGCCTGTTTCGGAAATATGCCATCGCCCTGACCGCTATGCGGAACTGGCTGGTATTTCGGCAGAATGTCAGGTAACGCCTGAAGCGGTTGCAGCGGTTTTGAATGCCGAGAGCCTTCATGACATGCTGCTTATCAACAAGGTGGAAGATCCTGCCCAATGGCAGTTGGCCGAGCGTATCGCCTTGCGGTGTAAAACGCCTGTAGTTGCAGGAAGTCTTAAGAACGGTGAGTTCCGGTGCTTGCGATAATCCGTGGAGCTGGCGATATCGCTACCGCTATCGCCCTTCGGCTGTGGAGGTGCGGCATTTCGGTTGTTATGACCGAAATTGAGCAGCCGCTTACCGTACGTCGTACCGTTGCTTTTAGTGAAGCGGTGCGTTTGGGGCAAATGCAGGTGGAGGGTGTTTTGGCAATACGCGTCCTGGATGTCGTCCAGGCAAAGGAAGTTCTTGAACGAAAAAATGCCATTCCTGTTTTGATCGATCCTGATTGCCGCTGTATTGAGCTTAAGCCCGATGTGGTTGTTGATGCCATTTTGGCAAAACGTAATTTAGGTACTTCCTTGGACATGGCTTCCGTTGTAGTGGGCGTGGGCCCTGGCTTCACTGCAGGGGAAGACTGCCATGCGGTAGTGGAAACCATGCGCGGTCACACTCTCGGGCGAACGTATTACGAAGGTTCAGCGCTTCCGAATACTGCTGTGCCTGGTCTTGTGGGCGGCTTTGCGGGCGAACGCGTTTTGCGCGCTCCGGCTGATGGCTTGTTTCGCGGTGTTTGTGCGATTGGCGATCATGTCGAAGAGGGGCAAGTCGTTGCTTATGTGGGAAATGCTCCTGTAGTGGCTATGCTTACGGGTGTGCTTCGAGGATTGATAGCCGATGGTGTGCGTGTTTCTAAGGGCTTGAAGTGCGGTGATGTGGATCCCCGCGGTGACGCTTGCTATTGCCGGCTGGTTTCCGACAAAGGTTTGTCGGTAGCAGGTGGCGTATTGGAAGCTATTTTGTGTTTAAGCGGCATACTCGGCAATCGACAATAACGGCAAGGTGAATCATGCGCGATATCGCAGAACATATTGCAGAGGCTTTGGGCGCAGGGCATGACGTTGTATTGGTTACCGTAGTAGGGAGCAGGGGTTCCACGCCGCGCAATGCTGGGTCTCAGATGCTTGTTTCTGAAACGGGGCTTGTTTGCGGCACTATTGGCGGTGGTGCTATTGAAGGCCATGCCATTACCACAGCACGCACTATGGTCGGCGAAGGTACTTGTTTTGTAGAAGATCTAGCTCTCAGGCCTCAGGCTGCAAATAGCATAGGTATGGTTTGCGGTGGTGATGCTGTTCTTTTGTATGTTCCTATATGTGCTGAAAGTGAAGCTTGGACCCAGGTGGCAAGCCAGTTGCTGAAGTGCTTCGAGCGGCGCACCCCTGCGTATCTTGCATTGGAGTGCCGTGAGGGTGGCTCGCCATTTAAGGGTACCGTTGCTTTGTTCGATGAGCGGGGCGAACTTGTGGCGGGGGAGTGCAGCTTGTCGGGCAAGAAGCTTGTCGGCTTGAAGCAGAAACGTGTTATCGATGGGTTTTTTGCAACGCCCGTTTCAATTCCTGTGCGCGCCATTGTGTTTGGGGGAGGTCATGTGGGTCATGCCACCATTGCAGCCCTTGCACAGGTGGGCTTCGCTTGCACTCTTTTTGAGTGTCGCCCTGAGTTTGCCCAATCCGAAGATTACCCTGACGCAGAGCAGATTATCTTGGGTGATTACGAAGATATTGCTTCGTCTTTGTCATTCGATGAGCGTGATTACGTTTTCATTATGACGTACAGCCATGCGTTCGATTACGCCATCCTGGAGCAGGCGCTTCGCCAGCCTTTGGCATACGTAGGCTTCATGGGTTCGCGCCGAAAGATTGCCGTAGCACGTCAGCGTTTGCTGGATGCAGGTGTGTCCGAGGAGCTACTGGACACGGTCCATATGCCTATTGGCTTGGATATTAAGGCGGAAACGCCTGAGGAAATCGCTGTTAGCATCGCAGCGGAATGCATCTTGCATCGTGCGACTCATTAGGGAATGTAAGCCTAAGTACCCTTTGTGGGAATTCCAGCGCCCCAGCGCGGTATTTGCCTTAGCTTAAGAGGCGGTTTTGCTGATTTCAGTGTTGGCGAGATCCTATGGTGCAGATAGCGAGTGGATCGCTTGTTCTTTGCGTGCATGAACTTGAAAGACTCGCTCGAGAGGGCGTTGATTTTGACGAGGCGGTTGCCCGCGCCAATACCTTTCTTGAAAGAACCAAGATCCTTTTTGCGCTTTCCTCCTTCGACAACCTTATTAAAAACGGCCGCATGGGCAAAATGACCGGTTTCCTTGCAAGGGCATTAGGCATGTGGGGAATTGGCACTGCAAGCGAAGAGGGCACGATTGTCGTCGAGGGCAAAGCCCGAGGAACGAAAAAGACCGTTCGCGAACTTATTGACCGCATGAAGGAACGGGGATTTGCCGGTGGGCGAGTTGCCATTAGCCATTGCGATAATCTCGCCGTCGCGTAAACAATGAAGGAAAACATCTTGCGGCTGTGGGGTAATTCCGAGATTGAGATTATTCCTACCAGGGGCCTTTGCAGTTACTATGCCGAACGTGGCGGCCTCATCATCGGTTTCTAGGAAACGCATCGGGGAAATCTAGCTGTTTCAGTGTTGCTCTTTGCCCTGGGGCTTCAAACAGGGTTTCGGAAAAATAGTAAGGCTTTGCGCACGAAAAACGCCTTCCGTGCAAGCATCCTGGTTTCATGATTGGTGGATGCTAGAATAATCGAAACCTTGTTACGCGAAAGAGCGTAGCATCCTTTTATGGATGGCTGTGGCGCTGAACAGGGGCTACTGAGCTCAATCGAGTAGGTGGGGGACGATCGGTGATCATGGAGCTTCCTAAAGCAAGTCGAACGGTAAAACGAACCATTGATCTTGTTCATCTTTTTGCTGCATCTGTTTGGCTCGGTGGGTTTGCCGTTCTATTTGTTCTGACCCTCAGCGACGGCGCGGCGCTAGGACTGGCAAGCCTTGACGCGCCTGTGGCCATTGATGCGTTTCGTTCGCAATTCATCGTGCCATGTATTCCGTTTCTTATGGCAACGGCAGTGCTATATGGCGTTCTGATTTCATGGGGCTTCGCCAAGCATAGTTGGCTGGTGGCGAAGTGGGTTCTGAACATTGTCGTTATTGTTGGCTTTGCATTGCTGCCGTTTTCGACGGCAACGGTGGGCGCAATGCTCGTGTGCGTTGTTGCGCTATTTGCCCTTTCGGTGTTTAAGCCTGGCATGAAGAAGTCGAAGAAAGATAAGGCGAAAAACATGGGTTAAGGCTTTTGGCGGCATGTTGTTAGTAGAAGCTTAAGGAGAAATCAATGCTCGATACAAGTAAAACGGCTCCCTCTGTTGATGCTTGGCTGCGTCAGGCGAAGGCCGACCCTGCCGCCGCGGAATGTGGTATGTACTTAACGCATAACGGCGTAGTGCGTGCTACGCCGAAAGCGGAAGCGCGCGGTGTTGAAACCGATGGGGTTGCTCCTGGCCGAAAGGTGGGTGGCATGCTGTTCAGCTACGATGCAGCTAAGGTTCAGGCTGCTATCGAAAACACCCTTGCTATGCCTGGCATCGGCTATGTGCGCGTTTGGCTTGCAAATGGTGAACTTGCGGTAGGTGACGACATTATGTACGTCCTTATTGGCGGCGACATTCGTCCACACGTAGTTGATGCGCTGCAAGCCTTGGTGGGCGCCATTAAAAACGAATGTGTCACCGAAATCGAACGTGAAGCCTAGTCTTGCTGGTTTTGCATTTTGCAGCAACAGCAACTTGCAATGAAAAACCAATACAGCTTTTCGGTTCAGGGAACGGTTTAATCAGATTCCTTTTCTTTTGGGGTTTTGGTGCTTCAACTGGTCGAAATGACGCGTTCCCCTTTAGCGAATAGGGTAGTATGCCCTATTCACGTATCGTGTTACTAACATTTCAAAGTTAACGCATTCAGCGTTTTAAAATGACTTCATTGGCAGGGCAAGCGTCGCAGCTAAGTCGTTTGCTATAAGCAGAGCGATCGCAATCATCGGGGATCGGAGATATCCATGCAGGTAACCGAAACTATCAAGTATGTAGGCGTAAACGATCATGATATCGATTTGTTTGAAGGGCAGTACGATGTTCGCGAAAACGGTATGGCGTACAACAGCTACGTTGTTATCGGCGAAAAGGTGGCGGTAGCTGACACGGTTGATGCTCGTTTCGTTGACGAATGGCTGGGTAACGTTGAAACCGCTCTTGATGGGCGCACGCCTGATTACCTTGTGGTGCATCATATGGAGCCCGACCATTCGGCTGGCATCGTTGCGTTCATGGATCGCTATCCTGACGCGCAGATTGTGGCTTCGAAGATGGCCTTCAAGATGATGGCTGCCTATTTTGGCACCGATTTCTCCGATCGCCAGATTGTATGCAAGGAAGGCTTTGAGCTTGATCTTGGCGATCGCACGCTTCGTTTTATCGGCGCTGCCAACGTGCATTGGCCCGAAGTCATGTTTTCCTACGATTCGCAAGACAAAGTGCTGTTTTCCGCGGATGCCTTTGGCAAGTTCGGCGCAAACGATATCGAAGATCCCGAAGGCTGGGCTTGCGAAGCACGCCGCTATTATTTTGGAATCGTGGGCAAGTTCGGCAAGAACGTACAGGCTGTTCTGCAGAAGGTTGCTGCGTTTGATGTCGAATGCGTCTGTCCGCTTCATGGCCCTGTGCTCTCTGAAAATCTGGCGTATTACGTGGAAACGTACACCACATGGGCGCATTACGAGCCCGAAAACAGCGGCGTACCCATTGCCTATGCCAGCGTATACGGCCACACCAAGCAGGCTGCAGAAGAGCTGGCACGTGCCCTTGAGGAAAGAGGACAAACCGTTTCGCTCTTTGATCTGGCGCGTGATGATATGGCCGAAGCAGTGGAGGATGCATTTCGCTACGATCGTCTGGTGCTTGCAAGCATCACGTATGCGGGGGATATCTTCCCGTTTATGACCACGTTCATCCATACGCTTGCCGAGCATGCGTATCAAAACCGCAAGGTGGCCTTCATCGAATCTGGCACCTGGGCTCCAGTAGCCGCCAAGGCCATGCGTGCGCAGATGGAACAGCTGGCCGGTATCGAGTTTGCGGAAACGGTTGTTACCGTGCGTGGTTCAGTAGATGATGCTGCGCGTGCCCAGATTGCCGCTCTGGCTAATGAGCTCGCTAGTTAGCCTAATCGTTCCGATGCCCCGAAAATGCTTAAGCCTATCGATCATTTTCGAGATTTGATAAAGATCCAAGATGCTGTCCATTGCGCGGTACAGGCTAGGCTGAACCTATGTGTATAATTGCGATATTATTCGGATAGATCCAGGTAAACGGCAATTTTTCTATTGCCGATACATAGTTTCAGGTGTTCACGTTAAATGGGGCTGCCCCTGCTGGCGCCGCCACAGCGCGTAAAAGCTTCCAAGCTCGCCGTGAAGCAGCTCAATGCGTACGTCGAAGGCGTCTTCGACCGCCGCTAGCACTTCGGCCTCTTGCGGCGCTCCTTGGGCTAGTAGCTTGCCATCACGCATGACGCATACCTCGTCGGAGTACCTGAGCGCCAAATCGATGTCGTGGATCACCGCGACGACGGTTTTGCCATGCTCCTCTTTGAGCGAGCACATCAGCTCCATTACCTCGTAGCACGCGGACACGTCGAGAAACGAGGTCGGCTCGTCGAAGAGCACAACGGGCGTGTCTTGCGCCAGGACCATGGCGATGAAAGCGCGTTGCCGTTGGCCGCCGGAAAGCTCGGCTACCGGGCGCTCGGCAAGGTCTGCCAGCCTACATGCCTCAAGCGCCCGCTCCACTGCTTCGTAATCGGCAGCATCTATCGTCGCGAGTATCCCGTGATGTGGGTACCTACCACAGGCCACCAATCGCCGCACGCTCATGGGCGGTGCGGCGTGTTCCTGCGTCAACAAACTTAACAGACGCGCGCGCTCTTTGGAGGAAAGCGCGCTGACATCGCGCCCCATCACGCTGATGCTGCCTTTCCAGGGCTTGCAGATGCCGCTTGCAAGCTTAAGCAGCGATGATTTGCCGCAGCCGTTGGGGCCGATGATGCTCGTTACCTTGCCTTCAGCGAGCTCGAGGGTCAGCTTGCTGAACAAGGCACGCTCGCCGTAGCCAAAGGACACGTCGCTCAGCTGTACGCTAGCCATTGAGGCCTCTCTTCCCGCGGCGCAAGATCAGGTAGACGAAGAATGGCCCGCCTAGTAGCGACAAGACAATGCCGACGGGAATCTCATATGGGGAGAACATCGTTCGGGCGAGCAGATCGCACAGGCACACCAGCAGCCCGCCCAACAGCGGCGCCATCGCAAGGACGCGGCGGTTGTCGTGGCCCACCAGCGTGCGGACCGCGTGCGGGACGATGAGCCCCACGAATCCGATGAGACCTGCAAAGCTCACTGCGCAACCCGCGAGCGCGGCGGCAGACACCAGCGCGACAAGTCGTGTGCGTCGGACGTTGAGGCCAAGGGAGTGCGCCTGATGCTCGCCCAGCGAGAGCAGGTTGAGCTGCGTGCCCTGCAACAGGCCGAGCACCAGCACCGCGCAGATCGCGCAGCTGGGGACGATGAGCTCGTCCAGTTTGACGCCGGACAGGCCGCCGATTAAGAATCCGGAGGCTCCCACGTAGGCATCCGGATTCACGATGAGGATCGTGTTCATGCCTGCAGTGAAGATCGACGTGAACGCCATGCCGGCGAGCACGACGGTGAGGCGTGACGAGCCCCCAAGGCCCGCTACAGCAAAGATGAGCCCCGCCACGCACAGCGCGCCGAGGAAGGCCGCTACGGGAGCGAGTCCAAAGGCGTTGGGGAACGTGCACGCCGCCAGCAGCACGAAGAAACCCGAGCCCGCGTTCACACCGATTATGCTCGGGCTGGCGAGGGGGTTGTCGAGCGCAGCTTGGATGAGCGCACCTGCCTGCGCGAGCGCGGCGCCGGCAAGAAGCGCGGCGAGCACGCGCGGCAGGCGGATGTTCCAGATGACGTTTGCCGCTGTCTGATCAGCATCCGGCCCAAAGGCGAGCGCGAGCACGTCATCTATGCCGACGGAGGTCGAGCCGATAACGATGCCGAGCACCGCGGTGCATCCCAGCAGCACCGCTGCGGCAACCATTGCCATCACGAATCGTCCGTTTGCCTGCAAAGTGTGCCTGCGCTCCCCGTGTAAGCTTGTTGTCTGTATTTCCTTCAAGATCAGGTGCTACTTCTGCTCGTGTTGGTCCTCGTAGAGGGCCTTGTACAGCTCCTCGTACGCGTCATCCCAGTTATTGTTGGGTTTGTAGAGGAACAGCTTGGGATCGAGCGTGATGACGCGACCCTTCTTAACGGCGGTGAGCTCCTTCCAAGCCGGGTTAGCCGTGGTCTGGTCCTTGAGGGCCTTTTGCGCTGCCTCGTCGGAGTCGCCCATCGGCAGCAGGAAGATGAAATCGGGGTCGGCCTTGACCAGGGACTCCAGGCTGTAGTCGGACAGCAGGCTCTTGTCGGCGTCGGTGATGTTGCTTGCGCCCAGCTCGGCGAGCATGGTGCCGGTCTGGGCCGAGGACGCCTGGACGCGCGTGCCGCCGGAGTACGTGGTCAGCACCGCGACGCTGCCAGCGCTTTTGCCCTCGGCCTTCTTCTTTATGGCGGCAATGTTCTCGGCGACGTTAGTGCCGTTTTCTTCGTATGCCTTGGTGTTGCCGGTGATATCGCAGCAGGTCTTGAGCATGCGCAGGTAGTCGTCGAAGGTGGTCACGTTGAAGTACGCCACGGCGATGCCCGCCGCCTGCAGGGTGTCCTTGAGGTCGGTCTGTGCGACGCCGCCGCCGCGGCCGGAGTTTGCACCAGTTAGGATGACGAAGTCAGGGTCGAGGGCGATGATGGACTCCGCGTTGAGAGAAGAGAAATCGCCGACCTTTTCCGCCTTGGATTCGATGTGGTAATCGGAAAATGCATCGCTGGACGCGCCGACGAGCGTGCCGCCGGCCAGCTCCCAGATGTTCGCAAAGCTGCCCATACCCGCGACGACACGCTCGTGGGAGTTCACGGTTACCTGGTTGCCCAGATCGTCCGTGAAGGTGTAGCCGGCCTCCTGGCTTGTCGCGCCCTGCTGCGCGCCGTCGTTGCCGGAGCTGTTGTCAGAGCATCCGACCATCGCGCTCCCGCTTGTCGCCAGAACCAGTGCACACATGCATGCGCAGGTCTTTGTAGCGATTCTCTTCATGCGATTCTCCTTGTTTCGTTGGTGCGGCTGACGATTGTGGCGCCGCTGGTTTTCGTCGATTGATTGCTCGCCGGTCTCGTGTCGCTGCCGAGCAGCGGGCTGTTGCCGCCAGAGCCTAGGCGCCCATGCAGCCGAGCTTCTGCCCGTAGGCGCAGTAGTCGTCTTGTGCCATGTAGTCGCCGTCGTGGTAGTACGCCGCGCGTGCCCTGCAGCCGCCGCAATGCTTGTTGTGCTCGCACTCGCCGCAGTTGCCGCCGTAAGCCTGCGTGCGCAGGCGCTCGAACACGGGGCTTGTTGCCCAGATCTCATCGAAGGGTTGTTCGCGCACATCGCCGGCGTTCTCGGTCATGTACGCGCATGGGCGCACGATGCCCTCGCTGCCGATAACGCAGTAGGTGAGGCCGGCCAGGCAGCCGCGTGTGTAGCGGGTTGGGATGCCGAGCTGGTCGGCAACGCGCGTGAACTGCGGCGCGCAGGTGGGTTTGACGTCGATGTCGACGTCTGCGGCCTTGCGCATGATGTCTTGGAGCAGCGCTTCGTTCTCGAGTACCTTGAGGCTCGTCTCCTCAATGTACTTGCCGCGCCCCACGGGGATGAGAAAGAAGATCGAGTGGTTGACCGCGCCGATGCTTTGCGCAAAGTCCGTGATGTCGCAGATCTCGTCGCGGTTCCAGTTGACCACGGTGGTGTGGATCTGGAAGTCGAGGCCCGCGCGCTTGCATGCCTCGATGCCCGCGAGAGTGTCTGCGTGGGCGCCCGCAACGCCGCGGAAGGCGTCGTGCTTTGCCGCGTCGAGGCTGTCGATGCTGATGCCCATGGAGCACGCACCGGCCTCCTTGAGTTTGCGTGCGACCTCGTCGGTGATCAGCGTGCCGTTGCTGCCGAACACAGGGCGCAGACCCTGGGCCGCGGCGTGCGCCACGAGCTCGAAGATGTCATCGCGCATGAGCGGCTCACCGCCGCTGAAAATCATGATTTTGAAGCCGGCGCGCGCGATCTGCTCGATCATCGCCTTGCCCTCGACCGTTGTTAGCTCGCGGCTGCCGCAGTCCGCTGCGTCCTGATAGCAGTGCTCGCACTTGAGGTTGCACTTGTTGGTCGTCATCCATGAAACGATCATCGTCTTTCCTCTCTCGAAACCGAGTGAGGATGTTAACGGGCGACGCTACGTCATGGTCAAGTGCTGCACGAGAAAAAGTTGGCGTGCGGCGCGGCATGCCGATCAAGGCTGTGATCTGGTCGGGCGCCCTGTTTGGGGCCTGGTTTTTCATTGACAGGAATAACATGTCCTTCTGCAAGTATGAGTGGGTCGTGCGTCACGCCTGCTCGTGCAGCGCCTCGAGCGCGTCTTTGAGGAAGCTGAGCGTTCTGCGTTGGATGCCCGCGTAGAAGTCTCGACCGTACTTCTTGGGGCCTTGTGTGCGTTGGTTGGCGAGGCGCTTGAGGCCGGTCAGGGCGCTGGGCATGCCGCCGAGGCGCTCGAAGCGCGCTGCCAGCTCGCGGCCGCGCTCGTCTCGGGGCTGCACGCCGTCGTGCATGGCCTCGATGGTATCGCCCATGAGCTCGTGCCAGCGGTCGATCACCTCGTGGGTGAGCTCTGGGACGCTGCTCTCGTCGCAGCCCTCCCCGTTGATTGCCATCCACAGCACGTCCTCACGGTTCTGCATATCGCTGATGGCTTGGGCGAAGTCGCTCCACCGCACGCTCTCGCTCGCAGCCAGGTGCTCTTTGAGGTTGCTGATGGTGTTGATGTTACGCAGGATCTCCATGCTCTCGCGTTCCAGCTCGTACATGCGATGGTCAAGCGCGCCGGAGAGCTTCTGGCAGTCGTCGATGCCCTCTGCTTCCTTGATCTGCGTGAGCGAGAAGCCGAGGAACTTGAGGGTGAGGATGCGATAGAGGCGCTCCTCGTCGTCAGTCGAATAGAGGCGCTGGTTTTGCTCGCTTTTGGAGCTGGGGTGCAGCAGGCCCTTTTGGTCGTAGTACTGGATGGTGCGCACGGTCACGCCCACGCGCCGGGCGAGTTCGCCAACAGTCATCAGATTATCTTTGTGTGCAGGCATGCCGTGCTCCTCTCGCACGCGGAATCGCAAAGTTGTTTAGCAATCTATTATCACGCGCGACGTTACGTCACCGTCAAGTGCCCATGTGGCGATTGCCGCTGCTTCGCTGCAACTCGATGGTGCCGACTTAGTTTGGCGTCTACGCGGGGCTTGGGGCTCGATGATGCTGAAGCGAAGCTCGTTGTTCGCTGCACGGCATATAAGGCGGGAAAGGGTCGTTCTGCTACGAGGCCTTGCGGCTCAAAAGTCCCACAGTGCCCCCGTGTCTCAAAATAAAATTGCCTGAATAATTAATCGTTAAGGCAATTGCTCAAAATGCCCAAATACGGCAAGATACGCGGCGCTATTCGGTGGTATTCGAGGTTACCGAACCTGCGGAAACCGATTTTCGCTCCTATATATTCCCGTTTGCTGACCTGGGTAAATACAGTTTACAGAGGGTCCGGAGGCCGTTATTCCCGTTATTTCGCTGGTGGCTTTGCTCTGCGGCGATGCCGAAACAGTATCAGGCGGTACTCGGCAGCACCAAAATGCGAGTTCAGAAACCAGTTCCCGCTACTCCCATTCTACAGTGCCAACGGGCTTAGGCGTCAGGTCGTAGCAGACGCGGCAGATGCCGGGAACTTCGGCGGTAACGCGTGCAGTGATGCGCTTCAACAGCGCCCAGTCAAGCTCGGGAACTTCAGCGGTCATAACATCAACGGTGTTGATGCAGCGAATGATGCAGGACGCTTATTGGGATCCATGCAGAGCTCTTTTGAATTCGGTTGGAATACGTCGTAGTTAGCACGGCGCATATTTCATATCTGTTATTTATATCCAGTTGGGAACATTTTCCCTGATTGGGTAATGCATTTGCTTCCGAAATTGATTTGGATCTTCTGCAACTCTGCGGATGCGGATCACAATTAATAGTTTCGTCTACGCCTTATCCTGCTATTTGCATACACGGCACTTCCCAGCGCCACAATGGCGGCTATAAGAAGGGTGTAACAAAAACCGACATTTGTGCCGTCTGTCGTGTTGGGGGAAGGCGAATCTGTTTCCTTTACCGTTTCCGATTTGCTATCAGGGTCGGCTTGGAGCTCATCGCTGCCATTTGCTCCGCTCTGATCGCTATTGTCTGGCACGGACGGAGTGTCGCTCTTCTCAACGAATTTCCAGGAGCCGGTGAAGGTTACATTGCCTTCTGAATCTGCCGTGGTCATATCGGCTTTAGTCGATTCCTTGTCGTATCCCATGAAAATCCAGGTGCCGTTGGCAACATCTACGGTTGTCTGGGATGGCGTAATAGCGTTTATTGCATCGTTATACACATAGTTGTTTGTGTCTTTAGGAAGTACCGCTAAAACCTCGCTTGGCAGCTGTTTGTCGGAAGAAGTGCTGCTGAACGTGTACTTTGCGCTGAAGTTCTTGAAGACTTTTTTGAATTGAGCCTTGTAAACAACGTCACCCGTGACATCTTCGATCGCGGTGTGCCATGAATCGAACACGTAGTCGTACTTGTCGTCTGACGGTTTCGTAGGAGTGGGTACCGTAATTTGATCTGCGTTCGTGCCGATTTCGTACCAGTCTTCGCTATAGATGGTGGTGCCGTCTTCATTCGCGAAAGTGATTTTCACCAAAGACGGTTTTGCGGCGGCAACCAGGCAAACCTTGCCATCGGAGCCGATGCTGGCATAGTCGGAGTACTCGTTACGCTGTTCTTTTGCCTGCGTTGTGTAGCGGGCATCTTCGTTGTCAAGATACCAACCGTCAATCTTTTTGTTGGTCACGTCATCGGGTTTGCCCAGGTAAAGCTCGTTCATGTCTTTTGCGGCTGACAATTTTGCAACAGAGCCGTTCAGGTAGACGTCGGATGCCGCCTTGTCTGCGCTGTTGTTACACAGTTTGGTGTTGGTGATGGTGGTACCCGCACCTTCGCCGGAATTTGATTCCGCCGCAAAGCCTCCGCCGTAATTTGACGCCTTGTTGCCGGTGATGGTGCATCCGTCGATGGTCAAGCTGGTGAAGTTACCATACGATGCAACGCCGCCGCCTATAGCGGCGCTGTTCTTTGCTATCGTGCAATCGCGAATTTCAGCTGCGGCAGGTGATTTCATCATCACTGCAAGCACGCCGGCGCCGTAGCCTTCCTCCTGGTTCGTTGTGTTATTGGTTATGGTGGTGTTTTTAAGGAATAAGCCTGGTTTTTCGGCAGCACCTATGTTCGGGGTGTCGGCGCACAGGCCGTATGCTGCGGCGTAGAAATACGCGGAAGAAAGAACGCCTGCGCCATCGTTTGCTTCGTTTCCGCTGATGGTGCCACCAAGGATTTGCGCGGAGCTTTGAAGGTTGCCCCATCCGCCATTGACGATTTCTTCGATTGACGCAACAACAGCAATGCCGCCTCCCATTTCGTTGGCCTTGTTGTTCGAAATGGTTCCGCCCGTCATGACAAACGAAGATCCGCCTGAAACGTATACGCCGCCGCCAAAGTAGTTATCGCCTTTACGGTCGGCAATGGTAACGCCGGGGTACATATTGCACGTGCCTTGGATATGCAACAGACCAGGTACGTCGTTGCTCTGTTCGTTTCCGCCGCTGATTTTCAGGGCGTCGCTGCCGTCGGCCGCGCCCAAGTTCAACTGAACGCCTGGCTGTACGGAAAGGGAACTGTACTGCCCAAGCGTCATGGTATGACCGTTGCCAAGAATGGTAGTCGGGCACGTGTTTGAGAATACGGCGCTCGTGTCTTCCAGGTTATCCGTCAGCTTAATAATGTATTCGCCGCTGCTAGCAGCGTTTACAGTAGCTACCGCATTATCGAATTCGCTGCTGTTGCCTGCTTCGATAGTGGTTGGCGTTGCTGCGAATGCCGATATCGGCATTACCAATGCGTAGAGTGCTAATGCTGCAACAATGGTCAGTGCTATGCGTATTCTGCTCACGGCATTTCGCTTTCATGGTCTTTTGAATTTGGATAAGAGCGTGTGCGCGCTTGTTCAGATTCGGTAAAAGGATACGAATGTGCAACTTGTTAATATAGGGCAAATCCATGCAAAATATGTCGTATCAAATCATTGTTATTGCGTATGGCCCTCTTTCCGCTCCTTTTTGGCAACCTGGTCTTTTGGGTTACACGTGTGGCTTAAGGAGATTTAGAGACTGATATAGAGTGACAGCTATCGCACGTATGCGTGCAAAGTGTGATGTTGTAGCAAGCAGACAAGCGCCTCTGAGCCCCAATACGCTGGAATACCAAAGTTGAACTGAGGGTGTTAAGAGGTATGAAAGGTGAGTTGAAATGAGGTTTTCAAATGCGCGCATTGATGCGTTCATTGAAGAAGACGTGCCCTATATCGATCTGACGTGTGAGGTGCTCGGCGTCCACAATCAGCCTGGCGAAATGGAATATTTTACGCGAGAGAGCTGTGTGCTTGCCGGCACCGATATCGCTCGACGCATTATGCGAAATCTCGGTTGTGAGGTTCTGGCATCCAGCGAAGACGGGCAATTGGTCTCAGCGGGTCAGACCTTCTTTACGGTGCGGGGAGCAGCGGCGGATTTGCATGCCGCTTGGAAAGTGTGCCTTAACGTGTTCGATCATTTGTCGGCCGTTGCTACGAAAACACGCAGTATGGTCGATGAGGTTCATGCGGTAAACCCTGAATGCGAAGTTCTGACCACGCGTAAAAGCATGCCTGGTGCAAAGGACCTTCTTACTTGTGCGGTAATGGCGGGCGGTGCGTTTCCTCACCGCCTTGGGCTGTCGGAAACCGTGTTGGTATTCGAGCAGCACCTTGCGTTTTTTGGTGGGTTCAACCGTTTTGTCGAAGAAATGCCTCGCATTAAGGCACGGTGTGTGGAAAAGAAGCTGTTTGTAGAGGCGGATGCAAAACGCGCCATAGCACTTGCGAGGGCAAGCGCAGGCGGGCACGGGGTTGATGGAATCCAGCTTGATAAAGTTCCAGTTTCCGAATTGGCGGAGTTGGTTCGTCGGATACGCGATATCGATCCCCGAGTCACGATTATCGCCGCTGGTGGCATCAATCCTCAAAATGCAGGCGCCTATGCTGCATGCGGCGTTGACGGCTTGGCTACCACGGCGCCGTTTACGGCTAAGCCCGTGGATATGAGCGTTCGCATGAGGCCATTGGAGTAAACCTCCGTAAGAATGCTTCCGTCATAATCTGCGGTTGTGAGCGAGTGCCTATAGGTTGCCTTTTCGGTGCTTCAAACACGAAAGCCGTTCACCGAGAGAATCGAACAGAGGACATCTGGAATCATGCGTTCTGCGAAATAGTGCCTGATGTTTAGGCAAGATTGACCCTAAATTAACTTGGATTTTCATCGTAAACTTTCGAGCCAATTGTTATCGGGGGAGTTTTATGGCGGCCCGGTACGACCTTGACAATAGGGGAGGTCTTTCCAAATATCAGTATCTTCATCGTTTCATTCGCAGCGATGAAGAGGCTAAGCACCTTGCCGCAGAGCAGGGGATAAGCCTTGATATGCTTTCAGATTATTGCGCTCATCCTAGTGCGAAAAGCTCCCATTGCGTCGTGGTGAGTTTTGCCTCAATTCCAACTGGTCATGCTGCTGTTGCGATTGAGCTTTTGGAAACGATTTTCCAAAAGGAGATCCTTGCTCATCAGCGTTGATTGGCTTGAAAACAAATGCGTGAATCGACCCTATTGCTCTGGTGCTGGTGCGGTTACTTTCGTGATGCGGCGATGAAAAAACTCGGCATTGCCGTACATGATGTAGCGCAGAGATGGTGTATTTGGCGAGCTCTTTCATGTGAATGACGCGGATGGCAATTTGGCTCTTCTTCCTGAGGGGATGGACCTAGGTGCTGTCACTATGGTGAGCGACATGGTGCCGACGGGGTTTCACGGGGCCGAACTCGCCGATATCCAGTTTGGTGATGATGTTGCGGTAATTGGTATTGGCCCGGTTGGGTTGATGGGTGAAACTGGTTGGTGCGCCCGATCCATGCAACTTCGGCTTTGAGATTCCGCCTATGTAGGTAGCGAAGTTTAAGCCGTTAATTTGGAAATACCGACCATGCGCCTTGCTTGTCGCATGGGCAATCGGAGCCTCTATAGGAAAATAAACGCGCATATTCTTTTGCGAGCATGCCAATCCCTGAAAGGACACTACCATGCGTTTTGCGAAGAAGATTCTTTTTATTATTGCAGGCAGTGTATGCCTTGCACTTGGATTTATTGGAATGTTCGTGCCGGTGCTGCCCACAACGCCGCTTGTGCTGCTTGCGGCGTTTCTGTTTTCACGTAGCTCGGAGCGCCTTAGTTCTTGGATTGCTCAAACTCCAATTTACCGAGCATACGTTGAGCCCTTCAAGCAAAGCGGTGGTATTTCGCTGCCTAGGAAGATGAGAATCCTGGCCATCTCCTATTCGGTGATGGGCCTTAGTGCATTTCTGGTCCAAAAGCCCGTTGTGTGGATAGTGCTAGCTGCTGTTGCGATTTTCCTGGCGGTTTTAATGCTGGCTATTATTCCCACCATTCCTAAGGAAAGGGAACTTGACCATGGTGACGGCCTTGAGCTTGATGCTGTTGCCAGAGTGCGTGAGCACGACTAGTGCTTTTATCCCAGCGCAACGTCGAGAACCATCATCAGGCTGAACCCGATGGCAAAGAACACCGTGCCAAGGTTAGAATGCTTGCCTTGAGATAGTTCCGGCATTAGTTCTTCGACCACCACATACAGCATGGCTCCTGCTGCAAAGCTTAAAAGATAAGGCAGTGCCGCAATGATGAGCTGTGAGGCAATGATCGTCAGCACTGCACCAATGGGCTCTACGATGCCGGAAATAACGCCACCTGCGAATGCCTTTCTTCTGCTCATCCCTTCTGCTCGAAGCGGCATCGAGATGATTGCTCCTTCTGGGAAATTTTGGATAGCGATGCCAAGGGACAATGCCAAAGCGCTTGCTGCTGTGATCTGCGCATTTCCCGAAAGGAAGCCTGCGTACATTACGCCAACCGCCATGCCTTCCGGGATGTTATGTAGCGTCACTGCCAATACCATCATTGTAGTACGGCTAAGTTTGTTTTTTGGGCCCTCTGACTGTTCGCTGCCCACATGTAGATGGGGAATCAGGTGGTCTAAGGCAAGCAAGAACAGCACGCCGAACCAGAATCCCGCAAAAGCGGGAACGAACGAAAGCGCTCCCATCGAAGCCGATTGCTCTATAGCAGGAATGAGCAGGCTCCAAACCGACGCGGCAACCATTACCCCTGCGGCAAATCCCGCTAGGCAACGTTGCGTCAGGTTTCCTAGATTGTTTTTCATGAAAAGCACGCAGGCAGCGCCCATCGTCGTGCCTAAAAAGGGAATCAGGATTCCAAGGATGGTTTCTATTGGCTTCTCCTTCTTTCGGTTGTTTATTTGCCCTTTGAGTCACGCCCCTGTTTTACGTAAAGGGATCAACTAATCAGCGATGGGCGTCTTTGCGTTTGGCAATCAGATTGGCAGTCCCTTAAGAGAACTTTTCGAGGGGCTGCCAAATGCAATCCACATTTAACGAGCTGCGAAATCTGTTTTACTCCTGCACTTTCAGCGCTTCGGACAGGCTTACCCGTTTAATCGAGCGCGTATGCATGAACGCCACAAGGAGATAGGTTGCAAATCCGATGCCTACGCATGCAGCCATGCACCACCAGGGGACGTAGATCTCGATGTTGCCGTTGTAGGCGAGCAGCATTGAGCGGAAGATTGCGGTAAGTGAGCCAATGATGAGAGGTTGGCACAGCACAAGCGATGCGACCACGCACAGCGTGACCGAGCGGATGTAAAGATGTGTGACCTCTTTATCGCGGTAGCCGAATACCTTCATATAACTGATGGAGCGTGCACTGCGATCGATGACGGCTTTGGTGAGCAGGTACATGAACAGCAGGAAGATGAATACGGCCAAGCCCACCATCATTCCAATCATGGAGTCCATCATGTCTACGAATTGGTCGCCCACCGCACGCATGTCATCGGGGGTTGTGTCGCTGGCATAGTAGCGCGCGTCTAAGGTAAGCGCTTCATTGCTAACGTATCCGTTGAAGTACGACTTGTCGTTGTCGAACATCGTGTTGAAGTCGTCGATGCTCATGTACGCATTCATATTCGATTTCGTACCCCAGGTGTCTTCCTGGCCTGAGAAGGTAAGGCTGTGGGTTTTGTCTTCGTACTTGTCGTAGAGATCTACTTGCTGGTTTTCATCCCAGCCGAATTTGCTTGCAAGGCCTGCTCCGAATACGGCTTTGCCATCACCGATACCAAGATCCTTCCAGTAACGGGAATTTGGCTGGATGCCGTAGACGGCAACGGTTTCGGTGCCGTTGTTGTTTCCTCGGTCGTATTGAAGCTGGTAGACGGCGTATTTCTCTGCTTGGTCAATGGCATCAGTGCCGTTGTCGGTGGTGTTTATGGGGTGAATATCGTCATCGTCTGTATCAATGTCAGCGGCTTTTTCCATAAGGTCGATGGCATCGTCGCGGTTGCATCCAAGAGCGTCGGCAATGTCATCTATACATGCATAGAAAGCGTCCTTTTTGCGTTGTGCTTTCGAAAGGGCGTTGGTTGCCGCTTGTGCCGTTTCTGCGGAAGGCGATGTCAGTGCAGCGTTGTATGCATCTTGTGCGGCATCTGCTGCATCTTCCAGCTCGTCTTGCGCATCTTCTGTGGCGGAAAGCAGCGTGCCGTTGATGGATTGCAAGCGTTCGAGCGCAGCCCACGCTTCTCGTTCTTCGGGTGTTCCCTCAAGTTCGAGCGGCGCCTTCAAGGTGTAGGTATGTTCGGCAACGAGGCTTGTTTCTAAGTTGTCAGCGTAATGTGTCATAGTGGGCAAGATGGCCAGGCCGAAGAGCAAAAGCAGGCTGGCAAATGCAATTCCTACGAAGAGTGTGGCGAAGTTGCCAAGGTTTCGCAGGAAAATACGAAGGCGGAAGCGCGCTACGAAGCTCAGACGTTCGGGTAAGCGCACGCCGCGCTTGGTGCCCGATTTCCCAGCAGCTTCGTGACGCAGGAACTGCAGTGGCGTTTTTCCCATTTTGCGCAGAAGGCCCACGAGCGTAATGATGATAAGTGCGGCAGCGGGCACCACGGCGCACTTGAGGAAAATACCCCAGTCCCAGAACACCTGGAACGGAGGCAGGCTGTAGGAGCCGTAGTAAAGCTGGCGCATGGGCTCGGTAAAGAATGCCACTCCGAGCGCGGTACCTAGACCAGCTGCTAGGATGCCTACAATTGCCGGCAGCGCTAGATAGTGCAGGACAATCTCGCTTCGGCGATACCCACTTGCCAGAAGGGTGCCGATGATGGCGCTTTCCTGTTCGATGGTGGCGTTGGTAAGCACCACGAATACGAATGCCATGATAACGATGATGATGTAGAGCAGGGTGGTCCACATGGCCGAATCGCCTTCAACATCGTCTGCGGCGTAGCCAATTCCTTGGTTGGCGCTTGCATCGGTGAGGTCGTCGATATTTGCATCGGCATTCGCCATTGCCTCTGCCATATCTTTTTCGGCATCGGTGCGGTCTGCAACGGAAAGGTTGCGGTTGGCGAAGGTAAACGAGTAGGTGTATGTGGGTGCGCCGCCAGCATCTTTAAGCGCTTCAAAGCCCGCGGGGGAAACTTCGGCAACGCCATAGGTGATGGTGTTCACGGTGAAGTCGGAGTTATTGAGGAAAAGCGCTTGGCTGTCCGGTTGGGTCATGATGCCGCAGACGGTGTAGGCGCTGCCTTCAAGATCGACGGTATCGCCCACATGGATATCGTTGTTTTTTGCAAACACGCGGTCGATGGCAACTTCATTTTTGGTTGTAGGTTCTGAACCCTCGCAGTAGGCTGCGATGTCTACTTGGGTGCGATGCTTGTAGGTACGCAGTGTGCGTTTAGTCCCATCGTCATTGGGGAGTGTGATGGCGGCATCGATGGAATAGTTATCGAAGAGCGTAACGCCGCCCACGTCTTCGGCTGCATCGCGTGCGGCTTGAAGCTGGTTGTCGGTGGCTTCGAACGAGGTGGTTAAACGGCCGTCTTCGATGGTATATTCGTCGTGCATGCCATCGATGATCTGGCTGATCGAATGCGCGGCAAGTAGAAAGCCTGAGGTCAGAGCAATGGCTCCGCACATAAGCAGAAAGATGCCAAGGTATTTGCCGATGTTGTTCTTGAGTTCGCGGGGGAGTCGTTTGGCAAGTGGTGTCATCGTTTGCCTACCATTCAAGATCGCAAGCGGGCACAGGCGCTCCATTTGCTGCGTCTTCCGCCAGGCGTCCGTCGCGCAAACGAAGCACGCGATTTGCCATGCGTGCTATGGCAGCGTTGTGTGTCACGATAATGATCGTGCAGCCATACGTGCGGTTCACGCTTTCCATCAGCTCAAGAACCTCTTTCGAGGTTTTGTAGTCGAGGGCGCCTGTGGGCTCGTCGCATAAGATAAGGCCAGGGTTCTTTACCAGCGCGCGTCCTATTGCGCAACGCTGCTGCTGGCCACCTGAAACCTGGCGGGGAAATTTGTTGCGGTGTTCCCATAGGCCAAGCGAATGCAACAGTTCATTTATGGGGAGGGGTTTCTTGGAAAGGTGCGCTGTGACCTCGATGTTTTCGCGAATGGTAAGGTCGGGGACCAGGTTGTAGAACTGGAAAACGAAGCCAAGTTCACGGCGGCGGTATTCGCCCAAGGTTTTTGCGGAAAGCGCGGTGATCTCGCATTCCCCGACGCGGATCGTGCCGCCGTCGGCCCCTTCAAGCCCACCGATTAGGTTCAGGAAGGTGGATTTTCCTGAACCAGAGGGGCCGAGCATAACGCAAATTTCGCCTTTGTTTATGGTTGTGGTAATTCCATCAAGCACTTGGACGCGCGCTTCGCCATTGCCGTAATGCTTCATGAGTCCGTTGACCACCAGGTAGGGGGTGTTGCCTTTCATAAGCGCTCCAATCTGTGCGGAAGGCCAACGGAGCGATCGGTGTGAGAGCAGAGTTAGCCGTGGTTAAGTTAGGTTAAGCTAACTTTAGCACAGATGCATAGTGCATACCGAAAGAGAACGATTGGGGAGATTGGGCAATTACCAAGGTTTGGACTTGTTTCTTTTTGCTGTTGAATGAAACAAGGCGCCCGCCGAATGGCGAACGCCTTGTTTTTTGCAAACAAACAAGCTGGTAAAAGCTACTTTTTGATAGACTTGAATGCTTCGGTCTGAGCCTTGATGCCGCGCTCGGCTGCCAGGCGCTCGATGGAAGTTGCGCCGAAGAAGCCATCGATACCAGGAACGTTTTCGATGATGTAAGCCGCATCCTTGGGCTCGGAGATGGGGCCGCCATGGCAGATAACGAGTGCATCGGGGTTGATATCCTTTACAACCTTTACGATGCCTTCGATGATCTTTGCGCAATCCTCGAGAGTGCGTGCGGTTTCTGCACCGATGGTGCCACCGGTGGTAAGGCCCATGTGGGCAACGATGATGTCTGCGCCGGCCTTGGTCATTGCTGCTGCCTGCTCTTCATCGAAAACATACGGGCAGGTAAGCATGTCGAGCTTGTGAGCCTCGGCGATCATGTCCACTTCAAGGCCGTAGCCCATGCCGGTTTCTTCGAGGTTCTTACGGAACGTACCGTCGATAAGGCCAACAGTGGGGAAGTTCTGAACGCCGTTGAAGCCCTGCTCCTTAAGCTCGGCAAGGTACTTCTTCATTACGCGGAAGGGGTCGGTGCCACATACGCCAGCGAGCACGGGGGTGTCCTTCACAACAGGCAGAACCTCGGCTCCCATTTCAACAACGATCTGGTTTGCATCGCCGTAGGAAAGCAGGCCAGCAAGAGAGCCGCGGCCAGCCATGCGGAATCGACCAGAGTTGTAGATAACGAAGATGTCGGCACCGCCGGCCTCAGCCGATTTAGCCGTGATGCCTGTACCGGCGCCTACGCCGAGCAGGATGTTGCCTTCGTCGAGGGACTTGCGGAAGCGGTCGAGGATTTCTGCGCGGGACAATTCAAGCATGGTTTTCTCCTTTTTCCTTGAGGAACTGTTACTTTAATGAGCGTTTTCCAATAAGAGATACTGCCCTTATGGAAAAAGGCCCAATGAAGCTAGGGTTGCGGTGCCGCTTGGGGCACCCTCTGTAATAAAAAGACGAGAACTAGGCGTTCTCGTCTTTTTGTATCGTTATTGATTCATGAGGTCGATCAGCTTTTGTGCTGCGGCGATGGCGAATTCGTCGTCGTTCACATGAGCATCCATTTCGATGAGCTCGGCCTTTGTCGGGTCGATCTCATCGCGAAGTACTTGGAACAATGCCGCATCTTCTTCGGGGCCGTAGAACGGCTGGCCTTCTGCGTCGATCATCGAAACGCCCTTCAAAGGCAACATAACGGCGCACGGGCCGATGGACATGTTCACCTTGCTTGCGATAGCATGCCCAATTTGCTCGTTTTCTTCAACCGTGGTGCGCATAAGCGTAACGGTTGGGTTGTGCTTGTACAGGTTGCGAGACTGGTAATACTCGGGGACGGTATCCCACGGGCCGAAATTCACCATGTCGTCAGCGCCTACGGACACCACAGCGGGAATACCGTTAAGGGCAGCAGCACTGCAGCGATCGGGGCCAGCGTTAAGAACGCCGCCAGCAATTTCATCGCACCATTCGGTGGTAGTCAGATCGAGCACGCCTTTAATGAAGCCGCCGTTGATCAGGGATTCCATGCATTTTCCGCCCGTGCCAGTTGCATGGAATACAAGTACTTCATAGCCGTTTGATTCCAGGTATGCCTGTGCTTTCTGGATAGCGGGCGTGGTAACGCCGAACATGGTTGCGGCCACAAGTGGTTTGGAATCTTCGTGCTTGGGAGCAGTGTGCTCGAGCATGCCTGTCATAGCGGCAACCGCGTTGTTGAGGTAAGAAGCCCCAGCGCTTCGGCGCAGTTGGGCCCACCGTACATGGTGTACTTGTTGTCGGGAAGGCATCCCAGAGCCTGGCAGAGATCCTCCTGATGGAGTCTCGTCACGATGCCCCCCTCGACCAAGCGGTCGTAGCGCTCGATGACGATGGCGGGCTCAACGCCGCCCTCGCCCTCGAATTCCAGATACTCGACACTTGCCGCAGGCACGCCTAGGCTTGTCGCAAGCCGCATGCAGACGTACTCGTTGAGTGCCTGATGGGCCAGTCCGCGCACGCCGCTCTTCAGGATGTGGGTGGTTGCCGCAGAGCCCTCACAGGAGTACCACCTGCCATCCATGCGCCGTAAGGCGAACTTGCTCTGCTGGCCGCCGAGGCTCCAATGCTCGTTGCTGGCAATCCAGCCGGCGCCATCCTGGCGACCCGTGGCCAGCCTCCGGGCGATTTCGGCGCCGCTCACGGCGACAAGGCGCTCATCGCGGTAGGCGTCGGAACCCTGGGGGACGAACTGCACCGCGCCGGGACAGTCCAGGCCGATGACGCCGAGGAGCGCGAAGGGGTTGTTGGGGGAGATGCCGGCGTCGGCGGCGACGTGCCTTCTCGCGGCCGGGTCCTCCGGCAAAAGCCCCCAGAGGTAGGGCAGCACGACCTTGTCCCGGTAGGGCCTGGTGGAAAGCGGCATGGACGACGACAGCGGAACTCCGCGGTAGCCTCTCTCGTAGGCGAAGGAAAGCGAGCCAGCCCCGTCCTGGGAAAGGGTTCCTGCGAGCTTGCCGGCGATGAGCACGTCGAGGACGCCGGCCGTCATCGCGCACCTCCCGTCAGGATGGAGAGAGCGCCTGCGGAGGCATCGTCGCGAGCTGCAGGCGCTCCGATACCCAACTGCTCAGCTTGCGGCCCATCTGAGGGGTTCCCGACGGTCAGCTCCAACCCCAGCCCCAGGGCCCCGAGCACGGCGGTGAGCTTGTCCAGTTGCACACCAGGGTTCTGTCCCAGCTCCAGCGACCAAAGGCAGCGCTTCGACACGCCCGCGGCCTCTGCCAGCTGAGCCTGGGTCATCCCCAATTCAGCGCGCCTGTCCTTTATGGCGTAGCCTATTTCCAGCGCGTCGACCATGGATATCCTCCCATCTCAGGTAATTTGTTCTTTCGCATCATTTTGCGATTATGATAGTTCGCAATATTATGCGAGTCAATATTCTCGCAACATTATGCGTTTGGCGGTATGTTCCTGGAATCCGTCACGTGGCGACCTGAATGCGCCATGACCTGCTCCCATAGACAAAGATAGTACACATGATGCAGTGCACCATGGGTACTATCTAGGTTGTCGTGCACGTATGTTGCACGTATTCCCGCTATTCCCACGCAATAGTTAAAAACTATCTCCAGTTTGCTCCAGTTTGCCGCAGTTTGCTCCAGTTCGTCCCACTTGCATCCAGTCTCAAAATTTGCCACGAATCCATGGGTCCAAATTTTGGTCACGGTTTTTCGGGTTATCAGAGGCGTTTTCGTGGATCACGGTGGGTCACGGCTTTACTAGAAATTCATTGCGTAGGATCACGCTGCCCTTGCCAAGGAAAGGGCAGGGCAGTGCAGTGCGGTATCTGCAAATCCTCTCCTATTGCTTGGGATAATACCTTTGAGAAGGGCGCGGCCCCGGTGAAAGCCCGGAGGCGATACAGCCAGGTCTGGCGGAACGAGGCATAATGACCCGAACGGGACCTTTTTACGGCAGAGCCTATCTTGCAGAGCAACGGACTACTTCGCACAGCGACACACTATCCTCGCTATGCTTTACGCTATTTTTACTGCCCCCTATTCGCAATCGCCTGGTCAATAAGCTTGTCGAGTGCCGCGCGTTGCTCGGCGGAGCTGATGGCGCCCACGATGGGCTCCCCTACGATGTTGCCGTTCTGGTCGATAACGTAGGTGGTCGGGAACGAGAACAGGTTTGACGTGAACTTGCCAGCCTCGCTGTCAGACTTGAACCAGATGTTCTTGTACGTCACGCCTTTCTTGTTCAGTACATCCTTGGCATCTGCAATCTCGTCCTTGTTGCCATCGAGCGTAAAGGAATTGACACCCACGACCTGACCGCCCTTCTCGGCAAGCTCTTTGTTTAGCTGCTCCAGATCGCCCAGCTCGCCCACGCACGGCTTGCAAGTGGTAAACCAAAAGTTCATGACGGTGGCCTTGTTCTTGGAGAACAGCTCGTCGCTGCTCACGTCGTTGCCGTCCAGGTCCTTGCCCGTAAAGCCGGGGAACTTCGTCGCCTCGCTCGAAGCATTGGTGCCAGCCGTCATGCCCGCGGTCGAAGCGTCGACGCTCTCGTCTGCGCTCGGCGTGCTTCCACAGCCGGGGAACTCCTTCTCCAGGCTCTCGAGCTTGTCCTCGATCTCCTTGATCTGTTGCGCGCCGGCCTTGAGCGTTTTAAGCTCATCCGCCGTAAACTCATCCTTGGCGCCATCGATGGTCTTGAGCAGGAAATCGCCGTAATTGCCGCCATCCTCGATCATCGGCATATCCTTGTTGGCGGCAAGAAACACCTTTTCCCACAGCGCGCTATCGCTTGAAAGGATATCGTTCTCCTTTTGCATGAGTTTCGCGTACAGTTCGGCTGCTTCGTCGGCGTTGGCCGGCTCTTGTGCAATGAGCTCCGCGATCTTAGGATCGGAGCTCGCAGATTCGCTCGCGTTGCCACCGGGCGCTGAGCACGCCACAAGACACAAGGCCAGTACCGACACCATAAACAGGGCCGCAATCTTAGAAAGCTTCATGGTCATTCCTCCGTTTTGTCGAAGCTTGTTTTACTTTTTATCGGCGGTCAGGGGGAGTTTTTCTGCCGACACATCCAGGCCGTAGCGATAGCTGATGGCATCGACAGGACAGGCTCCGATGCACTTGCCGCAACGGATGCACTCGGCATGGTTGGGCGCGCGGGTCGCATCGACGTCCATCTGGCAAACCTTCGAGCATGTGCCGCACGAGATGCATTTGCATGCGTCGACTCGAATTCCCAGCAAGGACACCTTGTTCATGAGCCCATAGAATGCCCCCAGCGGGCAAATCCACTTGCAGAAGGGGCGGTAGAACAAAACGCTCAGCACCACCACGGCAACGAGAACGACAAGCTTCCAGGTGAAGAGCTGGCCCAGTGCAGATCGGATGCCCTCATTGGTGATTGCCAGCGGAATGGCTCCCTCGAGCACGCCCTGCGGACAGATATACTTGCAAAAGAACGGGTCGCCCATCCCCACATCGTTGACCACCAGCGCGGGCAGCACCACCACGGTAAACAGCAGCACAAAGTATTTGATATACGTAAGCGCTTTGAGCCCTTTTGTCGAAAGCTTTTTGCCGGGAATCTTGTGAAGTAGCTCCTGCAGCCAGCCAAACGGGCACAGAAAGCCGCATACAAAGCGTCCCAGCAGCACGCCGAGCAAAATGAGCGTACCGGTAACGTAGTAAGAAAAATTGAACTTGGACGAGCCCACCACCGACTGAAATGCACCGATAGGACATGCGCCCGCAGCCGCAGGGCACGAATAGCAGTTAAGCCCCGGTACGCAAACCGTTTTTCCCGCACCCTGATAGATGCCGCCTTTGGCAAAGTTTGGCAGGTGAATGTTGGTGACGAGCGTCGCCGCCGCCTGAATGAATCCGCGAAATCGGGCTAAAACATGCGACGCGGTGTTTTCTCTTTTATCCAATTCCGATACACTCCAAGCACAGCCTAATCGCTTTGGCCAGCA
>OGQJ01000605.1_pt1 | contig 38164 bp, 37 predicted proteins | sample 1553161 | NCBI WGS metagenome assembly OGQJ01 (sample SAMEA2579923, study PRJEB22360) | human gut metagenome | biome: human gut; feature: human-associated habitat; material: faeces | place: Denmark | collected 2008/2010 | reverse complement strand
CACCGCCTCCTACTCGATTACAGAAAGTTATGATTTGCCAATTTCTTACGCTTGAAATTGACAGAGATAGAATAAAAAGAAAATCACAAGTCATTGTTTTGGTGTGGGTGTTTCTTTTGATATATTGTTTTGAAGATACTGAGTGATATATATTCAACGCTCGAATTTGGATAATTTTTCAATTTAATGTATTTTTCAATATTGTTATACATAATGTTTAAATCACATTCGTCTATTACTCTTTCAAATTCGGAGTAAACAGATTCACCATCAATTATTGCTGCATCATATGCGTCAGATGCCTGGTAAATATATGATGGAGTTTTACGAGCAGTATGTACAGGTGTTGAAATATCTTGCATTTCAGATATCCATTTGTTCAACCATTTCAAAATATATTGCCCGTGAGAGAGAAAGCCATATTTTCTCAAATTATCTTTATGTTTATTTTTGAAATCATCTTTCCACAATGTAATCATATCAGAACTAATAGAAGAAACTTTCGAAAATTCTTTAAGCATGGAATCACATTCTTTACATTTAGAGATTAGAGCAATACGCTGTTCTTTTATTGATTCGTTGGTGCTAGAAGTTTTAGAATCTAATTCTATAGCGTGCACTTCAAGCGGCATAATTCTATGAAGATCACATAACGCACTACAAGCATCTGAAAGAGTATATGAAGTAGATTTTGCTTGGTTATCTTTTAAACCTGTTATTTCATCCATGGATAAGCCAAGAGCAGAGCATATTTTATACATCTGTTCAAATGTAAAAAAGTCTGAATTATCTTCATTTAAACATGTTGATATGCGTCCTTGTGGTACTCCGGCGATTTCTGCAAGCTGTGTTTGTGTTAATTTCTTATCTTCTCTTGCTTTTTTTAATTTTCTTTTGATAGAAATATAATCTAACTGTATTTCTTTATCTTCTGTATTAATTTCTATATCTTTATTGTACATATAAAAATCTCCATAATAAATAATTATCTGTTACAAATATAATTATACAGTATTTGAATATTAACTTCAACTACTATTACAATTATGACAGGTGGCAATGATAAACATTCCGCTTTAAATACCACAATGGTGATGTACTTTCATTTGATTAAGTTCCGTCTATTATTGTGGTGTGCATAGGGGTAAAAGATAAATATCTTTTTCCACTTTATATAAATAAGCGAAACAGCCTGAAAATTAAAGGAAAAATCAATGTTGGTTTATTTCCACATCCCCTAAGGCGACTAAGGCGGAAAAGAATATATTTTATCATTACAATGTTGAACATCACATAAGAACCCAAAGGGGAATTGCTTTTTTGCAGTTTGAGATGTGTTGAATGGATAAATTTCATACATCCAACCAACATCATCATTGTTTAGCATGTGATATTTATACATAAGATGATAATGATAAAACAAAAGTTATTTTTATCACCTGCAATAAAAGAAAGGAGAAAAGAGAAATGAATACTATCGGAATTAAAAATGTGAATGGCGAGCTTATTAATCTCAACCAGGCGTGCGAAATTACTAACTTAGGAGCAAACACAATTAGAAAATTGGCAGCAGAAGCAGGAGCTGTTCGTAAGATTGGAAAATCATATCGAATTAAAAAAGAAATATTACTCAATTATATTGACGAAAATTATACGGCTGAATAGCAGAAAGCAGGCAAGAGATGGCGAAAAAGAACTTTAAGCCGGATTATAACGCCTGCATTGGTAAGAACAGACATGAGAATTTCGGTTCGATATATGAAAGTATGGTGAAATCAGAGCAGTTTAGAAGTTTAAGCAATCCGGCAAAACTATTATATGTATATTGCAGGATTCAACAAAAGAGTAGTTCTGGTAAAGCATGCTTACATAATCACGGAGAAGAAGAGGGAATAAAATACCCGGAATCATGTTTTGTATTCCCGGCTAAGCAGCAACTAGAATACGGATTACAACGAACAAATTCTCAAAGGTACTTTAATGAGCTGATTCAAAAAGGGTTTATAGAAAAATATGAACCAAATAAACACAGGAGAAAAGTGAATGTTTATCGGTTCAGCAGCAAATGGAAAGACAGCAGTTAAAAACATTTTACTGTGTATATGTCATATAACAGACTGTTATACACCATATAACAAAACATTGATGTTAAAGTATTTTGTTATACATCATATAACGAAATACGTAAAAATATAACTGTACGTGTTATACAGTGTATACACGTTATCTATATATACCATACGGTATCCGTTCTTGTGAGGAGTAGTCAATGGATAAAAGTACATATAAACGATATTTACAAACAGAACACTGGAAGAAGCTCAGATTTGAAGTTCTAAAGCGTTCCGGCGGGCGGTGTGAACGATGTGGTTATAGACCTTGGAAACGGGGTGTATTACAAGTGCATCATAAGACATATGACAATGTAGGACATGAAACAGCAGATGACTTAATATGTGTATGTGCTAAGTGTCATATGGAATTGCATGGCATCACTGGGAAGAGGTCACCAAAGAATGTACAGAAACATTCTAAAGAATAAGTATAAGTACTATAAGAGTAGAGTAAAGAGTATTAAAGTATAGTATTTAATCTACTGGAATAATAACACAATGAGATAATCACAGACAGTAAAAAGAGGTGACCTGTAGACACACCTCATCACGGTAAAAAAAGAGTAGCCTATTGAGACTGCAAGACGATGAAAAAATATGTGTGTTGAGCCTATGCTGTCTGAGATACATAAAAAAGAGATTGATCGTGACACGTCCGATATAGTGTAAAAAATGGTAAGCTAAACCACACTCGTTTCGGTGTAGTAAAAAATGAATTGAGCCATGCGGTGCTTGATTAATGGTACAAAAGTGTATGTTGTATACAAGAAAAATAATGATTTCAGATACCAAAATGGGTAAAATAGTGCGCTTTGAATCGTTGGAAGTATAAAAAACCCATAAAACAGGCACTTGCAGGCAATGAACAACTAAATAAGTAATTTATTTCAAGGGCACCTAAGGCCGGGGTAGGGGTCTGGTGAGAAAAATACCCCGGGTGATATCTCCCCCCTAAAAACAACGACCAAAAATAAAAAGGGAGCTAAGGCGAAAGGAGCAAAATGAACGGACTTGTATATTTGAAAAATGATAAAGTTGTTTGCAGTAGCTTGCAAGTAGCTGAGAAGTTTAGAAAGAGACATGCAGATGTTGTGAGAAGTATTGAAAATCTAATCAAAAATGACTCAACGCAAAATTGCGTTCAGTGCTTTAAGCAATCCACGTATAAAGATGGCACTGGTAAATCAAATAAAATGTATGTAATGAACAGGGACGGGTTCACATTTCTCGTTATGGGATTCAATGGGAAAAAAGCTAATGAATGGAAATGGCAGTATATTAAAGCTTTTAACCAGATGGAAAAGTTCATTAGAGAAAAAGAGACTCAGACTTGGATTGAGAGCAGAAAAGCCGGAAAGTTAACCCGTAAGGCTGAAACAGATACTATTAAGAATCTTGTTGAGTATGCTAAAACACAAGGTAGCCAACATGCGGATAAGCTCTATATAGCATATTCAAAACTTGCAAATAAAATGGTAGGAGTTTCCAAGAGAGATGAAGCTACAATAACAGAACTGAACAATCTATCTCTTATGGAGCATATTATTTTATGCGAAATTGATTCTGGAATTATTGCCGGAAAGCATTACAAAGAAATTTATCAGAGTTGTAAGAAAAGATTAGAGACAGTAAAAGATTTAGCGTATCTTGAACGGAGCGCATAAACAAAATGATTGGACTGAATGAAAATGAAACTATAAAAAAGGCAAAGCAGGGCGACAAGTCCGCTCTGCTAGCCTTATATGAACAGTATACGCCATTGTTCAAAAAACTATGCCGTAACAGGGCTGATTATTCCAATGTTTTGGAAACTGATGATTTAATGCAAGAATGCTTCATAGCCTTAAAACTAGCTGTAAAGCGATATAGTTTTGATGCAGAATCAAGTTTTAAAACATATTTATTCAATTGCATTAAATGGCATCTGTACCGGGTGACTACACAGCTTGCATTTGTGCCAGGATATCAATTACAAATGATAATTAAAATCAAGAAATTTCGTGAGGATTATGAAAAAAAGTACGGGCATAAGCCGGATAATGGGCTTGTAATGCATGAATTTTTTATATCTGGTGACTGTTTGCATGAACTGGATGTGTTGAAAGATTTAAAGGTTACTTCCTTGGATGTTCCCATTGATGAAGATGGAGAAAGTACACTTGCGGATTTATTGCCTGGTGTGAACAATCTGGAAGAAAATACGGTTAAAAAGCTGTCAATAACTCAATTTTGGGAACTGCTTAATGATATCCTGCTGCCTGCCGAAAGCGAAATTGTCAAATTATTTTATTTGGATGGACAGACAGTATCACAAATTGCAGAACATACAGGAGATACAGAAAAGCAAGTCCGGCAATTGCAACAGCAAGCACTTAAAAAGCTGAGAATGAGAAAGAAAATTAAAGAAATCATTTAAAGAAAGAGGTATTAACATGAACGACAAATGTTATTTTGAAATGAATGAAACAGAAGCGAATCTAAAGAACATGATGAATGCTCTGGAATTTGCAAATTATCAGATTGCAACAGGCAATATTTTTGCAGTAGGAGAAACAGCAGGGCAAGAAAATGTTGATAAAATCAATGATTTGACATCTGAAATTTCAGATTCTTTGTGCAAGGCATTGGATGGGGTGACAGAGATTCAGAGAATTATTGATGGATCAGCGACAGAACTTCCAGAAGAAATAAAAGCAGAACGTGCGAAAAGGCATATCTTTATGCATGAGGTTGACTGCGTAGATGCAATTTCTCATTTGCAGGGGGCAGCAGTCACCTCTATGGAAAATATCAAGTTTGACGGAGAAGATGCAACAGAAATTATTTTTAAGACAAAGGACGGTAAAAGCGTTGAACTGATCTATACGATGGAAGCGTTACTTTGTTCGGAGGAGTATGAATAATGGCTAAGATAACACCAATGAAAGCGATTCGCTTGAAATGTCTGGAATGTTGTGCCGGGCAACGGCTAGAGGTTCGGGAGTGCGTTCTAAAAACTTGCCCTCTATATGGCTATAGAATGGGACATAGACCGAAAGACGAACAATTTACCAATGAGCAAGATAAAATTGAAAACTAGCCACCTAGGAGCGTAGTTATTGCCATAGAATTGAAAATAAGACAGTAAAAGGGCAGGAAAATTATAAACCCTGCCTTAATACTATCATTTTTCCTTATTTTCGCTGACATAAGATTGCAAAATGATATTGATTAGATTATTTAGACTTCTGCTTTCACGTTCTGCAATTTGTTCCAGATCGCTTTTCAACTCTTCTGGAATTCTTACAGTTGTTGGAATAGTTTTTCCCACTAGATCAGCCCCTTTCGAGTTGATTCTAACATGAAAATATAGTGAATACAATAGCAATCATATTGACATCACAATATAATGATGCTAATATGAATACAAACGAATACAGATAAATACAAATAAATACAAATGAAAGGATGATAAAACAATGGCTAAATTAGATGCATTAAAGACAATTGAGAAAACAAGGGGGCACATAGTGACTAGATATGACGTGTATCCGCAGGATTTAATGAAAGTTATGGAAAAATATGTACATCCATATAGTATAGCGTCAGCATCATTTGTGCTAGGCTATGCGCAGGGAATGAAAGCGGCTAAAACGGAATTAAGAAAGGGAGGTATGAGATAATGAAATATATAACATTGACAGATAAAGAAGCGGAGCAGCTTGATATTTATTTAGAATTAACGTCTGGTAGAATCGAAGAGGAGATAAAAATTTGGCAAGGATTACAGGGAAAAACACCATTGGCAGAAAGCAATATTAATTTCTGGAAAGCTTCACACAAGGCAGTAAATAGCTTAAGAAAAGAACTGCGTTAGTAAGGAAGATGATGAACGATGGCAGCAGATAAAAAAGGTAAGAAATTACCTACAGGCATAAGAAAAAAGAGTGAAAACTCATATGAAGTCAGAGTAAAACATGATGGCAAGACATATTATGAATATGCTTCAACGATTACCGAAGCAAAGAAAAAAAGGGTTGATTTAAAATATCAGCTCACACATGGAACATATATCAAGCCGGCGACCTATACATTTGATGAATGGTTTAACTTTTGGATTAAGAACTATAAAGAAAATTCTGTGAAGATAGGAACAATACAGACATACAAGAACTATTATAATTCATGTGTCAAAGAACGCTTTGGAAATGTAAAGATTGATAAAATCAAGGGCGCAGACATCCAGGCATTTTATAATGATCTGGCGAAGAAAGGACGCAAATTATCAACAATTAAGGTTGTAAAGGCGTTTATGAGTAGTTGTCTTAAACAGGCGGTAAAGGATGAATTAATAGCTAGAAATCCATTTGATGCAACCAGTTTGCCACGGAAAATAGGAGAAAGACAAGCAAGAATGGCAATGACAAGAGAAGAGCAAGACATATTTATGGAATATGCAAAAGAGAGCTTTTTATATAACTTATTTGCCGTAATGCTTAGAACTGGAATGCGGTCGGGTGAAGCTAGGGACTTACGTTGGAGTGATATTGATAAAAAACAGAATGTAATTCATGTTACAAGGACATTGCAGTATATTAACGGGGTTGGTTTTATTGATGATGCTCCAAAAACTAAAACATCAGTTAGAGATATCCCGTTGACTATGGAAGTATTGAAGTTACTGGAAAGTCAAAAGAATTATTGGGGCTTTAAGGTTGAGAAGATTGATCGCTATCTATTTTGTGATCTGGACGGAAATCCGATAAATGTTCATTTGTTGCAAGCTGAAATTGACAGGACAATAAAACGAATTCATGAAGATGGAAAGGAATTTCCAAGAATTACAAGTCATGTATTCCGGCATACATTTGCGACTAGAGCGATAGAAGCGGGAATGCAACCGCAAGTATTAAAAACAATTATGGGGCATAGTTCTCTAGCAATGACAATGGATTTGTATAGTCATGTGTTGCCAGATACCAAAGCGGAAGAGATGCAGAAAATAGCAAACGTATTTTAGAAAAGAGGTGGCAGGAAACCACCTCTTTTTCATGTTTAATCAAGTCCACTTTATACCCACCTCTCAGCAAACTGTGACGGATAATGACAAAACTTAAAATCCTAAAAAGCCTTGATTTTACAGGCTAAACGGGCGTTGACGGATATACACAAACTAAGCAAAACGAAATACAGAGTTTTTTTCATATTTTGCTTCAAAAGTTGCCTGAATAGACAGCAGTTTGAATTGTTTGATGTCTACAGACCCCGGCATAACAGATACATGAGCCTGACAGCCTTTTAATTTAGGAAGTTGTTCCATCGCAAGTTTTGCATCTTCACTGGTAGCAGCACTTACAGAAAGGGCAATCAGAACTTCATCGGTATGAAGGCGTGGATTGTGGCTTCCCAGATATTTTGTTTTCAGACTCTGGATTGGTTCGATCGCCTGTGGAGAGATGATCTTGATCTCATGTCCGATACCTGCAAGTTCTTTTAATGCATTCAAAAGAAGAGCAGAGCATGCGCCAAGAAGATCCGATGTCTTGCCTGTCACGATCGAGCCGTCTGGGAGTTCCAGTGCAGCTGCAGGCCCGCCTGTACGCTCGGATTCGGTGAGAGCCGCATCGACTACCGGACGGTCATGAACGGTAATATCTGCCTGGTTCATTAACATTTCTAATTTATAAGTTTCTTCTTCAGAGCATGCGCCGAGAAGAAGTCTTCTCCTAGATGCATAGTATCTGCGGATGATTTCCTGACAGGAAGCGTTTCTACATGCGTCATCATTGCAGATACAGTTGCCAGCCATATTTACCCCCATATCTGTTGGGGATTTGTAAGGACTTTCTCCGTAGATGCGCTGGAACATGGCATTTAATACAGGGAAAATCTCTACATCACGGTTATAGTTGATCGTTGTCTCACCATAGGCTTCCAGGTGGAACGGATCTATCATATTAATATCATTCAGGTCGGCCGTAGCTGCCTCGTAAGCCAGGTTGACCGGATGTTTTAACGGAATATTCCAGATTGGAAATGTCTCAAATTTGGCGTAACCTGCTTTGATTCCGTGCTTGTGTTCATGATATAATTGTGACAGGCAGACAGCCATCTTTCCACTTCCAGGTCCCGGAGCAGTCACAACGACCAGAGGACGGCTTGTTTCTATATAATCATTTTTTCCGTAACCATCGTCACTTACGATAAAAGGTACATTTGTCGGATATCCGGGAATCAGGTAGTGACGGTACACTTTGATGCCAAGCTTTTCCAGACGGTTTTTGAATAATTCGGCACTTTCCTGTGCGTTATATTTGGTAATAACGACACTTCCGACATAGAGCCCAAGTCCCTGATAGATATGCATCAGGCGGAGTACATCGGAATCATACGTGATACCAAGGTCACCACGGATCTTATTCTTTTCAATATCTTCAGCGCTGATGACGATGACGATTTCGGCCTGATCGGACAACTCGCATAACATACGGAGTTTGCTGTCAGGCTGGAATCCAGGAAGAACTCTGGAGGCATGGAAATCATCAAAAAGTTTGCCTCCGAATTCCAGATACAGTTTGTTGTCAAATTGTCCGATACGTTCACGGATATGTTCAGACTGCATCTTCAGGTATTTTTCATTATCGAATCCAATTTTCATAAGTACATTCCCTCATCTAAAATATATTTGATCTTTTATAGTGGAAAATCTGCCGGAACCGGCATAAGCATTTTCATTTCAAGTATACTACAACACATAGGAAGTTTACAATCTTTTCATAATGTTTTTATTGATTTCTAACATAGTGGTCTTTATAATAATTAGTTATACAGGAGGATTAAAATGGACAACCAGAATAATAAGAATAACAAGAATAATAAACAAGGTATTTCGTTTATTTTATTGGTCACAGTTATTACATCGATTCTTGTGGTTGCACTGTTCCAGTTTCAGGGAATGACCTCTGCAAAAGAGATTACTTATAATAAATTCCTGAAGATGGTAGATGACGGCAAGATCAAAAAAGTAGAGATTCAGAGTGATAAGATCATGATTGTCACGAAGAAGGATAAGGACAGTGGAATTTCACAGGAATATTATACCGGAGTTGTGAATGATGACGAACTGACCAACCGTCTGGAAAAAGCCGGTGTAGAATTTAATCAGGAGATTCCGGATACCACATCCGCGGTAGCAATGAACGTTATCTTAACATTCCTGCCAATCGCATTCTTTGTCGGAATGATCGTCTGGATGACAAAGCGTATGTCAAAAGGCGGCGGCATGATGGGAATCGGTAAGAGCAATGCCAAGATGTATGTAGAGAAGCAGACAGGTGTGACATTTAAAGATGTGGCCGGTCAGGATGAAGCAAAAGAGTCCTTACAGGAAGTAGTAGATTTTTTGCATAATCCCGGGAAATATACGAGTGTCGGTGCAAAGCTTCCGAAGGGAGCGTTGTTAGTCGGTCCTCCGGGAACCGGTAAGACACTTTTGGCGAAAGCAGTAGCCGGCGAAGCAAAGGTACCATTCTTCTCACTGAGCGGTTCAGCATTTGTGGAAATGTATGTCGGGGTAGGAGCATCCAGGGTACGTGATCTGTTTAAACAGGCTCAGCAGATGGCACCATGTATCATTTTCATTGATGAGATTGATGCAATCGGTAAGAGCCGTGACAATCAGATGGGCGGCAACGATGAGCGTGAACAGACACTGAACCAGCTTCTTGCGGAGATGGATGGATTTGAAAGCAATAAAGGACTGGTGCTTCTTGCAGCAACCAACAGACCGGAGATCCTGGATCCTGCGTTATTGAGACCAGGACGTTTTGACAGACGAATCATCGTGGAAAAACCAGATCTGAAAGGACGTGTAGAGGTTCTGAAGGTACATTCCAAAGATGTAAAGATGGATGAGACTGTTAATCTGGAAGAGATTGCACTGGCAACTTCAGGAGCAGTTGGTTCCGATCTCGCCAATATGATCAATGAGGCAGCAATCAATGCAGTAAAACATGGAAGAAATGCAGTGTGTCAGTCAGACTTATTTGAAGCAGTAGAAGTAGTACTTGTAGGAAAAGAGAAGAAAGACCGGATTATGAGTCAGGAAGAACGGAGAATCGTTTCCTACCATGAAGTCGGACATGCGCTGGTAAGCGCATTGCAGAAAGAGGCGGAACCGGTACAGAAGATTACGATTGTTCCACGTACGATGGGAGCACTTGGTTATGTTATGCAGACTCCGGAGGAAGAAAAATTCCTGAATACGAAGAAGGAACTTCAGGCGATGTTAGTCGGATTGCTTGCAGGACGTGCCGCAGAAGAAGTGGTATTTGATACGGTTACAACGGGAGCTTCCAATGATATCGAGAAAGCAACAAGCGTTGCAAGAGCCATGATCACACAGTATGGTATGAGTGAGAAGTTCGGACTGATCGGTCTGGAATCCATTCAGAACCGTTATCTGGACGGACGTCCGGTCAGCAACTGTGGACAGCAGACAGCATCCGAGATTGATGAAGAAGTCATGAAGATGCTGAAAGATGCCTATGAAGAAGCAAAACAACTGCTGAGAGATCACAGACAGTCATTGGATAGGATTGCGGCATTCCTGATCGAAAAAGAGACGATCACCGGAAAAGAATTTATGGAAATCTTCCATGAAGTAGAAGGAATTGATCCGGATGCACCGAAGAAGGAAGAAGCAAGAATCGGTATGAATCCGGTAGAAGGTGAAGGGTTTGTTATGAAATCTGCAGATGATACAGCCGAAGAACCTGTTGAAGCAATAAAGGAAGTTGTCTGCGAAGAAGAATAAGTATAAAGAGAATAGATATACGAGGAAAGATACAGGGTAAAGTTTGAGAAGGCCCTGTATCTTTTTTCTTTTCAATTATATCTGCCTGGTATATAATAGGCAGGATGAGAGTATTCTGGAGGAAAGAGTATGAAGGGAAGATTATTCGGAGTCGGAGTCGGACCGGGAGATCCGGAACTTATGACATATAAAGCAGTGCGTATCATAAAGGAATGCCAAGTGCTCGCAGTGCCTGCGAGAGGCAGGAAACATGCGGTCAGCTACAGGATTGCAGCGGAGATGATAGAGAATATGGAAGAAAAAGAATTCCTGGATCTGGATACGCCGATGACAAAGGACAGACAGATTCTGGATCGGAATTATGAAAATGCAGCAGGGAGAATTATAGAAGAACTGGAAAAAGGGAAGGATGTAGCATATCTGACGCTGGGAGATCCGACAATCTATTCGACTTATATGTACATTCACCGCATAGTAAAAGCAAAAGGGTATGAGACAACGATCATCAGCGGAATTCCATCCTTTTGTGCTGCAGCGGCGAGACTGGATGACAGTCTTGTTGACCGGGCAGAAGAACTTCATGTAATCCCATCCAGCTATGGGATAGAAGCGGCACTAAACTATTCCGGTACAAAGATTCTGATGAAGTCCGCATCCGGAATAAGTGAAGTAAAGAGGACTTTGGAAGAAAAAGACGGAAATGTGAATGTAAAGATGATAGAAAACTGTGGAATGCCAGAGGAGCGGATCTATGAAAGAATAGAAGATGTTCCGGAGCAGGCAGGCTATTATTCTTTATTGATTGTAAAAGAGTCGGAAAAAGAGCGATAACAGGATTCAAAAAATCAGAGAAGATGTTTAGAATTAGAAAATAAAAAATATACAGGAGACGTATATGGAGAATTTTAACATACAGGAAGAACTGAAGAAGCTGCCCGGAAAACCGGGTGTATACCTGATGCACGATGAAAGGGATGCAATCATCTATGTCGGAAAGGCAATCAGCCTTAAGAACCGTGTCCGTCAGTATTTTCAGAGCAGCAGGAATAAAGGTGCCAAGATAGAACAGATGGTGACACATATTTCCAGATTTGAATACATTGTGACAGATTCTGAATTGGAAGCACTGGTGTTGGAGTGTAATCTGATAAAGGAACACAGACCGAAGTATAATACTATGCTGATGGATGACAAGAGTTATCCGTTTATAAAAGTTACAGTAAATGAGCCGTTTCCGAGGGTTATGCTGGCAAGACAGATGAAGAAGGACAAGGCAAAATATTTTGGTCCTTATACCAGTGCAGGCGCAGTGAAAGATACGATAGAATTGATCCGTAAGCTTTATCATATCCGCAGCTGTAACCGTTCGCTGCCAAAAGACATAGGGAAAGAGAGACCTTGTCTGAATTATCATATCCATCAGTGCCAGGCACCATGCCAGGGATACATTTCTCAGGAAGAGTATCGGAAATCCATAGACGAAGTTGTACGTTTCCTGAATGGACATTATGATCTGGTGTTAAAAGAACTGGAAGAAAAGATGATGGCAGCATCGGATAGTCTGGAGTTCGAAAAAGCAATTGAATACAGAGAACTGCTTACAAGTGTACAGAAGGTTGCTCAGAAGCAGAAAATCACAGATACGGCAGGAGATGACAGAGATATCATTGCAATGGCTTCTGAGGGAGAAGATGCAGTTGTGCAGGTATTTTTTATTCGAAGCGGAAGACTGATCGGACGGGATCATTTTTATCTGAAGAGCGCAGAAAATGATACGGAAGGCGAGATATTGTCAAGCTTTATCAAGCAGTTCTATGCAGGCACACCATATATTCCTGCGGAACTGATGCTGCCGGAAGAGATTGAAGATCAGGATATCATTGAAGAATGGCTGACGGCAAGGAGAGAACGCAGAGTACATCTTCGCATTCCGAAGAAGGGAACGAAGGAAAAACTGGTAGAACTGGCACAAAAGAATGCGCAGATGGTGTTAAAGAATGACAGAGAACGTCTGAAACGTGAAGAGGGAAGAACGATCGGTGCAGTGAAAGAACTGGAAAAGATACTGGGACTAAAAGGCATCATACGCATGGAGGCATATGATATTTCCAATACGAACGGATTCGATTCTGTCGGATCGATGGTAGTCTATGAACATGGGAAACCAAAACGGAACGATTACCGCAAATTCAAAATTAAAACTGTGCAGGGTCCGGATGATTATGCCAGTATGAATGAAGTACTGACCAGAAGATTCGGGCATGGATTGCGTGAACAGCAGGAAGAAAGTGAAACCGGAGGCTTTCAGATATTTCCGGATCTGATCATGATGGACGGAGGACGGGGGCAGGTGAATATAGCACTGGAAGTACTGGAAAAGCTTCATCTGCATATTCCTGTGTGTGGAATGGTAAAAGATGACAATCACAGAACGAGAGGACTGTATTTTAATAATACCGAACTTCCGATTGACCGCAACTCGGAATGTTTCCGGCTGATTACCAGGATACAGGACGAAGCGCACCGTTTTGCAATTACATTTCACAGACAATTGCGCAGCAAGGGGCAGGTGCATTCTGTGCTGGACGATATTCCGGGAGTCGGCCCTGCAAGAAGAAAAGATCTGATGCGATGCTTTGAGAATATTGATGCAATCCGTAATGCAACAGTAGAAGAGTTAAAAGAACTGCCAAGTATGAATGAAAAATCTGCACAGGAAGTATATAAATTTTTTCACCAGAATCATTAAGTATGGTATAATGATTAAAGAGATTTTTAATACGTGTGAGGTAGAAGAATATGGCGAATAAAGTTGAATTAAAAACACTTGTTGAAAAAATGAATCTTAAAAATTTAACACCGGATGTAGATCTGTCTGATAAAGATGTAGAGATACCAGATATTAACAGACCGGCACTGCAGCTTACAGGATTTTTTGAACATTTTGATTCAGAACGTGTACAGATCATTGGTTATGTAGAATATACATTTCTGGAGAAGATGACAGATGAAGATAAGAAAAAGCGGATTTATGAGACACTGCTTTCTTATAAGATTCCTTGCCTGATCTTCTGCAGGAATCTTCCACCGGAAAAGATGCTTCTGGAGATGGCAGAAAAGGCAAATATCCCTGTATTCCAGACAGAGAAGAAGACATCGGAATTTACAGCAGAGATCATCCGATGGCTGAATGTGGAACTTGCACCATGCATTTCTATTCATGGTGTGCTGGTTGATGTATACGGTGTTGGTGTGCTGATCATGGGTGAAAGTGGAATCGGTAAGAGTGAAGCCGCACTGGAACTGATCAAGCGTGGACACCGTCTTGTCAGTGATGATGTCGTAGAGATCCGCAGAGTCAGTGATGAGACACTGGTTGGATCGGCACCGGATATCACAAGACATTTCATTGAATTGCGTGGTATCGGTATTGTAGATGTAAAAGCATTGTTCGGTGTACTGAGTGTCAGGGAGACACAGAATATTGATCTTGTTATCACGCTTGAAGAGTGGAATAAGAACAAAGAATATGACCGTCTCGGACTGGAAGAAGAGTATACAGAATTCCTTGGAAATAAAGTGGTGTGTCATCATCTTCCAATACGTCCTGGACGTAATCTGGCGATTATCGTTGAGACAGCGGCCGTTAACCACAGACAGAAACAGATGGGATATAATGCAGCACAGGAACTGTACAAGCGTGTACAGCAGAATCTAACAAAAAAATAGGAGAGTAGCAAAATGAAATATTGTTTTGGTGTAGATATCGGGGGAACAACAGTAAAATTAGGTTTGTTTACGACCGATGGGGAGATTGTAGATAAGTGGGAGATTAAGACCCGTACAGAGAATCAGGGAGAGGCAGTTCTTCCGGATATCGCAGAGGCGTTAAGGGAAAAGCTTGAAGAAAAGAAGATCGGCAGAGATGAGGTGGAAGGAATCGGAGTCGGAGTTCCGGCACCGGTGAATACAGAAGGTGTGGTACAGAACACTGCAAACCTCGGATGGGGATATAAAGAAGTAAAAAGAGAGATGGAAGAGCTTTCCGGCATGAGAGCCGAGATCGGTAATGATGCCAATGTAGCTGCACTTGGAGAAATGTGGCTGGGAGCCGGCAAAGGACGCAAAAATATCGTTATGGTAACGCTTGGAACAGGTGTAGGCGGTGGAATTATCATTGATGGAAAACCATTGGTAGGAGCGCATGGTGCCGGTGGTGAGATCGGGCATCTCTGTGTGAATTATGAAGAGACAGATCATTGCGGATGTGGTAATACCGGATGTCTGGAGCAATATGCATCAGCCACAGGAATTACCAGACTGGCGAATATCCGTCTTGCCAAAGATGATGCCAAGTCAGTATTAAGAGAGCAGGAAGTCAGTGCAAAGACTGTATTTGATGCAGTGAAAGCCGGAGATGCAGTGGCAAAAGAGATTGCAGAAGAATTTGGAAAATATCTCGGACATGCAATGGCTAATTTGGCAGCAGTGGCAGATCCGTCAGCAATTGTGATTGGCGGGGGTGTATCCAAAGCAGGTGAAGTACTGATAGAGTATGTGGAAAAGAACTTTAAAGAGAGAGCTTTTTTTGCTAACAAAGATACCGAATTTGTCCTTGCGACATTAGGGAATGATGCAGGAATCTGTGGAGCTGCTAAATTAATTCTTTCATAAAGGATATTGGAAAAATGAGATTGATTTTACAATCAAAAAAATATGTATAAAAAATGCGGGATGGTTTTAACTATCCCGCATTTTTCTATATATTACTGAGGTGTAGTACTGTCGGTTGAGCCACCTGTAGTACCGCCGGTTGAACCGCCGGTTGAACCACCTGTAGTACCGCCGGTTGAACCACCGGTTGAACCACCGGTTGAACTACCTGTAGTACTACCGGTTGAGCCGCCCGTTGTAGTACCGCCGGTTGTATCGCCGCCGGTTGCTGTGTTACCGGTTGTATTGCCGGTCGTTGAATTACTGCCGTTTTCTCTATTGGAGTCGCCGGAAGTATTAGCAGTAGAATTGCTGTCGTCTTCTGTGGAAGAGTTCGATTTGCTTCCGTATGAATATCCATGTCCGGAACATGTTTCGGTAGGCAGTGTGTCTTTTGCAAAATATTCTGTAATAGACGGGCATCCGCTTCCTGCGAGTTTTCCTGTAATTGTACAGATGCTTTTACGTTCAACGGAAGAAGGAACTTTGAAATCTTTTTCTTCCAGATTCTCGTGAATACGGCTCATGATACCTTTCCAGAGTCTGAAACGGAAACTTGTGTCATAATCACATTCCTTGTTGTCGTCATATCCTCCCCATACGGCACAGGTGTAATATGGTGTAAATCCACAGAACCATAAGTCCTTGTTGGAAGTTGTGGTACCAGTTTTACCGGCTACCGGCATATTAGGAAGCTGGCATGCAGTACCGGTACCGGAATTGACGACATCTTCCATTGCGCTGGTGAGAAGGTATGCTGTACTGTCTTTGAGGACGGTATGTGATTCGCCGGTACCATCCAGAAGGACATTGCCATCATGGTCAACTACTTTGCTGTAAAGCGTTGGTTTATTATATTCGCCGCCGTTGGCAATCGTTGCATATGCTGCACACATTTCGTAATTGTAGACACCTTCTGTGATACCACCAAGAGCAAGAGTCTGGGAAGTGCTGTCATCGAACACTTTTCCATTGATCGTCTTATTTTTTACAAGAGTACTGATTCCAAATTTCTGACAATACTCATAGCCTAATTCCTGAGTGATTTCATCACTTAATTTTACAGCTACTACGTTGATGGAACGTTTGATACCTTCACGGAGAGTTGTAGTACCGCCATATTGCTTATTGGCATTTCTTAAAACCTGTCCGTTTTTCAGTGTATATGGTTCATCATCAATTGTTGTTGCAAGAGTTTTGTCACAGGAATCTAATGCCGGTGCATAAGCCGCAAGAATCTTGAATGTAGATCCCGGCTGTCTCTTAGAACCCTGGTAGGCTCTGTTAAGACCAAGGCTGGAAGCTTTTTCTCCACGTCCGCCGACCATTGCTTTAATCTGTCCGGTCTTCTGATCCATGATCGTGATAGAAGACTGTGGCTGCGGAGTGATCGTGATACGTTCATCATAAGTATCTCCCTCCCTGGCAATTGTTGCTTTCCATTCTTCGACCATTGCTCTGGCAGCATCTTCGCTGGAATATAAAAGTCCCTGATCTTTTCCGTAAGTTTCTTTTACATAATTCTTGATGTTATTGCTGCCATAATTTTCCGTTGATCCATCGGCACGGGTTACAGTCAGTGCATAATCCAGACCATATTCTTTCAGACCCGGATAATTGGAATCATCATTGGCTTCTTCATCGCAGATCTGCTGCATGGTTTGATTCTGTGTAGAATAAATACTAAGACCGCCGCTGTAAACAGCATTATAAGCCTGCGTATCAGTATAACCAAGCTGGTCTTTCAGATCCTGAATAACTTGCTGGGCAAGTGCATCAACAAAATAACTATAGGTATTATCTGCCTGAGAAGCAGTATTGGTTGTCTGAATCCGCGCATATACATCATCGGCAAGTGCTTCATCATATTGTTTCTGGCTGATATAATCCTGTTCCAGCATATTCTTTAATACTTTATTGCGTCTTACTTTATTGTTATCCGGATGAGTGATCGGATCATAAGTACTTGGACTTTGTGTGATTCCGGCAATGACTGCACATTCAGATAAGGTCAGATCAGATACATCTTTTCCGAAATAACGCTGCGATGCAGCCTGAACCCCGAGACAGTTCTGCCCAAGATTGATCGTATTCAGATAACTTTCAATGATCTCGCTTTTATCCATTTTCTTTTCAATCTGTAAAGCAAGATACTGTTCCTGGATCTTACGCTGGAATTTGTCATAAAACGTTTTTTCTTTGGTAAAGTTCGGGAACACATTGTTCTTGATCAGCTGCTGTGTAAGAGTACTGGCACCTTCAGTGAAATTACCACCTCTTGCAATGCCGACTACTGCAGCACGGGCAATACCCTGCAGATCTATACCGTTGTGTTTGTAAAAACGTTCATCTTCAATCGCAACAAAAGCATGCTGCAGATCTTTTGGTATCTCATCAACGGATTTGTATACCCTGTTAGAACCGGAAGATACAAATCGTTCAATCTCTGTGCTGCCGTCATCGGCGTAGACGAAAGTGGTAAATCCTTTCGGTTTAACGTCAGATGCGGAGACATGAGGAGTATCATCAATGATCTTTTTTATAAAAAGACCGCCGCCGGCTACTCCGACTACTGCTGCAAGAACAATACAGATCAGTAATGCTTTGAATAAACGGACAACGATACGTTTTCCCTGCATCGTAGATTTGGACGTTATTTTTTTCTGCCTTTTCGCAGCCTTTTTCTTTCCATAATTCATGCGTTTAGGCCTCCTTTATACCAGGTTATTATAGCAAATGTACACTCTTTTATAAAGAAAAAAATGAAAACTTCATATTAGACTAGGAAAATCTTAAGAAATTAGGTATTATATTATGTATAAATTTACAAATTATACGAAAGGACGACAAAATGTTACCAGAATACAGAACCATCTATCAGGGCGGAGAAGATGAGATTGTAGAAAAAAAATCAAGATTTATCGCAACTGTAATACCGGTGGAGAATGAAGAAGAAGCACTGGAATTTATAGAAAAGACAAAAAAGAAATACTGGGATGCCAGACATAACTGTTTCGCATATGTGATCGGAGAGAGAGGACAGCTTCAGCGCTGCAGTGATGACGGAGAGCCGAACGGAACAGCCGGAAAACCAATGTTGGATGTATTGCTTGGAAATGAACTGAGGAATGTGGCTGTGGTTGTAACACGTTATTTCGGCGGTACACTGCTTGGGACAGGAGGGCTGGTTCGGGCTTATTCACAAGCTGTGAAAGCCGGTCTGCAGGCATCGGTCATGATAACAAAGATTCTAGGGGTGAAACTTCATATAGAGACAGATTATACAACATTCGGTAAGATCCAGTACATTCTGGCCCAGAGAGAGCTTAAGATACTGGATACGGTATATACGGATAAAGTAGAATTGGAAGTACTGATTCCGAAGACGGAACTGGAACAGGTGATGCATGCAATTACGGAAGGGACGAACGCACAGGCAGATATGACACCGAAAGAAGAGTGTTATTATGCTGAGATTGACGGTGTGCCAACGATTTTGGAATAATTGCTTTGACAGTTTCTATTGCATATGAGAAATAAAAAAGAGACGACATGATAGGCTGCCGTCTCTTTTTACATCCTGATTTACAGGTATTATGTTGCATTTTATATGGAATTTTAAGAAAATTCTGGTTCGATCAATCCAAATGTTCCGTTTTTACGTCTATATACAACATTTACCTCGTCAGACTCTGCGTTACAGAATACATAAAAATCATGTCCAAGAAGTTCCATCTGTACACATGCATCTTCCGGATACATAGGTTTAAATCCGAATTTTTTGGTACGTACAATTTTAATCTCACCGGCGTCTTCAATCTTGTCATCTTCTTCAAAGAACTCCTGCTTGAAGTTACCGCCTTCCTGTTCTCTTGCTACCAGTTTGTTTTTATATTTGCGAAGCTGGCGTTCGATCACTTCTTCTACCAGATCAATTGATACATACATATCTGAACTTTCCTGTTCAGAACGAACCAGTCCACCCTTTACAGGAATAGTTACTTCGATCTTCTGATGCCCTTTTTGTACGCTTAAGGTTACATGGATCTCTGTATTCGGAGTGAAGTACCTTTCTAACTTTCCTAATTTGCTTTCTACGGCTTCTCTTAAGCCTGGTGTTACATCGATGTTCTTCCCAATAATAATAAATTTCATGATGCCCAACTCCTTTGCGACATAATTTCAAATAAATGTACGTTATACAATCATCAAATAAGAAAAATAAAATCTGACAATTGTTATTCGAACCGTCAATCTATCTGATATATGTAGTATAGCATGTTTGGACGTTAATGTATAGCACGAATTACCTGAATTCTCGAAATTTTTCCATCATGTAGTTTCGCAACACGTAGACCGCAGTCGGGGAAGTAATAACAGGCACCGACACGAGGAGTGATATTGTGTTCGTCGAGATGAGGGAGCAACACATCCGCAAGAGTGTCATCTGTTTTATGAGGAATGTTCACACTCAGGATTTTATTGACAACCTTAGCTTTGGTTGAGGCCCGAAATACAGTTTCATCTGCAACATCGAATTCTGAGAACAGGTATTTCCTTGTTGCGAATAAGACTGCTATCGAGCAGACCCCGATCAGACTGCTGTAGATAGAAGAGTGGTCCATGATAATATGTCTCGCAATTGCAAAAAGCAGAACTTCAAATACTGTGCTTGGAGAATGCGAATACATCATACGGATCAGCTCTACACCGATGATCAGATTAAAACAAACCTCAAGAAGATCATCGTAATTTGGATAGGTGTTCAGATGAGGGATATTCTGAAGTGAACATACCATACGGAAGCAAAGCAGAATGATACCGATCGCAAGCATAAAAGCGATCACATACTCCAAAATCGCCGCCACCTGTTTGAGAATGTGAGAGATAAATTCTTTCATTCGTTGGATTCCTTTCTCATAATAGATTTCCGCTGTAATTTCAGTATAAGTGAAAAGAATGTATTTGCCAATACATATTTTGATATAAAAAAGAGTTGCAGGAGTATTTACAGAAAAAAAAAGAGACAGGTTTTCCTGTCTCTTTTATCCGGTGGGGTATAGATTACCGGTTTACACGTTTTCTCATCTTAGGATCCAGAATCTTCTTACGAATACGGAGTGATTCCGGAGTAACCTCCAGAAGTTCATCTGTATCGATGAAGTCGATTGCCTGCTCCAGACTGAGGACCGTCGGAGGTGTCAGACGAAGTGCATCATCTGCGCTGGAAGAACGAGTATTGGTAAGATGCTTGGTCTTACATACATTTACTTCGATATCATCTGTTTTTGCATTTTCACCGATGACCATACCGGAATAAACTTTTTCACCGGCACCGATGAAGAGTGTTCCACGCTCCTGAGCACTGTACAGACCATAAGTTACAGACTCACCGGTCTCGTATGCAATCAGAGATCCCTGTTTACGATACTGGATATCTCCCTTATATGGAGCGTATCCGTCGAATGCAGTGTTCATGATACCATTTCCCTTTGTGTCTGTCAGGAAATCACCACGGTAACCGATCAGACCACGGGATGGGATACGGAACTCAAGACGTGTATATCCACCATTGGCAGCACCCATTGTCTGTAATTCACCTTTTCTCTGGCTCAGTTTATCAATAACGACACCAGTGTATTCATCAGGTACATCAATGTAAGCAATCTCCATTGGCTCAAGAAGTTTACCATTCTCGTCTTTGTGATACAGAACCTCAGCTTTGCTGACTGCGAATTCATATCCTTCACGTCTCATATTCTCGATTAGAACGGAAAGGTGAAGTTCACCACGTCCGGATACTTTGAATGCGTCCATGTTTTCGGTATCTTCAACACGAAGGCTGACATCTGTGTTCAGTTCGCGCATCAGACGATCACGTAAGTGACGGGAAGTTACATATTTTCCTTCCTGTCCGGCAAACGGACTGTCATTTACAACGAAATCCATAGAGATTGTTGGTTCAGAAATCTTCTGGAACGGAATTGGTGTCGGATTTTCAGGTGAGCAGAGTGTATCACCGATGGAAATGTCAGAGATACCTGAAATTGCCACGATTGCACCGATAGATGCTTCTTTTACTTCTACTTTCTGCAGACCGTCAAATTCATATAATTTACTGATCTTAACTTTCTTCTGTTTGTCAGGATCATGATGGTTGACAACAACCATGTCCTGGTTAACTGCGATCGTACCGTTATCTACTTTACCAACACCGATACGTCCAACATATTCATTATAGTCGATCGTACTGATCAGAACCTGAGTCGGAGCTTCCGGATCACCTTCTGGTGCAGGAATATAATCCAGAATGGTCTCAAACAGAGGCTTCATGTCTTTCATTTCATCCGAAATCTCAAGTGCAGCCACACCATTCTTAGCGGATGCGTATACGAATGGGCAGTCTAACTGTTCATCAGAAGCACCAAGGTCAATGAGCAGTTCCAGAACTTCATCGATAACTTCTTCGGCTCTTGCTTCCGGACGGTCAATCTTATTGATACATACGATGACCGGAAGTTTTAACTCCATTGCCTTGCGGAGTACAAATTTGGTCTGCGGCATAGCACCCTCAAACGCATCAACAACGAGGATAACACCATTAACCATTTTAAGGACACGTTCTACTTCGCCGCCGAAATCAGCATGTCCCGGAGTATCTATAATATTGATTTTTACACCGTTATAGGTGACGGCAGTATTCTTGGAGAGGATCGTGATTCCACGTTCTCTTTCGATATCGTTAGAGTCCATGACACGTTCTGCTACTTCCTGATTTTCACGGAATACACCGCTTTGCTTTAATAATTCATCTACTAATGTTGTCTTACCATGGTCAACATGGGCAATAATCGCGATATTACGTACATCTTCACGTTTTGTCTTCATTACGAATCTTCCTTTTCTCTACCTATTATTATCTGCAACCACATTAGTTTATCACATTTTTTGAAATTTACAAGTATTTAGTTCTAAAATGCTGATTTGATTCATAGACTTTGTAATGACTTAAAATACGATCCAGAGGAAGGGAGATTACAAAATTATGTCAGATAAGATGATTGAGAACAACCAGGTAACTATGATGGGAGAAATCGTATCCCCGTTTTTATTCAGCCATGAAGTATTCGGAGAAGGCTTTTATATGGTAGAAGTGGATGTGAAAAGACTCAGTAATTCCAAAGACAGGATACCGCTGATGATTTCAGAACGTCTGATAGATGTTTCGAAAGATTATACAGGGGAATTTATTATGGTAAACGGACAATTCCGGTCTTACAACAGGCACGAAGAGATGAAAAACAGATTGATTCTTTCTGTTTTTGTCAGAGAACTCTTTTTTATTGAAGAAGAGCTTGACGGGGCAAAGACGAATCAAATCTTACTGGATGGATATATCTGTAAACAGCCGGTATATAGAAAAACACCGCTGGGAAGGGAAATCGCAGATCTGTTGCTGGCAGTGAACAGACCGTACGGGAAATCCGATTACATTCCATGTATCTGCTGGGGAAGGAATGCCAGATTCGCTTCTGCATTTGAAGTTGGGGAGCACGTGCAGGTGGTTGGAAGAATTCAGAGCCGTGAATATACGAAGAAGATCACAGAAACAGAAACACAGAAAAGAGTTGCCTACGAGGTATCGGTCAGCAAGCTGGAATGTATGGATGAGCCGGTGTAAAGGATGAATTTTCGATAAGGGTTCGGATTGACATCATATTTAATTGATGATAGAATTTCATTAGATTATATGAAAGTCAGGAGGATCACTATGGCTATTTTTACAGGAGCCGGCGTGGCAATAGTCACACCATTTAATGAAGATGGAAGTATTAACTATGACAGACTTGATGAGTTGATCGAGTTTCATTGTGCACATAAAACAGACAGCATTGTAATCTGTGGTACAACAGGAGAGTCTGCTACCATGACAGAAGAAGAACACATGCAGTGTGTGAAATTCACAATCGACCGTGTGAATAAGAGAGTTCCGGTTATCGCGGGAACAGGTTCCAATTGTACACGTACTGCAATAGACATGTCAAAAGAAGCTTCCGAGTATGGAGCAGACGGTCTGCTTCTGGTTACACCTTATTACAATAAAGCAACGCAGAACGGACTTATCGGACATTTCAGTGCGGTAGCAAAAGAAGTGAAAGCACCGATCATTATGTACAGTGTTGCCAGCAGAACAGGCTGTAATATTGAACCTGCAACAGTTGCAAGACTGGTAAAAGATGTAGATAATATCGTGGGCATCAAAGAAGCATCAGGAAATATCTCACAGGTTGCAAAGATCATGAACCTGACAGACGGTAATGTTGACCTCTATTCAGGAAATGATGATCAGATCGTGCCGGTATTATCACTTGGAGGAAAAGGTGTGATCTCTGTACTGTCGAATGTGGCACCGGATGCAGCACATGACATTTGTGAGAAGTATTTTGAAGGGGATGTGAAAGGAAGTGCAGAACTTCAGCTGAAAGCACTCCCTCTGATCGATCAGTTATTCTGTGAAGTGAATCCAATCCCGGTTAAGAAAGCAATGCAGCTGATGGGAATCGACTGTGGCCCGCTTCGCATGCCGCTTACAGAGATATCCCCTGAACATGAGAAGAATCTTGCTCAGGCAATGAAAGATTTCGGTATTCAGTTAGTATAATAAAAAGACAGAAGGATATCATACGTCTATGGTATCCTTTGTTTTTACCGGCATACGCCCGGAAGAAGCATGTATACAGAGGAGGACAAGAATATGGTAAAAGCAATTATGCATGGATGTAACGGACATATGGGACGTGTTATTACAGATATTATCAAGAACACAGAAGGAATTGAACTTGTAGCAGGTATTGATAAATACACCAAAGTGCCAAATGAGTACCCTGTATTTGAGAACATTGGTGCGTGCGATGTGGAAGCGGACGTTATCATTGATTTTTCGAATGCAGCGGCAGCAGATGAATTGTTGGGTTATTGCGTGGAGAAGCAGGTGCCGGTCGTACTTTGTACAACAGGACTTTCAGAAGAGCAGCTTGCAAAGGTGGAAGAATCTGCAAAGAAAGTTGCAGTTTTAAAATCTGCAAATATGTCACTTGGAATCAACCTGCTTCTGAAGATCTTGCAGGATGCTACTAAGGTACTTTCACCGGCAGGATATGATATCGAACTGGTAGAGAAGCACCATAATCAGAAGCTGGATGCACCAAGCGGTACTGCACTTGCACTGGCTGATTCTATCAATGAAGCAGCGGATAATCAGTATCATTATGTATATGATAGAAGCCAGGTGCGCCAGAAACGCGACGGAAAAGAAATCGGAATTTCAGCTGTACGCGGAGGAACGATCGTTGGAGATCATGAGGTGCTTTTTGCAGGGCAGGATGAAGTGATCGAGTTCAAACATACAGCGTATTCCAAAGCGGTATTTGGAAAAGGAGCAGTGGAGGCTGCAAAGTTCCTGGCAGGAAAACCGGCCGGAAGATATGATATGTCAGATGTGATCCAGTTCTAAAATGTGATATGATATAAGATATTGGAATCTAAAGTCCCATCTATGATGCCGGTGGATTGTTCTGTGCTTTGTGCTCACACAATCCCGGCATCTTAAAAAAATAAAGGGGAGACCGGGAGGTAATTATGAGACAATTGGAGGAACGTTATCTGGAAAGACTTTCTCAACTGTATCCGACCATCGCCAAAGCTTCTACAGAGATCATCAATCTGCAGGCAATCTTAAATCTGCCAAAGGGTACAGAACATTTTCTGACGGACATTCATGGGGAATACGAGGCATTCGCACATGTTTTAAAGAATGGCTCTGGTTCTGTGCGCCGTAAAATTGATGATGTATTCGGTAATACTTTGAGTAGCAGGGACAAACAGACGCTTGCTACTCTTATTTATTATCCGAAAGAGAAGATGGACCGGATCAAGAAGACGGAAAAGAATATGGAAGACTGGTATAAGATCACACTATATCGCCTGATCGAAATCTGCAAAAGAACCGCCAGCAAGTATACCAGATCAAAGGTCAGAAAAGCATTGCCCGCAGATTTTGCATATGTGATTGAAGAGCTGATCACGGAGAAAAAGGATATGACGGATAAAGAGTCTTACTATAATGCAATCGTAAGCACGATCATCCGTATCGGAAGGGCAGAGAAATTTATTATTGCCATGAGTGAACTGATCCAACGGCTGACGGTAGACCATCTGCATATTGTGGGGGATATTTATGACAGAGGACCGGGACCGCATATTATCATGGACAAGCTGATGGACTATCATTCGGTAGATATCCAGTGGGGCAACCATGATGTCCTGTGGATGGGTGCGGCAGCCGGGCAGAGAGGATGTATTGCCAATGTGATCCGTATCTGTGCGAGATATGGAAATCTGGACATTCTGGAAGAAGGATATGGAATCAATCTGCTTCCGCTGGCAACATTTGCCATGAATACATATCGGGATGATCCGTGCGAATGTTTCAAATTAAAAGGCAGTCCGAATTACAGTGCAAGTGAGATGCTGCTGGATGTGAAGATGCACAAAGCGATTTCGGTGATCCAGTTCAAGGTAGAAGGGCAGATTATCAAGAAAAATCCGGGATTTAAACTGGATAAACGCAATCTCCTGCATCATATTGACTATGAAAAGGGTACAATTGAACTGGATGGGAAAGAATATAAAATGCTGGATTCGAATTTCCCGACAATTGACCCGAAAAAGCCATATGCACTTACCAAAGAAGAAGAGGATATTATGGAGCGTTTGGAAAGGGCATTTGAAAACTGTGAAAAATTACAGAGCCATATGCATTTCCTGTTGAACAAAGGCGGATTATATAAAGTGTATAATGGAAATCTGTTATATCATGGCTGTGTACCATTAAAAGAAGATGGCAATCTGAAGAGTGTGAGGATTTTCGGTCATACATATAAGGGGAAAGGTCTCTATGAAGTCCTTGAAAGTTATGTAAGAAAAGGATTCTATGCTATGGATTCCAAGGAAAAAGAACGTGGAAAAGACATTATGTGGTATATCTGGCTGAGCGAGAATTCACCACTGTTCGGTAAAGACAAGATGGCGACGTTCGAACGTTATTTCCTGGCAGAAAAAGAGACACATAAAGAGAAGAAAAATCCATATTATCTGTTGCTGGAAGATGAAAAGGTAATCTGCCATATACTGAAAGAATTCGGACTGGAAAATGAAGATGCGCATATTATCAACGGTCATGTACCGGTAAAATGCAAAGATGGGGAAAAACCGATCAAGTGCGGCGGAAAAGTTCTGGTGATCGATGGCGGATTTTCGAGAGCGTATCAGAAAGAAACAGGTATTGCAGGATATACATTGATTTACAATTCTTATGGACTGATCCTGGCTGCGCATGAGCCGTTTGAATCTACAGAAGCGGCCATTGAGAAGGAAAGTGATATACATTCAGACAGTACCGTAGTCAAACGGACATTGGAACGTAAAAAAGTGGAAGATACCGATGTGGGAAGACATCTGAAAGAACAGATCGCAGATCTGGAAGTGCTCCTTGCAGCATACAGAAGTGGTGTGATAGCAGAGAGACTGTAGAAATGTAAAAAAATACCAGTATCAGCAGCATACGGATTTTGTATATATTTTCAAAAAATGCAGATATTACTGATGACAGGTAATACTTGATGGCAGATGAAAAATATACGAAAGGAAGATTGTACAATGAAACAATGGAAAAAAATGCTGCTGATATTAATGTGTGCAGGAGCAATGTCGGGGCTGACCGGCTGTGGAAATAATACAAATGATACAGATGATAACGCAGTAAATGAAGTGGAAGATGGTGTAGAAGACGGTGTGGATGATATCGTAGATGATCTGGATCCGGACGATACGGAAAAAAACGATACAGGAAAAAATGATACGGATAATACCAGATAGGAAAAGGGACACCTGATTGCTGCAAGGTAAGACAAAAAGTACAAAACAAGGATGCCGGGGTGAAGGAAAAATATCCTTCCGGCATCCTTCGTTGTTGTCCGGGGCATTCGCGGCAAACTGGACGGCTGTACTTTAGTGTGGTAAAATGGTTGAAAACGCAAAAAGGAGATAAACATTTATGAAATTCAGACCATGCATTGATATACATAACGGAAAAGTAAAACAGATTGTCGGAGGGAGCCTTCGGGATCAGGGAGACCAGGCGGAAGAGAATTTCGCGGCAGATCAGGGAGCCGATTATTTTGCGGAAATGTATAAAAAAGACGGACTGAAAGGGGGACATGTCATTCTCCTGAATCCGGCATCGTCGGAATATTACGGACAGACAAAAAAACAGGCATTAAAGGCATTGCATGCGTATCCGGGAGGATTACAGATCGGAGGCGGAATTACGGCAGACAATGCTTCGGAATATATCCGGGCAGGAGCAAGCCATGTGATCGTGACTTCTTATGTATTCAAAAATGGTGAAATCTACTGGGATAATCTGAAAAAATTATGTATGGCAGTGGGAAAAGAACATGTGGTTCTGGATCTGAGCTGCAGGAAGAAGGACGGAAGATATTATATCGTAACTGACCGCTGGCAGACATTTACCAATGTGGAGCTTGGAACGGAGATCCTTGGCAGACTGTCCGGCTATTGCGATGAATTTTTAGTACATGGTGTGGATGTGGAGGGGAAAGCTTCCGGAATAGAACAGGAGCTGATAAATATCCTGAAGCAGGCAGACATTCCGGTGACTTATGCAGGAGGTATCGGAAGTATGGAGGATCTGGAACAGATACGCAGAACCGGAAACGGAAAGGTTGATTTTACGATTGGAAGTGCGCTTGATCTCTTTGGTGGCAGGATTCCGTATGAAGTGATAAAAGAATATCATTAATGTGCCATGCGGAATCAAAAAGTAATCCCCTATAAACAGGTCGTAAATAAAGTGTTAACACTTTATAAATCAGTTGAATTGAGGTATGGATAGTGATAAAATAATGGATAAAGTGGTCGTTTCGCGACCTTAAAGAGAAATAAGGAGTATACATCGAATGAATATTATACAGAAAATATTTGGAACTCACAGTCAGAATGAGTTGAAAAGAGTATATCCGATCGCAGATGCGGTTATGGCACTGGATGAAGATATGCAGCGGCTTTCAGATGAAGAATTGAAAGCAAAGACAAAAGAATTTAAGGACCGTCTGGAAAATGGCGAGACTTTAGATGATATTCTCCCGGAGGCTTATGCAGTAGTGAGAGAAGCGGCAAGCCGTGTGTTGGGAATGAAGCATTACCGCGTACAGATCATCGGTGGAATCATCCTGCATCAGGGTCGTATTGCAGAGATGAAAACCGGTGAAGGTAAGACACTGGTCGCAACTCTGCCGTCTTATCTGAATGCACTGGAAGGAAAAGGCGTACATGTTGTAACTGTCAATGATTATCTGGCAAAACGTGATGCAGAATGGATGGGACAGGTACATGAATTCCTCGGACTGACTGTAGGTGTGGTACTGAACAGCATGGATAATGATGAGAGACGTGCCGCATATGATTGTGACATCACATATGTGACAAATAACGAACTCGGATTTGATTATCTGAGAGATAACATGGTTATTTATAAAGAACAGCTTGTGCAGAGAGGGTTGAACTATGCACTGATCGATGAGGTTGATTCCGTACTGATCGATGAGGCGAGGACACCACTTATCATTTCCGGACAGAGCGAGAAATCTACAAAGCTTTACGAAGCATGTGATATACTTGCACGTCAGCTGGAACGTGGTGAGGCAAGCGGAGAATTCACCAAGATGAATGCCATCATGGGTGAGGACATTGAAGAAACAGGAGATTTCATTGTTAATGAAAAGGAGAAGAATATCAACCTTACCGAAGATGGTGTAAAGAAAGTTGAAAAGTTCTTCCATATCGATAACCTTGCAGATTCGGATAATCTGGAGATTCAGCACAATATTATTCTTGCATTACGTGCACACAATCTGATGTTCCGTGACAAGGATTATGTAGTAAAAGATGATGAAGTGCTGATCGTGGATGAATTTACCGGACGTATCATGCCGGGACGCCGTTATTCGGACGGACTGCATCAGGCAATCGAAGCAAAAGAACATGTAAAGGTTAAGCGGGAAAGCAAGACCCTGGCAACCATTACATTCCAGAATCTGTTCAATAAATATACGAAAAAGTCAGGTATGACAGGTACAGCTCTGACAGAAGAAAAAGAATTTCGTGAAATTTACGGAATGGATGTTATTGAGATTCCGACAAACGTGCCTGTAAAGCGTCAGGATCTGGAAGATGCAGTGTATAAGACACAGAAAGAAAAGTTCAGAGCTGTGTGCGATGCAATTGAAGAGGCACACGCAAAACACCAGCCGGTACTGGTTGGTACGATCACGATCGACAATTCGGAACTGTTAAGTGGTATGTTAAAGCGCCGCGGCATCAAACACAACGTACTGAATGCCAAGTTCCATGAACTGGAAGCTGAAATCGTTGCACAGGCAGGTATCCATGATGCGGTAACCATCGCAACAAACATGGCAGGCCGTGGTACGGATATCAAACTGGATGATGAAGCAAGGGCGGCCGGAGGTCTTAAGATCATCGGAACCGAGCGTCATGAATCCAGACGTATCGATAACCAGCTGCGTGGACGTTCCGGACGTCAGGGGGATCCGGGAGAATCCAGATTCTACATTTCCCTGGAAGATGATCTGATGAGACTGTTCGGATCGGAAAGACTGATGAATGTGTTCAATACACTGGGGGTGGAAGACGGTGAGCAGATCGAGCACAAGATGCTTTCCAGTGCGATTGAAAAAGCACAGGAAAAGATCGAGAGCAACAACTTCGGAATCCGTAAAAATCTGCTGGAATATGACCAGGTAATGAATGAACAGAGAGAGATTATTTACGAAGAAAGACGCCATGTGCTGGATGGAGATAACATGCGCGATTCTATCTTCCACATGATGAATGATTATGTGGAAAACGCGGTAGACATGGTGACCAGTCCGGATCAGGATTATGACGAGTGGAATCTGACAGAATTGAATCTGACGATCCGGAATACGATTCCGATGGAAGTGATCACGGAAGAAGATGTCAAAGATATCAGTCAGACGGAACTGAAGCATATGCTGAAAGAACGTGCGGCAAAGGTTTACGAGGCGAAAGAATCAGAATTTCCGGAGCCGGAGCATATGCGTGAGATTGAGCGTGTCGTTCTCTTGAAAGTGATCGACGCAAAATGGATGGATCATATCGATGATATGGATCAGCTGCGTCAGGGAATCGGTCTTCAGGCTTACGGTCAGAGAGATCCAAAGGTTGAGTACAAGATGATCGGATACGAGATGTTTGATGAGATGACAAGAAGCATTGAGGAAGATACGGTACGTACGATCCTGCATGTCAAACTGGAACAGAAGGTAGAAAGAGAACAGGTTGCAAAAGTAACCGGAACGAATAAGGATGATACAGGAGTACGTGAGCCGAAGAAACGTGCCGAAAAGAAAGTATATCCAAACGATCCATGCCCGTGTGGAAGCGGAAAGAAATACAAACAGTGCTGCGGACGGAAGAATTAATTTCAGAATGCAGACGTATATGATATGAGATGACGGCGGCAGGGCTAACCCGGCTGCCGGATAAAGAAGAATATAAGAAAAGAAAGAGGTGGAAATGTGGTTGAATTAGATCAGTTCAAAACAATAATGAACGCTTATGAAGAACCTCTTGCCGAAATGAGGGATTCACTTTGACGTTGCAGGGAAAGAGCGGAGAATCGAAGAACTGGAACGAAAGATAGAAGAACCTGGATTCTGGGATAATCCGGAAGAATCACAGGAACTAATGAAAGAATTGAAGAATCTGAAAGAACTTGTGGAGACAATCCATAATCTCTACAGTTCTTATGAAGATATCGGTCTTTTGATCGAGATGGGATATGAAGATGAAGATCCGGAGATGGTAAAAGAACTGGAGGAAGAGATCCATACATTTGAAGAAGTGTTTGAAAAGCTGAAGATCCAGACACTGTTGTCAGGCGAATATGATTCCTGCAATGCGATCATGACGATACATGCCGGAGCCGGCGGAACAGAATCCTGTGACTGGGCAGGTATGCTTTATCGTATGTACAGCCGGTGGGCAGAGAGAAAGGGATTCACACTTCAGGTGCTGGATTTCCTGGACGGAGATATCGCCGGAATTAAAGCAGTTACATTTGAAGTGAATGGTGAGAATGCCTATGGCTATCTGAAATCAGAAAAAGGTGTCCACAGGCTGGTGCGTATTTCACCGTTTAATGCGGCAGGAAAACGCCAGACATCTTTTGCATCGTGCGATGTACTGCCGGATCTGAAAGATGATATCGATATTGAGATTGCAGATGATGATCTGAAGATTGATACATACCGCGCAAGTGGTGCCGGAGGACAGCATGTAAATAAGACGTCTTCCGCAATACGTATTACGCATCTGCCAACCGGAATTGTGGTACAGTGTCAGAATGAACGGTCACAGCATCACAACAAAGAAAAAGCAATGCAGATGTTAAAAGCAAAGCTGCAACTCATGAAAGAGCAGGAGCAGGCTGAAAAAGTATCAGATATCCGGGGTGAAGTGAAAGATATCGGATTTGGCAATCAGATCAGGTCTTATGTTATGCAGCCATATACACTGGTGAAAGACCATCGTACAAATGAGGAAAACAGTAATGTAAATGCCGTAATGGATGGTGATATTGATTCATTTATCAATGCATACCTGAAGAAGATCGCGAACGGCTAAAGGGAGGGAATATATGATCAATATAGCAGTAATGGGCTACGGGACAGTGGGTTCCGGAGTGGTAGAAGTCATCAATACCAACGGGGCACGTATCAATCAGAGAATCGGTGAAGAACTGAATATCAAATATGTGCTGGACATGAAAGATTTCCCGGGAGATCCGGTGCAGGACAAGATCATACATGATTTCGAGACGATCGTATCAGATGAAGAGGTACAGATTGTTGTGGAAGTGATGGGTGGTATCGAACCGGCGTATACATTTGTAAAACGCTGCCTGCAGGCCGGAAAAAGTGTGGCAACATCAAATAAGGCACTGGTGGCAAAGCACGGAGCAGAGCTGCTTTCCATTGCAGCGGAACATAATATTAATTTCCTGTTTGAGGCAAGTGTCGGAGGGGGTATTCCAATCATCCGTCCGCTGAATTCTTCTCTGACTGCAGACGAGATCGAGGAGATCACCGGAATCTTAAACGGAACGACAAATTATATGCTGTCCAAGATGTTTTACGAAGGGGCAGATTATGATACCGTCCTGAAAGAAGCACAGGCAAATGGATATGCGGAAAGAAATCCGGAAGCTGATGTAGAAGGTTACGATGCCTGCAGAAAGATCGCAATCCTGTCATCCCTGATCTCGGGACAGCAGGTCGATTTTGAAGATATCTACTGTGAGGGAATCACAGAGATTACGGTAGAAGATATGAAATATGCAAAGGCAATGGGAACAACGATCAAGCTGCTGGCGTCCAGCAGACGTTATGCGGGCAACAGACTGCATGCGATCGTAGCACCATGTATGTTATATCCGGATCATCCGCTCTACAATGTCAATGATGTATTTAATGCAATCTTTGTGCATGGAAATGTACTGGGAGATGCGATGTTCTATGGAAGCGGGGCGGGAAAACTTCCGACTGCAAGTGCCGTAGTTGCAGATGTGGTAGACGAAGCAAAACATCTGAACCGTAATATTATGACAATGTGGAAAGAAGAAAAGCTCCAACTGGAAGATAAGGCGGATTCCAAGAGAAGATTCTTTGTGAGAATTAAGGGAGATAAAGAAAAACTGATTCCACAGCTGAAAGAATCATACGGAGAGATTGAAGTCGTAAACGTTCCGGAACTGGAAGATGAATTTGGATTCGTAACACCTGTTATGATGGAAGGTGATTATGAGACTAGATCAAAACTTTACAAAGAGCAGATCGTACATATGATCCGTATCCAGGATTAATCAGATTGGTCTGTCACAGGAGGAAACATGTTAATAGTTAAGAAATTTGGCGGCAGTTCTGTTGCCAATAAAGACAGGATATTTAATGTGGCAAAACGCTGCATTGAAGATTACAGGGCCGGACATGACGTGGTGGTTGTACTTTCTGCAATGGGAGATACTACAGATGAACTGATCGCACTGGCGAATACGATCAATCCGGACGCAAAAAAAAGAGAACTGGATATGCTGCTTACTACAGGAGAACAGGTGTCGGTATCCTTGATGGCTATGGCAATGCAGGCACTGGATGTACCTGCTGTATCCCTGAATGCTTTTCAGGTTATGATGCACTCCACATCCCGTTACGGGAATGCCAGATTTAAAAGAGTAGACACCGAACGCATCATGCATGAACTGGATTCCAGAAAGATCGTGATCGTAACCGGATTCCAGGGAGTCAATAAATATGACGATATCACAACACTCGGAAGAGGCGGTTCCGATACAACAGCCGTTGCACTGGCGGCGGTACTTCATGCTGATAAATGCGAAATCTACACAGACGTAGACGGTGTGTTCACCGCAGACCCGAGAGTTGTAAAAACTGCAAAAAAACTGGATGCGGTTACTTATGATGAGATGCTGGAACTTGCAAGCCTCGGCGCAAAAGTTCTTCACAACCGTTCTGTGGAAATGGCAAAAAAATATAATGTGGAATTAGTGGTGCGGTCCAGCCTGAACCGTTCAGAAGGTACCGTAGTCAAGGAGGGTTCGAATATGGAAAAATTACTGGTTACAGGTGTGGCTGCAGATAAAGATACAGTCAGAATCTCTGTTATCGGATTAGAGGATAAGCCGGGGACGGCATTTGCTGTATTTAATACACTGGCTGCAAATAATATTAACGTAGATATCATTCTTCAGTCTGTCGGAAGAGAAGGAACAAAAGACATTTCCTTTACGGTTGCATCTGAGGATCTGCAACATGCGATTGAAGTACTGAATGCGAATAAAGAAAGACTTACGATCCAGGATATCACATGGAATGAAAAGGTTGCAAAGCTTTCCATCGTTGGAGCCGGAATGATGAGTAATCCGGGAGTAGCTGCGAAGATGTTTGAATCATTATACAATTCCAGAGTCAATATCAATATGATCTCCACATCCGAGATCCGTATTACGGTACTGATTCCGGAAGAAGATATTGAAAAAGCAATGAATGCAGTTCATGATGGATTTGGACTGGGAGCCTGAGAAAAAGTCGGGAAAAAAGGAAAGACAATTATTTATCTGAGTGAAGAAAACCGGTAGCGAGTTTACGCTTCTCATCGGAAGAAGAACGGAATGCGAATACAAGATCCACTTCTTCTTCGGTGAGATAGATGTAGTTACCGGTATTTTTTTCGATTCCCTGCATATAAGGAGTAACCGTCTCGCGCATGCCGGAAGGATATTCTGATCCGGGAATAAAATGTTCGGCTTCGAGATCACAGAGGATAAGCTGATCCATAGTAACGTGAAAATGTGCAGCAAAAGAAGCCAGATAACCAAGATCCGGCGTACGTGTACTGGTTTCATAATTGCTGCAGGCCTGACGGCTGATATTGAAGATATCAGCAATATCATCCTGCTTTAGACCAGATATGGTTCTGAGATAGAATAAGTTTTTGGCCAGTTGCAGATTTGCCATGTTAAACCTCCACAAGTTACATATTGCTGTTAGTATAACAATCTGACCATAAAATAGATATGATATGCAACAAGACGTGACAAAACACGAAAAAGCAACGAAACGTGGCGCAAAGATAAATATCAATTTATAAACGGCTCAGATAGCTGTTATGATATTTTCCGGAAAAAGTGACATCTTCGCCGAACCAGCCGGGAGCGGTGAAAGAATCTGCATCGTCTTCGGTTTGAAATTCTACTTCTACAAGCATAAGAGGCGCAAGGTCTCCTTCAAAGATATCAAGCTCTGCGGTGAGGCCGGAAGAAAGCGGGATCATATACCGTTTCTTTTTGATCAGGCGTCCATCAATCTTGCCAAGAAGATGATGATAGGATTCCCGGTCAAGAGGAAGGTTATATTCCTGACGGGACATCAGTCCGGCAGACTTGTAAGTGAGTTCGTACTTTTCATTATCACGACGGATACGTACAACAGGATTGGTGTTCAGATACCCCTGCTCGAGAAGGCGGCATGGGTAAGTTTCCAGCTGATCCGGCAGCTTTGCAACAAGATATTTTCGTTCTATTTCCATATTATAAGGTCTCCTTTCATTTGCGGTGAAATTATGATACAACAGTTTACAGAAAAAGTAAACGGTGATAGAATTTAGAATAAATAAGAGATGAGGAGGATAATGAAGATGAAAAAAGTATGCGTATTATTGGCAGACGGATTTGAAGAGATCGAAGGTCTGACTGTTGTTGATCTGTTAAGAAGAGCAAAGATATATGTAGATACAATTTCAATCATGGATGATTACATCGTACATGGAGCACATGGAATCAATGTGCAGACAGAAGATTTATTTGATGAAGTAGATTTTGATGAATTTGATATGGTTGTGCTTCCGGGCGGAATGCCGGGAACCCTGAACCTGAAAAACCATGACGGAGTCAGATATGTGGTAAAACAGTATGCAAAAGAAGGAAGATATGTGGGAGCGATCTGTGCGGCACCTACCATATTAAAGAGCCTGGGGGTACTGGAAGGCAGGAGGGCAACCTGTTATCCGGGCGTGGAAGATGAGATGGAAGATGTCGTGCTGACAGAGACAGCGGTTGTAGTAGACGAGAATATTATCACCAGCCAGGGCGTTGGCACTGCAATTGATTTTGGACTGAAATTGATCGAGATTCTGGATGGCGAAGAAAAAGCGAAGGAAATCGCAGATTCCATAGTCTTTTAATAGTTTTTCATAAAATTTAATAAAAATAGAAGAAAAAAGCGGAAAAACACCGGATTTAAGCAAAAACGGGGACTAGATATTTACCAGAGTTTGTGTTATACTTCTGTGGTGAATGTATTGTAGTATACCCGCTTTTTTTCCGCTACCCATGAGGCGGGTTAGAAACAGGAGGAAATAGTAAATGAGTTTACAGGTAGAAAAGTTAGAAAACAACATGGCGAAACTTACTATCGAAGTTCCGGCCGATGATTTAGAAAAAGCGCTTCAGAGTGCATATATGAAGCAGAAGAACAAGATCGCTATGCCGGGATTCCGTAAAGGAAAAGTACCACGTCAGATGATCGAGAAAATGTATGGACCGGAGATCTTCTACGATGATGCAGCAAATGCACTGATCCCTAAGGCATATTCTGAAGCATATGAAGAGTGTGAACTTGAGATTGTTTCAAGACCGGAGATCAATGTTGTTCAGATTGAAAAAGGAAAATCATTCATCTTTACAGCAGATGTTGCAACAAAGCCGGAAGTAAAACTCGGTGAGTATAAAGGACTGGAAGTAGATAAAGTATCTACACGCGTAACTCAGAAAGAAGTAGACGCTAAGATCCAGGAAGAAGCAGAGAAAAATGCAAGAGAAGTTGTAGTTACAGACCGTGCGGTAGCAGACGGTGATGAAGTAATTCTCGACTTTGAAGGATTTGTTGATGGTGAAGCATTTGAAGGCGGAAAGGGAGAGAACTATCCACTGACTATCGGATCAGGATCTTTCATTCCTGGATTTGAAGAGCAGTTAGTAGGCGCTGAAGCTGAGAAAGAAGTTGAAGTAAAAGTTACTTTCCCGGAAGATTATCATGCAGAAGAATTAAAAGGAAAAGAAGCTGTATTCAAATGCACAGTTCATGAGATCAAAGCAAAAGAACTGCCGGAAATTGATGATGAATTCGCAGCAGAAGTATCTGAATTCGATACATTAGAAGAATACAAAGCAGATGTAAAAGCAAAGATCAAAGAGCAGAAAGCAGCAGACGGAAAGAGAAATCAGGAAGATCAGGCTGTAGAGCAGGCTGTTAAGAATGCAGAATACGAGATCCCACAGCCAATGATCGAGACACAGACAACTCAGATGGTAGAGGATTTTGCACAGAGAATCCAGTCTCAGGGAATCACTCTTGAGCAGTACTTCCAGTTCACAGGACTGACTGCAGAGAAGATGATGGAAGATATGAGACCACAGGCAATCAAGAGAATTGAGACACGTCTTGTACTTGAGGCGGTAGCAAAAGCTGAAAATATCGAAATCACAGATGAGAAGATCGATGAAGAACTTGCCAAGATGGCTGAATCTTACAACATGGAAGTTGAGAAACTGAAAGAATTCATGGGTGAGAACGAGAAGAAACAGATGAAGGAAGATCTGGCAGTTCAGGAAGCTGTTACATTCCTTGTTGAGAATGCAGTAGAAAAATAAGAACGTCAGATCATAACATAGTATAGTCAGGAGGCATATACATGAGTTTAGTACCTTATGTCATTGAACAGACAAGCCGTGGAGAACGTTCTTACGACATCTATTCAAGATTATTAAAAGACAGAATTA